>Ga0070665_100000731_pt1 | contig 43787 bp, 58 predicted proteins | sample KBSS13metaG_FD_65862 | JGI IMG/M metagenome (GOLD analysis project Ga0070665, IMG submission 65862) | Switchgrass rhizosphere microbial communities from Kellogg Biological Station, Michigan, USA - KBS S1-3 metaG | ecosystem: Host-associated > Plants > Roots > Rhizosphere > Soil ...
TTCGCTCGCTAAGAAAAGCTAGGCGTGGTGGCCCCGGTCTGAGTCGAACAGACACGTCCCTTTCGGAACAACGGATTTTAAGTCCGGTGCGTCTACCAATTCCGCCACGGGGCCGCCAGGCAGATCAAATACTTAGGAACAGGCGATTGCGCAATGGAGTGCGGTTACGCCGCCGCCGGCGCGTCGAGGAATGTCGTTCAGCCAGACCTTATAAATTTTCCGAGGCTGAATAACCCCGTTCGAGATCGCCGACCGTAAAGCACCATAGGCACCCCCACGGAGAGACCTATGACGTTCAAAGCAAGATTGCGGCGGCACACGGCTTTGGGCCTGACCCTGTTGGCCCTGACAGGGCCGGCGGCGGCCCAGACAAACAGTCTGGTCGACATCAGCGTGGTCAACCGCAACACGGGTGAGACCTTGCGGACCTGGTATCATCACGGGCGGTCCTATGTGGCCGGCAACCCTGGGGCGCGTTATGGCCTGCGCTTCACCAATCATACCGGCCGGCGCGTTCTCGCCGTGGTCTCGGTGGATGGCGTGAACATCATCACGGGCGAAACAGCGAATTACAATGAGCGCGGATATGTGCTCAGTCCCTGGGAAACGATCGACGTGAACGGCTGGCGCAAGAGCCAAACCACTATCGCCGATTTTGAATTTGCACCGCTTAGTGGCTCTTATGCGGCCCGAACGGGGAGACCCGGCGATGTCGGCGTGATCGGGATGGCGGTATTTGAGGAACGCAAGCCGTTGCCTCCACGCCCGCTCGATTCCGAAATGGCCAGGCCCATGCCAGACATCGCGCGACAGGCACCAATGATGATCCCTGCCCCGCGGGCTGCTGCTCCCGCCCCGCCCCCGCCTCCCGCCGCAATGATGTCGCCAGCTCCTGCTGGAAGGTTCGCATCCGGGGAGGCTGCTGGCGCCTCGACAGCGCGAGCGGATGAAAAGCTCGGAACTGGGCATGGCGCCAGCGAGTGGTCGGTCATCAATATCGTGGATTTCGTCCGTGCGACGAATGCGCCGCAAGCGATAACGTCGATTGAATATGACACCTGGGCTCATCTCGTCGCCAACGGCGTCATTCCTGCCTATGCCGGTCATCATCCCCGCGCGTTTCCGGGGGAGCCGCGCCTCAGCTACGTTCCCGATCCGCCTCCCTATCCGGAGCGATAATTCCATCCCTGGCAAGTCTGGTTTAGACTTGGTGTCAATGGCGCGGGACCCGGCGGTTGACGAGGATTCTGAGTTGCTCCGCGCCTATGTGGACGGAGACCAGGACGCGTTTGCGCTGCTGTACGACAGGCACGACCAGGCCTGTTTCAAATTTATCCGTCGCCTGTTGGGATCGGCCGGCGCGGACGCGGAGGATTTGCACCAGGAAACATGGCTGGCGGTATCACGCCATGCCGCCAGCTTCAATCCGCGCAAAGCCGGCTTCGCGGCCTGGCTCTATACGATCGCCCGCCGCAAGGTGTGGGACCATTTTCGCAAGCAAAAGATCACGCACCTTGTATCGGGACAGGAAGATCTGATGGCAGAGGTCCCGGACTCAGGACCAACGCCCCTCGAGCAGGCTGAAAGCCGCGAAACGGCACTCGCTATTGTGAAAGCGGTCGAGGCGCTGCCGTTGGTGCAGCGTGAAACCTTTCTTCTGTTTGTCGAATGCGGGTTGAGCCTCGAGAAAATCGCGGAGATCACGGAGGTGAGCGCGGAAACCAGCAAGAGCCGCTTGCGGTACGCGCGTACTTCCTTGAGGCGGCTATTGTCTGAACGGGAGGCCATCGATGGTTGATCCGACCCCAGACCCGATCGATCAGTCTTATCGCGACGCGGAGATTCTTTTGACGGAACAGGCAGAGAGATCCGCCCGCCGGGCTCGCATCCTGGCCGCTGTCGCGCAGGACAAAGCTGTCAATCCTATGGAGCGACAGACCCCGGCCCCAGGTTTCGCGTCCCGCTACGGATGGCTGGTGGCTGCAAGCGTGATGCTGGTTTCGGGCTATCTGGTCTTGAAATTTTTGCCGTTGCAACAGCTTGGATCGCCGCCGGCTACGCAAACAGCTGCGGTCAAGCCACCTCAGAAGAATGAAAGGACGGCTGCCTTGTCGCCGTCCGCTCCCGTGCCCGACCTGTCGGTATCTGCACCCGCAGCGCCAACGCCAAGCGCTTCGGATCAGGCACCGATCGTCGCGCGGGGGCGAACGACCTCTTCCAGTAAACAGGCGGCTTCGGCGGCCGTGCCACCTCCCGCCACCAGGGTCGCTCCTTCATCCCCAATGGCGGCAGCTCCTCCTCCGCCGCCACCACCCGCTGCGGCACCGCCGCCGCCGCCCGCTACGGTGGCGGAAGCGGCGCCTCCGCCCGTGGCTGCCCGGCTTGCAGCGCCTGCGGCTCCGGCACCCGTGCTGAGGGCAGACGCAGCCAAGCCAATGGGCATGCTTGGGGCCAACCCGGGCTTCGCCGAACTTCACGCCGCAGCCGGCGCCGGTCGCGCCGCCGAAGTCCAGGAATTGCTCGATCGTCACGTTCCGGTCGACAGCGCGGATGCCAACGGCGAAACGGCGTTAATGAAGAGCGTGCGGGCGGATCAGCCCGCGACGGCCGCGCTCTTGGTCCGTTATGGTGCCAGTCTCGACAAGAAAAACAACGCGGGGTTCAGTGCGCGGGATCTCGCTGCACAGGTCAACGATCCGGCACTCAAGCGGGCACTGGGCCTTCAACCCTGATGCGGCGGCGTATCGCCAGCATCAACGACCTGCCCATCCGGGAAGCCGAGCGGAAATTCCACTGGCCGCTCGGCCGGCGCCCGGACGCGCACGCCGGGCTGAGTGAACTCGGCCTTTGAACATCTTCGGGCGCGATTCTGGGGAATTGTGAAGCACCACTAGCGGCGCTAGCTTGAGCCCGGGGTTGAAGCTCGGGAAGCGCGATGCAGAAACAGATGGCAACGGGCTGGTCTTTGCAGAGTGCCGTTTTCGCCCTTGTGCTTGCGCTTTTCCAGATCGGACCCGCCTTCGGTCAGGGCGCTGACGGTCTGGCAAACTCCCTCTCGACCCTCTATCGCACGTCGAATGCAGAAACCCGTTCGATCTCGCCCGAAAATCCGACCGGCGAGCGCGGCAAAGGCGCCATGGCCACCACTGGCACCGGCCAGAACGCGTCAAAATATCTGGGCCGGGGCTGGAAGGTCAGTCCGTCCATCCTTGTAAAGGCCGGTGAGGTTGCAACCCTGGCCGACGCCAACGGCACGGGCGCCATCCAGCATATCTGGCTGACGCCGGCGGTGGCGGCCACGACCACTTGGCGAAGCCTGATCCTGCGCATCTATTGGGATGGGGAGAAAGCCCCTTCCGTCGAGGCGCCGCTGGGCGATTTCTTCGCCATGGGGCTTGGCCAATATGCCCAGGTGAATTCCTTGCCCGTCACGGTCAATCCCGGCAGCGCCTTCAACAGTTATTGGGTGATGCCGTTCCGCAAGCATTTCCGCATCGAGGTCGAGAATCGCGCCGCGACCAATGCCACGCTTTACTTTCAGATCGACTATACGCTCAGCGATGTCCCTGCCGATGCCGGCACCTTTCACGCCCAGTTCCGTCAGGTGAAGGTGCTGCCCGACAAACAGGACTATGTCATTCTGGATGGCGTGGGCGGCCAGGGCCAGTATGTCGGCACCTATATGACCTATGGCATCGGGCAACGCGGCTGGTGGGGCGAAGGCGAAATCAAATTCTTCCTGGACGGCGATCGTGAGTTTCCCACCATCGCCGGCACCGGCACCGAGGATTACTTCAACGGCTCCTACGACTTCGTCAGCCCGCTCAACCGCGAATATCAGCCTTTTTCCGGCCCCTATTCCGGCCTGGTGCAGGTGTTGCGCCCCGAAGACCGGGAAACAGACACACGCTTCGGCCTCTATCGCTGGCACATCACCGATCCGGTGCGGTTCAAGTCGGGCCTGCGGGTCACGATTCAGGGCCTGGGTTGGCAGACGGTCGGCGCGGACCGGGTTTACCGGCCCATCCACGAGGCCATCTCGTCCGTCGCCTTCTGGTATCAGCGCGAGCCCCATCATGCCTATCCGGCCTTGCCGCAGGACGCGGAGCTTCAGCCCGCGCGCCGCTGAACGCCCGTAGCGGCGCCGGATCATGTGGCGCTGCACAAAAGGGTGCGGTGGCGAAAACCCCCGTATTGCGCCGCTTGTTGGTAATCCGAGAGGCTTGTCCAACCTGGATTTGACTTGGCTCCCGCCGCGCCGGAAAATTCGCCGAAAATATAATCCTGTGTTCTGGGGGATCAGATGACCTATCGCACCTCGCGCCGCCAAGCCGTCGGAGTCATAGGGGCCGCCGCCGGCATGGCGGGCGCCGCGATGCCCGCAGCTGGCGCACCGGCCGCTTCGCCACTGCACGAGCCGACACCGCCGCCGGTCCAGGTCCCGCGCGGCGACCTGGTGAATGTGCTGGAGTACGAAGCCCAGGCGCGCTTGGCGCTGGGACCGGCCAAGGTCGCTCCGATTTTGGGCAGCGACCGGACGGTCACCGATCGCATCACCTTGCGGCCGCGGATGAACATCCCCACGCGGGATCTGGACCTGACCAGCACCTTGTTCGGCGATGAACACTTCACGCCGATCATTGTCGGCCCGATTGCCGATCAGAAGCGCTTTCACCCCGAGGGCGAAGTCGCGATGGCGCGCGGCGCCTCCGCGGCCAAGGCCGCGATGGTCATCAGCAGCGATTCCAGCGTGCCGCTGGCGGCGATCGCCCAGGCCGCCACCACGCCTCTGTATCTGCAGGTCTATGCGAACAGTCCCAAAGTGAAGGATGTGCTGGCTGAGGCGGGTAGCGCCAAGGCCAAAGCGGTGATCGTGACCGTCAACGCCGGCACCTCCGCCGGTGGTCCAGCGTCGTCGGCGCACATCGATTGGGCCGGTGTCGACACGGTCGTCAAGGGCACCTCCCTGCCTGTGATTGTGAAGGGCATCACCAGTCCGCAAAACGCCAAGGAAGCCGTCGCCCATGGCGCCAGGGGAGTGGTGGTGTCGAACTATCGCGGTGGCAATGCGGCGCTCCCGGGCACGTTACTTCTTGTATCGCCGGTGGTTGAGGCGGTTGGCGCGTCGGTGCCTGTGCTGGTCGATGGCAGCTTCCGCCGCGGCACGGACATTGTGAAAGCGCTCGCCTTCGGTGCGAAGGGCGTGCTGATCGGCCGGCCGGTGATGTGGGGCCTGGCGGCCTATGGCGCCGACGGGGTGCAGGGCGTAGTCGAGATGCTGCAGACCGAACTGGCGCGATATATGTGCATGTGCGGCCGTCCGACACTCGCGGCGGTCAACGCCAGTCTGGTGCGGGTGCACGCGCCGCTTCCCGTGACGAAGAGCAAGCATGTCTGACATCGAGCGATCCTGGCTCACAAATCCAGCCCGGCGGACAGCGTTGGTCCGTTTGGCGGGGTTTATGGCGGGCTCGCCCATTGCCGCGTCTTTGGCGCAGCCTGATCCCCGGCCCCTCAGCCAGGTTCGCCGCGCCCTGAGCATGGCCGAGATGCAGACCGCCTTCGACTTCGAGCCCGTCTTCTTCGGCAATGTGCCGGTCAAGACCTATGACTATACAGCGCATGGCGACGGTTCGGAGTTCAACCTTCGGCGCAACCGCCAGGCGTTCGATTGGGTCGACATTGCGCCGGCGCGCACCGCGATCCCGGCCTCGCAAGTCGACCTCTCGTCCGAACTGCTGGGCGTGAAGCTGAAATTCCCGATCATCGTCGGGCCGTCAACCGGTCAGGGACAACTGCATCCGGATGGAGAGATCGGGATGTTCCGGGGCGCGACCGCGGCGTCGAATACGCTGATGATCATAGCCTCCGGCAGCACCATCCCGGTGGCCAAGGTCGTCACCTCCGCGCCCGGCGGCACCTTGTGGGAACAGTTTTACCCGACCGAGGATCTGGCCGTCACCCAGCGGGCGATCGGCAATTACGAGACGCTTGGCCTGACCAACATCATGGTCACCGTCGATCAGCAGGCATCCTTTTACGAGCGTGACGAGATGGACCGTCATTTTGGCGGGCGCGTCGGCGCGGTCGCGGGGGCTGGAGGCGGTGGCAATGCGGCTGCCGCCAGCGCTGCCGCCGCCGCAGCAGCGGCTGCCAAAGGTGGTCCAGCGGTCACGGGTTCGGCTCGCTATCGGGTCAGCGGCAGGCGGCTGTGGTATTCGTGGCAGTACATCGACGCGCTGCGGAAGATGGTCAAGGGCAAGTTGCTGATCAAAGGGATTCTGGATCCTGAAGACGCCAGGCTGGCGATCGAACACGGCGCGGACGGGATCACCGTGTCCAATCATGGCGGGCGTTCGATGGATTACGGTCCGTCGACCCTGGAAGTGTTGCCGGAGATCGTGGCGGCCGTGAACGGCCGGATTCCCGTGCTGTTCGACAGCGGCATCCGCCGGGGCGCCGACATCTTCAAGGCGCTGGCACTTGGCGCCAATGCGGTCCAGATCGGGCGCACGGCGCGCTGGGGCTTAGCTGCCTTCGGCACCGCCGGTGCCCAGCGCGTGATCGAGATTCTGCAGGCCGAACTGGTTCAGGCGGCGGCCGCCGCCGGATGCGCCGGGCTGCCCGAAATCAACAAGACCAAGGTCAAAACCCACTTTGTGTAGGGTGAGGAACAAACATGGCTGATATCGAACGTTCCTGGCTCACCAATCCCGCCCGGCGAAAAGCGATGGCCCGTTTGGCGGGGCTTATGGCGGCTTCGCCCGCTGCCGCCGCTGTGGCGCAGATTGATCCCCGGCCTCTCAGCGAGCACACCCGAGTCTTGAGCCTGGCGGAGATGCAGACCTCCTTCGACTTCGAGCCCGTCTTCTACGGCAATGTGGTCAAGTCGATCTATGACTACACGGCGCATGGCGACGGGTCGGAGTTCACGCTCCGGCGCAACCGCCAGGCCTATGACTGGGTCGACATCCTGCCGTCGCGCGCTGCCATCCCGGCCTCGCAGGTCGACCTCTCATCCGAGTTGCTGGGCGTGAAGATGAAATTTCCCATCATCGTCGCGCCGACAGCGGCGATGGTGCCGCTCAATCCGGATGGAGAGATCGGGATGTTCAAGGCGGCGACCGCGGCCTCGAACACGCTGATGATGCTGAGTGTCAACACCAGCACGCCGCATACCAAGGTCGTGCCGGCAGCGCCCGGCGGCACCTTGTGGGCGCAGTTCTATCCGCTGGAGGATCTGGCCAACACCCAGAAGTCGATGGACACGTTCCAGAATGCCGGTTGCAACGGCATCATCGTCACCATCGATCAGCAAGCATCTTACTATGAACGCACCCAGCAGGACCGCAATCTCGGCGGCCGTGCTGGTGGCGGAGGTGGCCGCGGTGCCGGAGGTGGCGCTGCCACCTCCGCAGGTTCGTCACGCTACCGGATCAACGGTTTCCGCCTGTGGTACACATGGCAATATATCGACGAAGTGCGGAAGATGGTCAAAGGTCCGCTGATCCTCAAAGGCATTCTGGAGCCGGAAGACGCCAGGCTGGCGATCGAGCACGGCGCGGACGCGATCATCGTGTCCAACCACGGCGGCCGCTCGATGGATTATGGTCCATCGACCCTGGAAGTCCTGCCGGAGATCGTGGCGGCCGTGAACGGCCGGATTCCCATTCTATTCGATAGTGGCATCCGTCGCGGCGCCGACATCTTCAAGGCGCTGGCATTGGGAGCCAACGCCGTCATGCTGGGGCGGACGACGCGTTGGGGCCTGGCGGCATTTGGCACCGCCGGCGCCCAGCGCCTGATCGAGATAATGCAGCAGGAGCTCGTTCAGGTGGCCGCCGCAGCCGGATGCGCCAAGCTGTCAGACATCAACAAGACGACGGTCCGGTCCCACTTCGTGTGAGCCCCGGATGATCAGGGCGTCAGCTCCAGGATCAAGTTGACCGGCGTCTGCGCGGCACGCCGCAGGTTGGAGAACCCCGCTTCCCGGGCCACCTTGCGCAGACGCTCTTCGCCCGCCTGCGCGCCGAGACCGAGCCCGACCTCTTGCGACAGCGAGTTGGGCGTGCACGCCATGGCCGATGCGGCGTAATACATGCGGCCGATCGGGTTCAGATTCTCCTCAAGCGTGTCACCCGCGTAGGGCTCGACCAGCAGCACCTTGCCGTCGGGCTTGAGCCCCTTGCGGCAGCGCGCCAGCGCGCCGACCGGATCGCCGAGATCGTGCAGGCAGTCCATGAAGCAGATGAGGTCGAAGCCCTGGCCATCGAATTCGGTGGCGGCCTTGACCTCGAAAGTGATGTTGCCCTTGACCCCCTGCTCGGCGGCGCGTTTGCGCGCGGCCTCGATCGAGGCTTCGTGATAGTCCTGGCCGATGAAGCCTGACTTGGGGAAGGCCTGCGCCATCAGGATGGTGGAGGCGCCGTGTCCGCAGCCGATGTCGGCGACCAGGGCGCCGTGCCTCAACCGCTCGACGATGCCGTCAAGCGCCGGCAGCCAGATGCTCACCAGATTCGCGCGATAGCCGGTGCGGAAAAAGCTCTCGGTGCCGCAGAACAGGCGATGATTGTGTGCGTGCCAGCCCAGGCCTTCGCCCGAGCGGAAGGCCTCGACGATCTGGTCTTCATCGAGCCAGAAGGAGGCCGCGACTTCGAAAGCGGGCGCCATGAAAATGGGGCTCTGGTCGAGCGCCAAGACCATCGCCTGCGCCGGCGGCAGGGCATAAGTCTGTGTCTTGCCGTTATAGGCGACATAACCTCCGGCCGCCTGGTTGGCGAGCCACTCGCGGACATAGCGCTCGCGAATGCCGGTCGCTTCAGCCAGCGCCACCGACGTGCAGGCGCCAAGGTCGGCCATTGCCGTATACAGCCCGAGCTTGCGACCGACATTGACCAGCACGCCGGAAAAGGCGGCACCCAGGTCGGTAACGACCTGGCCGATAAAGGCTTCGACTTCGCCGGGCGCGGGTGGCGGCGTGAATTTGGTCATGATCTCCAGTCCTTTGCGTTCGCATGGGGCGGCCGGAAGCGGCCGTCTTTTGTGGCGCTTAGGTAGTCGGCAAAGGCAGGACGGTCTTGATATACTCCGCCAAAGCCTTGCGAGATCGCGCCAGTGACGACGGAAAGACGCAGCCCGACCAAGCTCGCCGCGCCGACCATCAATCTGGCCAGCCTTGTATATGGTCTGGATGCCTATATGCGCTCGCGCGGGGCCGACGCGGGCGAGGCCCTGGGCCGGGCCGGTCTTGAGCCCGGCGACATGACCGATCCCGACCGGCGCGTGCCCCTGATCCGCTATCTGGAGCTGTTGGAGGCCTGCGCCGACCTGCTGGGTGACGCGCAATTCGGCTTGAAATTCGGCGCCCAGTACGAGCCGCGGCACGCCGGTGTCGTCGGCAATGTCGCCCTGGCTTCGCGCACCTTGGGCGAAGCGTTCGAAATGATAGGGCGCTATCTGCCGACCATGGTCGACGCCACCGTGCACGGCATGGAGGTCAGCGACGGGACCGCCTTCGTCTATTCCTACTATATCGACCCGCTGATGATGTCGTACCGGCAGAAAGGCGACTGGGCGATCGCCTTTGCCTGCAATCTCGTGCGCACCGGGCTGGGCGATCCGCGCTGGACCCCGCAGGAGGTCCTGCTGCCCCAACTGGCGGACGAAACGCCGGCGCAGCGCCGCACCCGCGCGGAGATCATGGGCGACAATATCCGGCCCGGCTCTCCCTGGGGCGGCATACGGTTTGACGCCGCTCTGCTGAAGCGGCCGATGACGACGGCCGATGCCATGCTCGAGAGCCTGATGCGCCATTATGGCGATCTTCGGCTTGCTGCCTTGCCGGACAGCCAAGGCGATCTCAAGCAATTGCGCCGCGAAATCGCCCGCGTTCTGGTCAAGGGTGAGGTCGGTATCGAGCATCTCGCCAGCGCAACCGGCACGTCGGTGCGCACACTCCAGCGGCGGTTGAAAGATGCCGGGGTGAACTATTCCGACCTGCAGGATGATGTGCGCAAGACGCTGGCGTTGAACCTGCTGGAAAATGAGACGCTTGCGCTGGCGGAAGTCGCCTTTTCGCTGGGCTATTCCGAAGTCAGCGCCTTCAATCACGCCTTCCGCCGCTGGGTTGGCCAATCGCCGGGCCAGTATCGCGGGCACCGCGCGGGGCTCAAGTCCGCCGCGGCGAAGAAGCCGACCGCGGACTGCTGAGCCGCGGGATTGGGCGCTGATGAGGTGCGTGCTATCGTGGGTCCAGGGCTTTGATTAGGGGCAAAGCATGGCAACCGTTTACTTCGCTACCAACCGCAAGCCTGATGCGGCCGCGCCATTTGGTTTCTCTGATACGGTTGTGGACTTCGATCCCCAACACATCACCTTCGGAAAGGTGGATGTCACCGGAACGAATCTGGCGGACGAACATAGTGGTGTGCTTGGCGAGGTTCTGGACAAAACGCCCGCCAATTTCTCCGAGGCCATGATCGCCGAAATCGTGGGTTCTCGAAAAAATCTCCTGATTTTCGTTCACGGCTTCGACAACAGCTTTGATGATGCCATGAAGCGGGCCGCCTTCAATCAATTATGGCTGAGAGAGTGCGGTGACTCGCACGCAGATACGACGATCATTGCCTTTTCCTGGCCATCCGCCGGAAAGTTGATTGGCATTCCGCCCCACATGCCGCCGGATGCCTATCGCCACGATCAGGCCAAGGCCGGCGCCTCCGCATTCCATCTCGCTCACTTCCTGCGCGTGATCGATCAGTTGCAGGCAAGGTACAGGGCTGAATGTCCGTCCGGCCGCGTGTTTCTGCTGGCGCACAGCATGGGCAACCACGCTCTGTCCGGCGCCATCCAGCTCTGGACCGGCTCCGGCGAACCGCGCGCGGCGATTTTCGATTGCGCGATATTGGCGGCAGCCGATGAAGTTGCCCACACGCTTTATGTGCCGGGGAATGGGCAAATGACGGGCCTGAGACACCTGGCCAAGCGCGTGTCCGTCTATCACAGCAAGATCGACGTGGCGATGTATCTTAGCACGACCGTCAATCTCACCCAGCGGCTGGGATATGACGGGCCCCCGGATAAGCACAATATCGAGGCGTATCCCCCGACCATGTTTCGCTTCGTGGATTGCACCGCCGTCAAGGATTATCCGTTGCTCCACCCGCCGGATGCGACGCACCAATATTATCGCCGCTCCATCTGGGTTCGGGCTGACATCGCCGCGCAGTTTTTCTAATAAGAGCCAGGGTCCGTATCGCTGGAAGGGGCGTGGGCGTGAGCAATATTCTGGATGATGTTTTTACCGAACCGGAGGATGTGGATCCGGACACCCTGGCCAATCTGGGCCCTTTGCGCCGCCTTGCGGGTATCTGGGAAGGCCGCAAGGGCGTGGACCTGAACCCCAAGGCGGAGGGCCCGCAGCGGAAGGAATTCACCGAGCGGATTGAGCTTCAGCCCACCGACTATCAGCTGAATGGGCCACAGGTCTTTTACGGGCTCAGATACCACACCCGCATATTGTCTCCCGGCGAAGCGCCGACCTTCCACGATCAGGTCGGCTATTGGCTTTGGGAGCCGGCGACCGGCCTCATCATGCAGACATTGGCGATTCCGCGCGGCCAGGTCGCCATTGCGGCGGGCCATGCGGCGCCGGACGCAAACGAACTCGTGCTGACCGCCAAACGGGGGGAAACCGAATATGGCATCTGTTCCAGCACTTTTCTGGAGCAGGCTTTCCGCACGGATTCTTACAGCATCGCGGTGACGTTCAATCCCGACGGCAGCTGGAGCTATGTCCTGAAAACGATGTTGCTGGTGCGGGGGCGCACCGAGCTGTTCGAGCACCGGGACGTGAACACGCTGACAAAAGTGGCAGAGCCCACGCCAAATCCGCTGATGCTGCTGGCCAAAACCTAGACGGCAAAGCCCGAATCAAAAGGCCCGGCGCGAGGGTTAGTCGGACCGGGCCTTGAGAAGCTTGGCGGTATTGGAGAATACCGAACGCCCCCAGCTTCGGACTGTACGGTGGGGACGTTTTGAAGGCCTGTCAACACTGTTCGGTAACAGGGTTAAGGCGGCTGGCCAGTGGAGCGGATTTGGCATTCGCTACCCTGCTTGACGCGAACACCGAAAGCGAATGTCAAATCCAAAGCTCCACTAGAATCATATAGTTGCTAATGGTCCTTTGATTCCAACATTCGCAAAGTGCCTGGCGCAAATGGGATGCGAATGTTGGAATCGGACCACTAGCCGGGCCGCACCGTCATGAGAATGATCAGAGTGAGGATGCTCAGCGCGCTCACGATGGAAGCGACCCGGTGCATGGGCGCATGCAGCAACTGCTGCAGCTCCGGACCCGGCGCGGCGGACGCCGCGACGACTTTTGCCTGCCATGGGCTGTGCAGCAGAAAGCCGGACAGGATCAGCACGGCGAAGGCGGCATAGGAACCCAGCAGCCACGGCGCTGTCATGTCCAGGCCGAAGGCGCTGGCCAGGGCCCCGCCCACCAGCGCCGTCAGGATCCAGCCGATGCCGCCGGCGATGGAAAGCGGCCGCAGCGTGCTGAAATAGGCATGGATGATTTTGGCGTCGCCGGTGCGGGCGATCCGGTCCCCCAGGATGCCGGTGCCGGCGGTGAAGGCAAAGGAAAAGGCGAAAAGCAGAATATGCAGGGCAAGCAGCAATTGTGTCATGCAATCCCCCGATCGATGGTTTGGCGTCTATAACGAAGGTTGCCTTACTAGACCGGGATTCCTTTCGCTTCAATCGTTCCGGCGCTGTCAGAATTGGACGGGGCGCTGTACCGTAAATCGGCGCGCCCGTGACACGGGCAAAAGCAGGAGCCCGCCATGGCCGAAGAAGACGCCAAACCCAAAGGCCCCGACCTCAGCAAAGGCGTTGCCCTCACATCCTTTCCGGAAAACGGCATGCTGACCGGCCAGGTGGGCGAGGACGAGGTTTTGCTGGTGCGGTGTGGCGCAGAGGTCTTCGCGATCGCGCCCCATTGCACCCACTATCATGGCCCGCTGGCGGACGGGCTGGCGGGCGACGGCACCATCCGCTGCCCCTGGCATCATGCCTGTTTTGATCTCAGCACCGGCGAGGCGTTGCATGCGCCTGCCTTCGATCCGCTCGCCTGCTGGAAGGTCGAGCAGCGGGACGGGATGGTGTTCGTGGGCGAAAAACTGCCGGCACCAAAGCCGAAACCGCCGCGCACGAGCAAGACGCCCGCAAAAATCGTGATCGTCGGTGGCGGTGCCGCAGGTTTTGCCGCCGCCGAGATGCTGCGCCGTCATGACTATCAGGGCGGCATCGTCATGGTCAGCGACGATGCGGCTGCGCCCGTGGACCGGCCCAACCTGTCCAAGGACTATCTGGCGGGAGCTGCACCCGAGGAATGGGTGCCGCTGCGAGGCGATGACTGGTACGCCGAAAACGGCATAGAGCTGCGGCTGGGCGTCAAGATCGGCGCGGTCAAGCCGCGCGATCATGAAGTGGCGCTGGCCGATGGCGGCACGCTTGCCTATGACCGGCTGCTGCTCGCCACAGGCGCGGAGCCGATCCGGCTTGCGATTCCGGGCGCTGCGCCCTCGGATGTTCTGACATTGCGCAGCCTGGCGGATTGCCGCGCGATCATCGCCCGCGCGAACAACGCGCGCCGGGTGCTGGTGATCGGCGCCAGTTTCATTGGCCTGGAAGTGGCGGCGGCGCTTCGAACCCGCGGCCTTGAAGTGCATATCGTCGCGCCCGAGGCCCGGCCGCTGGAGCGAGTGATGGGCCCGCAGCTGGGCGACGTCATCCGCGCGCTGCATGAGGAAAAAGGCGTGCACTTCCACCTGGAAAATACCGTCAGCGGCTTTGACGCCGGGCGCTTCACGCTCAAGGACGGAACGGTACTTGAGGCCGATTTCGCTGTGGCCGGGGTAGGTGTGCGCCCGCGTACGCAGCTGGCGGAAGCTGCGGGTCTTGCGCTCGACAAGGGTGTGCTGGTGAACGGCCAGCTTCAGACCAGCGCGCCGGACATTTACGCCGCCGGCGACATCGCGCGCTGGCCCGACAAATATAGCGGCGCGGCGATCCGGGTGGAGCATTGGGTGGTGTCGGAGCGCCAGGGCCAGACGGCGGCGCGCAATATGCTGGGCGCTGCAGAGGAATTCACCGCCGTGCCCTTCTTCTGGAGTCAGCATTACGACGTCTCGATCAACTATGTCGGCCATGCCGAAAGCTGGGATGAGCTTGTGGTCGAAGGCGATCTCGCCGCGAAGGACGGCCTGGTCCGCTTCAAGCGGGGAGGCCGCACTCTGGCGGTGGCGTCACTGTTCCGCGATCTGGAAAGCCTGACAGCCGAAGTGGCGATGGAGGAGCCCGCCTAGCTGGTCTCGTATACATTTAGACATCGGTCATCATGTCACCCGGATTCGGGGAGCAAACCGGCGCCCGGCGCGTATGGTCCTGCGCGTACAGCCAGGGCGGGACCGTTGAAAGACAGACACTACTACCGGGAAAGAGCCGCCTATCTGCGCCGGCTCGCCAAGGAGGCGCAGACCGAGGCGCTGCGGCTGTCCTGCCTGAAAGCGGCCGAGGAATACGAAGCCCAGGCCATGGACACAGAGCAAGCCGAAGCCGGCTAGTCAGTCGCCGGCTGGCTACCGCTTCTTGGCGATCCGCGGCTTGGGCGGCCCGGCGGCCGCAGCGGCGGCGGCCAGCTTGCCGGCGGTTTCGGCCTTCATCTTGGCGGAAGCGGTGGCGCGTTTGGCAACAGCGGCCGCGGACATGTCGTCAGGGAGCTTGGGCATGCCGGACCCTAGCCCCCGGCGCTCACCCCCTCAACCCCACCCCCGGTTGCAAATCGCCTCATGGCGGCCGGCGTTTGGACCGCCATGGACGCGCCGGTGCGGAACTTATTCGAGGCGATTGAGACAGCAGATCCGGGCGGTCGATTTCTCCCGGCCGGCCCTGGCTGTCTCAATCCACGACACTTTGCCTGCCGCGAACACTGTTCAGCCTTGAAATCAAGGCCATTTGGGCTTGAAATCAGGCCGTGGGACTTGCCTGACAAACGATCATCTATAAAACCTGCCTGTGCGAATCTTTTTGGGGGCACCGAAAATGCGCTTGATATCGTTGGTACTTGCCATGGCTTTGACCAGCTCGGCCGCACTGGCCGGCGACGCGAAGTCGCTTGCCCCCGGGGCTCCGGCGGGCGTGAAAAAGGCCCAGCTGGGCATGGATTCGGGCCTCTATATCGTGCTCGGCGTGGCGGTCATTGTGGGTATCGCCGTTGCCGCATCCAGCGGGGACAGCGTCCAGACGCCGGCGCCTCCGGTCACGACCTCGTAAACCGGGACGGGGCCTCCGAAGGGCCTCCACGTCTTCGATTTCAGAATATCCCAAGGGCGGTGCGAGAAGTCGCGCCGCCTTTGCTGTTGCTGTGCGGACTGCGGAACCGGCCCGGTGAACAGCGGGCGGCGGCGAAAATCGCCAGGTTCAACACGGCATGCAAGGCGCTCACCTCTCACGCGTCTGTGCTGTTTTATCTTCCCGTTCAGTTTGCCCCGAGGCTCGATCTCTCAATCGGCCGCAAATGCGCGTTCGCCTGGAAGAAGTCGTAAACGGCGCGGGAGACGAAGACGAACGCGACCATCGTGACAAGCAGGATGATGGCCTGACGCCAGGTCAGCCGGTCGCCCGTATTTTCCTTTGGGCTTTCTCTAGGCATTGGCTTCCCGAAACAGCACCAGCCACGCGACGGCAATGCCCGCCGCGCCGCCTATAGCCAATCCCTGGGCCAGGTGATGTGTGCCCATCGACCCGAAGGTCCCGCCCAGAACGGACCCCACGATAAAGGCGACAGCACAAAATTTGAGTTTTTCCATACGGCCACCCTAGGCCTGGTCCCGGCCCCCCAGCAATCCCGGGCAGATTTCAAACTGCACGCGTGTCCGTGCCGCGGGGACTGTTACAGTTGGCTTAGGGCTGTAACCGGCTGACCAAATACAAATGGTCCGCCACCCCGTCCAGGACAAGTATCAGGACCGCGAGGCAGATCGGGCCGAGCAGGAGCTGGAAGAACATTTTGGCGTCCATCTCATCTGTTGCGTGTCCGGCCGGCTGGAAAAGCCGAGCCGCTGCCACGCCAAGGCAAAACACCAGCGCTGCCGCTACCAAGGGGTCAGTGATCGCCATGGGGTTGCGCCTCAAATAGCCGCAGACGAGCGGGGCAATTCGATCTTATGCGGGTTGGGGACTTGCGGCGCATTTGTTTTGTTGCCGCTCGGGTCGATGCAGGCCCATGTCATCGTGTCGTCGGAATCGAGTTTGCCGCTGCCCAAAAGCGATCGTGCGGGCACAGCCAGACGGCTGGATGGAAAGAGTTGACTGGTGACGCCCTGGCCCGCTGGCGTCGACGGCTCGCACACATGGGCGTCTGCCAGCTTGCCGTAATTTCCCGCGCAGCCTGCCAGCAATAAAGATGTAACGGCGATTGCTAGGGGCCACCTCATACTCGCGTCTCCCAATCCTAGATCAGCGTCTCAATTCCCCGAAATACAAAGATGGCCATTGCTGCAGCTTGAGACCTGGAACGGGTCGTGCGGCGCATAGCGCAGTATTGTCAAAGCCCTGATCTTGCCATCCGCATCGGCGGGCGAAACATAAAAGGTGTATTCCGTATGGGCGAATTTTACGTCGAAAATATCCATTTCCCTGGTTGGCTTGCCCATCATGGCTTTTACATCGAACATGTTCGAGTCTGACGCCCGGCCCCAATAGGTGCTGGATAGCAGGGGGCCTCGCTGGAATTTCTGGTTTGCGTCCACAAACACCCATGGCATCGCAATCGTGTGCGAGCCTCCCCGAAACATCTTTATGCATTCCGCGGGTTCATCCCGGACACCGACGAGGCATTGCATGGCCTCATCCGTTCCAGGCCTGGGGGCCGACGCGGCGTCCGACGGGGCAGCCATCAAAGAATTGGAAAGCAAGGATACGAAGAGGGCCACTGTCAGGAACAGCTTCATGGTGATGCCTCGCTCCAACCAGGCGATCTTATTTTCCCACTCCGCGACCCGATCGGCAAGGTTCCTTGCGGCGCGCCGGTACAATATGACCTAGGGCTGTGCCCCGATAGCGCGGTCATCGCATCTTGTGTTTTCCATTCGGGCACGGGTGCAGGACAGTAGGGTGGGGTCCGAAGAGGACACTGCGATTGCGTGCCTCATCTGGTTGATGACGGTCTCATCGTCCGGGACTTCACCGCTTCCGCTTCGTTCAGCTTGTCGGTGGCGCCCTTGTAGTTCTTGGCGGCCATCATCTGCTGGGCTTGCTTCAGCAGCGGGCCGACCTTGAGACTGACGACCATGGCCTGCGCCGAACCGGCCATGGTCAGAAGTGCCAGAAAAATCGCGGCTATTCTCTTCATTGCTCTGCCTCCCATTCCCCGATTGACCTAGGGGCTGTGGCGGACGCGAAGAGGCTATCTCAATGGTCCCGATCTATTGAGGGAATTGGATGGCGTCATCTCCGCGGCCGGCGCGCCGGGTTGCGACCCAGGGATGCCGCCCCCGGACCCAGCTCTGGCAAGGGCGTAGATCGTGATGGCGCGGATTTGGTCTTGTTCGTCCTTGTTGAGATTGGGGACGGATGCAGCCTGGTTGAGCTTTGCAATAATGGCGGCCTTGTCGCCCCAGCCATTCGCGAGAAGCCGGGCCTTATCCAACGGCTGGGCGACTTCCGGGCGGATGTCAGCAGCCATCGCCGAAGAATGCGAAGCAAGCAGGACGGCCGAAATCAGCGTGAAGGAGATGATACGGGCGCTCATTGTTCCTCCCAACCTTCGATCAGCTTCACAATATCGCCAATGTCTCAAGGCCGATCTGGCGTCTGCTGCCTGCTGTTAACCGGGTCCATACGCGAATAAATACATTTTTTCATCATCCGGGGCGCCGCTTCGGGTATGAATGTAATGAATCTTGCCGTCCGTGCTGTCGCGCGCGATGTAAAAGGTCATTTCCTGATTTCTGAACTTCACGTCGTAGACATCTGCCGGTCTGCCGGCGAGGACTATCATGAGATATCTATTCACGGCCTGGGTTCCGGCATATTCCGACGACACCAGGGGACCAAGCCCGAAGCCCTTATTGGCATTCCACCACAGCCAGTACTTCGCTGGTCCTGTCGCGCTGCCGACAAAATCGATTTTGCAGTCTTTCCTGTTGTGGTCGAGCAGGCATTTTAAAGCCGACGCCGTTTGATCGTGCTCGGTCATGACCCGCGTCTGCGCCAGGGCTGGCGTGGAGAGCGTCAATGCGCAGAAGGCGACTGAAAGAATGCGGCTCATGCCTCTTGCCTCCCAATTCTCGATCCGCTTCACGATGTCGCCGCTGTCTCAAGCCGTTCAGGTGCGCGGCCACAGCGGGCGACATGCGAACGCTGCTGTTTCAACCAGACGGAATTATACCACCTTTGGGCCTTGTCCGGTGGTGCCGTTTTTTCGTAAACCCGCACCGGATTTAGGACTGACCAGTGCCCAATGCGGGCCTTGTGGTCATTAGCGCCCGCCGACCGCACCACCCGCCGCACCGGGCGACATGGCGCCCACGGGGATTGCCGCGTCAAATAGTGAGTTCGCGTACGCATTCGCATAGGCTGGCCGTGGCTTCCATGTCGGCTTGCAGCCACAGTCCGCCAAAAATCTCCACTGAATATCATTGGCCCTTGATCTGACTTCGCGGTCCGTGACGCGATGGGCGTCCCTGTCCGCCGCCAGGGCCTGCATGTCGGCGGCATAGACCTCAAATGCATCCATCTTCGTCAAAGCGATGGTCCTGGCAAAGCCGCGCTCGGCCGTCAGTTGGCAGGCTTGCCACTCGGAATAGTTCCTGAGTTCTTTTGCGGTCCATCTGGCTTTGCAGCCGGCAGTCTCCTGCTGCAGGGCGGCGGCAGCCTTTGGCATGGCGGATATGTTGTAGGTGTCCGTGCAGCCCGCGAGCATCAAAGCGGAAAGGGTGATTGTCAGGATACGGCTCATGCCTCTCGCCTCCCATTCCTCGATCAGCTTGACGATGTCGCCGATGTCCCAGAGCCGGTCTGTAGCGCGAGCGGCCATAGCGGGCGACATGCGAACGCTGCTGTTGATCCGGGCGAGATTATACCACGCTACCGATCACGTCCGCCTTGCGTTTCTGGCGTGAGGGTCCTTTAGGCACGTCGCCTCTCATATCGAGCAAAAATCGCTTCGCCCGCCTCAATCCAAGTCCTCAGTTCAGAAGTCTGCAGATATAGGCCCCGGGCCTCCTCGCCAACGTCTAAGAGCGCAAGCTCGGCTTTCCACCGGGCAAGATCACGGCGCAAACCCTCAATGAACGTGCTGCTAAATGCGTCACTATCCCGGGCCATCCTTGAAGGCTAGGCCGGGACCCAGAATGCTTCAATCCCCAGCCTCATTCCAAACTGCACTAGTGCCTGCGTCGCGGCACTGGTGCAGTTTGACCTAGGGTTGTGTTAAGGCCAAAAGCCCAGCACGGCTCCCCACAACCAGAACAGCGCTAGAAACGGCACTGGTTCAGTTTGACCTAGGATTGTGGTCAATTGCGCCCGGCGATCGCACCGCCCGCCGCACCAGGCGACATGGCACCTGTTGGCGGCCTCGAGTCATTGGCCACATCACGGAACGATCCCGCGTTCAATCGCGCCCAATCCGAATTGCGCAAGCAATGCAAGCCTTGGACCGGAGGAGTTGTCCGCCACGCCCAACAGGTGACGGCATTTGGATCGCCATTACCGACAGGCGGATACGCATACAGCTTCATACCGTCAGGAAGGGTCGGCCCCGCCAAGGCTGGCACGGATAGTGTGAAAACGAAAAGCGCGGCTGTCAGGATGCGGCTCATAGGGCCCTCCAATCTCGCGGCAGAGAACGTAATCCGGCTTGAGCACTAGCGCAATAAAAGTGCGCGCAAGGACCCAGATTTGGGGCTGGTACGGGAAGTATAACATTAGGAGGCTAACGAGACTTCTTCCAGCGCTTCTCTGCGGCAGCCTTAGCGATCTCGGCCCGCTCCTTTGGTCCTAGCGCTGCTGCCCGGGCCTTACCGCCCTTGCTGCCAAGTTCGGCAGCGGCGGACTTGGCCGGGACCTTTTCAGTGACTTCCCCCGTGGCGATCTTCATCACCAGGACGGCGTTGCCGATCACGTCGGCCTTGCGCTTCTAGCCGTTAGGTCCTTTAGGCATGGGGAATGGCCTCAACGTATAACCGGGTGTATCCAAGCTCGTGAGCAGCCGCGACAGCCTTGCCGACGGCCTCGAAGTTGATCGTGTCCTCAGGGGTGCCGTCCGGTTTGCGGGCAAGGCGAACCACCATAGTCCCGGCTGCGACCGGCTGACCAAACTCCAGCATTTCGATATGAACATCAGCCATGGTCTGACCCTATCCCCGGCCTGTAACCCCTTCAATCCCCGGAAAAATCGAAACTGTACCAGTGCCCGCTGTGGGCACTGGTACAGTTTGACCTAGGGTTGTGGTCATAGCTTCCGCATATCGACGTCCGGGGAATACTCACCCTCGACCTCTTTCGTAACGGCTTGCCCACACATGATCCGCTTCTTCTCAGGGTCATAGGTGAGGGTCGGATTGCCATGCAACTGCCAGCCGCGATTCAGCCGCTCCGTCACACGATGGCAAAAGGCGTCATCATCGGGGCCAACCAAATAGCTATACAATTTCATTCTTGAGTTTCCCATTCTTCGATCAACTTCACGATATCGCCAATGTCCCAAAGGCGCTGCTCAAGGCCACAAGCCATAGCCGGGGACATACGGACGGCGCTGTTGATCCGGGCGAAATTATAGAACGTCGTATAGAGCGCCACCATAGCAACGTGATTGTCGATCTTCTTGGAGTGACCAGAAGTCAGTCGGGTAAAGCGCCGCATATGCTGGCGCATGGTCTGGTTGTGCTTTTCGACATAGCTGGTTGAAACCAGCCCTTTGATGGGCTTGCCGATCACCCGACGCTTGGAGATACCGCAACACTCACCAGGGCTGTACTTGCGCTCCGGGCCGGCAAGGTCGGCCGTGGGGCCGTAGTGCTTCACAAGCTGTGCGTAATCGACATCAATCCCGAACGCGCCCAGCACGGCACTGAGATAGGCCCCATGACCATCCGTGGTGAGTTGCACCCGCGTTGCCAGCCGGTCCGCAACGTCGTGCATGAAGTCCTGAGCGGCATCGGCATCGCGTCCGCCGATCAGGTAGGAAACGATCAGCTTGGAGTCGGCATCAATCGCGGTCCAGGTCCACGCATCACCGGCGCCTTCCGGAGCCGCTTTGGCGGTCGCTAGCTTGGCCTTCTTGCAGTAGTTGAATGACCAGATTTCATCGCATTCCACCCGGCTGGCCTTCACACCGCGCACCGCTTTGTCGTGGTGAGCCATGCAGGCCTGCCCAGCGATGCCTAGGTACCGGAGGGTGGTCATCTTGGAGACCCCGGTCAGCCGGGTAATGGCGTTGATGCCGTTGCCTTCCACCATTAAGTGGATGATTTGCTTGCGTTTTTCAAAAGGCAGCCGGTTCATAATGGACATTATGCATAAGCAAAACGGACTGTCAAACACATTTATACCGTCAGGCGGTATAATGGTATTGCACTATTGGAAAGGAGGCTTATAATCCTGCTCCACAATGATGGAAGTGGAATTTGCCGACCCGGACCTTGATCGGCTTGAGGTTGATCCCCGGTTCACCGGCGGGTTCGCCCAAGCCATCGTGAAATCGTTTCGGAAAAAAATGCAGTTCATCAGAAACGCACATGACGAAAGGGACTTTTACGCAGTGCGAGGTTTGAATTTTGAAAGGCTGGCCGGCGACCGCGCCCACCAGCATTCAATGCGGTTGAATGACCAATGGAGGCTCATTCTGGAACTTAAGGGAGAAGGACAAAACAGGAAGGTCCTGATCGTTGGAATCGAGGACTATCATTGAAAGGGGGAGGGATTTGACCATGGAACGTGTACCTGCCGAAGTATTCCCCCCAGGGGAGTTTTTGAACGACGAGCTAGAGGCTCGTGGATGGACGCAGACCGAGTTTGCGGAAATCATCCGTCGCCAGCCTCGTGTCGTAAACGAGATCATTTTGGGCAAGCGTGCCATCACGCCCGAGACGGCGCGCGAGATAGCGGCCGCACTTGGTACGAGCCCTCAGCTTTGGCTCAATCTGGAGTCTGCCTATCAGCTTGGGCGTACGCCACAGCCGGAAAACGTTGAAACAATTTCCCGCGAAGCAAAGTTACGGGACAAATATCCGGTTCGAGAAATGATTAAGCGTGGCTGGATCCAATCTTCAGCCAATTACGAAGTGCTAGAACAGCGAGTCCTTGAATATTTCTGCGTGACGAATTTGGATGAAGAGCCATCTTTGGTTCACGCAGCTAAGCGCAATTACAAATCCGAGTTGACCGATTTGCAGTTGGCTTGGCTATTCCGGGTCAAAGCTCTCGCGTGCGCTCATCAAGTTCCGAAGTATTCAGAGCGCGGGTTGAGGATGTCCATGCCCGCTTTGGAAACCCTAATGGTGTCTCCCGAAGCTGTCAGGGAAGTGCCGCGCATCTTGGCTGAATGTGGTGTCCGCCTAATCGTGGTGGAGCCGATTCCTGGCTCTAAAATTGACGGCGTATGCTTCTGGATTGATGAAGCTAAGTCGCCAGTAATCGGCCTGACCCTTAAGGGGGACTTCATTGACCGTTTTTGGTTTAACCTAAGGCACGAGATTGAACACGTACTGCGCCATGACGGCAAAGACGCAGTAATTATAGACGATTTTGATTCCGACCAGGCTAACAGAGGTGACGCAGAAAAGGCCGCTAATGACGCAGCGGCAGAGTTTTGTGTTCCTCAGAAGGCAATGCGGGATTTCATACTTCGGCATGATCCGATGTACGCCACCCCCAGTTTTATCGGATTTTCAAAGATAATGAAGCGTCATCCCGGCATCGTTGCTGGTCAACTCCAAAGGCATATTGGGCGCCCTGAGCTGTTTAAAAAGTTTCAGGCCCGGGTTCGAGATTTCTTTATTCAAACAGCTATCACTGATGGGTATGGGCGTTCGGTAGAGGTGTAGGAGACCAACATGAACTACCAGCAGCAAATGCAACGAATTGTTTCGGACTATCGTCATACGGGGCAGCCGTGGCCTGCCTCGGCGAAAGAGATGGCAGCCTGGGCGATACGTGAAGGCAAGTGGGACTTGCAGCCGTCTGCCGTTCTGCAGAAGTGTGCCGAAGATATCGCCGAGGCGATGCGACACGAATATTTCACTGACAGAAAAGGGCGCCGCGTTCGCCTTCTTCATCCTGCGATGGTCAAGCGGCAGGGAGAGTTCTTTACCGAATGGGATGATATTCGGACCGCCCCTCGCAAGCACATGCAGTTATCCTTTCAGCAGCGCCGGAAGGCGATTGTCGGGGATTGTCGCCAGCTCAAGGTAGACCTCGACAGCTTTAACGACGCCCATTCCAAGGAAGAGCCCCTACAGGTATCCTTTGATTTCAATATGGATTTGGCCGAATTGGAGGCCGCGAACGCAGCCTAAGTCTGCTTTTTGCGCCAACGGGCCTGGGCAGCCAGAGACGCTGCCTCAGACTTCTGTGTAGGGCTCATTTTAGCGGCGCGGACAGCCCCACCCTTCTTGCCACCCGCCCGACCGGCCGTGGCCTTCTTGCTTTCGGCGATCTCCTGAACCTCCCCCGTGGCGATCTTCATCACCAGGACGGCGTTGCCGATCACGTCAGCCTTGCGCTTCTGGCCTTGGGGTCCTTTGGGCATGGTCTGACCCTAATCCGGGGGCCTAACCGTCTCAACCCCCTGGAACTTTCAAACTGTACCAGTGCCCCGCTGTGCGATGGCTCTGGCGTAAGCCATTGATATATATTGGTAAGAAAAGGGATGCTAAACCTGTGGTTGCAGGTGTTTGACTTGCCAAAGTCCCTGCATATAGTGCGCCGCTTTCCGGCAACCCACCGGTCCGAAATTCACGCTGAACAACGCAAAAACGAAAGAGTCTGATGAGCAAGCGCGCCAATTCCAAGTACAAGCTCGACCGCCGCGTCGGCGAAAATCTCTGGGGCCGTCCCAAGAGCCCGGTCAACAAGCGCTCTTACGGTCCCGGCCAGCACGGCCAGCGCCGCGCCAAGAAGCTGAGCGACTATGGCACCCAGCTGCAGGCCAAGCAGAAGCTCAAGGGCTATTACGGCAACATCACCGAGCGGCAGTTCCGCAAATACTATCAGGACGCCGCCCGCCGCCCCGGCGACACCGGCGAGAACATGATCGGCCTGCTTGAGACGCGTCTGGACACGGTGGTGTTCCGCTCCAAGTTCGTGCCGACGCCCTTCGCCGCCCGCCAGCTGGTCAGCCACGGCCATGTGAAGGTCAATGGTCGCCGCGTCACCATCGCCTCCTATCACGTCAAGGACAGCGACACGATCGAGCTTTCGCCCAAGGCGCGCGAGATGGCGCTGGTGATGGAAGCCTCCAAGAGCGCGGAGCGCGACACGCCCGACTATCTGGAAGTGAATGAAGGCAAGACCGCCAAGCTGCTGCGCACCCCCAAGCTGGCCGACGTGCCCTTCGCCGTCCAGATGTCGCCGCACCTGATCGTCGAGTTCTATTCGCGCTAGTTTCCGCGCGGTCGGCAAAAGAAAAAGCCCGGTGGCAGTTGGCTAGCGCCAGCGTACCAACGGGCTTTTTTGTTGCTGGTGGCGGGGCGGCGCTTTGGTGCTAGGCTTCACGCCTCGCGGCTGTGGGGGGCTTCATGTCGTTGAAAGTCATCGGAACCGGCTTTGGCCGGACCGGAACGCATTCACTCAAACTGGCGCTGGAAATGCTGGGGCAGGGCCCCTGCTATCACATGATGGAGGTGATCGCCCGTGCCGATCATGCGCCGGGCTGGCACGCGCTGTGCGACGGCCGCGGCGATGGCTTCGCGTCCCTGCTGTCTGGCTTTCCTTCGACGGTGGACTGGCCGACCACCCATTTCTGGCGGGCGCTGATCGCGCGTAATCCGGACGCCAAGGTGCTGCACAGTGAGCGGCCGGCGGAGGAATGGTATCAGAGCATTTCCCGGACCATCTTTCCCGCCCTGCAGCGGCCGCAGCTGCCCGCGGATATGCCCGAGCCCTGGCCTGGGGCGCGGGCGTTCCAGGCCATGATCGTGAAGCTGATACACGAGGACACCTTCGGCGGCGACCTGTCGCGGGACAATGCGATAAAAGTCTATGACGCGCACAATCAGGCGGTGCGGGACGAGGTGCCGCCCGAAAAACTGCTGGTGTTCAATTCGCGCGACGGCTGGAAGCCGCTCTGCGCCTTCCTGGGCGTGCCGGTGCCAAAGACCGACTATCCCCGGACAAATTCCACGGACGAGTTTCGCGCCCGTGCGGGCCTGGTGGACTGACCGTTAGTGGCTCAGGCCGCCGGTTCCAGGGCCACGCCGTGCTGTTCAAAGAACGGCACCAGCTCTTGCTGCTCGAACATCTCGCGCACGATGTCGGCGCCGCCCACGAACTCGCCCTTCACATAAAGCTGGGGGATGGTCGGCCAGTTGGAGAAGGCCTTGATGCCTTCGCGCACTTCAGGATCTTCCAGCACATTCACGGCTTTGAACTTGACCCCGACATGAGAAAGGATCTGCACCACCACCGAGGAGAAGCCGCACTGCGGAAAGGCCGGCGTGCCCTTCATGTAGAGCAGCACGTCGTTGTTCTTCACATCGTCGGCGATGCGGGCCTGGGCGTCGGACATGGCAGGAGTTCTCTCGGAAACGCGGCTATGATCTAAGCATGGGGACCTGAAGGGTCAAGACAGGGCCAAAAAGCCCGAATTTCCGCGGGTTTCATGCAACTGCCGCCGCTTCTGACCGATACCCTTGCCGCCCTTTTGGAGGGCGTGCCGCGCAAGGATCTGGCCGTGGCGGCGAAGGCGATCTCGGATGGTTACCGGCAGGGCGCGTCCAGTCATGGGATCGCGACGCCGCTGCAGGCTGCGGCCTATGCCACCGCCCGTATGCCCGCGACCTATGCAGCCTGTGCCGCGGTGTTCGCGCGCCTGGCCGAGGTGATGCCGGACTTCGCGCCCCGAAGCCTGCTGGACGTTGGAGCGGGCACCGGGGCTGCAAGCTGGGCCGCTGTGAATGCGTGGCCGAGCCTTGAAACGATAGCCATGCTGGAACCCAATCCGGCGCTGCGCACTCTGGCGCGGCGCCTGGCTGAAAGCGGGCCGCTGGCAAAGGCAGAATTTCTCTCTGGCAGCCTGGACGCGGAAAAGCCGGAAACGGATCTGATGGTGGCCAGCTATGTGCTGGCGGAGCTGCCGGAAGACAGCGTTGCCGACGTTACACACGATCTCTGGCAAGGCACGGGCGGTGCGCTGGCCCTGATTGAGCCAGGCACACCGCAGGGCTTTGCCCGTATCCGCGCTGCCCGCGCCGCGCTGATAGAGGCGGGCGCGCACGTGGCCGCGCCCTGCACGCACGACAATGCGTGCCCTATGACAGGAAATGATTGGTGCCACTTCTCGCAGCGCCTGCCGCGTTCGCGCGATCACATGCTGCTCAAGGATGCGCATGTCCCTTTCGAGGACGAGCGCTACAGCTATGTGGTGGTGACGTGGGCGAAGGTGGCATCCGGCGCGCGGATCTTGGCGCCGCCGCTGGAGGCCAAGCCGGGCCTCACCTTCAAGCTGTGCGACGAAAACGGGCTGCGCGCGCAGTTCGTGGCGTCACGCGACAAAGATGAATACCGGCGCGTGCGCAAGCGCGGCTGGGGCGACCTATTCTGATTCCATCAAGAAGGCATTGAGCTTGTTGCCATCCAGATCGCGAAAATAGGCCGCATAGAAACCCGGCCAGCGTTGACCCGGCGCGCCTTCGTCGGTTGCGCCCATGCTCATGGCAAGATTGTAAAGACGGTCGACCTGTGCCCTGTCCTTGGCCGCCAAGGCCACCATCACGCCGTTGCCGACCGAGGCAGGCTTGCCGTCGAACGGCTTGGTCAGGCCGATGCCCGCCCCGCCGCCGGGCGCACCCCAGGCGATGAACTGCTCATTTTCCATCATGCGGCCGACGCCCAGTTCCGCTGTCAGGGCGTCATAGAATTTCGCGGCCCGCGCCAGATCATTGGTGCCCAGGGTGACATATCCCAGCATGGTGTCCTCCCGATCAATCCTTCGCGATGGTGGTGAGCTGCAAGGCGTGCAGCACCCCGCCCATATTGCCCTTGAGCGCAGCATAAACCATCTGGTGCGCGGCGACACGGGTCTTGCCTTTGAAGGCGGATGATTTGACGGTCGCGGCCCAGTGATTGTCGTCGCCGGCCAGGTCCCGCATCTGAACCTCGGCGTCGGGGAAGGCGGCCTTGATATAGGCCTCGATTTCCGTGCCTTTCATGCCCATGACGTCACCTCAATTGGTCAGCGGGATTTCTTCGGCCGCCATATAGCTAGGGAACCAGCCTTCAAAGCCCTGCTTCAAGGCTGACACTGTCACGCTATCCTTGCCGTCCAGGGTGACGGCGTCGCCGCCGGTCTTGCCCAGTTCGGCCACGGTGATGAAGGCGGCGCGCGCTTCTTCCACGATCTTTTCGGCTTCGGCAAAGGGCGCGGTGATCACATAGCGGGCCTGGTCTTCGCCGAACCAGAAAGGAATGGCGTCGGGCAGCCCGGCCTGGCCGATCCTGGCGCCGATGCCCTTGGGCATCGCCATTTCGGCGATGGCGACCAGCAGGCCGCCGTCGGAAACGTCATGCACGGTGTCCACGCGGCCCGTCTCGATCAACCCGCGCACGAAATCGCCGTTCTTCTTTTCGATGCCCAGATCCACCTTGGGCGCGGCGCCTTCTTCCCGGCCTTCGATCTCGCGCAGATAGATGCTCTGGCCCAGATGGCCCCTGGTTTCGCCGATCAGGATGATCACGTCATCGGCACGCTTGAAGGCGACGGTGGCCATCTTGGTCGCATCGGCCATCAGGCCGACGCCTCCGATGGCCGGGGTGGGCAGGATGCCTTCGCCATTGGTCTCATTATACAGCGAGCAGTTGCCGCCGATGACGGGGAAATCCAGCGCCCGGCAGGCCTCGCCGATGCCGTCGATGCCGGCTACGATTTCCCACATGATCTCGGGTTTTTGCGGATTGCCGTAGTTGAGGTTGTCAGTGACGGCCAGAGGCTTGGCCCCTACCGCGGTCAGGTTGCGCCAGGCTTCGGCGACGGCTTGCTTGCCGCCTTCGAGTGGATCGGGGCGGCAATAACGCGGCGTCACGTCGGTGGTGATGGCCAGCGCCTTCTTGGTGCCGTGGATGCGCACCACGGCGGCGTCGCCGCCCGGCATCTGCACCGTGTCGGCCATCACGCTGTTGTCATACTGCTCCCACACCCAGCGGCGCGAGGCCATGTCGGGCGAGGCGAGGATGGTCTTCAGCGAAGCCAGCGCATTCTTGGTCTTGTCGTACGAAGGCTCGCCGGTCAGCGGCTTGCGTTCGGTGTAGGGTCGCTCATAGACGGGCGCGGCATCGGACAAGGCGGTGATCGGCATGTCGGCCTCGACCTTGCCCTTATGCTTGACCACCAGCCGCTTGGTGTCGGTGGTGATGCCGATGACGGCGAAGTCCAGCTCCCACTTCTTGAAGATGGCCTCGGCTTGGCTTTCGCGGCCGGGCTTGAGGACCGCTAGCATGCGCTCCTGGCTTTCCGACAGCATCATCTCATAGGCCGTCATGTTCACTTCGCGCTGGGGCACCTTGTCGAGGTCGAGCTCGATGCCGCTGCCGCCCTTGTCGCCCATCTCGGCCGAGGACGAGGTCAACCCCGCCGCGCCCATGTCCTGAATGGCGATGATGGCGTCGGTCGCCATCAGCTCCAGGCAGGCTTCCAGCAGCAATTTCTCAGTGAAGGGATCGCCGACCTGCACGGTGGGGCGCTTTTCTTCCGACGCATCGTCGAATTCGGCCGAAGCCATGGTGGCGCCATGGATGCCGTCGCGCCCCGTTTTGGAGCCGACATAGACGACAGGATTGCCGGCGCCCTTGGCGGCGGACAGGAAGATGTTATTGGCCTTGGCCAGGCCCACGCACATGGCATTGACCAGGATATTGCCGTTGTAGCTGGCGTGGAAATTGACCTCGCCGCCCACGGTCGGCACGCCCATGCAGTTGCCGTAACCGCCGATGCCCGACACCACGCCCGACACCAGATGCCGCGTCTTGGGGTGCGAAGGCTCGCCGAAGCGCAGCGCATTCATCATGGCGATGGGGCGGGCGCCCATGGTGAAGACATCGCGCATGATGCCGCCGACGCCCGTGGCCGCGCCCTGATAGGGCTCGATGAAGCTGGGATGGTTGTGGCTTTCCATCTTGAAGATGGCCGCGTCGCCGTCGCCGATATCGATCACCCCGGCATTCTCGCCCGGGCCCTGGATAACCCAAGGGGCCTTGGTCGGCAGTTTTTTCAAGTGTGCGCGGGTGGACTTGTACGAGCAGTGCTCGCTCCACATCACGCTGAAGATGCCGAGCTCGACCATGCTGGGCTCGCGGCCCATCAGGCCCAGGATGCGGTCATATTCGGCGTCCGAAAGGCCGTGCTCTTTGACGAGTTCAGGAGTGATCTTGGTCATCAGACTAGTTCGCTTGCCACCAGGCATTCGCCGCCCGACAGCTTCTGGAGTTGGCATTTGACGAGATTGCCGATCTTGAATTGCCCATTCTCGCCACGATCATTGGTTATGCGGTAAACGTCATTGCGTACAAATTCTGCGTCCATTGGCGCCCAGACATCGGTGCCTTCGTCCGGCAAATAGACGAAGATTGTCTCAGGTGCGATCACGACAGGGCTTCAACCAGGCTCTGGAACAGGGGAAGGCCGTCGGGCGGACCCAGCAGCGGATCGACGACGCATTCGGGATGCGGCATCAGCCCCATGACATTGTGCTTTTCGCTCATGACGCCGGCGATATCACGGACCGAGCCGTTGGGATTGTCCCCCGGCGCATAGCGGAAGACCACGCGGCCTTCGCCTTCCAGGCGATCCAGGGTTTCGGTATCGGCGTAATAGTTGCCTTCGCCATGCGCCGCCGGAAAGCTGACATGCTGGCCCTTGCCATATTTGCGGGTGAAGGAAAGCTGGGTTTCCTCGACCGTCAGGGTCACCGGCCGTGAGACGAATTTGAGGCCGGCATTGCGCATCAAGGCGCCCGGCAGCAGATGGCTTTCGGTCAGCACCTGGAAGCCGTTGCAGATCCCCAGCACCAACCCGCCCTTGTCAGCATGGGCCTTGATCTCTTTCATGATGGCCGACTGGCTGGCCATGGCGCCGCAGCGCAGATAGTCGCCGTAAGAGAAGCCGCCCGGCACCACCACCAGATCCACGTCCGGCAGCTCGCTGTCGGCGTGCCAGACCATCGCCGGGCGCTTGCCCGAGACCAGCTCCAGCGCGTCGGCGGTATCGCGGTCGCGGTTGGAGCCGGGGAAGACGATGACGGCGGATTTCACTTTAGGACCTCGTCATGGCGGGGCAGCGAGTGAAACGAAGCGCGACCCGGCCATTTTCGCACAACGTCGGAAGAGCTAGCTCTTCAGCTCGATCTCGTATTTCTCAATCACGGTGTTAGCCAGCAGCTTCTCGCACATGGCCTTGAGTTCGGCCTTGGCCTTGGCGGCGTCGGTTTCTGACAGCTCCAGGTCGATCACCTTGCCCTGGCGCACCTCGCCGACCGAGCCGAAGCCCAGCCCGTTCAGGGCATGGCCGATGGCCTTGCCCTGGGGATCGAGAACACCGTTCTTGAGGGTAATGAAGACGCGCGCTTTCACTGAACCAGAACCGGACCTTTGTTCTCGCCTTGCACCGATTCGGGCATGATTCCCAAGCGTTTTGCGACTTCCGAATAAGCCTCGACCACCCCGCCCATATCGCGGCGGAAACGGTCCTTGTCCAGCTTCTCGTTGGTCGTGACGTCCCACAGCCGGCAATTGTCCGGGCTGATCTCGTCCGCCAGCACGATGCGCATATAGTCGTTTTCCCACAACCGGCCGAATTCCAGCTTGAAATCCACCAGCTTGATGCCGGCGCCCAGGAACAGGCCCGACAGGAAATCATTCACCCGGATGGTGAGATTGACGATGTCGTCCAGGTCCTGCGGCGAGGCCCAGCCAAAGGCGGTGATGTGCTCTTCGCTGACCCAGGGGTCCTGCAGCCCGTCATTCTTGTAGTAATATTCGATGATCGAGCGCGGCAGCGGCGTGCCTTCCTCGATCCCCAGCCGCTTGGACATGGAGCCGGCGGCGACGTTGCGGACCACAACTTCCAGGGGAATGATCTCGACTTCCCGGATCAGCTGCTCGCGCATGTTCAGGCGGCGCACGAAATGGGTCGGGACCCCGATGCCCTGCAGCTGGGTCATCAGATATTCGCTGATGCGGTTGTTGAGGACGCCCTTGCCTTCGATCGTATCCTTCTTGGCGCCATTGCCGGCGGTGGCGTCATCCTTGAAATACTGGATGACGGTGCCCGGCTCGGTGCCTTCGTAGAGGATCTTGGCCTTGCCTTCGTAGATGACGCGGCGGCGCTTCATGGGGGTGGTCCTTCACACTAGGCCCGTTAAAGCTGCAATTTAGGGATGGGGGGCCCCCACCGCAACGTTCCCATGGCCGCATGGTATGCATAACCGGTTCCCGTCCACAGAAATGTCTCGAATCAAGGGCTTACCGGAAAACACCGAATCGGCGCGCGGGGGCTGGCGCAATCCTGACATGATGGGCAACCATGCTGGGCCCTGATCACGGCAAGGAGCGCCAATTATGGCTATCGGCATGGACGACCGCGGTAAGGCTTTCGAATCCAAATGGGCACATGACGCGGAACTGCGCTTCAAGGTCGAGGCGCGGCGCAACCGCCTGCTGGGCAGCTGGGCGGCCGCGAAAAAGGGCCTGTCGGGCGACGGGGCCGAGCAGTTCATCCTGGGCGTGATCGCCGCCGACTTCCAGGAGGCGGGCGACGAGGATGTCTTCCGCAAGCTCAGATCCGAGCTGGACGCGTCGGTATCCGACGCCGCTATCCGGGAAAAGATGCGCGAATGCCTGAACGCCGCCGTGGCCGAGGTCGGCAGCCAGGCGAAATAGTCATCCAGCCCGCAATTTGGTCAGCGCTGCCTTGAAACGGCGGGACAGCGGCACCTCCAGACTGCCCAGGCTGATTTCATAATCGCCCGATCCTTCCGGTTTCAGGGCGGTGACGCGTGCAGCATTGACCAGCCAGGAGCGATGGGTGCGCACAAAGCCGCGCCCTTCCAGATCGCTTTCCAGCGCCGCAAGGGACTTTCGCATCAACAGGCGGCGGCCATCAGCCAGCGCGAACTCGACATAATTGCCCGCTGAGGTGACGGCCAGAATTTCGGAAAGGCGTACCCTGGTCAGCTTGGCGCCGTCGCGGATATCGAAGGTCTGGTCTGCGGCCGGCGCTGGCGGGGCGGCGGGCTGCTGTTGGCGCAGCAGATGTTCGATCAGGACAAACCCCGCCAGGAACATCACATAGCCAAAGCCATCCTTGCGCAGCTCATAGAGAAACTGCGTCCAGAAATGGCCGACATTGTAGTGCCCGCCCAGCACCCAATAAGCGAAGATGCGCAGGGCGATGAAGCCGCCGACATGGGCAGAAGCAAACAGCAGCGCTGCCGGAACATGGATCAGAAGCAGCGCGCGCGGCCTGACATTGAAGGGCGCCAGCCGCCAGGCCAGCCAGATGATCCAGAAGAAGGCCAGCAAGGTCAGCCAGCTCGAGCCCTCCCAGATCAGCGGTTCCAGGGGATTAAGACGGGGCATGTCATGCAGGATGGACATGACATTGAGGGTGTTGATCGCCGTCACAAACAGCGCCGCGACCGCATAGGCAAAAATGAAAGTCCGCCGTTGCGCGCCGTCCGTCCCGAAAAACAGGCCGCTCAGCCCAAGCCTTTGCCAGATATCACCAATTCGGCGCGGGTCCTCCCCTGGCTCTTCCGCCGGCAGGGTATCGGGATAAGAACTGGACATGGCAGGACGATAGCGGATCGGGAGCGGACGATGAACCGGGCTTTGATGGCAATAGGTTGTATGCTGGTGGTGTCACCGGCTTTCGCCGATACAGGCTGGCCGCAATATGGCGGCGACCAGGGCGGGCAGCGGCATTCTTCCGCGGCGCAGTTAACCCCTGGCAATGTCGCGCGCCTGCGCCAGGCCTGGAGTTATTCCACCGGCGTCCTGACGCGCCATGCCGGATCGGTATCCAAGTCGGCCTTCGAGAACACGCCCATTCTGAATGAGGCAAAGCTGTTCGTCTGCTCGTCCTTTCAGGAAGTCAGCGCCCTCGATCCGGGCAGCGGCAAGGAAATCTGGCGTTTCGATCCGCATGTGTCCGATGACGCCAAGATCAACTATCCCAATTCCTTCAACTGCCGGGGCGTCACCTATTGGAAAGGCGGCGACGGAAGGGGGCGGATTTACCTCGCCGCCAACAATCGCCGCCTCTATGCCCTGGATGCGGCGACGGGAAAGCCGATTGCGAGTTTCGGCGATCACGGCGCGGCCGTGATCGACGACAGAAAGCTGGAGCGCCGCGGGCAGATGCAGTTCAGCTCCCCGCCCATTATCGCCCGCGGCGTCGTGGTGGTGGGCTCTTCGGTGGACGACAATCAGCGGGTGGATGAGCTGCACGGTGTGGTGCATGCCTTCGACGCCATGACCGGTGCACCGAAATGGAGCTTTGATCCGATCCAGGGGCCGCGCGCGGGGGCTTCGAATGTCTGGGCGCCGCTGTCGGTCGATGAGGCGCGCGGGCTGGTCTTCCTGCCGACCTCCAGCCCCAGCCCCGATTTCTGGGGCGGCTATCGTACCCATGACAGCAAATACTCCAATGCCGTGGTGGCGCTGAAGATCGAGAGTGGTGAGGTCGTCTGGTCGTTCCAGACTTCGCATCATGATCTTTGGGATTACGATGTGGCTTCGCAGCCGACCCTGGGGCGCGTAACCTACAAAGGCAAAACGGTCGATGCCGTGTTGCAGCCCACCAAGCAGGGGCTGCTGTTCACCCTGGATCGCGAAACCGGCAAGCCCTTCATTCCGGTGGAAGAACGAAAGGTCCCGCGAGGACCGGCGCCGGGCGATCACCTGTCGCCGACACAGCCTTTCCCGGTCGCGCCGCCGCCGCTGGCGCCCCATAAGATCACGCCTGATGACGCCTTCGGACTGACCTTCTGGGATCGCGGCAAATGCCGCGCCCTGATCGAAAGCGCGCGCAATGAAGGCTTCTACACCCCGCCCAGCACGAGAGGCACGATCATCTATCCCTTCACCGGTGGTGGCACCAACTGGGGCGGACTGTCCTTCGATGCGGCGCGTGATGTGGTGTTCGTCAACACCTCCAGCGCGATGCATGAGGTGACCCTGATCCCGGCCGATCAAATCGCTGCGATGCGCAAGGCCCATCCGCACGAGGAAATTTCCGCCAATCGTGGCGCGCCTTTTGGCATGTGGCGGCGCACTCTGGTGTCGCCCATCGGCATGCCCTGCAATCCCCCGCCCTGGGGCCAGTTGCACGCCATCGACATGCACAGCGGGAAAGTCCTGTGGTCTGTGCCGCTGGGCACCACCGAAGACCTGGCGCCGTTCAGCCAGTATGTGCTGGGCAAGACCGGGGCGCCCAATCTGGGCGGGCCGGTCTCCACCGACGGCGGCCTGGTCTTCATCGGCGCGGCGATGGACAATTATCTGCGCGCCTTCGATGCGCGGAGCGGCGCGGAACTGTGGAAGGGCCGGCTGCCCGCCGGCGGCCAGGCAACGCCGATGACCTATCTGTGGCACGGCAAGCAGTATGTGGTGATCGCCGCCGGTGGCCATGAAAAGCTGGGCACCAAACGCGGCGACCAGCTGCTGGCTTTCGCCCTGCCGGATTAGCCAAACACGCGCTTGAAGATCGTGTCGACCTGCTTGAGGTGATAGCCGAGGTCGAACATGGCTTCGAGCTTGGCGGCGGGCAGCGCCTTGGAAACATCGGGATCAGCCTTGAGCAGATCCAGCAGATTGCCTTCACCGTTCCAGGCCCGCATGGCGTTCTTCTGCACCAGCCGATAGCTGTCCTCGCGCGCCAGGCCAGCCTGGGTCAGCGCCAAGAGCACGCGCTGGCTGTGCACCAGGCCGTGGGTGGCATCCAGGTTCTTCTGCATGCGGTCTGGATAGACCACCAGCTTCTCGATCACGCCGGTCATGCGGGCGAGCGCAAAGTCGAGCGTGATGGTGGCGTCGGGGCCGATGTAGCGCTCGACCGAGGAGTGGGAGATATCCCGCTCATGCCACAGCGCCACATTCTCCATGGCCGGAATGGCGTAGCTGCGCACCATACGGGCCAGGCCCGTGACATTCTCGGTCAGTACCGGATTGCGCTTGTGCGGCATGGCGGACGAGCCCTTCTGGCCCGGCGAGAAATATTCCTCGGCTTCCAGCACTTCGGTGCGCTGCAGGTGGCGGATTTCCACCGCCAGCCGTTCCAGCGACGACGCCACGACGCCAAGCGCCGCGAAATAGGCGGCGTGGCGGTCGCGCGGGATCACCTGGGTGGAGACCGGTTCGACCGTCAGGTTCATGGCCTTGGCCACATGTTCTTCCACGCGCGGATCGATATTGGCGAAGGTGCCGACCGCGCCGGAAATGGCGCAAGTTGCGATCTCCGCGCGCGCCGTGACCAGCCGCGCCCGCGCGCGGGTGAACTCGGCATAATAGGTGGCCAGCTTCACGCCGAAGGTGGTGGGCTCGGCATGGATGCCATGGCTGCGCCCGATGGTTGGCGTCATCTTATATTCGAGGGCGCGTTTCTTCAGCGCCGTCAGCAGCGCGTCGGTGTCCGCGATCAGTATGTCGGCGGCGCGGGCAAGCTGGACATTCAGGCAAGTGTCCAGCACGTCGCTGGAGGTCATGCCCTGATGCACAAAGCGCGCTTCCGGTCCCACGATCTCGGACAGGTGCGTCAAGAAAGCGATGACGTCGTGCTTGACCTCGCGCTCGATCTCGTCGATCCGCGCCACATCGAATTTGGCGTCCTTGGCTTTTTCCCAGACCTTCTTCGCGGCTTCCTTCGGCACCACGCCCAGCTCGGCCAGCGCGTCGGTGGCATGCGCTTCGATCTCGAACCAGATGCGGAATTTGCTCTCGGGCGACCAGATCGAAACCATCCGGTCGCGGGCATAACGGGGGATCATGGGAGACACCGACGAAGATTTACCGGTGCTTCTAACGCGGAAGCTCGTGGCGCGAAAGGCCTGATTTATCTAGCGATTTCAGCGGCTTGTCAGGTCACATAGTGGAAGCCGGCACCCTGCAGCACGGGCAAGGTGCCCAGCGCGCCCGGCGTCAGGATCACGCCAGGCAGCAGATGATTGGTGAGATCGGCGGCGGCCTCCTCCTGCGTGGCCTTGAAGCCGCCGGCGATGGCGCGGCCGGCCGCGCCCCAGATGGCGTTATGGCAAGCCATGAACACCACGCCGCGCTTCATCAGGGTCGGAATGGACGGATCCTGCGCGTCGCCGGCGCCGGGCACGATGAAGGTATTGAACGCGAACTTGCCGTTCGTCAGTTTGGCCAAGCCGTATTTGTCCCAGGAGGCCTGGTCGAACAGCGCCAGCTGGGCATCGCCCCGCGTCATGGAGACGGTGAGGAAATCCTTGTTCTTGAAAGACAGGGTCTGGCCGTTCAGCGCATTGCGCATGAAGCCGGCCCAGCCGCTGGCAAGATCCTTGTTGTCCCAGACCTGGCGCGGCCCGCCACGATAGGCCGCGACTTCACGGATGGCGGCGTCGTCCCACAGGCTGGCTGCTTCCAGCACCAGAGGCACGGTCTTGAAGTCGCGCCTGGCGGGGAGCTTGGCCAGGCGCGCCTGAAGTTCGGCGATGGTGCCCGCGCCGCCCGCTGCCGCAGTCGCGGGCGCGGCTGCCAGAGCCGCGATGCCGGCCGTCAATCCTGAAAGTCCCCGGCGTGTGAACATGGCTTGCCTCCCGCTCTTTTCGGCAAGTTTAGCGCGGCGGGGAAGCAGAGCAATCCCAAGGATCTGCCGTGATTCGCGACGCGTTTTACGCCGGGCTTTTGCCAAGAAAAAGCCGGTCCAGCGCCCAGGGACCTGATCCGCCCAGCGTCAGCGCGACAAGCGCGGCGAGATACAAAAGATCGGTCTCGTACCCTGGCTGCCCGAAATGGGCTCCGGCCGCATCCACGGACAACAGCTTGATGGAGCTGAAGCCGTTGGGAAGGTGGACGGTGAAGATCGCCACCAGCAGCACGACGGCCATGGGCATGCTGGCCAACGGGATCAAAAATCCGAGAAGGACCGCGAGGCCTCCCAGCAACTCCACGCCGATCGTCGCCCATGCCAGCAGAGCCGGCGCGGGCACTCCCAAGCCGTGAAGAATTGCGATGAAATGCTCCGGTCCGCGCGCAAGCTTGGCATAGCCGTGTTGCATGAAGCCAAAGCCCACGATCAGGCGAAGCGGCACGGCCTGCCACACTTGCAACGGCGGCGAGGTCAGGCGCGCATATGAGTCCAGACTTTTCATGACCGCTGTTCATCGGCAGCGGTGGCGAGACTTTTTTCGAATATGACCACGGCTGCAATCACCATGCCGCCCGGCTCGCGCAGCAAGGTGAGCCTGCCGTACAGAGTCGCGGTCTCGCCGTCAGCACGGCGCGCGGGGAAGGGAGTGGCTTTTCCTTCCACCGCCGCCACGCCCGATACCATCGCATGCCGGAAACCGGTCCAATGGGCCTCGCGATATTCAGGTGGCACGATCAGGTCTAGGGTTTGGCCAACGGCCCGCGCGGAAGCGTGTCCGAACGCTTTTTCAGCGCCCGCGCTCCAGAAGCGGATGACACCAGCGGCGTCCGCAATAACAACGGCGTTATTGTCCAAATTCTCTTCTCCGGTGCTGCCGGCCACGCGTTCTGAAGAGCTATTCGACGCGACCGCCGGACGGTTACGTCGGGCGGCCACCTTTGTGCGCCCGGCAAAGGCTAAAGCAGACCCAGCGACTTGAAGCTGGCATGGCCGCCGCGGCCGATCACCAGATGATCGTGGATCGCGATCCCCAGCGCCTTGGCCGCGCCTGCCACCTCGCGCGTCATGACAATGTCAGCCTTGGATGGCGTCGGATCGCCGGAGGGATGATTGTGCACCAGGATGATGGACGAGGCCGACAACTCAAGCGCCCGCTTGATGATCTCGCGCGGATAGACGGGGGTGTGGTCCACCGTGCCCCGGTTCTGCACTTCGTCGGCGATCAGCACATTCTTGCGATCGAGGAACAGGACACGGAATTCCTCGTTTTGTGCGCGCGCCATGGCGGCGGTGCAATAATCCAGCAGAGCCGTCCAGGACGACAGCGCCGGCCGTTTGATGACACGCGTCTTGGCCAGCCGCTGGGCAGCGGCTTCCACGATCTTCAAGTGATGGACCACAGTTTCGCCGACGCCTTTGACTTCCAGCAGCCGGGCCCGGGGCGCGGCGATCACTTCGGCAAAACTGCCGAAGCGGGCCAGCAGCGCTTTCGCCAAAGGCTTGGTATCCCGCCGCGGCAGGGCGGCGAACAGGGTCAACTCCAGCAATTCATAATCGGGCATGGCATCGGCGCCGCCCTTCGCAAAACGGTCTCGCAGCCGCCCGCGATGACCGTCAGGACCGGTGTCGTCGGAGGCTGGACGAGGCGATGCCGAAGAATCCTCCGCCTCGCTCATGGCTCTTACAGATAGGCAGGTTTATGCCAGCCCTTGGGCGACAGCGTGAAAATCTCCACGCCGGTTTCGGTGACACCGACCGAATGCTCGAACTGCGCCGATAGCGAACGATCGCGGGTGACCGCGGTCCAGCCATCGCTGAGCACCTTCACGCCATAACCGCCCAGATTGATCATGGGTTCGATGGTGAAGAACATGCCGGGCTTGAGGGCAATCCCGCCGCCGGGCTTGCCGTAATGGACGATGTTGGGCAGGGCATGGAACACCTTGCCCAGGCCATGGCCGCAGAAGTCGCGCACCACGGCGCATTTCTCCAGCCCTTCAGCATAGGCCTGGATGGCATAGCCGATGTCGCCAGTGGTCGCGCCCGGCTTCACCGCCGCGATGCCGCGCATCATGGCTTCATAGGTGATCTCGACCAGCCGTTCGGCCCGGCGCTTGACCTCACCCACCGGATACATGCGGGAGGTGTCGCCATGCCAGCCGTCCAGGATGACGGTGACATCGATGTTCACGATGTCGCCATCGCGCAGCGGTTTGTCGTTGGGAATGCCGTGGCAGACCACATGGTTGATGGAGGTGCAGACCGTGTGGCGATAGCCGCGATAGTTCAGGCAGGCCGGGATGGCGCCGTTGGCGATGATGTGGTCATAGGCCACCTTGTCCAGGGCGGCGGTGGTGACGCCCGGCTTGACCAGCGGCACCAGCAGGTCCAACACCTCGGCGGCCAGGCGGCCCGCCCGGCGCATGCCCTCAAAATCGGCCGGATTGTGCACCGTGACCGCGAAATGGGCCTTGCGGGCGGCTTCGAAAATCTCAGGCTGGGGCAGGATGGTCATGGCGCTGGCAATATAATATCGGAAGCCCATAAAACCAAAGTGCCGGTTAAGGAACCTCTCATGCCGGAAGCCACCGCCGCCGTGCTGGTGATCGGGGACGAAATCCTCTCCGGCCGCACCCAGGACACGAACACCAATTATATCGCCAGGTTCCTGGCGGCGCTGGGGATCGACCTGAAAGAAGCGCGGGTGGTGGGCGATGTCGAGGAGGAGATCGTGGCGGCACTGGGCGCCCTGCGCGCCCGGTACGATTTTGTCTTCACCACCGGGGGTATCGGCCCCACCCATGACGACATCACCGCCGATGCGGTAGCCAAAGCTTTCGGCGTTGGCATCGGTTATCACCCTGACGCCTATGCCCTCCTGGAAGCGCGCTATCCGCCGGGTGAATTCAATGAGATGCGCAAGCGCATGGCCCGCGTGCCCGATGGGGCGGCGCTGGTGCCCAATTCAGTGTCCGGAGCTCCCGGCTTTCATATCGGCAACGTCTATGTCCTGGCTGGGGTGCCGATGGTGATGCGCGCCATGATGGAGGCGCTGGCACCTGAATTGCCCCGCGGCCGGACGGTGCAAAGCGTCACGGTGGAGGCCGATATCGCCGAAGGCGTGATCGCGCCCGGCCTGGCGAGGGTGCAGAAAGCGCATGCGGATGTAGCCATCGGCTCCTACCCATTTTACCGCGAGGGCAGCGCCAAACCTTTCGGCGCGCAGCTGGTGGTGCGCGGCCGTGACGCAGCGGCAGTGGAAGCCGCGGCATCGGCGGTTGAACAGATGCTGCGCGATCTGGGTGCTGCACCGCAGCGGTTGAAATCGGCTGACAAGCCGGCGGGGACGTGACAGCTTTTCCAGCAGAGCAACAGCGCCTTCGAAGGGGGAGACAATGGACATCAAGAACATCAAGAAACGCGATTTTCTGCGCGGTTTCGGCATGGTCAGTGCCGGGGTCGTCGCCGCCACCGATGCCTTGGGCCAAGGACGAGGACGGGCCGATGTGCCGAACGAAGGCGGCTATCCGCCCGGGGTTCCCAAGGCTACCGGCCGCAGCATGCTGGACAGCCCGCATTATATCGGCACCGCCAGCAAGGGCTTTGGCTTCAAGCAGAATTGGGCCCGCACCCTGCCGATGGTTCCCACCGTCGACCCCAACTACAAGCCGCGCCGCATCAACAAGGCGATCGAGCTGTGGGAAGACAATCAGGTTGTCGCTTATGCCGAATTCGGGGCCTCGGGTGCGCCTGACACCTATGAGGAAGGCAAGCGCATGGCCAAGACCTATTGCGATGCCATCAACTACGAGATGGAGAATGACAGTCTGAGCTTCGACGGCCTGCGCAACTTCATGCAGGGCCTGGTGGATGGCGGGCCCACACCGTCCGGTCATCGCACCCCGATGGTGTTCGTCACATTGCCGGCCTGGGGTTTCGACGGTCCTTCGATGCGCGCCAATGTGTGGCAGATCCATCAGTCGCTGGCGGCGGGCGCGCATGGCGTGCTGATCTGCGAAATGGAATCGCCGGAGGCAGCGGAAATCGCCATCGCGGGCGGGCGCTACAAATGGACCTGGCCCGGCGTGGAAGAGCTTCCCATCGAAGGCGTGCGGGGCGCGGGCAGCCAGGCTTTCGCCGCCCATATCTGGGGCGTCAGCCAGGGCGAGTATGTGCGTCTGGCCGATACCTGGCCGCACAATCCCAAGGGCGAGATCAGCATGGGCTTCAAGCTGGAGAACCGCCGCTCCGCCATGGCAGCCGAACAGTTGATGGCGGTGAAGGGCCTCTGCTTTGCCGAGCCCGGTCCCAGCGACAATGGCTGGTCCCATCTGGGCTGGGACGCGGTCCGGGAAGATCTGACGCGCGAACAACGCGCCGCCCTTCCCGCCTCCAAGCGCCTGGAAGAAGATTTGGAACGCATCCGGCTTGCGGCCAAGAAGAACAACGTAAAATGGCTGGGCAATGGCCCGCCCGGCGCGACGCCCCAGCAGGAGATCGATCAGGGACGGCGCATGGGTCCTGCCGGCACCGAAGAACGGGTGCAGGCAGACCGTTTGTACACAAAACGGAAGATGCCTTACTGACCTGCGTTATTGGATTTTGAGCGCCTTCGCCGCGGTACTAAACGCAGTCTGGGCATCTTGATTGTCAGGAAACGCCTTGCGGGCATCAGCCAATGCCTGCTTGGCCTTTTCTGTTTCGCCCAGCACGGTGTAGGCCTTCATCAGCCGCACCCAGCCCAGCGCGTCATTGGGATCAGCCTTCAGCCGCGCCGCCAGCATGTCCACCATGGCGCGCGGATTGGGCGCGCCGCCCGGAGCTTGTGACGTCAGCATGGCGATGCGGTCCACCAGCATCTGGTGCAGCGGCGCATCGGTGGGGATGTCAGCGAGCAGGCTCTGCCACAAAGCGAGAGCGCCGGTGCGGTCATTGCGGCTGGCCTTGGCCAGTCCCAGGTAAAAGCGAGCCGGTGCGCTGTGCGGATCGATCTTCAGCGCATCGTTGAAAGCTTCTTCGGCTTCCGCCGGCACAGTGCCGCGATTTTCCAGCACCAGGGCCTCGCCATAGGCCGCATTCAGCGTCGGGTCGCCTCTGCCGACAAGGGCGATTTCCCTGGCCAGCGCCTTGGCGGCGTCGCGCGCGTCATTGGCCGACATGTAAGCCTGGGCAAGATAGCGCCACGCCCGCGTATCGTTGGGCTTCTCGCGCACGCGCTGGATCAGATACGGCACCAGCGCGCCGACATCGCGGCTGTTGAGACCTTGCGCCTCGCGCATCGCCAGATGCGGCCGGCCGAGCAGATAATAGGTGCCGCCGCCGATCGCCAGCATGAACAGGGCGATCGCGGCGAGCAGCAGGGCGCGCGCCTTGCCGCTAACTTTGCGCCACAGCGGAACCGCGGCGAAGGCGATGGCGGCAAGAGCCACCACTGCAAAACCGATGACGGGAAGCGCAGTCACGGATTGTCCTTCTTTGAACCGCGATACTTGTTGCGCACCAATGCCACGATCATGCCGCGGATGGTACGTACCTCCTGATCGGTGAGGCCGGACCGCATTATCATGGCCCTTATGTTGCGCACCATGGTTTCGCGCTTGGCGGGCGGGAAAAGGAACTCGGCCGCGTCCAATTCCTGCTCCAGATGCTCGAACAGGCCGGTCAGCTCAAAGCGGCTGGCGGGTTGGGCGATGGAGGCGCGGGTGCGCACCGGCGGGGTGGTATCGGCTGATTTCAGCCATTCATACCCCAGTAGCAGAACGGCCTGGGCCAGGTTGAGGGAGGAAAACTCCGCCGTCGGAATGGTGATCACCGCATCGGTCAGGCTCATCTCCTCATTGTCCAGGCCCGCCCGTTCGCCCCCGAACAGGATGGCGGTGCGCGCGCCGGTTTGGGCCGCGGCGCGCAGGCGCTCGATTCCCGCTTCCGGCGTGTGGATTTGCTTGACCACATCGCGGCCCCGCGCCGTCGTGGCAAGCACCAGATTGTAGGGCGCCAGCGCCTCGGCGGCATCGGGATAGACCTTGGCCGCGTCCAGAATATCGCCGGAGCCGGAGGCCAGCATCTGCGCCCGCTCGTTGGGCCATTCGCATTTGGGGGCGATCAGCACGAGTTCCGAGAGGCCGAAATTCTTCATCGCCCGGGCGGCGGCCCCGACATTTTCCCCCATCTGGGGCTGGGACAGGATGACGGCTGGCGCAGTGAGAGGTGGGGTCATTGGACGCTTTGACGGGCCGGTTTTGGCGGGCTAAACGGGCCGGCTATAGCCGTTCCGGCCCCGATTTTCGAGCCTTAAGAGGAAAGACGCGTCATGGAAAAGATCAAGGTCGCCAATCCCGTCGTCGAGCTGGACGGCGACGAGATGACCCGCATCATCTGGGACCTGATCAAGAAAAAGCTGGTCCTGCCCTATCTGGACATCGACCTGCACTATTATGACCTCTCCATCGAGCACCGCGACGCCACCGACGACAAGGTGACGGTCGAAGCGGCCGAGGCAATCAAGAAATATGGCGTGGGCGTGAAGTGCGCCACCATCACCCCCGACGAAGCGCGGGTGGAGGAATTCAAGCTCAAGAAGATGTGGAAGTCGCCCAACGGCACCATCCGCAACATCCTGGGCGGGGTGATCTTCCGCGAGCCCATCATCTGCAAGAATGTGCCGCGCCTGGTGCCCGGC
>Ga0070665_100000732_pt1 | contig 43745 bp, 34 predicted proteins | sample KBSS13metaG_FD_65862 | JGI IMG/M metagenome (GOLD analysis project Ga0070665, IMG submission 65862) | Switchgrass rhizosphere microbial communities from Kellogg Biological Station, Michigan, USA - KBS S1-3 metaG | ecosystem: Host-associated > Plants > Roots > Rhizosphere > Soil ...
CAGTGGGCGCCCTATCAGAACCTGGTCGAGCTGGCGGAGGACCCGCAGGTTCTCGCCAACGACATGCTCATCGAGGTGGAAGCCGCCAGCGGCGGGCCGCCGATAAAGATCGCCGCGGGGCCGATCCAATTCAACCACCAGGCGACCCGCGCTTCGCGGGCGCCAGAAGCGTCTGAACACACCGAGATGGTGCTGATGGATCTGGGCCTGGATTGGGACCGCATCGAACAGTTGAAGGCGAGCGGCGCGATCGCCTGAACCGGCCAGTCAGCGGAGACGCGCGCGCCATCTTCAGTTTCGAGCGGCGGCTTGGTGCTTCCGGCCGGCGTCAGACCCGCTCCACCGCCATGGCGATGGCTTCGCCGCCGCCGATGCAGAGGGACGCGACGCCTTTCCGCGCGCCGCGCGCTTCCAGGGCGGCGAGCAGGGTGGCCATGACCCGAGCGCCCGAGGCGCCGATCGGGTGGCCCAGCGCGCAGGCGCCGCCGTTGACGTTGAGCTTCTCCGTGGGGATGCCGAGCTCGGCCTGGGCGATCATCGCGACGATTGCGAAAGCCTCGTTGACCTCGAACAGGTCGACCTCGTCCACCGTCCAGCCCGCTCGCGCCAGCGCCTTCTGAATCGCGGGCGGGGGGGCGCTGGTGAAGCGGGCGGGCGCCTGGGCGTGCGCGGCATGGCCGGCGATCCGCGCCACGACCGGCAGGCCCAGCGCCTCGGCGACCGAGCCGCGCGTCAGCACCAGCGCCGCGGCGCCATCCGAGATCGAGGAGGCGTTGGCCGCGGTGACCGTCCCGTCCGGAGAGAAGGCGGGCTTCAAGGTCGGGATCCGGTTCGGGTCCGCCTTTAGCGGCTGCTCGTCGACGGCGACGGTCTCGGTTCCCTTGCGGGTGGTCACGGATACCGGCGTGATCTCCTCGGCGAAGGCGCCGCTCTCGATCGCCGCCTTGGCCCGCGTCAGGCTGCGGACGGCGTATTCGTCCTGCGCCTCGCGCGTGATCTGGCGCTCGCGCGCCGTCTCGTCGGCGAAGGCGCCCATGAGCCGGCCTGGCTCGTAGGCGTCCTCGAGCCCGTCGAGGTAGAGGCTGTCCGACGTGACGTCATGGCCGATGCGCGCGCCAGCCCGATGCTTGGCCAGCAGATAGGGCGCATTGGACATGCTCTCCATGCCCCCGGCCACCACGACCTCGGCCGCGCCGGCCGCGAGCGCGTCATGAGCCATGGCGAGCGCCTGCAGGCCCGAGCCGCACATCTTGTTGACGGTCGTGGCCGCCACGCTCTGCGGCAGGCCGGCGCCCAGCGCCGCCTGGCGGGCGGGCGCCTGGCCGAGCCCGGCTGAGAGCACGCAGCCCATGACGATCTGATCGATCCGGTCGCCAGCGACTCTGGCGCGTTGGACCGCCGCCTGCACGGCCGCGGCTCCCAGCGCCGTCGCCTTGACCGACGCCAGGGCGCCCTGGAAACCGCCCATCGGGGTTCGGGCATAGGCGGCGATCACCACCGGGTCCGATGCGGTGCTCAAGGCGTGTCTCCAGGCTGGCGCGGATGTGCAGCCATAGATGCGCCTCGCCCTTGTTCTTTGGAAGGGCGGCGAGGGGGTGGCCCGCAGGCCGCCCGTCAGCGTGCGGCGCGAATCCGTGCCTGGGCCGCGTGCACCGGGTTTACCGCGTCGCCGCGCCGGGTCGGGTCGGCCGCCGCCGGGCGGGCGTGGCCCGCCTCGTGGCCCAGGTGGAACTTGGCGACCGCCGAGCCCAGGTCGAACGAGCGCTCCTGCAGCGTTGCGGCCGCGGCGCTGGTCTGCTCGACCATGGCGGCGTTCTGCTGGGTGACCTTGTCCATCTCGTTCACCGCCGAGTTCACCTGCGCCAGGCTGGTCGATTGCTCCTCGGCCGAGCGGGCGATGTCGGAGATCAGCTGGTCGATCTCCGCCGCGCGCGAGACCAGGCCGTTGAGCGCTTCGCCGGTGGCGCCCACCAGGCTGACCCCATGCTCCACCTGCTCGCGCGAAGACGAGATCAGCTGGCGGATCTCCTTGGCCGCCTCGCTCGACCGTTGGGCCAGGCCGCGCACTTCCTGGGCCACCACCGCGAAGCCCTTGCCGGCGTCGCCGGCGCGGGCGGCCTCGACGCCGGCGTTCAGCGCCAGCAGGTTGGTCTGGAAGGCGATCTCGTCGATCACGCCGATGATGTCGGTGATCTTGCGCGAGCTTTGTTCGATGGCGGTCATCGCCTCCACCGCTTCGTGCACCACCTGGCCTGACCGTTCGGCCTCGCGCTTGGATTCGGTCGCGACCGCTGATGCCTGGCGCGCGCCTTGGGTGCTGTTGTTGACGGTCGTGGTGATCTCATCGAGGGCCGCAGCCGTCTCCTCGAGCGCCGACGCCTGCTGCTCGGTCCGCCGTGACAGGTCGTTCGCCGCGCGCGCGATCTCCTCCGCGCCCAGGCGCATCGGCTCGGCCGCGCGTGTGATCTGCGCGAAGGTGGTCTCCAGGCTCTGCATCGCAGCGTTGAAGTCGGCCTTGATAGTCGCGTTCGCACCCTTGAACTCGGCGCCCACCCGGGCTGCGAGATCGCCGTTGGACAGTTGTTTCAGCACCGCGCCCAGGGCGGCCACAACCTCGGCCTGCTCGCGTTCGGCGGCCTGGCGCGCGGCCTCGTTGCGGGCTGCGGCCTGCTCGGCCTCGGTGATGTCGGTGGCGATCTTCATCACCCGGATCGGTCGGCCGTGGCCGTCGAGCACCGGATTGTAGGAGGCCTGAATCCACACCTCGCGCCCGCCGTTGGCCACGCGCCGGAACTTGGCGGCGACGAACTCGCCGGCGTTCAGCTTGCGCCAGAAGTCCCGATAGTCCTGGCCGGCGGCTTCGGCCGGGTCGACGAACATCGAGTGATGGCGCCCGACGATCTCCTGGAGGCCGTAGCCCATCGCCTGGCAGAAGTTCTCGTTGGCGTCGAGGATGGCGCCGTCCAGCGAGAACTCGATGAAGGCCTGCGATCTCAGAAGCGCGGAGAACCGGAACTCCGCCTCGCTCGTCCCCGCGTGAGGCTTCGGTTTGGATGCGAACAGGCCCATCGGGCTCCCCCGGGAACGACAACTTTCCCGCGCAAGCTCGCCTCCAAAACCTAAGGCGCGATTAACCTTTCGAGTTGTCAGAGAAATTCGTCGGTTACTCGCTAACTGAGGGAACCAATCGTGGCCTCAATGGGCGTCGTCCCAGTTGGCCGCCGCGCGGGCCTCCACCTCCAGCGGCACGGTCAACGCCACCGCGGGTTCGGGTGCGCGCTCCATCACGCGCTTCGCGACGGCGATAACCGCTTCGGCCTCGGCTTCCGGAGCCTCGAAAACGAGTTCGTCATGGACCTGCAGCAGCATTTTCGCCTTCAGTCCCTCCTCGCGGAGCGCCGCCGGCATCCGGGCCATGGCGCGCCGGATCACATCGGCGGCGGCGCCCTGGATCGGCGCATTGATGGCGGCCCGATCACCGAACGCACGCTCCGCTGCGGACTTCGATTTCACGGCAGGAATGTTCACCCTGCGTCCAAAGATTGTAGTGACGTAGCCGTTGGCCCGCACCTCCTGCTTCATGCGGTCCATGTAGGTGCGTATGCCGGGGAAACGCTCAAAATAGGTTCGGATGTAGGCGGCCGCCTCGTCCTGCGGGATGCCGAGCTGGTTGGAGAGGCCAAAGGCCGAGATGCCGTAGACGATGCCGAAGTTGATCGCCTTGGCCCGGCGACGGACCTCGGAGGGCATGCCCTCGACCGGCACGCCGAACATCTCCGAAGCGGTCATCGCGTGGATGTCCAGCCCCTCCTGGAAGGCGCGCTTTAGCTGGGGAATGTCGCCGATGTGGGCCAGCAGCCGAAGCTCGATCTGGCTGTAGTCGGCGCTGATCAGCACGTGGCCGGTCTCGGCGATGAAGGCGCGGCGGATCTTGCGGCCTTCCTCGGTGCGGACCGGGATGTTCTGCAGGTTGGGATCGGAGGAGGCGAGCCGGCCGGTGGTCGCCGCGGCGAGCTGGAAGGAGGTGTGCACCCGCCCGGTCTTCTCGGAAATCGCCGCCGTCAGGGCGTCGGTGTAGGTGCCCTTCAGCTTCGAGAGCTGGCGCCAGTCGAGCAGCACCCGCGGCAGCTCATGGCCCTGGGCGGCCAGCTCCTCGAGCATGGAGGCGTCGGTCGACATCGCGCCGGTGGCCGTCATCCGGCCGGAGGCGAGACCCATCTCCTTGAACAGCACCTCGCCGATCTGCTTGGGCGAGCCGAGATTGAAGGGCCGGCCGGCCAGCCGGTGGGCCTCGGTTTCCAGCTCGGCCATGCGCACGCCGAAGTCGTTGGAGAGCAGCCGCAACTGCTCGGGGTCGACCTTGACGCCCGCCAGCTCCATCTCGACCAGCACCTTGGGCAGGGGACGTTCGAGCGTCTCGTAGACGGTGAGCAGGCCCTCGTGCGCCAGCCGCGGTCTGAGGTGCTCGTGCAGCCGTAGCGTCACGTCGGCGTCCTCGGCCGCATAGCAGGTGGCTTCGGGCAGGGTGACGTGCTTGAAGCTCTTCTGCGCCTTGCCGGCGCCGGCGACGGCCTTGAAGCTGATCGGCTCGTGGCCCAGCCAGCGCTTGGAGAGCTCGTCCATGCCGTGGCTCTTGTACAGCCCCGCCTCGAGGGTGAAGCTGATCAGCATGGTGTCCTCGACGGGCGTCACGTCGATCCCGTAGCGCGAGAGGACGGCGACGTCGTACTTGGCGTTCTGCGCCACCTTGAGCACGGACGGATCCTCGAGCAGGGGCTTGAGCTGCGCGAGCGCCGCGTCCAGTGGGATCTGCTCGAGGTCCTGCGGCGCGTCGAGCGCAAGGCCGTCGGGCTCGCAATGCCCGAGCGGGATGTAGCAGGCCTCGCCGGGGGCGACCGCGAGGGAGACGCCGCAGAGGTCGGCGGCCGAGGACGACAAGGCGTCGGTCTCCGTGTCGAACGCGACCACGCCTGCGGCTCGCGCCCGCGCGATCCAGGCCTCCAGCGTCGCCACGTCGCGGACGCACTGGTAGGCCGCGACGTCGATCGCCCCGTGTTTCGGCGCTTCGGGCGCCTTGGCCTGAGGCTGGGGCGTCGCCGCGCCCGGCGCCTTCCCGTGCGCCTCGACGCGCCGGGCCAGGGTGCGGAATTCCATCTGCTCGAGGAAGGCCTGCAACGCGCCGGCCTCCGGCTCCTCCACCGCCAGGGCGTCCACCGGCTCCGGCAGCGGGGTGTCGCAGTCCAGCCGCACCAGTTCGCGCGACAGGCGGATCTGGTCGGCGAAGGCGATCAGGGTCTCACGCCGCTTCTGCTGTTTGATCTCGGAGGCCCGAGCCAGCAGCGTGTCGAGGTCGCCGTATTCGAGGATCAGGGCCGAGGCGGTCTTTACGCCGATGCCCGGAGCGCCCGGGACATTGTCGACGGAGTCGCCGCACAGGGCCTGGACGTCGACCACCTTTTCCGGCGGAACGCCGAACTTCTCGATCACCTGTTCGGCCCGGATCAGCAGGTTCTTCATGGTGTCCAGCATGGAGACCTGGGGCCCCACCAGCTGCATCAGGTCCTTGTCGGAAGAGACGATGACCACCTCGCCCCCGAGGTCGCGTACCTTGCAGGCGTAGGCGGCGATCAGATCGTCCGCCTCGTAGCCGGGAAGCTCGAGGCAGGGCACGCCGAACGCCTTGGTCGCCTCGCGCACGAGCGGGAATTGCGGGACAAGGTCCTCCGGCGGCGGCGGCCGGTGGGCCTTGTAGTCGGCGTAGAGCTCGTTGCGGAACGTCCGCTCGGAATGGTCGAAGACGACCGCCAGGTGGGTCGGGGCGTCGGCCTGCGCCTTCATGTCGACCAGCAGCTTCCAGAGCATATTGCAGAAGCCCGCCACGGCGCCGACCGGCAGGCCGTCGGTTTTGCGGGTCAGCGGCGGCAGGGCGTGGAAGGCGCGGAAGATGAAGCCCGACCCGTCCACCAGGTAGAGCCGGATCCGCGGGCCGTCCTGGGTGGGCTCGCGCGGGATCTCGTCGAGAGTCTCGGGGGCGGCGTCGAGGATGTCGGTCATGGGCGGGAAGATAGGCGCGCGCGCGCGTGAGGTCATCCCGGCAAGCGCAAAACGCGCCTTTCGTCCCGCCTGCGGCGGGATCCGCCTTCCCGCTTCTGCGCCGGAGCAGCGCATCGGCGAAGCAAACTGTGAACGCGTTATACCCGGATAAAAGTGTTGATCTTTTTATCCGGGGGGAAATAATGGCTCTCATGACCGACGCCCTCACCTGGACGCTCTTCGCCGGCGAGCAGCGCCTCGCCAACGGCGCGCCCACCGCCGTGGCGGCGGCGGCGCAGGCCGCGACCCGCGGAGATCACGAAGGCCCGGTGCTGGTGTTCGACGACGCCAGCGGCCGGGTGGTGGACCTCGACCTGCGGGGGTCCGAAGCCGAGGTCGCCGCCCGGTATGCGGTCCAGGTTGCGCCGCGCCCCCGCGGGCGGCCGAAGCTGGGCGTGGTCGCGCGCGAGGTGACGCTGCTGCCCAGGCATTGGGAATGGCTGAACGCCCAGCCGGGCGGCGCCTCGGTGGCGCTCCGCAAGCTCGTGGAGCAGGCCCGCCGCGGCGACAGCGCAGGCGCCGAGCGCAAGACCCGCCAGGAGGCGGCCTATCGCTTCATGGCCTCGATGGCGGGCGACTTGCCGGGCTACGAGGAGGCGCTTCGATCGCTCTTCGCCGACGACTGCGCAGGCTTCGACGCCCGCGTAGCGGATTGGCCGGGCGATGTCGCCGCTTACGCGCGCGGTCTGGCGTGGGGCGGCTAGAAGGCGTTACGCCAAGCGGATCCGGTTTTGCGGTCGCAACGCGCTCCAACTTGGCGGGCGGCGTCTTGTCATTTCCCAAATGGCGAATGCCACGGTTGAGGCGCCCTGGCCCGGCGGTATGCTTCGCCCATGCGTCCAGCTCAAGCGCCGCTGCCGCAAGCTCGGCCATTTCCTCAGCGGCCAGGAGCGGACCGCTGCGCCGCAACCTCAGTCGTGACGGCGGGCATGACGGATCGAGCCTGCACCGATGTGATGATTGCGCGCGGGACTCGCAGGCGCGGCCGCAACTGTTCTAACCGCGCTGATCGACCAACTTTCGAGTGCGCCGGTAGGCGGACGAATTCAACCGCCCCAAGCTGCGGGCGCTCCCAGGAGTAGGCGATGAGAACCGATATCGTAGTTCCCAACCAAGGAACCTTCGCGCTCGAAGCGGTCCGGGCGGCCGGTCGGTTCGAGGAGATGGGGTACGAGGGGCTGTGGCTGACCGACCACGTCATCGGGCTGGAGGCCTATCGCCCGGTCTATAACGACTACTGGCTCGAGATCCTGACGACGCTCGGCCACCTGGCCGCCTCGACCAGCAAGATCCGCTTGGGCACGGGCGTCCTCGTGCTGCCCTACCGCGACGCGGTGCTCACCGCCAAGATGCTGGCCACCATCGACGTGCTTTCCAATGGCCGTCTGGACGTGGGCGTGGGCACGGGTTGGGCGCGGCGGGAATACCAGGCGCTGGGACGCTCGGAGTTCTTCGAGCCGCGTGGCGCCGCAACCGATGAGGCGCTCGACGTCGTCCTAGACTGCTGGAAGGGCGGAGAGCACACCTGGGAGCGCCGCTGGTCCACGGTGAAGGCGGTCCGCTGCGAACCGGCGCCGGTGCAACGGCCGCATCCGCCGCTGTGGATCGGGTCCCAGGGGCTCGGGCCGGCGCCGATGCGGCGGGTCGCCAAGTACGGCGACGTCTGGCACCCGGGCCGGGTGACGCCGGACCAGATCCGCGAGGGCGTGGCTCAGCTGGAGGAGATGTCGGGGCGCAAGATCCCCTGCAGCATCCGCGGCTCGTTCAAGGATGCGGCGGCGGCCTACGAGGAGGTGCGCCGGTACGAAGAGGCGGGCTGCTTCCAGGCCGCGGTCGGCTTCAACGCCGACAATGTCTCCGACTACCTGAAGCAGGCGGAAGCGTTCCGGACGCTGATGTCCTGAGGCGCCTCTCGAAACGGCACGCCGCGCGCACGAATGTGAAGCGCGCGGCGCCTTTCCCAAATCGCGAACACGCCGATTGAGCGCCCGTCTGCCGCCGCTACTCTCGCCTAGGCGGAGTGGTCGAACCGACACCGGCGAGTTTGGTGCGGAAATGAAGACGCCGCTGCGTCTTCGCCGCGGGAGGAACCAGATGAATCCACTTTTGAACCGTGACGCAGACACGGCGAAGATCGCCGCCTGGATCGAGGCGAACATCGGCAAGGTGGTCCGCGTCGACCTGCAGCCGAGGTGGCGGCCGATCTGGTTCGTGGACGCCGAGCAGGACGGCAAGATCCTGCCGCTGTGCGTGCGCGGCGACCGGGTCGACACGATCCAGACCTTCCCGCTGGACCACGAGATGCTGGTGCAGAAGGTGATGCACGAGAATGGCGTCGCCGTGCCCAAGGTCTACGGCTGGCTCGACGATCCCCGCAGCTACGTCATGGATCGCATCCCCGGCGTTGCTGGCGTCGACGGCCTCAGCGACGATCTGCGCCGGTCCGTCATGCGCGACTACATGCACGAGCTCGCCCGGCTGCACCGGGTCCCGCTCGCCGCCTGCGAGGCGGCCGGCATCATGGGCGGCCGGACCCCGGCGGAGGCCAGCCGCTTCGGCATCGAGCGCTATCACTGGAAGTTCGAGAAGCTGAAGCGCAGGCCCGACCCCTGGGTGGCCTTCATGCTGGGCTGGATCGAGCGCAATCCGCTGCCCGAGCACAATCGTCGCGCCCTGGTCGCCTGGGATACGGGCCAGTTCCATCAGCTCGACGGGCGTTTCATGTCCTTGATCGATCTGGAACTCGGCCACATCGGCGACCCGATGATGGATCTCGCCGCCTTCCGGATGCGCGACACCGTGCTCCACTTCGGCGACATGAACGAGCTCTACCGCTGGTACGAGGAAGAGTCGGGCGAGCCGGTGGACATGCGTGCGATCCAGCACCACCACCTGTTCTTCACCATGACCAACAACCTGTCGTTCCACGTCTCGCTGGCGGAGCCGACGCCGGATTCGGACTTCATGACCAACACCCAGTGGATCAACGAGACCAACCGTTTCGCCGCCGAGGCCTTGGCCGAGATCCTCGAGATCGAGCTGCCGGACGTCGAAGTCCCGGAGCCGGTGGTCAGCCCCTGGGCGATCCCGTTCGCCCACATGGCGCGCACCCTGCGCAACATCGAGGTCGAGGACGAGTACACCCAGTACAAACTGCGCGGGCTGTTCCGGCTGACGCGGCACCTGGCTCGGGCGGACGAGATCGGCCGCCAGATCGTCGAAGCCAACCTCGACGATATCGGCGAGCTGACGGGCGCGCGGCCCGCCACCTGGCAGGAGGGCGACGCCGCGCTCGAAGCCTTCGTCCTGGCCGACGGCGGCGTCCACGACCGCGAGCTCCTGCTGCTGTTCAACCGGCGGCACCAGCGCGCGCAGGCCTTGAACGGGCCGGCAGGATCGGCGATGGCGCATCACAACACCATCCAGCCCTTCGGCGGGCGGATGTAGCCACGCGGCCCAGTGCGAACATCCATGTCAACGAGCGACGCAGCGTCCGACATCCCGCGCCACGTGCTGGCCCGGGGCGCCTGCAATTTCCGCGATCTCGGCGGCTATCGGACGCGCGACGGCCGGCGTGTCCGCATGGGAAAGGTCTTCCGGTCGGGGGTGCTGGATCAGCTCGATCCGGGCGATCCTGCGGTGGCTGCGCTCAAGATGGCGGTGGTCATCGATCTGAGAACCGGGCGCGAGCGCACCAAGCGTCCCAGCAACTTGCCGGCGGCCTGGCGGGCAGGCCTGTGGGCCCGCGAGTATGAGACCAGCGGCGGCGACCACACCACCATTTCGCAGGCCCTGAGCGCGGACGAGATCCGAGCGGTCATGCACAAGGTCTACCGCCGCATGCCGTTCGAGCAGGCCGACTCCTATCGGGTCCTGTTCCAACGCCTGGCCGCGGGCGATGCGCCGATGCTGTTCCATTGTCACGGCGGCAAGGACCGGACCGGCGTGGGCGCGGCGCTGCTGCTCGACATGCTGGGTGTTCCCAGGCCGGTGGTGCTGGCGGACTACGCCCTGACGGAGCAGTGCCTGGCCCGCGACGCGGCGGTCATCGAACGCGGAAGCGCCAAGGTCGCGCCGGAGGTGCAGCTGGCGCGCGCGCCGCTCATTCGGGCCGACCCAGCCTATCTGGAGTCGATGTTCGACAAGCTCGACAAGGACTGCGGCGGAGCCGAGGGCTATCTCGGCGACGCGCTCGGCGTCGACCAGGCCGCCCGCGAACGCATCCGCGAGCTGCTGCTCGAACCCTGATCGTCCGCGGCTACTCGGGGATCTTCTCCCAGCGGTAGGGCTCGTCCTCCCCGTTGCGGAAGTCGCCGCGCAGGTCGGGCTTGCCGTTGTGGTCGGTGTCGTAGAGCACCCAGTCGACCGTGCCGTCGCGCCCCTGGTCGAAGTAGAGGGTGTCGATCTGCCCGTGGCTCTCCTCGTCCTCGCTGGTCATGAAGACTCCCGGGTCACGCTTGTTCGCGGGCGTGAAGATCTGGGAGTCGACCTCACCGTCGCAGTCGGTGTCGACGTAGTCGAGCACGCCCTTGGGTTTGGCCGAGCTCTCGCTGCGGACGGTCTTCCATTCGCACTTGTCCGACTCCTGCGCCGCGTTCTGCACCGGGCGACGGTCGTGCGAGCGCGCGAGGAAGGTCTTCACGTCCTCAGACGAGACAGCGTAGTTCAGTCCCTCACCCTCGCCGGAGAAGCTGTTCAGCCCGACGATCTCGCCGGCCACATTGAGCAGCGGGCCGCCGGAATTGCCCGGATTAATCGGCGTCTGGGTCTGGATGACCGTGGCCTCGTGGTGGATGGGATCGCCGGCTTGCCATTCGTAGGCGCGGCGGATCTGGCTGACGACGCCGCGGGTGTAGGTCCAGGTCTCTCCGGTCGGATGGCCGATGGCGTTGACGTCCGCGCCGACCTGCAGCGCGCCGCTGTCACCGAGCTTGAGCGGCCCGACGCCTGGCGGAATGGCGTCCACCTTGATGAGGGCGAGATCCGCCACCTCGTCGACCTTGACCAGCTCGCCGCGCTTCACGTCGGTCGGCCCGGGTCTCGCCCCCTCGATGGCCGGCTTGAAGACCACGCCGATCTGCTTCGCCCCGCGGACGACGTGATGGTTGGTGACGATCTGCCCGTCCGCCGAGATCAGGGCGCCTGAGCCCAGGCCCTTGTCGGTGACGATCAGCACTACTGACGGCGCAGCCTTGCGGTAGAGCTCGGCCTCCGCCGCGCCGCGTGTCGCCGAGGCGGGTTGCGACTGCGCGCCCTCGAGCGCCTTGCGGAATTTCGAGGCTGGCGCCGGCGCGCCGATCCTGGCGTGTGGGGCTTTCCTGGCGGAGGGAATGGTCGGCCCGCTCGACGCCGTCACCGGCTTGCCGAAAGCGCCCACCGGCGCCCCTTCCAGCGGCTGGGCGCTCGCATAAGATGCAAAAAGGGCGGCAGCCGCGCAGGCGGCGATTCGGATCCACGACATGACGGCGTCCCCCCGGAGCGGCTTGGTCGGGCGAAGACTAGCCATGGCACTGTTCGCGGCAAGCGTGATTTTAGGCTGGGCGCCACCAGGGCGGGCGGCTGAAGCGCCGCCGCCACAGCTTGGCGAGGCCTACCGGCTATACCTGACGGGTAGGGGCCACGACGCCCGCCGACTGCTCGAGGCGGCGATGGCGGCCCCTGCCGCTCGGACGGATGCGGGCCTGCGCCTCGTCCTCGCCCGACAGTTGCTCGACATCTGCGTGGCCAATGGCGACACCGAATGCGTCGTGCGGAACGCCCCGCATTTCGCCGAGGCGGCCGAACGGCGCCTCCCTGCCCAGAACGCCGTCGGTCGCGCCCGATTGGCGCTGGAGGCGAGCTACTACCTCGACCAGGCGCGGGCCATGTCGGGCGCCGATCCGCGCACAATCCTGGCCGGGCCAAGCTGGAGGCAGGAGATCGCCTACGACGGCGAGCTCTATCTGCGCCGCCAGGTGCTGGCGTCCGACCTCTACGTTCAGGCCGGCGACCGGGAAGGCTTGGACCGGTCGCTGAACAAGATCCTGTCGCTCACGGCGTCGCTGAAGAACCCGCGCGCCGCCTGGCCGACGATCGCCACAGGCCTGGCCGACGTCATCGCCACCCTGCTGGCGGACGGCCAGACCGAGCGCGCCTGGGGTCTCTACAAGGCAAGCGGCCTCGACATCGGCAAGGCGATGGCGCCGATGACCCTGCAGACCGCCTGCTGGTTCATGACGGTGGCGAAGCTCCATCAGGCGGTGGGCGACCCGCCTGGCGCGCGCAAGGCCTGGGCGGCGGCGATCCAGATCCTTGGGGCGATCGAACTCACCGCGGACCAGCGGCGCCGCTTGGTCGGCGAGGCCGCGAGCTCAAAGGCGGTGCTTGACGCCATGGCCGGTGATCTCGCGTCGGCGCGGGAGACGCTGGCGCGCCATCCGGCGGCGGCGCTCTACGCCACCCCCGGCCGGGCGCCGGCGAGCGAGGAGGAGCTCGACTACCTGGCCGTGCGCGCCTTCCTCTCGGCGCTCGGCGGCGCCGCCGACCCGATCGCGGCCGAGGCGCTGCGCAATCAGCCGGCTTTCCAGATCAACGCGGAGACGGCGGAAGCGGTCGCCGCCATCCGAGCCGCAGGTCTCGCGATGGCTGCGCCGGCGGGGCCCGAGCGGTCGGCGCGGCTGCACGAGCTCGGGCGGCGGCTTGGCGCCGTCGCCTTGCGCGACGACGCGGCCGGGCGGCTCGACCGCGTCGACGTCGTCTCGGGTCTGCTCGCCGCCATGGCGCTGGGCCAGGCCGACGGCGCAGAGACGCGCGAGGATCTCGAGGCGACCTTCACCCTCGTCCAGCTGATGGGCCGCACCGGAACCGCATTCGACGCTGATGCGCTCGCCGCGCTGGCCCAGGCCAAGGACGCGCTGCAGCGGCGGACCGTGCAGCAGGCGCTTCGCCTGCGCGCGCGGCGCGACCGGCTGGAGCGCGAGCGGATCCAGACGGTGACCGCGGGGATGGTGGGTGGCCCGGCGGCGGGTCCGCTGCAGCACGATTACGCCGAGCGCCGCCTGCTACGAGACTTCGACGAGCGGCTGGCCGACGCCGAGCGCCGGCTGGTCAAGGACGGCCTTTCCATCCGCGGCCCTCGGCTTGTTTCGCTGGCCAGGTTCCAGGCCTCGCTGGCGCCCGGCGAGGCGGCGCTGGCGACAGCGCCGACCTTCGGCGGCCTGACCTATCTTTGCGTTCGGCGCGAGACGGTGTTCAGCGTGGTGCGACCGCTCGACGCCCGCCAACTGGCGCTCGACGGCAAGATCGTCCAGGCCTCGCTCACGGCGGGCCATGCGGCCACCGAAGCGCTCGACGTGCAGTTCCCGGCCGAGGCCGCGGTCCGCCTCTATGACGTGCTGATCCGCCCGTTCGAGCCGTGCCTCAAGCCCGATGATCGCCTGGTCTGGCTGGGCGCGACCGCCACGCTTCCGGCGCCGCTCGCCGTGCTGCTGCCGGCCAAACCGCCGAAGCTGGGCGCGGGCTACGACCTCGCCGCCGCCGACTGGCTGGTGAAGCGGCACGCCGTCAGCTACGCCGGCTCGGCCGCCGCCATCGTCGCGAGCCGGGCCTCCGCGCCCACGCGCACCGACTTCGACTTCCTGGGCGTCGGCGATCCCGTGCTCGGCCGCGATACGCCGGCGGGAGTCCGCGCGAGCGGGCGGTTCGCCGGCCTCGCGCCGTTGCCGGAGACGCGCCGCGAACTGGAAGCCTCGGCGCACGGCTTCGCGACGGCCGAGCTCTTGATGGCGAACCGGGCGACCGAGCGGCAGGTGCGTGGGCGCATGCTGGGCGCCTATCGCTATCTTTCCTTCGCCACCCACGGCCTGCTGCGCGACGACCTGCAGGGCCTGTCCGAACCGGCGCTGGTGCTGACCCCCGGCGCAATGGCCGAACCCGCCGACGACGGCCTGCTCACGGCCTCCGAGATCGCCGACATGAGCCTGGGTGCGAGCTTTGTGGCGCTCTCGGCCTGCAACACCGCCAACTTCGACTTCAGCGAGATGGCCAAAGAGCTGCCGGCGCTCGCCTCGGCCTTCGCGGTGTCCGGCGTGCCCGCGACCCTGGGGACCCTGTGGCCGGTCGATTCCAGGACCGGCGAGACCGTGGTGGGCGGCCTTTTCGGCCGGCTGCGGGATGCGGGTGCCGCTCCGGCGCAAGCCCTGGCCGAGGCGCAGCGCGCCTTCCTGGCCGGGCCGCCAGATCGCGCCCACCTGCACCCGCGCTTCTGGGCGCCGTTCGTGGTGCTGGGGGACGGGACGCGCGCCCGTCCCGCGCCCGCGGCGGCGCCGGTCCGGCTGCGGGCCGTGGAAATGGCTCCGAAGGGATCGGAAGTTCTGGGCCTCGCCGCGTCGGACAAGGGCGTCGCCGCCTGGTTCACCGCCGACGCATCGGTGAACGGCGGCAGGATCGGCGAGGGACTGCGGTTGGCGTCGGCCGCCGGCGAGGATTGGCGCGCGGTCGATCACGATGCGGCGGCCTCGCGCCTGTTGGTCCCGCTTGGCTCCAGCCTGGTCGGCGGCGGCTATGCGCGCCTGGCCGATGGACGCCTGGTCCCGCGCCTGCAGGCCTATGACGCGGCCGGCCGGCTCACCAGGTCCTGGCAGGGGGACGGGCTCTCCGCCATGGACGCCGGCTTCCTCGCCGCCGCCGCGGAGGCGCCGTCGTCACTGCTGGCGGTGGTTAGCGAGCGCAAGCGGGCGGGGGACAAGCCGGACCCGGCTGTTCGCCTGCGGGTGATGCGGGTGACCCAGGAGCTCGCGCCGGCCCCGCTGTTCGAGGTCACGACGCCGCTTGGGGCCGTGATCTCCAACGCCACGGTGACGCCGCTCGACGATAAGGTCCTGCTGACCTACACCGCCGACAATCGCCGGGCGGACCCGCCGAGCGCCACCCTCGACACCTACGAGCCGATGGCCTGCCATCTCAACCTGGCCACCTGGATCGAGCTTCGCGACGCAGGCGGCCGGCTCCTAAAATCGCAGACCTTGCCGGACGTGGGGATCGTCGCCGCCGTCGCCGGCCGCGACGGGGCGATCGTCGCCGGCTACCGGCGCGAAGGCTGCGAGGGCGCACGCCAGGCCGTGGTGCTGGCGGCGACACCTGCGCTCGCGACGCGGACCCTCTATCTGGATGAAAGCCTCGGCGCTTCGGAGGTGCGCGCGCTGGCGCCCCTGGCGGCCGGCCGCACACTCGTCGCGGCCTACAAGCAGAGCCTGACCGACTTCGCCCCGCCCGGATCGGAGACGCCGCTGCTGTTCGGCCAGAACTACGCGACGCTGCTGGTCGCCCTGGACGCCGCCGGCCGCGCCTCGGCTCCCAAGCTGCTGGACGCCGGCGCCGACGTCGTGCCCACCGTCGCGCTTGCCCGCCCCGGCGGCGAAGTCCTGGTCGGCGGCGCCTTGGGCGACCAGGCGGTCATCTTCCACCTGTCCGTAGCCCCCGCCAGTCCGTAACCTGCCCAGGCGCAAGGGAGGGCGCCTCAGCCGCCATGTCGATGGAGAGCACCTACGACTACATCGTCGTCGGCGCGGGCTCGGCCGGCGCGGTGGTCGCCTCGCGGCTTTCGGAATCCGGGCGCTTCCGGGTGCTGCTGCTTGAGGCCGGGGCCCGTGCGCGCCACATCTGGTCGACCATTCCGATGGGCGTCTCGCGCCTGATGACCGACGAAACCGTCAACTGGCGCTACGTGTCCGAGCCGGACGAGGGCTCAGCCGGACGGCCCATCGCCGTGCCGCGCGGCAAGATGCTCGGCGGCTCGTCGGCGATCAACGGGATGGTCTATGTGCGCGGCCAGGCGCAGGACTATGACCACTGGGCCCAGCTCGGAAATCCGGGCTGGAGCTACGCCGACGTCCTGCCCCTGTTCAAGCGCGCGGAAACCTTCGACGGCGGCGACGACGCCTACCGCGGCCGCAGCGGGCCGCTGCGCGTGACCAGCGCCGCCCGCCATGAGGTCCCCCTGTTGGAGCGGTTCATCGAGGCCGCTCAGAGCATCGGCGTTCCCTACAATCCGGACTCCAACGGCGAGCGGCAGGACGGCGTCGGCATGACGCAGATGACCATCCACCGAGGCCGCCGCCAGAGCACCGCGGCGAGCTACCTCGATCCGGCGCGCGGGCGCCGCAACCTCACCATGCTGCGCGGCGCGCAGGCCGAGACCCTGGTGCTCGAGGGCAGGCGCTGCACCGGGGTGCGCTACTGGGCGGATGGGCGAATGCAGGAGGCGCGCGCCGGCCGCGAGGTCATCCTCGCCGCGGGGGCGGTGAATTCGCCGCAGCTTCTGGAGCTCTCCGGGATCGGCCAGGGGGATCGGCTGCGCGCGCTCGGCGTCGAGCCGCGCCATCATCTGCCGGGCGTGGGAGAGAACCTGCGCGACCACTGCCTCTCCCGGGTGGCCTACCTGGCCGCCGCCCGCGGGCTGACGCTCAGCCACAAGGCGCGGGGCTTCGGCCTGGCGGGCGAGGTCGTCCGCTACGCGCTCACCCGCGGCGGCGTGCTGGCCTCCACCGTGGTGCCGCTGCGCATGTACGTGCGGCTGCGCCCCGGGCTCGACGGCCCCGACGCGGGCATCTCGGTCACGCCGTTCCGCTTCGAGGTCGTGAACAACGACTGGCGGATCGGCGAGCGGGAGGGGTTCACGGTGACCGTGCATCCGCTGCGGCCCGAAAGCACCGGCTCGGTGCACATCGCCTCCGCCGATCCGCGCGAGGCGCCCAAGATCCGCTTCAACTACCTGTCGGCGGAGGTGGATCGCATGACCACCGTGGCCGGCGTCCGAAAGGCCCGCGAGCTGGCGGCGGCGGCGCCCTTGCAAGGCGTCGCTGGGGAGGAGACCGCGCCCGGAGCAGAGGTGCAGACGGACGAGCAGATCCTCGCCTGGGCGTGCCAGACCGCCGAGAGCGGCTATCACCTCGCGGGCACGTGCAAGATGGGCCAGGATCCGATGGCGGTCGTCGATCACCGGCTGAAGGTGCGTGGGATCGTGGCCTGCGCGTCGCCGACGCCTCGATCATGCCCACCCTGACCTCCGGCAACACCAACGCGCCCACCATCATGATCGGCGAAAAGTGCGCCGACCTTGTGCTCAGTGCTTAGCTGGTCTGGGGGGCTCCACCATTTTCCCGAACAGGAGCAGGATCTCACCCGCCCTGGGCGGCAGCGCCGCCCAGATGTCGCGCGCCGCCTTGTCGGCCGGAATCGCGACGCTCTTGTCCTCCAGCGCCTGAGCGACCCGCGCGCCGGGGCAGGGCTGCTGACGCGCCATCTCCAATCCGATCCCGCCGGTGGCTCCGCTGATCCAGATGATCGTATCGCTGTCCGCCAACTTCCCATCCTCCACTCGAGTGTTGCAACGCTTTCGCGGCAGCATGCCGCGCCGCTCGCTTCGGCGCGCCGGATTAGGAGCTCCGCCGCCGCGCGCGCTGCACCGCCTCGTCGAGCGCTTGCAGGAACTTCGAGCGGTCGTTGCGGTCGAACGCCTTCGGCCCGCCGGTGAATTCGCCGGTGGAGCGGAGCTGTTCCATGATCGCGCGCTGGGCGATGGCGGAGCCGATCGAGTCGATGGTGAAGGGCTTGCCCTTTGGCGAGATGGCCTGGCCCCCGGCCTGCAGCACCCGTTCGGCCAGCGGGATATCGTTGGTGATGGCGATGTCGCCAGGGGCGATGCGCTCGGCGATCCAGTCGTCGGCGACGTCCGGGCCGGCGTCGACCACCACCTGTTCGATCAGCGGCGTGCGGGGGACCTGCATGAAGCTGTTCGAGACGACGAAGGTCTTCAAGCCGTAGCGGGCGGCCACCTTGTAGCATTCGTCCTTCACCGGGCAGGCGTCGGCGTCGACGAAGATGCGGATCGGGGCGGCGCTCATCCCGTCCTGATAGCGTTTTGCCGCGGACCCGCGAAAGCCTGTATGACGCGCCTTGTGACCCGCGCGGCCTTCACCCGCCTGACCCTGACCGACTTTCGGTCCTACGCCCGCGCGGAGCTCGCCCTGACGGGCGCTCCGGTGGTGCTGGTCGGGCCGAACGGGGCGGGCAAGACCAATTTGCTGGAGGCGGTGAGCTTCTTCACGCCCGGTCGGGGCTTGCGCGGCGCGAGCCTGGCCGAGGTGGGCCGCAGGCTGCCGGGCGAGGCGACGGGACGCGCCTGGGCGGTCGCCGCCGAGCTGACCGAGGCCGCGGGGCCGCTGCGGCTGGGGACCGGAGTGGAGCAGGTGGGCGCCTCGCGCCGCGTCGTGCGCGTCGACGGCGAACCCGCGCCGCCCGGCCGCCTCGCCGAGCACCTACGCCAGGTCTGGCTGACGCCCGCGCAGGATCGCCTGTTCCTCGAGGGCGCCGGCGATCGGCGGCGCTTCTTCGACCGGCTGGTCTTCGCCGCCGAGCCCGGCCATGCGGCCCATGCGGGGGCCTATGAGAAGGCGATGCGCGAGCGCATGCGGCTGCTCACCGACGAGCGGCCGCCCGACGCGGTCTGGCTCGACGCTCTGGAGGCCAGGCTCGCCGAAGCCGGCGCCCTGATGGCGGAGGCCCGCGCGCGAACGCTGGCCGCCCTGCAGGCCGAGATCGACGGTCGCGGCGAGCGGCCCTTCCCGCAGGCGAGGCTCAGCCTGACCGGCCCCTGGGAGCAGATGGCGCTCGAGGGGGCGGAGATCGCTAAGATCGAGCACCGGCTGGCCGAGGCGCTGGCCGCGGGCCGGGCGCGGGACGCCGCGGCTGGCCGCGCCTTGACCGGCCCGCACCGCGGCGACCTGGCCGTGGTCCATGCCGAGCGCGATCGTCCGGCGGCGGAATGCTCCACCGGCGAGCAGAAGGCGCTGATCCTCAACCTGGTGCTGGCCCAGGCCGCCCGCCTCGCCCGCGCCGAAGGCCAGCCCAGCCCCATCCTCCTGCTCGACGAAGTCGCCGCCCACCTCGACCAGCGCCGCCGCGCCGCCCTGTTCGACGAGATCGCCGCGCTCGGGCTCCAGGCCTTCCTCACAGGCACGGACGAGCACCTGTTCGAAGACTTCGCCGGTCGCGCACAGGCGGTGCGCGTGGACGGGTCGGCGCTGAGCGAGCTCCCCTAGAGCCTTCCCCCGCCGCGGGAGAGAAAGCGCCGCTTCCAAAAAGGTGCAGAATCAGCCGGTGATCCCTATATAGAGTGCTTCATTATTGACCCCGCGTACGCGCGCACGCGCGAGGCGCTGACCGGGGCGCCTTCCGGGCCGAACGGCCTTAAGCCGACACGCCCTAACCGGACGAAGCATGAGCGAAGAGAACGAGACGAACGGCCTCGATTCGAACGGACAGGCCGAATACGGCGCTGAGTCGATCAAGGTGCTGAAAGGTCTGGATGCGGTGCGCAAGCGTCCGGGCATGTACATCGGCGACACCGACGACGGCTCAGGCCTGCACCACATGGTCTACGAGGTGGTCGACAACGCCATCGACGAGACCCTGGCCGGCTACGCCACCCGCGTCGAGGTGATCCTCAACGCCGACGGCTCGTGCACGGTGACCGACGACGGGCGCGGCATCCCCACCGACATCCACGAGGGCGAGGGCGTCTCGGCGGCGGAGGTCATCATGACCCAGCTGCACGCGGGCGGGAAATTCGACCAGAACTCCTACAAGGTCTCCGGCGGCCTGCACGGCGTGGGCGTGTCGGTGGTCAATGCGCTGTCCGACTTCCTCAAGCTGAAGATCTATCGCGGCGGCCTGATGCACGAGATGGAATTCCATCGCGGCGATCCGGTGTCTCCGCTCGCGGTCACCGGCAAGGCGCCGCTGCGCGACAACGGCGAGTTCCTGAGCGGCACCGAGGTCACCTTCCTGCCGTCCACGGAGACCTTCAGCTTCATCGAATTCGATCTGAAGACGCTCGAGCACCGGCTGCGCGAGCTCGCCTTCCTCAACTCCGGCGTCACCATCTGGCTCAAGGACCACCGCGGCGCCGAGCCGTTCGAGGAGGTGATGAGCTACGAGGGCGGCATCGAGGCCTTCGTGCGCCACCTCGACAAGGCCAAGACGCCGCTGCTCAAGCAGCCGATCGTCGTCCGCGGGCGGCGCGAGAACGTAGAGCTGGACATGTCGCTCTGGTGGAACGACGGCTACCACGAGAACGTCCTCTGCTTCACCAACAACATCCCCCAGCGCGACGGCGGCACCCACCTGGCGGCCTTCCGCTCGGCGCTGACCCGTATCATCACCGGCTATGCGGACAGCTCCGGCACGGCCAGGCGGGAGAAGGTCTCGGTGTCCGGCGAGGACGCGCGCGAGGGCCTGACCTGCGTGCTCTCGGTCAAGGTGCCCGACCCGAAGTTCTCGTCCCAGACCAAGGACAAGCTGGTCTCCTCCGAGGTGCGGCCGGCGGTGGAGAACCTGGTCAGCGAGGGCCTCTCGACCTGGTTCGAGGAGCACCCGAACGAGGCGCGGACCATCGTCCAGAAGATCGCCGAGGCGGCGGCGGCCCGCGAGGCGGCGCGCAAGGCGCGCGAGCTGACGCGGCGCAAGTCGGCGCTCGACATCACCAACCTGCCCGGCAAGCTGGCCGACTGCTCGGAGAAAGACCCCGCCAAGTCGGAGATCTTCCTGGTCGAGGGCGACTCCGCCGGCGGCTCGGCCAAGCAGGCGCGCCACCGCGAGAACCAGGCGATCCTGCCGCTCCGAGGCAAGATCCTGAACGTCGAGCGGGCGCGGTTCGACAAGATGCTGTCGTCGGACCAGGTCGGCACCCTGATCACGGCGCTGGGCGCCGGGATCGGCCGCGACGACTTCGACATCGAGAAGATCCGCTACCACAAGATCGTCATCATGACGGACGCCGACGTCGACGGCGCCCACATCCGGACCCTGCTGCTGACCTTCTTCTATCGGCAGATGCCGGAGGTGATCGAGCGCGGCTACCTCTATATCGCCCAGCCGCCGCTCTATAAGGCGGCCAAGGGCAAGTCGATCCGCTACCTGAAGGACGACGCCGAACTCGAGACCTATCTGATCGACGAAGGCATCGACCAGGCGCACCTCGACCTCGTCTCCGGCGAGCGGGTGGCGGGTAAGGACCTCCTGGCCATGGTGATGACCGCGCGCGGGGCCAAGGCCAACGTGGAGCGGCTCGCAGCCCGCGCCCCGGTCTTCGCCATCGAGCAGGCGGCGCTGGCCGGCCTGTTCAGCGAGGGGGGCGATCCGGCCACGGCGGCCAAGCGTCTTGACCTCTACGCCGAGGAAGGCGACGGCGCCTGGTCCGGCGAGGCGGCGGCCGGCGGCGGCTACGCCTTCAGCCGGGTGAAGCGCGGCGTCTCCGAGAAGCTGGTGCTCGACGACCTCCTGTTGCACGCCGCCGACGCGCGGCGCCTGGCCGAGCGCGCCAAGGAGCTGGCAGAGGTTTTCTCCGCGCCGGCGACCTTCATGCGCCGGGACCGCTCGACGACCGTGCGCGGGCCGATCGACCTGGTGAACGCGGTCATGGAGTCGGGCCGGCGGGGGCTGTCGATCCAGCGCTACAAGGGGCTGGGCGAGATGAACGCCGAGCAGCTGTGGGAGACCACGCTCGACGCCAACGTCCGCACCCTGCTGCAGGTGAAGGTGAGCCACGCCGACGACGCCGACGACATGTTCACCCGCCTGATGGGCGATCTGGTCGAGCCGCGCCGCGAGTTCATCCAGGCGAACGCGCTTGACGCCGAGGTGGACGTCTAGAGTCCTCTCCCTCTCCCTCTCCCTCTCCCTCTCCGCTGACGCGGGCGGAGAGGGCTACGCCTCCAACGCGGCGAGCTCGCGTTCCCGGGCGCCCAGGGCGCTCGCCCGGTGGTCGCGCGCCAGCAGGGTGTAGAAGGTCGGCAGCACGAACAGGGTGAAGAGCGTCCCCACCAGCATGCCGGTCACCACCACGATGCCGATGGCGAAACGGCTGGCGGCGCCGGCGCCGTGGGCGAAGAGCAGCGGGAACAGGCCCGCGACCATCGCCGCCGTGGTCATCAGGACCGGCCGCAGCCGCACCGCCGCGGCCTTGGCGATGGCGCCCGCCCGGTCCAAATCCTCGTGCTTCTGGATGTCGTTGGCGAAGGACACCATCAGGATGCCGTGCTTTGAGATGAGGCCGATCAGGGTCACCAGGCCGATCTGGGTGTAGATGTTCAGCGTCGTGAAGCCGAGGTAGATCGGCGCCAGCGCGCCGCAGACCGCCAGCGGCACTGTCACCAGGATGACGATCGGGTCGCGCCAGGATTCGAACTGGGCCATCAGCACCAGGAAGATCACCACCAGGGCCAGGGCGAAGGACACGGTGAGCTGGTTGCCCTCCTTCACATACTGGCGGCTGTCGCCCATCCAATCGACCGTCGCGCCAGGCGGCAGCGGCTGGTTCTGCAGGAAGTCCACGGCTTCGCCCATCGTCACACCGGGCGCCAGCACCCCCGAAAGGGTGACGGCGTTCATCTGGTTGAACTGCGGCAGCCGGTTGGCCTGCGGGCGGGTGTCGACCTGCACCACCGTGGAAAGCGGGACGAGCTGTCCGGAGCCCGCCTTCACATAGAACTGGCCGATGTTCTCCGGGCTCAGCCGCTGCTCTCGCGGGACCTGGGTGATCACGTCGTAGGCGCGGTTGTGCCAGTTGAAGCGGTTTACATAGTTCTCGCCCAGCAGGATGGCGAGGGTGTCGGCGATGGCCTGCATGCTGACGCCCATCTCGCCCGCTTTGGAGCGGTCGATGGTGATCCGCGCCTCGGGGCTGTCGAAGGCCAGGTCGCTGTCGACGAAGGCAAACAGGCGGCTGCCCCAGGCCGCGCCCTTGATCTGCTCCATGGCCGCGTAGAGCGCGGGGAAGTCGTCGGGCGAGCGCACCACCATCTGCACCGGAAGGCCGCCTGAGCCCGCCGGCAGCGGCGGCGCCTGGAAGGCGGTGGCGAAGGCGTTCGCGACGCGGCCGACCTTCTGATTCACCAACGCCTGCAATTGATCGGCGCTACGGTGGCGCTGGTTCCAGTCTTGCAGCACCACGCCGCCGAAGGCGTTGTTTTCGCCGTCCGTGCCGCGGGCGAAGAAGGTGCTCTTCGCCTCGGGCAGGGTGTGCAGGATATGCTCGACCTGGGTCGACGCGCGTTCGGTGTAGGCGAGGTTGGCGTACTGCGGCGCCTTCACCTGGGCGAAGAAGTAGCCCTGATCCTCCTGCGGCGCGAGTTCGCGTTTGGCGCCGCTGAAGAGCAGGGCGATCGCCGCAAGGATCGCCACCGCGAACACCAGCACCAGGGGACGGGCGTCGAGGGTGCGGGCGAGCAGGCGGCCATAGGCGCTGGTGGTCCGCTCCATGGCGTGTTCCACCATCTGCGCCATGCGGCCCTCCGACCCGCTCGGCTTCAGCAGCCACGAGCTCATCATCGGCGACAGGGTGAGCGCCACCACGCCCGAGACCACCACCGCGCTCGCCAGCGTGAAGGCGAACTCCTTGAACAGGGCGCCGGTCAGGCCGCCCATGACTCCGATCGGGGCGTAGACGGCGGCGAGCGTGATGGTCATGGCGATGACCGGCCGGACGATCTCGCGCGCGCCGACGATGGCCGCGTGGACCGGCGAGAGCCCCTCTTCGATGTGCCGGTGAATGTTCTCCACCACGACGATGGCGTCGTCGACGACGAGCCCGATCGCCAGCACCATGGCCAGCAGGGTGAGCAGGTTGAGCGAGAAGCCCATCAGCAGCATCAGCCCCGCCGCCCCGACCAGCGACAGCGGGATGGTGATCACCGGGATCGCCACAGCGCGGAACGAGCCCAGGAACAGGAAGATCACTACGATGACGATGACGATCGCCTCGCCGAGCGACTTGGTCACCTCGTTGATCGAGGCGTTGACGAAGTGCGCCACGTCGAACTGGTTGAAGATCTTCATGCCCGGCGGGGCGACCCGCTGCATGCCGGGGATCAGCTTGTTGACCGCCTTGACGATCTCAAGCGGATTGCCGTCCGGCGTCGGGGTGACGGCGATGGTCACCGAGGTCCGGCCGTTGGTGATGAAGCTGGTGCCGTAGTTGGCGCCGCCGATCTCCACGGTGGCGACGTCGCCGAGCCGCACGACCCCGTCCGAGCCGCCGCTCTTGATGACCATCCGCCGGAAGTCTTCGATGCTGCTGAGGTCGGTGGCGGCGGTGATGTTCATCACCGTCGAGGCGCTCTTCAGCTGGCCGGGCGCGGCCTGGACGTTGTTGGCGCGCAGCGCCGCCGCCAACTCCGCGCCGCTGATGCCGCGTGCGGCCAGGCGGGAGGGGTCGACCCAGATCCGCATCGCCAGCCGCTGGTTGCCGAAGAAGTCGGCCGAGGCGACGCCGGGCACGGAGGTGAACAGTGGCTGCGCCACGCGGGTGGCGAAGTCGGCGATCCGCGGCGGGGTCAGATCCGGGGCGACGAAGGAGATATAGGCCACCGGGCTGGCGCCGTCGGTGATCTTGCTGATCACTGGATCGGTCGCCCCGGGCGGCAGCTGGTATTTGACCTGCTGGATCTTCGCCAGGATCTCGGTCATGGACCGATCGGCGTTGGCGTTGAGCACCAGCTTGGCCTTCACCGAGCTGTTTCCCTGAGTGGAGGTCGAGCTCAGGTATTCGATGCCGTTGGCGGTGGCGATGGCCTGGGCGATCGGCGTGGTGACGAAGCCCTGCATCACCTCCTGGGTCGCGCCCGGGTAGCTGGTGTTCACCTCGATGGTCGCGCTTTCCAGGTTGGGGAATTCGCGCAGCGGCAGGAGGAAGAGGGCGCCGCCGCCGCCCAGCAGGATCAGCAGGCTGACGACGATCGAGAGGATCGGCCGTCGGATGAAGATGTCGGTGAAGGCGCCCATCGTCAGCCCCCCTGCATCGACACCTTCACCGGCGAGCCCGGCTGCACCCGCAGCTGCCCCTCGGTGACAATGACGTCGCCGGGCTTGAGGCCGCTGGCCACGACCACCTTGTCGCCGAAGCGGCGGCCGGCCTGAACCGGCACGGGCGCCGCCTTTCCGCCTTTCACGACCATGACGGCGTCGCCGGAGGCGGAGGTCAGGATGGCGGTGGCCGGCGCCACCAGGGCGTTCGGCTCCGGCGGCAGGACCAGGCGCGCGGTGACATACATGCCGGGCCGAAGCTTGTCGCCCGGGTTGGGCATCAAAGCCTGGACGCTGATGTTCCGGGTGTCGGCGCCGACCAACGGTTCGATCGCGTTCACCGTCGCCCGGAACATCTGGCCCGGGAAGGCGTCGGCGGCGATATCCACTGGGCCGCCGACGCGCAGCTTGGCGAAGTCCTGCTGCGGGACGGTGAAGTTGACGAACAGCTTGTCGAGCGCGGTGAGGGTGGCCACCGCGTCGCCGGGGTTCAGATACTGGCCGGGGTTCACCTTGCGCAGACCAAGCTCGCCGGCGAAGGGTGCGCGCACCTGCATCTGGGCGATCCGCGCGTCCAGCTGGCGCACGGCGGCCACCGCGGCGTTGTAGTCGGCGCGGCGCTGGTCGGTGTTCTGGCGGGGCTCGAAGCCGGTCGGGGCGAGTTTTTGCGAGCGCTCGAGCTGGACGCGCGCCAACTCGGCACGGGCTTGCGCCGCCGCACGGTCGGCGCGCTCCGGATTGTCGTCCAGCTGGATCAGCACGTCGCCCTTGTTCACGCGCGTGCCGCCCTCGAAGCGGATGGCGACCACCCGGCCGGACACCTGCGGCGCCAGGGTGACCTGATGCACCGCCGCCAGCGCGCCGACGCTCTCCAGATAGACCGGCACGCTCTGCGGCTGGACGACCATGGCGGAAACCAGGGTGGGCGGGAGAGCGCCAGGCGGCGGCTGGGCCGTACGGGCCTTCTTCCAGCTGATCAGGCCGGCGAACAGGATGCCGATGGCTATGAGGACGATGAAAATCCCGCGCACGGGGAGGCGGCCGGCGCGTATCCTCGCAACTGAGGTCTCGGACATGGAGCGCCTCCTAAACCAAAACCGGGGGGCTCGCACGCCCTGCAATTCAAGGTGGCGGGAATGGAGTGGATTGAGCTCGGCAACCCCCGCTGCTCATTTAGTGTAGCTGCGAGCGTCCGGTAGGCTTAGGCCGAAAGTTTAGCTCATAAAGCTCCGCACGACTTCCAGCACCGCCTCGCCATAGCGGGCGAGCTTGCCTTCGCCGACGCCAGAAATGCGCTCCAGCGCCGCGCGCGAGGCGGGACGCGCCCCCGCGATCTCGGTCAACGTCCGGTCGTGGAAGATGACATAGGGCGGCACGCCCTGGGCCTTGGCGGCGCGGCCGCGCCAGGACCTCAGCGCCTCGAACAGCGGCTGGTCGGCCGGCGAGAGCGCCGCGGCCGCTTCGCCGGTCCGGCGCACGCGTTTCTGGCGGGCGGGGCCGGGGGCGTCGGCCCGGACCAAGACGCGCCGCTCGCCGCGGTAGACGGCGCGCACGCCCTCGGCGTCGCCCAGCCCGATCAGCGGGCGGCCATCGTTCGGATCCTCGCGCAATAGCCCCTCGAACAGCAGCTGTTCGACCAGGTCGCGCCAGGCGACGGCGGAGAGATCCTGTCCGACCCCGAAGGTGGACATGGCCGCCTCGTGATCGGTCACGTCCTTCGTTTTGCCGAGCAGATGGTCGATGAGCCGCCCGCGGCCGAATCGCCCGCCGGTTCGTTGGGCGGCGGACAGCGCCTTCTGGGCCGCTTCCGTGGCGTCCTTGGCGCTGGGCGGGCTCACGCACAGATCGCATTGGCCGCACGGCTCCACGTCGCCCTCGCCGAAATAGCGGCGCACCGCCGCGGCGCGGCAGCTCGTCCCGTCCAGCAGGGCGTAGAGCTGGCGCACCTTGCGGGCCTGGACCTGCTTGACGGCCTCGTCCACGTCCCGGCCGGACAGGCGTCGCAGCGCCCAGGCGAGGTCGGCGGAGCCGTAGAGGGTGATCCCCTCCGCCGGGAGGCCGTCGCGGCCGGCGCGGCCGATCTCCTGCCAGTAGGCTTCGATCGAGGCGGGCGGATCGGCGTGGATCACGAACCGGACGTCGGGCTTGTCGACGCCCATGCCGAACGCGATCGTCGCCACCATCACCGCGGCGTCCGCTTCCAGGAACTGGGTGAGCCGCGCCGCGCGCAACCCCCGCTCAAGCCCCGCATGGTAGGCGAGCGCCGGGACGCCGGCCTCGCGCAGCGCCTCGGCGATGCGCTCGGTCCCGTCGCGGGAGCCGGCGTAGACCACGCCCGATCGCCCGGGCCGCGCGACGACCAGCTCCACCACCGTCTTCTGCGCCGAGCCGCGCTTGCGTTGAGCGGAGAGGATCAGTTCGGGGCGGGCGAAGCTGGCCACGAACTCGCGGCAGCCTTCCAGCCGCAACTCCTGGCGGATGTCCTCGCGGGTGCGGTTGTCGGCGGTGGCGGTGACCGCCAGGCGCGGGACATTGGGGAACAGCTCGGCCAGCCGGCCCAGCATGCGGTACTCGGGACGGAAGTCGTGGCCCCACTGGCTGACGCAGTGCGCCTCGTCGATGGCGATCAGCGCCAGCGGCGTGCGCGACAGCCGCTCCAGCATCCAGGGCTGCATCAGCCCTTCGGGAGAGACGTAGAGCAGGTCAAGTTCGCCGGCGTCGACGCGGCGCCAGGTCTCGGCGCGCTCGGACGGCTCGATGTTGGAGTCCAATCGCGCGGCGGCGACGCCGAGCTGCTGCAGGCCGGCCACCTGATCGGTCATCAGGGCGATCAGCGGCGAGACCACCAGACCAAGCCCGGGCCGCAGCATCGCCGGGATCTGGTAGCAGACGCTCTTGCCGCCGCCGGTCGGCAGGACCGCGAGCGCGCTGCGCCCGGCCAGGATTTCGGCGATGACCTCGGCTTGGCGTCCGCGAAATTCGGCATGGCCGAACGTGCGCCGCAGCACCTCGCGGGCTGGCTCCAGCGGGTCTGCATCTGGTTCGGCGAGCATCGCGCGCATCGGCGTCATATGCCCCTGAGTCGGCGGAATGGCGATGCGGCGAGACGTGGCGCGACGCTTGCAGGAACGCGCCCGAGAGCCGATTTCCTTCTCACTTCTGAGGCTTGGCCCTCGGAACCTGGAAGGAATTCAGAACATTAGGCCACTTAACATTCAGCCGGCAGAAGGCCTTGGAGGAGATGGGCGAGGACGGATTTGACGGGCCGAGGTTGCCGCTGAAGACGTTTCTGGCGGCGCTGGCCGCCGGCGCAATCGCACTGGGTCTGGCGTTGCCCATTCCGCACAAGAGCGAGGCCGAGCCGCGGTCGCAGTTCACGACGCTGGAGCTCGGCGCCGGCTGATTGGCCGTCGAGGCTGTAGAGAGCTTTCAAATCCCGGTGGAATCCGTAAGGGTCGCGCAAAGGGCGCTACTCGAGGAAAGGTCCGATCATGGACGCCACGCCGGACAAGGTCTACGACGCCGCACGCTACAAGCGGGCCGGTCGAGGCAAGATCTACGACTCCATCATCGACACCATCGGCGATACGCCGCTCGTCCGGCTTCCGCGACTGACCGCCGCGCTCAAGCCCAAGGCCGAGGTCGTCGCCAAGCTCGAATTCTTCAACCCGATCGCCTCGGTGAAGGACCGCATCGGGGTGGCGATGATCGAGTACCTCGAGGCCAAGGGCGTGCTGAAGCCGGGCGGCGTGATCGTCGAGCCGACCAGCGGCAACACCGGCATCGCGCTGGCCTTTGTCGCCGCGGCGAAGGGATACAAGCTGACCCTGGTGATGCCCGAGAGCATGTCGCTGGAGCGGCGCAAGATGTTGCTGCTGCTCGGCGCGAAGCTTGAGCTGACCCCGCCGGAGCGCGGCATGGCGGGCGCGGTCGCGCGGGCCCGGGAGATTGTCGCCGCGACGCCTGGCGCGGTGATGCCGCAGCAGTTCGACAACGCGGCCAACCCGCTGATCCACCGGGTGTCCACCGCCGAGGAGATCTGGAACGACACCGAGGGCCGCGTGGATGCGGTCATCTCCGGCGTCGGCACCGGCGGCACCATCACCGGCGTCGGCCAAGTGCTCAAGGCCCGCAAGCCCTCGGTGCGGATAATCGCCGTCGAGCCCGAGGCCTCGCCGGTCCTCTCCGGCGGCCAGCCCGGACCGCACAAGATCCAGGGCATCGGCGCGGGGTTCGTGCCGTCTATCCTGGACCGCGGCGTCCTCGATGAGGTCGTCCAGGTCTCCAACGACGACAGTTTCGCCATGGCCCGGCGGGTGGCGCGCGAGGAAGGCATCCCGGTGGGCATCTCCTCCGGGGCCGCCCTGACCGCAGCCTTCGACGTTGCGAGCCGCGACGACATGGCGGGCAAGCTGGTGGTCGCGATCATCCCCAGCTTCGCGGAGCGCTACGTGTCGACGGCCCTGTTCGAGGGGCTGTGATCCACGCCATGCGCCTCTCCCCCCGCGCAAGCGGAAAGGGAGAGGGCGCTTCGTGACCGACGTCTTCGATCCGGCCCAGCGATCCGCCGTCATGCGGCGGGTCAAGGGCCGCGACACCACGCCCGAGATGATCGTGCGGCGCGCGCTGACCGGGCTCGGCGCACGCTACCGGCTACACCGCAAGGACCTGCCGGGTTCGCCCGACGTGGCGATGCCGGGCCGGCGGCTGGCGATCTTCGTCCACGGCTGCTTCTGGCATGGCCACGACTGCGCCCGAGGCGCGCGCGTGCCCAAGCAGAACCGCGACTACTGGCTGGCCAAGGTCGCCCGCAACCGGGCGCGCGACGCCGCCAATCTGCTGGCTCTGCAGGACATGGGCTGGCGCGCCGAAACGCTCTGGGAATGCGAGCTGAAGGACGCAGAGGCGCTCGACCGGCGGCTGCAGGCGATGCTGGGCCATGGTCCTCTCCCGCGCGCGGGGGAGGAGCGGGTTCAAATCGCCCTCAGACGCCGGGCGGCTGCGGCGCGGGCTTGAGCTGGATCTCGTAGGTCCAGGCGGTGGGGTCCTGTGCGTGCAGCCAGTAGAAGGCGTCGGCGATCTTGGCTGGGTCCATGATGGGACCCGGGTAGACGCCGCGGATCCCGGGCGAGTCGATGGCGCCGGCGATGATAACGTTGGCCGTGTGAATGCCGTGCTCGGTGTACTCGTCGGCCAGCACCTGGGCGAGCTGGCGCACCATGACACGCGGATAGTAGAGCGACTCGCCGGTCCGCCGCCGCTTGCCCTGCAGGCAGCTCGGATTGTTCGAGAACAGGATCGTCCCCCGCCGCTTGCGGCGCATCGTCGGCAGCACCTCCTTCACGACCAGGAACGGCCCGCGGACGGCGATGTCGATCGTCGTCTCGAACATGTCGTCCGGGAAGAGTTCGAGCAATTCCTGCTCGGGCGGCAGCTGCCGGCCCTCGAGGTAGCCGGCGTTGTAGACCAGCACCTCGGGGTCGCCCGCCTCGCGTCGGATCTCCTCGAAGGCGGCGGCGATGGAGGCCGGCGAGGCCAGGTCCAGTTCGACGATCATGCCTTCGCCGCCCTGTTCGGCGATAGCCCGGGCGAGCCCCTCGGCGTTCCCCCGCGCCCGTGTGGTCATGACGACGAAGAAGCCTTCCTGCGCGAACTTCTGGGCGATGGCGCCGCCCGCGCCCCAGCGCGCGGCCACCGGCACGTCGGCAGCCGCGGCCGCTTGGGGGCTGCGAGCCAGCTCGGTGTTGGGTCCGCCCTCGCGCCATTTCGACGTCGCGCCGACGATGACGGCGACCTTGCGGCCGTTTGGATTGGCTCTTCCACTCATCTTGTCCTCCCTGCGCCGTCACTCTAAGCGCTGAAGGCGCGAGGTGCAGCTCTGGTGTTCGGCCTAGGCGCATCGGGCCTCACGCAGACGTGCGATCTCCGGCCCACGAATGGTCGGCGCACTTCGATATGGTCCGGCGCCGAATATGCAGCGCAGGTTTCGGCGGCGCCTTCGTCTGTGCCGCTGGAGCACAGTCGTCATGGATCAGCGGATCGCCAAACATCAGTCGCTCGGGCGCGCCACCCTGCTGATCGCCCTGAACGTCGCGACCTGGCTAGGCGTCACGGCGATGGGCTTTGGCCTGATCAGCTGGGCGCAGTCGTCGTTCTCGCCGACCATGGTGCTGACATGGATCCAGAACCTGCTGGGCTGAGGTCGCACGGGTGCGCGCGTCCGAGTGCGGCGCGCCGGGGATGTCGTCCAAAACCTGAGATCGTGCTGCACGTTTCATTCGCGTTCACGTCTCCCTGACCTTCGCCTAACGCGGGAACCACCCCGTCTCCGGCTCGTTCGGCGAGCCGGCCCCACGCTGGAGGCGTGAGGCGGAGGAGACGCCATGAACACCACACTCGCCATCCTCATCGCGCTCGCGGCGGTCGTCGTCGTGGTCGGCGCGGTCGTGGTCGCCCAGCGCCGCCGTTCGCAGCAGCTGCGGTCGCATTACGGGGCCGAGTATATCGCCGCGGTCGACGAGCTGGGCGACAAGCGCAAGGCGGAAGCCGAGCTGAAGGCCCGCGAGAAGCGTATCGAGCGCCTCGACATCCGTCCGTTGAGCCTGGAGGAGACCGACCGTTACGCCGCACGTTGGCGGCGCGTGCAGGCCGACTTCGTCGATGATCCCGGCAGGGCGATCGCCGACGCCGACGCCCTGCTGAGCGAGGTGATGCACGCCCGCGGCTATCCGGTCAGCGACTTCGAGCAGCGCGCGGCGGATCTCTCCGTCGACCACCCGCGGATGGTCTCCAACTATCGCATCTCGCATGAGGTGGCGTTGCGCCATGCCCGCGGCGAGGCCGGCACGGAGGACCTGCGCCGGGCGCTGATCCACTACCGCGACCTGTTCGAGGAGCTGGTCGAGCCGCCGGCCGCCGTGCGGCGCCCGGCCGAACCCCGCACTTTCAGAGAGGAGCACCAGGATGAGCGAGCCGCACGAGCACGAGAAGATGAGCGACATGAGCCGAGGGCTGACGACCGAGCAACTCGCCCAGGCGAGCGGCGGGACGACAAGCGAAACGGCCGCGGCGGTGGAGCGCCGCTCGTTTAGCCAGGACGGCGACGGGCGCGACGCCCAGGGCGTGCAGCCGATCTTCCCCGAGCAGGAGGCGGCCGACCTGAGGCGCCATTGGGAGAGCATCCAGGGCGGGTTCGTCGACGAACCGCGCCGGGCGGTGGAAGACGCCGACCATCTGGTGGCCGCCGCCATGAAGCGCCTGGCCGAGATGTTCGCCCAGGAGCGGCAGCACCTGGAATCGCAGTGGGACCGTGGCGACGACGTCTCGACCGAAGACCTGAGGGTGGCGCTGCAGCGCTATCGCGCCTTCTTCGGCCGGCTGTTGTCGGTCTGACGAAAAAGGGCGCGGAGGCTCGCAGCAGCCTCCGCGCCCTCTCATCCCCGAGCGATCAGTGGGCGGCGTCGTTGGCCGCCTCGGTCGCCTTCTTGGCGGCGTCGCCCGCCTTCTCGGCGTGTTCGCCGGCCGCCTGAGCCGCTTCTCCGGCGGAGTCGGCCATGTTGCCGGCCGCGGTGCTGGCGGCGCCCATGGTCGAGTTGCCGACGGCGGCGGCCTCGGTCGACGCCTGATTGGCGGCTTGCGCCGCGGCGGTGGCCTGTTCGTTGGCCTCGTTGGCCGCGTCGGCAGCCTTCTCGGCCGGCTTGCTGCAGGCGGCGAGCGCCAGAACGGATGCGGCCAGCGCCGCGGAAATGGAAAGTTTCATGGTCATCCTCCGATAGGCCCTACACGTCCGCGTGAACGGACCTGGCGAATGCCCAATTCATCGGCAGCTTGTCAGTTCCACCCTCGGGAACCGACCTGAGGCGGAACCTCAGCCTTCCACGTCGAAGGCCTCGACGATCGGACAGGGCCCGTCGTTCGAGCCGCTGCAGGCTTTGGTCAACCGTTGCAAGGCCTTGCGCGCCGTTTCCAGCTCCGCGATCTGACCCGCGAGCGCCTCGAGCCGCCGGCCGGCGAGTTCGCGCACCCGGGGCCGGTCGGAGGTGCGGTCCAGCGTCAGCAACTCGCCGATCTCCTCGAGCGTGAAGCCCGCCGTCTGGGCGCGGCGGATGAAACGCAGGCGCTTCAGATGCTCGTCGCTGTAGTGGCGGAAGGCCTGGCCGCTGACGGCCCGGGGCGTCGGCATTAGCCCGCGGCGCTGGTAGTAGCGCACCGTCTCGACGCCCACCCCGGCCGCGCGGGCGAGCCTCGCGATCGTCAGTTCGACCATGCTTGACTCCGTACCATGGTCCGCACCGTACATGGATGGTCATCGACAACTAGAGAGCCAAGGAGGCTTCGATGACGAACCAGGCTGAGATCGAACGGACGGGCTGCGGCTGCGCGTCCTGCGAATGCGCGGAGTGCGCGTGCGAGCCGTGCCGCTGCGGCGAAGGCGGGGCCTGCGCGCCCGCTTGCGGTTGCTGCGACGCCTAAAGAAAAGGGCCCGGCGAAAGCCGGGCCCTCCTCAGCGTGATCGGCGAGGCCCGTGATCAGATGAACACGAAGTAGGTCGCGACCATCGGCCAGTTCGCGTTCCGCCTGTTCGGCCTGGGCCATCACCCCGTCAGGCGCGGCATGGGCACAGGCGTGCAGGCGCCCGTCGAGGGCGGCGATCCGATCGAGCAGCGCCGCCGCCGCGGTCGGAGTCGTCTCGCCGCGGCGGTAGGCCTGGCCCAGCCGGCGGATGCTCCAATCTGTGGCTGCGCTCATCCGGTCTCCTCCCTGTCGGCGCCAGATTACAGGCGCCGGCCGGCGTTGCATCCTCCAGCGCGCCGCGCCACGGTCGCGCGTGAAGGGGCGGCGCGGCATGCAAATCCTCGTGGTGTTCTGCCACCCGGCGCAGGACAGCTTTCAGCGGACCATCTTGGAGGCGCTCGAGGCGCGGCTGGCCGCCGACAGCCACGCCGTGCGCGTGCTCGACCTCTATCGCGAGGGCTTCGATCCGGTGCTGGACGCCGACGCCTGGCGCGCCCACCGCCAGGAGCGCGGCGCCGGCAGGACCGACCTGGAGCCGCACATCGCCGCCCTGCGCGAGGCCGAGGGCCTGGTGTTCGTCTATCCGACCTGGTGGTTCGGCCTGCCGGCCATGCTGAAGGGCTGGCTGGACAGGGTGTGGCAGCCGGGCGTCGCCTTCTCGATGAAGGACGGCGTCTTCCAGATCCACCACCTGACCAAGATCACGCGGTTTGCGGCCATCACCACCTACGGCTCCCCGCGCTGGGTGATCGAAGGGCTGGCGGGCGATCCGGCGAGGCGTCAGCTGATGCGTGGATTGAAGCTGCAGTTCGCCCGCGGCGCACGGTCCGCCTGGGCGCCGATCTACGACGTGGACAGCCGCACTCCCGAGGCGCTGGCGCGCGACAGGACCCGGGCTGTGGACCGCGCCACGAGATTGTTCCGCCCCCGCTGACAGCCGAGCGCGGCCGAAGGAACAAATCCCCGCGTCGATCAATTAAGGCAAAGCTCCCCCGGGCTGGCCGGCGAATGGTCGCGTGCGGCTAGGTCTCGGGATTTCGGGGGGAAATCGATGCCGCCGAAGGCGCGCGTGGCGACGTCCGCGGACAGCCGCTTTCTAGCGGAGATGATGTACGAGTCCATGCTGCCTGGCGTAGGCCACGGCGTGTTCGACGCCGCGCTCGCCGGCACGGGCGTGGATCCGATCTCCTTCAACGAAGCGCTGCTGCTGGCCGGGGCCAGCCACTGGGGCCAGATCGAGGACTTCCTCGTGCTGGAGGCGCCGGATGCGCCGCAGGCGGGGGCGGCGGCGGCCTATCTCTCCGATCGCCCGGACCGCCGGCCGTTGACCGGCGAGGGATTCGAGGCGGTTTCCGCGCGGCTTGGCTGGTCGCGCGACGTCTCCCGCAGCTTCTGGCGGACCTATGTGCGCGCCTTCGGCCTCTTCGGCGACGCGCCGCAGCTCGCCCAGCCGGTCCCCTACGTGATCGAGTACATCGCCGTGCCGGTCGCCGTCCGACGTCGCGGCTACGCTCAGGCCTTGCTGGACGCCCACCTGGAGCGCGCGCGGGGGCTGGGCCACCGCCAGGTCGCCATCTCCGCCATGTACGGAAACGAGCCCGCGCTTGCCGCCTATCTGCATTGCGGCTTCCGCGAGCACGCGCGGCTCGGCCCAGAACGCTTCGGCGGCGCCTTTCCCGGCATGATCCGCCTGGTCCGCGAGGTCCCGGCGGACGCCGGCCGGGTCGGCGCCAAATCCCACGCTTCCGCCCTTCCTGGATGACCGCATGACGCTGAGCTACGCCGATCTCTCCCGCTTCATCGAAGACGAACTGGCCGTCGAATCCGAGCTTGCGGAGGACACCCTGCTGTTCTCCAGCGGCCTGATCGACAGCTTCTCGCTGGTCTCGCTGATGAGCTACATCGAGGACGAGGCCGATGTCCGCATCGCGCCGGCCGACGTCAAGCTCGAGAACTTCGACAGCATTGGGCGGATCCTCGCCTATCTGAACCGCGCGGCTGCGGCCTGAGCGGAGAGGGCGCCGTGGCCGACCGGACCGCATTGCTTCTACAGGCCGCCGAGCGCTTCGGGACGCCCGCCTATGTCTATGACGTCGAGGCGATCGCGGCCCGGGCGAGGACGCTCACGGCGGCCTTCGGTGACCGGCTGGCGCTCAGCTACGCGGTCAAGGCCAACCCTAACGCCGGCCTGCTGGCGCGCATGCTGGCCCACGTGGCCACGCTGGACGTCTCCTCCTACGGCGAGGTGTGGCGTGCGCTGGCGATCGGCTGCCCGCCCGGGCGGCTGACTTTCTCCGGTCCGGCCAAGCGCCCCGCTGAGGTGCGCGGCGCGGTCGCCGACGGGGTCGGCGAGCTGGTGCTGGAGTCCTGGACCGAGGCGGAGACGGCGGACCGCGCCGCCGCCGAGGCTGGCCGCAAGCAGCCGGTGCTGGTGCGGATCAATCCCGCGGCCCGGCCGAAGAAGTTCGGAGTCAGCTTCTCGGGCCGCGCCAGCCAGTTCGGCTTCGACGAGGAGGTGGTGGACGAGGTGGTCCGCCGGCTGGCCGCGCTGCGCAATCTCGAGCTCGCCGGCTTCCACATCTTCTCCGGGACCAACAGCCTGGATCCGGCGGCCATCGCCGAGAACTTCGGGATCATGGCCAGGCTGTTCGAGCGGGCGGCGGAGACGGCGGAGCTCAGCCCCCGCAAGCTGGTGTTCGGCTCGGGCTTCGGCGTCCCCTACACCGCGGGTGAACAGCCGCTAGACCTGGAAGCGACCGCCGCCGGGGTCATCCCGATCCTCGACGCGCTGAAGGCGCAGCCGCGCTTTGCGTCGACCGCCCTGGTGCTGGAGCTCGGCCGATGGCTGGTGGGGCCGGCCGGATGGCTGCTGACTTCGGTGGTCGCCGAGAAGCACAGCCGGGGGGTGGAGTTCCGCGCCTGCGACGCCGGCTTCAACAACCATCTCGCGGCCTGCGGGATGATGGGGACGGTGATCCGCCGCAACTGGCGCTTCGCCAACCTGTCCAATCCGGGCGGCGAGCCGCGCGCGGTGACCTTGGTCGGCCCCCTGTGCACCAGCATCGACGTGCTCGCGAGCGACCTGGAGCTGCCGGAGGCGCGGGTGGGCGACGTTCTGGCGGTGGAGAGCTCCGGCGCCTACGGCTTCACCGCCAGCCCCACGCGCTTCATCAGCCATCCCGAGCCGGCCGAGGTGCTGATCGAGAACGACGCCCTCGTCGACGTCAGCGAGAGCTCCGCCGGCCCAGCGGCTAGGGGCTGAGCGCCATGTCGGGGCTGCTCTGGCGCAGGTTCGAGACATTGGCCCAGGCGAGGCCCGAGGCGCCCGCCCTGTTTCAAGGCGATCAAACCGTCACCTTCGGCCGCCTTCACCGACAGGCCCTCGCCCTGGCCGGCGAGCTCGCCCGGCGCGGGCTTACGCCCGGCGACCGCTGCCTGGTCTGGGCGGCGAACTCGCCGCAGATGGCTGAGGCGATCCTGGCCGTCTGGCGGGCCGGCGCGATCATCGCGCTCGTCGGCGACGAGGCGCCGCTGAGCCACTTCGAACATGCCGCGCAGGTGACCCAGCCGGCGCTCGCCGTCGTCGACGAGCCGCTCGCCAACGCCGCCTCGCGCGTGTTCGACGGCCCGGTCCTGGTGCTGGGCGAGCCGGCGCGGGACGACGCAGAGGCGCTGCGCGCGGTGGTGCACGACCACGAGCCGGCGTCGATCTTCTTCACCTCGGGCTCGACGGGCCGGCCCAAGGGCGCGACCCAGAGCCATGCGAACCTGGCGGCGGCCTGCGGCATGGTCGCCGAGCACCTCGGCCTGCGGACGGACGACCGCATTCTCTGCCCGATCCCCTGGTCCTTCGACTATGGCTACGGACAGCTGCTCTCCACCTTGCTGATGGGCGTGCCGCAGGTGCTGCCGGTTGCGCGCAACCCCTTTGCATTGTGCGAGGCGATCGAGGCCCATCGCCCGACCGTGTTCGCCAGCCTGCCCTCGATCCTGGCGCTGCTGATCCGCGGGGTCTCGCCGCTGCGGCAGACCGACTTGAGTTCGATCCGTCTGCTGATGAACACCGGCGGCGCGATCTCGCCGGCCATCTTCGCCGAGGCGTTGGAGCTTTTCGCCCAGGCCGATGTGTCGCTGAACTACGGCATGACCGAAACCTACCGCAGCGCCGGCCTGCCGCCGCATCTCGCGCGCGAGCGGCCGGGGTCGGTCGGCTTCGCCTATCCGGGGGTGGCGCTCTCGGTGGTGCGTGACGACGGCTCGCCATGCGACCCTGGCGAGCTGGGCGAAATCGTCCACCGCGGAACCGGCGCCTTCCTGGGCTACTGGGGAGACGCCAAGGCCACGGCCGGCGTGCTGCGGCCCGATCCCGCCTGGCCCCACGCCGGCGTCGCCGCGCCCAAGGTGGTGTTCTCGGGCGATCTCGGCTGGAGGGACGAGCAGGGCTTCCTCGTGATCAAGGGCCGCCGCGACCGGTTGATCAAGTCGATGGGCGTGCGCGTCAGCCCCGACGAGGTCGAGGCTCTGATCCGTGGCTCCGGCCTGGTGCGCGACGTGGTGGTGGTCGGCCTCCCGCACGAGCTGATGGGCGAGAAGGTGGCGGCCGCCGTCATTCCGCGCGAGGGCGAGCCGGACCCGACGGCCCAACTCAAGCTGTTCGCCCGCCAGGCCATGTCCCCGCACATGCAGCCCAGGGACTACCGCACGCTCGACGCCTTTCCCCTGACGCCGAACGGCAAGACCGACTTCCAGCGGCTGCGCGAGATGTTCGACGAGGCCAGACGCCATGTCCGGGCCTGACGTCACCTCGCCCCGGGCGACCGAAGCCGAACCGGTCCGACTGGCGCGAACCCTGGCGGAACGCGCCGCAGCGCCGCCGACCGCGGCCGGCGAACGCGCTCATGTGAACGCCCTCATCGCTCAGCTGCAGGTGGATCGGCTCGTCTGGGCCCCGGCGCCCCGGGCGGTCGGCGGGCTGGATTGCGCCGTGGGCGACCTGGCGCGCGTCACCTTCCACCTGGCGCGGCTGTCCGGCTCGCTGGGCCTGATCTACGCGATGCACGCCTCGCAGGCGCTCACCCTGCTGCGCCACGGCGGCGAGCCCTTCCTCGAACAGCTGCTCCGACGGCTGATCGACGGCCAGTCGCTGGTGGCGAGCGGCACATCGGAGAAGGGCCTGGGCGGCGACATCTTCACCTCGCTCTGCACGGTGGAGGCTGAGGGCGAGGGGTTCGTGGTGATCAAGGATAGCCCGAACATCTCCTACCTCGACCATGCCAAGGTGGTGCTGATGACCGCTTCGCGGCCCGGTCCCCGAGACCGCAGGACCCAGGTGCTGATCGCGGCCGAGACCGACCGGATGGAGATCGCCCCCGGCCCGGACGCGCAGCTGATGGGCATGCGCGGCATCCTCAACCGGCCCTACAGGCTGACGGCCCGCTTCGGCGAGGCGGCGGTGTTCCGCGACCCCTATCCGGTCATCGCGCGGGCCACCATGACGCCGGCGATCCACATCCTCTGGGCCGCGCTGTGGAGCGGGCTGGCGGCGGCCGCCCTGGGCAAGGCGCAAGCCTTCCTGGCCGAGCGGGCTCCGAAGGAGGCCGGAGCCGTCGAGGTGTTCGCCGCCGAGCTCAGCCGGCTGGTCGACCGCCACTATGTCCTGAACGCCCTGATCAGGGACGCTGTCGCGGCGTTCGACCAGGGCGCCGCGGCCGGCGCCCTGGGGCTCGTCCAGACAGCGCGCGCCAAGCGCCTGAAGACCCAGGCGTCAGGCCTGGCGACCGAGGTCTGCCTGGGCGCGCTCGGGCTGATCGGCATGTCCGGCTATTTCGAGGGCGGCCCCTATAGCCTGGCGGCCATCGTCCAGGATGTGCTGAGCGCGCCGGTGATGATCTCCAACCAGCGGCTGGTCATGGCCAACGCCGCCGTCGAGCGCTTTATCGAAGAGGCGCCGTAAGGGCCGGGAGGCCGGCGCTCATCCCGCCGCCCGGCGCGCGCGCCGCCGGCTCCAGATCGGGGAGGTCCAAGGGCTCCGCGGATGGACGCGCCTTGCCGGCGACGCCCAGGAACTCGAACAGCTCCGCGCAGGCGGCGGCCTGGCTCTCGCGCGAAAACAGCGCGTGGTCGAGGCCGCGGATGAGGGAGACCGACAAGCCTGGCCGACGTGTGAGCCAGCGGCCGCGACGATGGAAGTCGGCGTGCAGGCCGCGCGTCGAGACGTCGCCCCTGCCGAACACCAACCGGATCTGCACCCCGCGGCGGCTGGCCTCGGCGACCGCGCGGCGGACGCCGACAGCGGAGGCGTCGGGCCGCATGGCCTTCCACGAAAGGCGCAACGCCTGCTGCATGCCGGCGGTCATTCGCATGAACCTGGCGCGGAGGCTGGCGCCGCCCTGGGCGATCAGCGGCATGTCCTCGGGCCGCAGCGCCGCGCGATGCTCTGTGCTTTCCAGGCGATCGCCGCTTCGCCAGACCAGCCATGCGTTGAAGGCGACGGCCTTGTCGAAACCCGCGCCCGCGAGCACGGCGTGCACTGCATGGTAGCCCCCGGTGCAGACCCCCGCGAGGGTCACCTCCTCGACCCCGTGGGCCCGCAGCACGGCCGCCGCGTCCTTGAAGTCTCCCAGGCGTGAGGTTTCGTAGACATGGCTGCGCCAGCCGGTCTCGGCCTCGCTTTCGCCGACGCCGGCGAAGTCGATGCGCAGCGCGGCGACCCCGCTCGAGGCGAGCGCCCGGCACGCCCGCGCGCCGAAGCTGCCGATACCGGCGCGCGGGTCGCCGCCGGTGTTGCCGAAGATCACACCTTGGCGTGGCGGCCCGAGTCGCGGGAGGCAGACCACGCCCCGCAGGCCAGGGCCGAAGGCCACGGTGGTTTCCGTCCAGTCGTCGGCGGTCAGAGCGGCGGCGGCGAGCGGCGGCGGTGGGCGGCTGGCTTGCGCCGCGCCTTGCAGGATCCAGCCGGCGATCCGATCGAGCGGCCCTTGCGGGAACTCGTTGACGTGGGCGTCCTTGAACAGCTTGTTGAGGCCCGGAAACGGTGCGCGCTCGGCCGCCTGGCCAAAGCGCGCGGACTTCGATCCGGCGACCAGCGCCCGGCCGACGCCGTCGAGGGCGGGAAGGCGCAGGGCTTCCAAGCTGGTCACGGTCGCGCTCGAAAGGTGCAGGCCGTCGACCTCGACGGCGCCGTCCGAATGGATCGCGCCGCCCTTCACCCGCGCCGCAAGCCGCAGTTCGTTAAGCCAGGCGGCGCCGGTTTCGAACGGCGCGATCAGCACCAGTTCGTCCGCGCCGGCGTCGGCCGCGGCGGCGAGAGTCGCCCCCGCGCGCAGCCCCACGACGACGAGCCTGCGCGCGCCGGTGCGCTCGCGGCAGAAGGCGGTGGCCTGGCCCAGGCCCCGAAGCCACGCCTGCCATTGGTCGGCGGCGGGATCGACGTCCACGGAGTCGCCCTCGCCGAGGTGATCGTAGCGCAGCACCTGCAGACCTTGCCCCGCCAGCTCGCCCGCCCAGCGCCAGAGTGGCCGGTAGGCGCACCGCCCCTCGCGGCCGACCGGCGCGCAGATCACCACCGCCGTATCCAGCAGAAGGCCGCGACCCGGCCGGTGGATCGTCCCGGCGTGACCGGCGAAGGCCACCGGTATCGTCTGCGAAGCGACGCGATTGCGGTGATCTAAGGTTGAATTTGTGCGCCCAAGCACAGAACGGACCCCCGCCGCGGCTAAGGTGAACAACGTCGTTCGACTTCAGCCGGTTCCGTCTGCAACCGGATTGATTCGCATTTGCAACCTTCGGCTTGGGCGAAGGTCTGAGCCCGCGTGCCCCGGGGTCTTCCCCTCCCGCAAGCGGGAGAGGAAGGCGCGGTCAAGACGGTCAGGCGGCCTTGTCGAACAGCTTGGCCCAGCGGCGCTTCTGGCGGGTTTTCCAGGAGCCGCGGTGCCAGGCGTCGGAGGCGATCAGCGGCACCACCGTGGTGGCTTCGGCGAACACCATCTGTTCCCAGGTGACGTCCACCTTGCCCCAGGAGCAAGCCTCCTGGAGGGTCGAGGACGAGCAGGCGCCGTCGCGCACGTCAGCCACCGTGATCTGGACGGCGTATTTGTGCATGTCGACCTCTTCGCCGAGGATCTCGGCGCAGACGACCGTGTCCTGGGCGAAGTTCTTCGGCACGCCGCCGCCAACCATGAACAGGCCCGTGGTGCCCGCGGCGATCTTGATGTCCGTCAGCTCACGGAAGTCGGCGATGGAGTCGATCGTCAGGTGCGGCTGCTTGGCCTTCATCCGTTCGACCTGGTGCTTGACCAGGCCGAAGCCCGCGGAGGAATCGGTGAAGGCCGGGCAGAAGATCGGCACGCCTTCCTCGTAGGCCGTCTGGATCAGCGAGGCCGGCTTCTTCGCGTTGCCGGCCGCCAGCCACTTGCCCATCTCGTGGATGAACTCGCGGCTCGAGTAGGGGCGCGGCTCCAGCGCGTTGGCGATCTCGTAGATCGCGTGGTCGCAGGCCTGCAGCTCTTCCTCGTCGATGTAGGTGTCGTAGATGCGGTCGATGTAGTTGGCGCGCAGGTCGCGGTCGTCGACCACTTCGCCGGGCTTGGCCTGGTAGTGCTTGAAGCCGAGCGCCTCAAAGAAATCCATGTCGATGATCGAGGCGCCGGTCGAGACGATGGCGTCGATCAGGCCGTACTTCACCATGTCGCGGTAGATGTGCATGCAGCCGCCGGCGCTGGTCGAGCCGGCGAGCGTCAGCCAGGTCGAGCAGACCTCGTCCTCCAGCGCCATCGAGAAGATGTCGGCGGCGCGGGCGGTGTCGCGGCTGGTGAAGCTCATGTTGCGCATGGCGTCGATGACTGGCCGGGCGTCGTACTGGTCGATCGCCACGTGCTCGACGGTGCGGGACAGCAGTTCCGCCTTGCGATTGGACGTCTTGGAAGGAGCGTTCATCCGGAAGTTCCCTTCTGAGGTGATCGCCCGTCCAAACAATCGACGTGGCCGGGACGGAGCGACCGGCCGCGTCGTTTAACGCAGATCGATGACGACTTTTAGCGCCGCCGGCGTTTCTTGCCGGCCGCGCCCTTGGGGCGGGACAGGCGGACGACCTTGCGCTCGTCCTCCTGGTTCTCACGCGGCAGGCGGATGACGCGGCCCGCGAGCCCGTACATCGAGGCCATTGGCGCGTCGTCCACGGCCACCGTCTCGGCCTCGCCGAAACCGTTGAAGCGCGTGTTCATCGCCACGCCATAGGCGCCGAGCATGCCGATCTCGACATAGTCGCCCTCGCGGACGTCCTCCGGCAGCCAGAACGGGCCTGGCATGTGGTCGATCGAGTCGCACGTCGGGCCGTAGAAGCGAAAGGGCCGGAGGCTGGTCTCCACCTGCTCCGCCTCGCCGCTTTCGGCGCGGTAGAGCTTGACCGGAAAAGGCCACTTCATGTGCGCCGCGTCGAACAGGCTGCCGTAGCTGCCGTCGTTCAGATAGAGCGCGTCGCCCTTCTTCAGCTCGACCTTGGTCAGGATCGAGGTCGCTTCCGCCACCAGCGCCCGGCCCGGTTCGCACCACAGTTCGGTGTCGTCGTGGACGGACATTTCGGCGAAGCCGCGATCGATCGAGTCCAGGTAGTCGGTCATGTCCGGCGGGATCATGCCGGGATAGACCGAGGGAAAGCCGCCGCCCACGTCGACGACGTCGACCATGACGCCAGCGCGGACGATGGCGCGGTTCGCCTGGGCCAGAGCCGCCTGGAAGGCGGTCGGGCGCATGCACTGGCTGCCGACGTGGAAGGAGACGCCCATCCGATCCTGCGTCGCGCGGCGCGCGGCGAGCAGGAGGCTCGGCGCCTCGTGCAGCGGCGTGCCGAACTTGCCGGACAGCGAATAGGTCGCGCCTTCGGCCTGCACGCCCAGGCGGACGATGAGGGTCAGGTCGTCGGCGCCGCCGGTCGCGTCGAGGATCTTCGCCAACTCCTCATGGGTGTCGAACGAGAAGGTCCGGACCCCATGGTCGAAGTAGGCGGCCGCGATCGCGGCCCGGCTCTTCACCGGGTGCATGAAGGCCATGCGCGAGTCCGGCGCGTGCTCCGCCACCAGCTCGATTTCGGCCACCGACGCGACATCGAACGAAGCGAGACCGTTCGCCGCCAGGGTCTGGATGACCCAGGGCGAGGGATTGGCCTTCACCGCGTAGAAGACGTCGCCTTTGAAATTGTCCTGGAACCAGCGCGCCGCTACGGCCACCACGCCCGGTCGCACAAGGGCGACAGGACGCTCCGGGGACCGCTCGCGGACCAGGTCCAGGGGCGTATGGTACGT
>Ga0070665_100000734_pt1 | contig 43660 bp, 34 predicted proteins | sample KBSS13metaG_FD_65862 | JGI IMG/M metagenome (GOLD analysis project Ga0070665, IMG submission 65862) | Switchgrass rhizosphere microbial communities from Kellogg Biological Station, Michigan, USA - KBS S1-3 metaG | ecosystem: Host-associated > Plants > Roots > Rhizosphere > Soil ...
GCCGATGCTGACAAAGGGGCACGGCGGAACCCATCGCGTCGAAGGGATCGCGCCCGGATTCGTCCCGCCTCACCTGACGGCCAACGTGTACGACGAGGCGCGAGTGGTGGAAGAAACCGAGGGGCGAGCGATGGCTCGACGCCTGGCCAGGGAAGAAGGCATCTTCGCCGGCACATCAACCGGCCTGAATGTGGCGGCCGCGATCGCGCTTGCCCGGGAGCTGGGTCCCGGCAAGGTCGTGGCGACCGTGGCGGTCGACACCGGTCTCAAGTACCTCGCCGGCGATCTGTTCTCGTAGAGTCCCGGAAAGTCGCGACTCGTCAGATCTGCCAACCGCCTCCCAGCGCGCGATAGATCTCGACCAGGGCGGTGAGTTCGCTGAGTTCCGCCTGCGCCAGCCCGAGCTCTGCATCGAACAGGCGCGTGTCGGCATCGAGCACTTCGAGATAACTCGTCACGCCGCCCTCGTAGCGGACCTGTGCCAGCCGCCGGGCGTCCTGGGCCGCGTTGAACAACAGCGCCTGCTGCTCCCGGAATTCGCGCAGCTTGCGGTAACCGACCAGCGCGTCCGAGACTTCGCGGAATGCCTGTCGAATCGTCTGCTGGTAGTCGACGACCGCTTCCTGGCGGCGCGCCTCGGCCAGCGCGACCTGCGATCGCGTCCTGCCTGCGGTAAAGATCGGCTGCGTGGCAGCAGCGGCCGCGGTCCAGATCACGTTGGTCCCGGTGAACAGCGCCGCGAGCGCCGTGCTCTCGAAGCCGCCCGATCCGGTCAGCGCAATCTGGGGAAAGAACGCCGCGCGCGCGACGCCGATCTGCGCATTGGCCGACACCAGCGTCTGCTCGGCCCGCTGGATGTCCGGCCGGCGCTCGAGCAGCGCAGACGGCAGCCCCGCCGGCACGTCGGCCTGATGCGGCTGCTCGGTCAAAGCGCGTCCGCGCGCCACCGCGCCCGGGTTGTCGCCCAGGAGGACGCTGATGAAATTCTCCTGCTGAGCGATCTGCCTCTCGAGCGTGGCGATCTCGCCGGTCGCCCCGTAAACCAGCTGCTCGGCCTGGCGCACGTCGAGCAGCGATGTCGCCCCGCCCTGTTCCCTGACTTGTGCCAGCTGGAGCGACTCGCGTCGCGACGCGAGCGTCCGCCGGGAGATGTCCAGCTCGAGATCCAGCGCACGCAGGCCGAAGTACGCGCCCGCCACCTGGCTGACCAGCGTCGTCATCACCGCACGGCGTCCCCACTCCGCCGCCAGCAGTTGGGCCCGCGCCGATTCCGTGGCGCGGCGGAACTTGCCCCAGAAATCCAGCTCCCACGCCGCCGATCCCTGGACTTCCACGGCGCCGATGTTTGTCGATGGAAATCCGAGCGCCACGGAAGGGCGCTCTCCCAGCACGCTTACGCCGGCGGTGACCGTCGGGAACTGATCGGCGCGCGTGATCCCGAGCTGCGCCTGCGCCTCGAGGATTCTCGCCGCGGCCGTCTGGACGTCGTAGTTGTGTTCGAGCGCGGTGCGAATCAGCGTCTGCAGCACTTCGTCCTTGAACAGCTCGGACCACCGCACGTCGGCCAGCGACGCCGCGCCCGCCGCCGCGTCGGCGCCGCGGAACGCGTCCGGTGCGCCCGCGGGCGGCCGCTGATAGTTCGGACCGGTGAGGCAGCCCTGCGTGACCAGGGCGATTGCCACGACCGACGCCAGCGTCAGCGGCGTCGCGCGGCTGTGAAACCGGATCGTTCGAGCCACGTTACGAGTGCCCCTCGCTCGGCACGAGATCGGATGCGTCGCCGTGGGCGGGAGCGCGGCGCGACGACAGGCGTTCGACCAGGACGAACAGCAGCGGGATGATGAAGATGGCGAGCAGCGTGGCGGCCAGCATGCCGGTGACGACCACGGTGCCGAGGATCCGCCGCGACGCGCCGCCCGATCCGCTCGCGAACCACAGCGGCACGCAGCCGAGGATGAACGCGAAGGACGTCATCAGGATCGGACGTAGCCTGAGCTTCGCTCCCTCGAGTGCGGCGTCGACGAGGCCCATGCCGTGCTCGTAACGCTCCTTGGCGAACTCGACGATTAGAATCGCGTTCTTCGCAGCCAGCCCGATCAGCATGATCACGCCGATCTGGGCGTAGACGTCGAAGTCGTACCGGCGCATGAACAGCCCGAGCATCGCGCCGAACACGGCAATCGGCACCGAGAGCAGCACCGAGAAGGGGAGCGACCAGCTCTCGTAAAGGGCCGCGAGGATCAGGAAGACGAACGCAATCGAGAGCGCGAACAGCCCGCCCGATCCACCCGCCTTCTTCTCCTGATACGACAGATCCGACCAGTCGTAGCTGATCTCGCGCGGCATCGTCTGCTTCGCGACCTCTTCGAGCACGTCGAGGGCCTGGCCGGAGCTGTAACCCGGCGCGGCGGCGCCGGTGATGAGCGCGGCGCGATAGACGTTGAACCGGTTTGTATACTGCGGCCCGAACGCCGGTTTGGTCGACTCCAGCGTCGAGAGCGGCACCATCGAGCCGTCGTTGTTGCGCACGTAGAACTGGCTGATGTTCGCCGGGCTCGTGCGCTCGGCCCCTTCGGCCTGGAGGAACACGCGCCACTGGCGGCCGAAGCGGTTGAACTGATTGACGTACAGGCCGCCGAGGAACGCCTGCATCGTCTGATAGACGTCGCCCAGTGCGATTCCCTGCTTCAGCACCTTGTCGCGATCGACGTCGGCATACAGCTGCGGCACCGCCGACGTGAACTGCGTCGTCACGCCGACCAGTTCCGGTCGCTTACGGGCGGCCTCGAGGAATTTCTGCACATTCTGGTTGAGGAACTCGAGACTGCCGCCGGTGCGATCCTGCAGCCAGAAGGAGAAGCCGCCCTGCGTGCCGAGACCGGGAATCGACGGTGGCATCACGGCGAAGGCCGTCGCTTCGGGAACGACCTGGCGCAATTCCCGGTTGATGCGGTTCACGATCTGGCGCGCCTCGAGATCCGTGCTGGTCCGTTCGTCCCACGGCTTGAGCCCGATGAAGTAGAAGCCGTAGTTGCTCGCGGTGACGCGCGACAGCAGGCTGAAGCCCGCAATCGTGTTGAAGTTGGCGATCCCTTCCGTGTGGGCCAGCAGGTTATCGATCTTCCGGCAGACGGCATCGGTCCGCTCGAGCGACGCGGCGGCCGGCAGCTGCACGTTCAGCAGGAAATAGCCATAGTCCTCTTCCGGCACGAAGCTGGTCGGCAGCCGGCGTCCAACGAGAACCGCCGCGGCCGTGAACCCGGCGAGCAGGACAACGCCGACCACGGCCTTGCGCACGAGACCGTGGCTGACGCGCACGTAGCCGCGCGTCGCCGCGTCGAAGCCACGGTTGAACCAGGCGAAGAACCGGTTCAGCAGCCCCGTCGTCTTCGCGCGCGGCTTGAGCAGCATGGCCGCCAGCGCAGGAGACAGCGTGAGCGCATTGAACGCCGAAATCATCACCGAGATCGCGATAGTGATCGCGAACTGCTTGTTCAAGCGTCCCTGGATGCCGCTCATGAAGCCGACCGGGATGAACACCGAGGCGAGGATCAACGCGATGCTGACCACCGGCCCGGAGACTTCTTCCATGGCTTTCAGGGTCGCGTCCTTCGGCGCCATACCCTCTTCGATGTGGTGCTCGACCGCCTCGACGACGACGATGGCGTCGTCGACGACCAGGCCGATGGCGAGCACCAGACCGAACAGGGAGAGCGTGTTGATCGAAAACCCGAGCAACGGAAAGACGGCAAAGGTGCCGATGAGTGACACCGGCACCGCGATCATCGGAATGAAGGTGGCGCGCCAGTTCTGCAGGAACAGATAGACGACGAAGATCACGAGGACGATCGCGATCCCGAGCGTGATCAGAATCTCGCGGATGCCTTCCGACACCGGTGCGGTGGTGTCGATCGAGTAGCGATAGGCCAGATCCTCTGGGAACCGCGTCTGCAGATCCGCCATCACTTTCTTGACGCCCTCGGCCACGGCCAGCGCATTCGATCCGGGCTGCTGGAAGACGGCGACCGCACATCCCTGCTGGCCGTTGACGCGGCCGATCTGCTGATAGTTCAGCGCACCGAGCTCGACGCGCGCGACATCCTGCAGGTGCACCGCGGACCCATCGGGGTTCGAGCGTACGGTGATCTTGCCGAATTCCTCCGCCGTCTGGAGGCGCCCCTGCGCACGGACGGTGTAGGTCATCTCCTGTCCGGACGGCGCAGGCTGCGCGCCAATCTGCCCGGAGGGGTTCACCGTGCTCTGCTGCTGGACGGCACGCACCAACTCCGGCACCGTGAGGCCAAGCTGCGCGAGCCGGTCGGGATTCACCCAGATGCGCATCGCGTAGTCGCCTGCGCCGAAGATGCGGACGTCGCCCACGCCGGGCACGCGATAGAGCGCGTCGATGATGTTGATGTTCGCGTAGTTGGCGAGGAACAGCGCGTCGTACGTGTTCTTCGGCGACATCAGCGACACGATCAGCATTGGAAAGCCGGTCGCCTTTCGCATCGTCAGGCCGAAGGTGTTGACGTCTGGCGGCAGGTTGGGCTGCGCCTGGGCGATGCGATTCTGGACGTTGACCTGGTCGATGTTCGGATCGGTAGCGACGTCGAAGGTGACCGTCAGCTGCATCGTGCCGTCGTTGGCGTTGGTCGACGCCATGTACAGCATGTTGTCCACGCCGTTGGTCTGCTGCTCGAGCGGCGCCGCGACCGCCGATTCGATGGTCAGTGCATCGGCGCCAGTGTAGGTGGCCGACACGCTGATTTGCGGTGGGATGATCTCCGGGAACTGGGCGATCGGCAGCGCCTGCATCGCCACCAGCCCTGCCAGCACCGTGATGATGGCGATGACGATCGCGACAATCGGACGGCTGACGAAGAAGCGGGACACGTCAGTGCGCCCCGCCGGCGTCGGAAAACGGAGTGACGTGCACCACGGTGCCGTCCCTTGTCGCCGCGCCCTCGACGACAACCCGCGCGCCCGCTTGCAGGCCGTCGTCGACAATCCAGCGGCTGCCGACGCGCTCGCCGACCTTGACCGTCTTCGTGCTCACTTTGTCGTCGGCCCCGACGACGCGGACCTGAAAGGTGCCCTGCAACTCGGTCACTGCGCGCTGCGGAACCAGGAGCACGTCGTTCCGCACACGCGTGTCGGCGCGGACGCGGCCGTAGCCGCCAGGACGCAGAATCCGATCGGGGTTCGGGAAGGTCGCGCTGATGCGGATCGTCCCGGTCTTGGTGTCTATCTCGCGATCCGCTGCGAGAAACGCACCGGAGTGGGGATACGTGGTGCCGTCGGACAGGATCAGCGTCAGCGGTGTGGCGCCGGCCCACGGCCCCCTGGCGCCGCGGCCGTTGATCCGGCCGGCCACCTGGAGATAGTCCTGCTCGCCGAGCGGAAAATACGCCTTGATCGGATCGATCTGCGACACCGTCGTCAGCAGCGTGGCGGGCCCGACCAGATCGCCGATCTGCGCCGTCGCGATCGCGGCGACGCCGTCGACGAGCGAGATCACGCTCGTGAAGCCGACGTTGAGCTCCGCGGTGTGGACCGCCGCGGTCGCCGATTTCACGGCAGCCTGCGCCCCGAGGTTAGCCTGCACGTCGTTGTCGAGCTGGCTGCGCGCGATCGCGCGCTGCTCAGCGAGCGGGCGGTCGCGCTCCAGGTCGCGTTCGGTCTTCCCGAGCTGGGCCTCGGCTTCGCCGAGTTGCGCCCTGGCCTGCGCCAGCACCGACTCGAACGGTCGAGGATCGATCTGGAAGAGTACCTGGCCCTTCCGGACGAACGCGCCCTCTTCGTAGTTGCGTTTGACGAGATAGCCGCTGACCTGCGGTCGGATCTGTGCGTTGACGAGCCCGTCGAGGGTGGCGATCCACTCGGTGGTGAGGACGATACGCTCGGGTGACACCGTCACGACGTGGACGTCTGGCGGTGCCGCCGGTGGCGGCGCCGCGGATGTGCTCCGGCACGCGCTGCAGAGTATGAGAACAAGAGGCGAAAGGATGAAAGCGCGTGGATATGACATGTGCTTACCGTCGTGACGCCGTGCGAGGGGAGTGGGTGAGGCCGTTCAGCCACTGCTCCACGCTCGAGCGGAAGAGCCGATCGTTGCTGCACGGCGCGATTCGCCGGACACCGAGATGGACGTGCAAGAGCGCCTGGTGCGTCAGCGCTGACAGGATGAACCTGGACGCTACCGTGGCGTCGGCGCCGCGGCGGAACTCACCGCTCCGCTGCCCTTCCGTGATGAGACGCGCAATGAAGCGCCATCGTTGCGCGAGGCCGCGCGCCCAGGCTGCGAAGACACGCGGCGCTTCGGCCGGCATCTCGGCCATGACCACTCTCTGCCACAGCCCGGATTCCGCGGTCAGCGACAACGCCCAGAAGTCTCCGAGAAAGATGCGGAGACGATCCGTGACGCTGCCGCCCTTCTCCGCCAGCCGCCGCTCGATTTCTCCCTGCCGCTCGGCCATCCGGCTGGAGACACTCTGTGTAAGGAGATCGTCTTTGTTGGCGAAGTAGTGATAGACGGTCGCCTTCGAGACACCCGCGTCGCGGGCGATGTCATCGAGGCGGACGCGTCGGTAGCCGTGGCGCTTGACGAGCTTCAGGGCCGACGCCATGAGGACGCGAGGACGATCATCAGGAAGTCGTTGCCAGCGTCGAAGGCCGCGTCCTGGTGCGAAGCGGCGGCGGGTCACATTTCCGAGTATCCCACCATAATTGACCACGGGTCAATTACGCGGCGCGCTTTCTCTCGCCGACTCAACGGTCCCCGCACCTCCGCGGCCCGGGGCGTGAGCGCAGGGATCCCGCTACTTTACGATCGGATTGCTGGAATCGCGCTGCCAGTCCTGCCACGAGCCGACGTACACGCGGGCCGGGATTCCAGCGGTCCGCGCGGCCCAGTACATCAGGCTGGCGCGCATGCCGACGGCGCAGTACGTCACCACGCTCTGATTCGGTGCGACGCCGGCCTTGGTGATCAGCGCGCGAATCTCGTCGATCGACTTGAACTTGAGCATTCGCTGATCGGCGTACAGGTCCTGCCAGAGGATCAGCGTGGCTCCCGGCAGGTGGCCGTTGTTCCACTCCATCGTCGTCCTGACGTCGAGAATCCTGGTGTCGGGCGTCTGCAAATGGGCCTTCACGTACGGCGCGTCGACGATGACGTCGGGGGCGGGCTGTACGGTGAGTGTGTCCGATCCCGGAGGCGGGACGTCCGTCGACACGGGCCGGTTTTCCGATCTCCAGAGATTCAGGTTTCCATCGAGCAGCGACACGTCGGCGCCATGTCCAACGGCCGCGAGCGTCATGTAGATCCAGCCGATTTGCATCGGCGAGTCCCCGTACACGACGACATGCGTGCCGTCGCCGGCCCCTGCCTTCGCCGCCAGCACCTTCGCCAGTTCCGGGAGCGGCAGCATGTGATGGTCCATGGCACCGCCGCCGTTCATCTGTCCCGAGAGCGTGTCCATGTGATCGATGAACCGGGCGCCCGGAATATGGCCGCGTTCGTAAGCGCCTCTGTCGCCGGTGTAGACCACCCGGACCTGGGGATCGGCGAGATGGGATTGAAGCCAGGCGGTCGACACCATTGGCTCGACGCTGGTTGCCGCAACGAGAGCAAGGATCTGCAGCACATGAACCTCCTGGCTCCTTTAGACGGTCGACAGGGGCGGGAGGTTCGGCCTACTCCCGGTCGGCGATCACGACCGCACGCGAGGTCATATGCGCGAACAGGCTGAGGGCTCCGGTCACGTAGTAGAAGGAAAGCCAGGCGGCGAGCACATGGCTCAGGGAGCCGATCGACGAGGCCAGGAGCAGCAGGGCGCCGGAGGCGAATGCGATAGCGGGCGGTCTGAGCCGGGCCCGATCGCGCATGTAAGCGGCGAACGCGAAGCCGTACAGTCCGATTACCTGGTGCCAGGCCCAGAGTCTGGAACGGCCGCGGCCGATCTCTTCGATGATGTCGCCGATGAGTTCTTCGCGGACGCCGAACGCGTCGCCGTAGGTCAGGAGCCGGACCGCAAGTCGAGGAGACCGCATGTTCATCCCTCGTGGACTGGAATGCCGCGCCACAGCGTCGTCAGGGCCTTCTTGGCGGCCTTGACCTCGCGCAGTCCCGCGGTCGTGATCGTGAAGTAGCGCTTCGCGCGGCCGCCGCGCTCCCGCGTCGGCTGACCGAAGGCCGAACCGACCAGTCCCTTCTGCTCGAGGCGCTCGAGCGTGTTGTATACGCTCGCGAGAATCACGCGCTTGCCGGTGCTCTCCTCGATCGCCTGCGCGATCGGCACGCCGTACGCGTCCTCGCCCTGCCGAAGCAGGGCCAGCAGCACGAGCAATTCGAAGTGTCCCAGCGACTCCCTTGACATATGCTCACCTTTTACTACTAAATGGACGCCGATGCAATCCGGGCTGGACGCGCGTCACCTGACGAAGTACTACGCAGCGATTCCCGCGATTCGCGACTTCAGCCTGACGCTGCGGCCTGGCCAGGTTCTGGGGTTGCTCGGGCCCAACGGATCCGGCAAGTCGACGACCGTGTCGTTGCTGACCGGACTCCGGGAACCGTCGACGGGGGAGATCCTGTTCGATGGCCGAAACATCGCGGACTATCCGGCCGAGTACAAGGCGCGCGTCGGATACGTGCCCGAAGAGACGCACCTCTACACGTTTCTCTCAGGACGCGAGCAGCTGGATCTGATTGGGCGACTGCGCCGCCTGCCTGGTGACCTCCGAACGCGGAAGATCATGGCGCTCCTAGATCTGTTCGGGCTGACCGGCGCGGCGGATCAGCCGATCAGCGGCTATTCCAAGGGCATGCGGCAGAAGATCCTGATCATCTCGGCGCTGCTGCACGATCCCGATCTGTTGATCCTCGACGAACCGGAATCCGGACTGGACCTTGCCGCCAGCCTCGTCCTGCGACACCTGATTCCGATCCTGGCCGCGCGAGGCAAGATGATCCTGTACAGCTCGCACGTGCTCGATTATGTGGAGCGGCTGTGCGCGGAAGTCATCGTGCTGCATCGCGGTCGCATCGTCGCGCAGGGGCCGGTGACGCAGCTGCGCGCGATGATGCAGCGGGAGTCGTCGCTCGAGGAGATCATCGCGCAGCTCGTCACAACGGTCGATCCGGCCGGCGCGGCGCGCGAGATTGCGGACGTCGTCGGTCAGCACGCATGACGCCGCACCAGGCCGCCGGCGATCGCGATCTCGTCCGGCTGTTGACGCGCCTGTTTCTCAGGCGGCTCGTCGATCACGATGTCATCTCGCCCCACGCCGACCGCCACGAGTCGCTCGCGGTGCTCTATGCGCTGACCGTGTCGCTCGCGGTGTTCGTGACGTTCTTCCTGTCGGTCACGTATCTGAGCGCGTTCATTCAGCTGCCGGGGCCGGCGGCGCTGAGCGCGCTGTCGGACCGCTTCCTGTTCATCGCCGCGTCGATCACCACCAGCGCGCTGGGCGCCTTGATGGTGTGGGACGCGTTGTCGCTCGAGCCGCGTGACGCGGCCATCCTCGGGCCGCTGCCGATCTCGACCCGCACGATCAGCGTCGCGAAGCTCGCCGCCGCGGTGATCTTCGGGGCCGTGCTCACCATCGCGCTGAACGCGGTTCCGAGCGTGCTCTACCCGGCGTTTCTGACGTTGAACATCGGCGGCACTCGCGGCGCAGACCTTCTTCAGCTGATCGCCGTGCACGCGACGACCGTCACCATGGCCGGCCTGTTCGGGTTCTTTGCGATTCTCGCGGTACGCGGAGCCGTCCGCCTGCTGGTCGGCGAAGGCGGGTTTCGGCGGGTGTCGAGCGGCCTGCAGAGCCTCCTCGTTGTGAGCATGGTGACCGCGCTGCTCCTGGCGCCGACGGTTCGCGCGGCCGACGTGCGCGGCTGGATCGGCGTCCCGGTCGAGGCCAGGTGGCCGGCGCGTCCGGTGCTGTGGTTCCTGGGCGTCAACGAAACGCTCGCCGGGCACCTGGTCGCCGAAACGCCAATTGTGCCGCCGCCTCGATTCTTGTTCGTCGACATTCCGACGAACGAGGATCGCGCCGCGCGGGTGGCGTACCGCGCGTTGTTGCCACGGCTCGCAACGCTCGAACGACACGCGGTGTTGTCGATGCCGCTGGTCATCGGCCTTGCGCTGGCGACGTTCCTCTGGACGAACCGTCGCCTCCCGGAGCGGTCGGCGGGCGTGCCGGCCGCGTCGCGCATGCGGGCGATCGCTCGCCGGATAGCCGAGCGATGCACGGAGCACGATCCTGAAACGCAAGCCGGATTCTTTTTCGCTCTTCAAACGCTGACGCGAAGCGCCGCGCACCGGACGCTCCTTGCGATCGCGGTTGCGGTCGGCCTGACACATGCGTTGATGATCCTCGCCCAGAGCGGGCGGCACGTATTCGAGGTGCACTCGCCGCCAGCAAGCATGTTCGCCATCGGCATCATGTCGCTGCTCTCGCTGCTGATTGGCGTTGGGTACGCCGTCAGGGTGCCGGCGGCGCCGGCGGCGAACTGGATGATCCGCATGACGTGGTGCGGCGACGAACGGCGATACACGGCCGGCGTCAAGCGTGCCGCGATCGTGCTGGTGACCGTGCTCCTGGTCTTATTGTTGCCGTTGCACCTGGCGCTGTTCGGCACGCGCATCGCCGTCTTGCACTCACTGTTCGGGCTCGTGCTGGCGGCCGCCGCACTCGATCTGCTGTTTCTTTTCACGCGGACCCTGCCGTTCGCGTGCACGTACGTGCCGATCGAGAACCCGAAGATTGTCTGGCCGGCAGGATTCGTGAGTCTGCTGCTCGTCACTTACGGGTTCGCCAGGGCCGAACGCTGGGGAATGGAGACGCCCGGCAAAACGATCGCGTGCGGCGTCGCGCTCGCAGCAATCGCGCTCGGTGTGAATGCGATCGACCGGCTGCGCCGCCAGGAACAGCGGCCGATCAATTTTGATGGAAGGCCCGCCTTAGCGACACAGCGGCTGGGCCTGTTCGAACACGTGACGACCCACGACTAGGTAAGGGAATCGCACGGCTGAAGCCGTGCGCCACACGGAGCGCGAGCCTTTCAGGCGAGCGCGCTCGCTCGGCTGAAGCTTCGCGCTCCCCGGAAACAAAAAGTGCTCCAGGCTGAGGAGAGGGTGGATTCGAATCCACCCTCCGGGGACCTACTTGATGAACAGCATTTCGCGATAGGTTGCCAGCGGCCACGCTTCGTGCGGCACCATGAGCTCGAGCTGATCGCCGGCCTCGCGCAGCGCCGCCATCGCGGGCACCACGACGTCGCGGGTGTGCTTCGCGTGTTTTTCCGCGGACCCGCTGTCGTGATCGAGTGCCTTTTCGAGCTTGTCGGTACGGCGCTTCAACTCGTCCACCAGCTTCGTGAGCGCGTCGAGCGTCTTCTTCCCTTCGACCGACTTGCTGCCCGCTGCCTTCACCGCCGACACGCTCTGGGCCACGTCCTTCTGATACTCGAACGCGGCGGGCAGAATGTAGCGGTTCGCCATCAGCACCATCAGCTGACCTTCGACGTTCACGGTCTTGTTGTAGGTCTCGACCATGATCTCGTAGCGCGCGTGCAGCTCGCGCTCGTTGAGAATCTTGTACGTCTCGAACAGCTTGATCGCCTCTTTCGTCACGAGCTGCGGCAGCGCGTCCACGGTGTTCTTCAGGTTGAGCAAGCCGCGCTTTCCAGCTTCCTTCTCCCACTCCTTGGAGTAGCCGTTGCCGTTGAAGATGATCTGCTTGTTCTCCTTGATCACCTTCGGCAGCAGCGCCACGACGGCTTCGTTGAGCGTCTTGCCGTTCTGCACGGCCTTCTCGAGCTCGGTCGCGATGTAGTCGATCGACTCGGTGACCGCGAGGTTCAGCACGATGTTCGGGTAGCCGATGCTCTGGTTCGACGACACCGCCCGGAACTCGAACTTGTTTCCCGTGAAGGCGAACGGACTGGTCCGGTTCCGGTCACCGGCATCGCGCGGCAGCTTCGGCAGCACGAGGACACCCGTATCGAGCACGCCGCCGTGCTTGGTCGACTTGGCGCCGCCCTTTTCGATCTGCTCGAAGATGTCGGTGAGCATGTCGCCAAGGAAGATCGACAGGATCGCCGGCGGCGCCTCGTTGGCGCCGAGACGATGGTCGTTGCCGGCGCTCGCGATGCTCGCGCGCAGCAGCCCCTGCCAGCGGTTCACCGCTCGGATGACCGCCGTGCAGAACACCAGGAACTGCATGTTGTCGTGCGTGTTCGCGCCCGGACTCAGAAGGTTGTTGCCCTCGTCGTCGCTCATCGACCAGTTGAGATGCTTGCCGGACCCGTTGACGCCCGCAAACGGCTTCTCGTGCAGCAGGCACGCGAGGCCGAACTTCGGCGCGGAGCGCTTCAACGTCTCCATCATCATCATCTGGTGATCGGTCGCGACGTTCGCGTTCTCGAACACCGGCGCGATCTCGTACTGACTCGGCGCGACCTCGTTGTGCCGCGTCTTCACCGGCACGCCGACCTTGTACAGCTCGGTCTCGACTTCGGACATGAACGCCATCACCCGGTCCGGAATCGCGCCGAAGTACTGATCTTCCAGTTCCTGACCCTTCGGCGGTTTCGCGCCGAAGAGCGTGCGTCCCGCGTTGATGAGATCCGGCCGCGAGAGATAGAAGTACTGATCGATCAGGAAATACTCCTGTTCGGGACCGCACGTCGTGACCACGCGTTCAGCGGTGGAGCCAAACAGCTTCAGGATGCGCACGGCTTGCTTCGACAGCGCCTCCATCGAACGCAGCAGCGGCGTCTTCTTGTCCAGCGCCTCGCCGGTCCAGCTCACGAACGCCGTCGGAATCACGAGCGTCGTGGCGTTGCCGCTCTTCAGCAGCCAGGGCGGGCTCGTCGGATCCCACGCCGTGTACCCGCGCGCTTCGAAGGTGGAGCGCATGCCGCCCGACGGGAAACTCGATGCGTCGGGCTCACCACGCACGAGCTCTTTTCCCGAGAACTCCAGCACCGCCTTCCCGTCGCTGGTCGGCGAGAGGAACGAGTCGTGCTTTTCAGCCGTGATGCCGGTCAGCGGCTGGAACCAGTGCGTGTAGTGCGTCGCGCCATGCTCGACCGCCCACTCTTTCATTGCCGAAGCGACCGCATCCGCCACCGAGACGTCGAGCGGCTCGCCGTGCGTCATCGTGCGGCGCAGCGCGTGGTAGATCGGCTTGGGGAGGCGCGTCTGCTGTACCTCGTCGTTGAACACCAGGCTGCCAAAGGCTTCCGTGACGCGCGGCGCCCGCGGCTCCTTTGCTTCGTTGACCGACCAGTTGCGAATTGAACCGATTGCCTCGCCGAGCACTCTGGACCCCATCGCTGCGCCCCCTTCAAACCACGTTGCAGACTGTTAGAAAGACCCGTCATTATCCCAAAATCCGTGCAGAAGTTGCAATCATCTGAATACAATCCGGTGACAATGCCGTTCATTTTGTGGTCGGCGACGCTCCAGATGTGCATGATCTGCACGATTGGCCGATCGGATCTCAAGGTGGCCCACCCCATCCCAGCAGGGCGAGAAACTCGGCCAGAACCATGGCGGTGGCGCCCCAGACCTCGACGTTCGCGATTCGAAACGCCGGGACCGAGAACGTGAATCCGTCGCGTTTGCGCTCGGTCGTGACGAAGTGTTCGCCGTTGAACAGGTCCGCCACGCTGACCTCGAGTATTCGCGCCACTTCGGCGTCCGATGGCTTCAGGCGCGGCCGCGTCGACTGGGCCGCAACGACCGGGTGCAGTCGAAATCCGCTGACGGCGATGTCCAGCGGCGTCAATGCTCCCAGCACGCGGACATCGTCCACATCGAGCGCCACTTCCTCGTGTGCCTCGCGCAGCGCGGCCTGCTCGAAGGTTTCGCCCGGGTCAACCACGCCGCCCGGCAGCGACACCTGACCGGGGTGGCGCAGGCCATCCGCCCGCACGGTCAAGATGATGTGAGCCTGGTCGCTGTCGAGATGCGGAGCCGGATCAATTGATTTTGGAAAGACCAGCAGCAATCCGGCGGCGTTACGAACCTTCGCGGGGTTGAAGCCGGCCGGCCATCTTCGAGGCGGCACCGGCGCGAGGTGCGCGTGCGCCGGCGCTCCTGGCAGTCCGGCCTTCAACCCGGTCTCCAGCCGGGTCACGGCCTCGGCGAATGTCACGGCTGCGCGAGGTCGAGCGTCATCCCCGACCGCAGGACGTGGAATGTCAGGCCGGTGCCGGCCGCGACGGGACTTGATGCTGAAGGCGCGATCTTCGCGCCGCGAGGATCGATCACGATGACAGCGCTCTTGCCGACCACTTCGATTTGCGTACCGCGAACGACGACCGCGGTGCCTTCGTCGATCCCGACGCCGACGAGCGTCGGATGATCGATGACGACGCTGATCAGCCGGCTCTCGCGCTGCCGCTTGAGGAAATGCTGATCGACGATCACGTCGGACCAGAGTCCGAGACCAGGTGCGGTGACGGTCGATCCGGCGTCGACACTCTTCAGGTCGGCGTCGCCCGTCAGCATCACCCTGGAGAGAATCGCCGCGCCGGCGCTCGTGCCCCCTATCGTCACGCCCGCCGCGTGACGCGCGCGGATCAGATCGTCGAGGCCCGTCCTCGCGATCGCGCTCATGAACCGGTTCTGGTCGCCGCCCGGCATCCAGATGAGCGTGGCCGACTCGATCGCGCGGCGCGCCGCATCCCGATCGTCAAAGCTCACCTTCCTGACGTCTCTCGCGCCTGCCTTCTTCCACGTCTCGACCGAGCTGTCGCCGGCATCCGGGAGCGCGGAGGATTGCGGCAACACGACGACCACGGCATTCCGTCCGCCCGCGAGCTCCAGAGTCCGCGCCACGATGGCCTCGTTCGTGTCGCCGCCGCCCACCGCGACGAGCGCGCCGTCCGCAGCTGCGGCGACCGGTAGTCCGCTCGTCAGCAGGTAAAGCATGAGCGCGACGCCGATGAAGGTCAGCGCAAGGGCGTAGCGGCGCATGGCTCAAGTCGTCACGGGACGATGGTCATTCCGGCACAGCTGGCTTGCGGCGCGGGGTACGAGCGCTGCGTGATCGCTTTCACGACTTCCGAGGAGATGAACGCGTAGCCGGGGTCGTTGGGATGCAGGCCGTCCGACGAGTAGTTCGACGGGGCGTAGCTGCGCCCGTCACACATCATGTCGATGACGGTGACCGAGGATGACACCAGTTGGTTGACCACGGTTTTCGACATCCCGACGGCCATGCGCTGCGCTGCCTGCCGATCGGCGAGCGACGCGCCAGCCATGAAAGGCATGCCGGCCGCGTTGGGGACGTTGAGAATGACGATCCGCGGGGAGCCCGCGCGCGCGCGGATGCCGGTCAGCAACGTCGCGTAGTCGTTGGCGAACGCTCTGACCTGCGCGTCGATGAACGCGTTCGGGTCGCTCCCACCCGCCCCGCCGCCAAGCGCCGCCCTGATCGTCAGGATCTCGTTCACGCCGGCAAAAATGGTCACCACCGTCGCATTGGTTTGCACGAACGGCATCTGAGTTTCGATCATGCTGCCGACGATGATGCGTCCATACATTGCGCCGAGGGCCCCGAAATCTGGGCCGATGACCGTCGTTGGAATCCCGCCGTTCAGGCTGGTGACGGTAAATCCCTGTGCCTTGAGCGCCCGCACCGTTACGGGCACGTAACCCATCCCGTTCGGGCAGTCGGTAAAGGGCACGCATTCGGCGCTTGAGCCGACCCCGGCCGCATCGCTGGCGCCGACGGCGGTATAAAAAATAGCCGAGCCCGGCGCAGGAGGGCTGGGCGCCGTCGGACTTCCGTTATCGCCGAGCCCGAGCTTGTCGCAGCCGGTGGCCGCAACAACGACACCAAGTAGTAGACCGATCCGCAGAATTGGAGAATGGAACGAAGTCCGAAAAAACCTGCCACCGGTGTCACACATGTATTGGACGCCCTTCATTAGAATGGCATATTCGACCGGAGGCCGTGTCTGTATCTGTTTGATCAGCTGAGGCGACTGGCGACCACGGCCGCCGCCGCCGCGACCGGACTCTACAACGTGGCCACCAACGATCCTGGAACGCGCGTCGAATTGAAACCTGGCGATCTGGCTCCCGACTTCACGCTGCCGGGATCCGATGGCCGAACCTATCGTCTAAAGGAGTTGCTGGGCCGGCCCGTCGTGATCGCCTGGTTTCCGAAGGCCTTCACGGGCGGTTGAACCGCCGAATGCAAGTCGCTCAGTTCGAGCGACGAAGCGTTGCGGGGGCTGAACGTCAGTTATTTTGCCGCGAGCGTCGACACGGCCGATACGAATCGGCGTTTTGCGGAATCTCTGGGGCTCGTGTACCCGATTCTGAGCGATCCGACCAAGGAGGTCGCTCGGGCGTATGGCGTGCTCAGCGCGAGTGGGTATGCCTCGCGCTGGACGTTTTACATCGGAGCGGACGGCCGCATTCTGGACATCGACACCAAGGTCAGCGCCGCGTCCCACGGCCGCGACATCGTCGCGAAGTTGACCCAACTCACAAGCTGACCGCCCCGCGGGGCGGTCAGGCTGGAGCGTGTATGGCACTGCTCGATCGATTCCGCACTCATCCCGGTCACAAGAACCCCGACGCGGCGGCCCGCCTGCAGTTCGTTCAGGAGCTCCCGCTCGACGAACGCGACCTCCTGCTCGAGGTGGCGCGCGAGGACAGCGATCCGCGCGTCAGGCGAGCGGCGGTGGCAAAGCTGATGGATCCGCCGGCGCTGGCGGGCGTCGCAAAGGCCGACGCCGACGAGCACGTGCGCGGGCAGGCCCTGTCGATGCTGCGCGACATCGCGCTCGAGGCATTCGAAGGCCTTGGCGAGGCCGAGAGCCTGGCGGCAGTCGCCGCCATCGAAGACCCGAAGATTCTGATCGGGATCGCGAAGAACGCCTCCCGGGAAGCGACGGCCGCCGCGGCACTCGAGCGCGTGACCGACGTCCACGCGCTCGGTTCGATCGCGCGCCACGCGGAGCACGAGGCGGTACGGCGTGCGGCCTTCGATCGCGTCGGCGATCACACCGAAGTGCTCGCCGTGGCCCTGAACAGCGAATTCAAGGATCCGACTCTCGCCGCCGTTGAACGCATCACCGACCGCGGCGAGCTCGAGCAGATCGCCGCGCGTGCGAAGAACAAGAGCGCGTCGAAACGCGCGCGCGCCATCGTTCGCGAGATGGACGAACGGCTCGCCGTCGAGGAGCAGGAGGCTCGCGCCGCCGCTGACGCCGCTGCGGCAGCTGCGATGCCGCCGGCGGTCGAAGCCAATACGACTCATTCTGAGCAGGCACAAGAGACAGCGGCGGTCGACGCCGAGCGTGCCCGCGAAGAAGCCGTTCGTGCCGAAGACGAGCGCCTTGCGCGCGAGGCCCGCGAGATCGCGGCGGCTCCACGCATCGAGCTCTGCGATCGGATTGAGAAGATACAGGGCGAGAAGGCGCTCGAGGAGCTCGAGATCGCCACGGCCGAGTGGGAAGGCATGCCGGCGCTCGACGATCGTGCCGCGCACGACGAGCTCACGCGCCGATACGAGCGGGCGGTTCGCGCGTGCCAGAAGCGCCACGCCGAGTGGCGGGACGTCGAACGGCGCCGATCGCGGCTGAGGGAACTGGCGGACGAGGCGGCCCGGGTAGCGACGCTCGAGGATTTGCCGGCCGCCCGCAGACAGTTTGCGGCAATCCGCCGCGAGTGGCACGACCTGGGCGCCGGACTGATCAGCGATCCCGCCGTCACCGAGCGTTACGCGGATGCGCAGACGGCCTTTGCCGGGCGTGACGCCGCCGCGCACGAGCAGGATCAAAAGGCGCGGCGCGAAGCGCTGGCGCGCGCGCTCCAGCTGGTCGGACGGATCGAAGCGATCGGCGCGCGGACGGATCTGACGCTCAAAGCCGGAGAGCGCGCGCTCAAAGAGATCCGATCCTCGCTCAGCTCGCTCCCGCAACTGCCGTCCAAGAAGGACTACGACGAGATCGTACGGCGATTGAAGGCGTCGCAGACGCTGCTCATGCCGAAAGTTCAGGAGCTGCGCGACGTCGCCGACTGGCAGCGCTGGGCGAACGTCGGGATCCAGGAACAGCTCTGCGAGAAGATGGAGGCGCTCAAGTCCGTCGAAGACCCGGAAGCGATCGCCAGGCAGGTGCGCGATCTGCAGCAGCAGTGGCGTCTTGCCGCCGATGTGCCGCGGGCGCAAGGCGAGCTCCTCTGGAAACGCTTCAAGACCGCGCACGACGAGGCGTGGTCCCGGTGCGAGGCGCATTTCGCCGCGCAGGCCGAGGCACGCGGCGGCAACCTCGCGAAGAAGATCGCGTTGTGCGAACGCGCAGAGGCGCTGGCGGACTCGACCAACTGGATTCAGACCGCCGACGAGATCAAGAAGCTGCAGGCGGAGTGGAAGACGATTGGCGCGGTGAGCCGCGGCCAGGAAAAGTCGATCTGGGAGCGGTTCCGCAGCGCGTGCGACCGCTTCTTCACGCGTCGGCATGCCGACCTCGCGGAGCGCAAGACGGTCTGGGCGGACAATCTCACGAAGAAAGAGGCGCTGTGCGCCAGGGCCGACGCCCTGAAGGATTCGACCGACTGGGACGCCGCGGCGCTCGAGATGAAGCGGCTGCAGGCCGAATGGAAGACGATCGGTCCCGTGAAGAAGAGCCGCTCGGAGGCGCTCTGGCAGCGATTCCGCGGCGCCGCCGATCACTTTTTTGCCCGCTACGCCCATCGTCACGACATCGCGCTCGGTGAGCGCGTCGCCGCGCGCGAGGCGATTTGCGCCGAGCTCGAGGCGCTTGCTGCACCCGCCGACAGTCCATTGCCGGCGGCGACAGAGTCCGGATCAGTGCCGGAGACGGAAGAAGCGCCCCCGGCCGCGGCAACACAGCCGGTGGCAAGCGATCAGCCTCCCGCCGATCTCATGCAGACCGTTCGTGCGTTGAGAGGACGATGGCAGTCCGAGATCGCGGCTCGCGGCGTCGATCGCGATCGCGCGATGGCGCTCGACGAGCGCTTCACGAAGGCGTTCGCGGCCGTGATCCAGCGCTGGCCGTCGGTCTTCGGCGGCTCGGATCTCGATCCCGACGCGAATCGCAAGAAGATGGAGACGATCGTTCAGCGGATCGAGGCGCTCGCCAAGTCGATCGGCGGGCCGGCATCCGCCGCGGCCGACGCCGCGCTGTCGCCGACCACCCGTCTCGCCGCCATGCTGAAGGAAGCGCTCGCCGCCAACACCATCGGCGGGAAGGCCGACGACGACAGCCGTCTGCGTGCGGCGGGCGATGAAGTGCGGCAGGCGCAGGCGACGCTCTCGCGCATCGGGCCGGTGCCCGACCACGTGCGGCGGGCCCTCGCCGATCGTTTCCAGCGGGCGACCCGCCGCATTTCAGACGCGACGCAGCAACGAGCTACTGGGCGATCTTGATCAGCTCGATGTCGAAGACGAGCAGACCGTACGGCGCTTTCTTTCCCTCGTAGGCGAGCTTTTCGGGAATCCAGAACCGGGTCTTCTCGCCTTCGAACATCAGCTGGAGCCCTTCGGTCCAGCCGGCGATGACGCCGTCCAGGCTGAACGTCGTCGGCTGTCCCCGTACCACCGAGCTGTCGAACATCTTTCCGTCTGTCGTCCAGCCCGTGTAGTGGACGGTCACCTCGCTGTTCGATCGCGGGTGACGTCCGCCGACGCCCTGCTGCAGCACCTTGTAGGCCAGGCCGCTGGGCGTTTTCTTGGCATCAGCGGGTGGCTCTTTCACGTCGGCGGGCGCGCGCGTCGGGATCGCGAGCAGCTCGATATCGAACACGAGCATCCCTTTCGGTTCCCGCGCACCTTTGTACGCGAGCGACTCGGGAATCCACAGGCGGCGCTTCTCGCCGATGACCATCAGCTGCAGCCCTTCGCTGAAGCCGGCGATCACCCGATTGACGGGGAAACTGGACGGCTTGCCCTTCGTCACTGAGCTGTCGAACATGGTGCCGTCGGTCTTCCACCCCGTGTAGTGGATGGTCACGACATCTTCTTTGGCGGGATGATCCGCGCCTTTTCCTGGTGTGAGGATCCGGGTCGCCAGGCCCGACGCGGTTTTGGTGGCGTTTGCGGGCGGGGCGGCCACATCTGCGGGCGCTGCGACAGTCGAAGGAGGCGCGGTCTGCGCCGAGGCGCCGGCCGCGGCCAGAGCGAATACGAGAACAGGAACAATGCGCATTCCGGCATTTTACCTGTGGTATCCTCCGGGCTGTACCTAGCGGGGCCGACCGGCCCCTACTCGCCCCTCGTTCTCGCCGAGGTCGCGGATGTAGGCATCAGCGAGCACACGAAAGGTGTGCCCCATGCCTCAGTTCAAAAAGCTCACACCCAATCTTCTGGTAGCCGATGTCGAGCGCAGCCTCGCTTTCTACGAAGGCACGCTCGGGTTCTCGCGCGGCATGACCGTGCCGGATGCGGCGCCATTCGCGTTTGGCTCGGTCACGAGCGGCGCCGTCGAGATCTTCTTCAACGAGGCGACCGCCGCGGTGAAGGAGTATCCGGCCTTCGGCGGCAAGCCGATCGGCGCGACCGGCACGCTGTTCATCGAGCTGGAAGGCGTCGATGCGCTGCACGATCGGCTGAAGCCGATCGTAAAGATCGTGATGCCGATCGTGACGCAGTTCTACGGCATGCGTGAGTTCGCGATCGAAGACCCTGACGGGTACATCCTGACGCTGGCGGAGCGGGTGGGAAGCTAAACATCTCAGGGCTCGGGCTCAGGGCTGTCGATATCAGCCATGACCCTGAGCCCTTGCCCTTGCCCTTAGCTCTAAGCCCTGCGCCCTGAGCCCTTAGCCCTACGCCTCAATTTTTCCACTGTCAGCGCCGCTGTCTACTCAGTGCGTCCAGCTTCGTCTTCAACGCTTCGAGGCGTTGTCCTGCCTCACCGAGTTTGCCTTCGGCCGTGAGGCGCTGATACTCCTCGAGATCCTTCGCCGCGGAGCGGATCAGTTCGTTGATGTCGGTGGCTGCTGACGGTGGCGCGGCCGCGGCTCCGGGGGCGACGGGTGCGCTCGATGCCGCGGGCTGCGGCGCGCCTGGCGCCGTCGCCAGCGTCGATTGGCCGTTGCCGAACAACGCCGCCATCGCGACTTCGAACGTCGGTCCGTACGCGAGGCGATCCTGGAGCGCAAGGACGACCAGCCGCAGTTCCGGCATCGGGCTGCGCTCGGCTTGCAGGTACACCGGTTCCGCGTACAACAGCGCGCGACCCACCGGTATTACGAGAAGGCCGCCGCGGCGCACGTGCGACCCTTGCTGATTCCACAACGAGAGCTGACCGGACAGCTGCGCGTTCTGATCGATGCGCGCTTCCACTTGCAGCGGGCCGTCGACGAGCTTCGTCTTCGGGAAGTCATACACGACGGCCTTGCCGTAGTTGGCATCGTCGCTGCGTCCCGCAATCCAGCCGATCAGGTTGTTGCGGTTCGCGGGTGTGAACGGAAGGATTTCGACGAACTCAGCGGCCTTCTCACCAGGCAGCTTCATCAGGACGAAGTTCGGCTCCGTCGCTTGAGCGGCCTGGCCGCGATCGTTGCGCGATCCCCCTTCGACCGCGACGCTCCAGAGATCCTCGCGGTTGTAAAACACACCGGGATCCGTCATGTGATACAGCCCGTAGACGGACGCCTGCATCTGCAGCAGCAGCTCTGGGTATCTCACGTGCTTGCGCATCGCCGGCGGCATGGCCGATCCGTCCTTGAAGAGGCCGGGGAAGATGCCGCGGTAAGCAGCGATGATCGGATCTTCGTCGTCGAAGACGTAGAAGGTCGTCGTGCCATCGTAGGCGTCGATGATGCCTTTGATGCTGTTGCGCATGTAGTTCACGCGATCGCGCCCCAGCCGGAAGTGCCGCGCGTACGGAAACGACTCCGACGTGGTGTAGCCGTCCATCATCCACGCCAGGCGGCCGTCTTCGCCGACGATGACGTAGGGATCTTCGTCGAAGGTGAGAAAAGGCGCGAGCGTGCTGACGCGGTCGCGGATGTTTCGCCGCATGAGCAGGCGGCTCTCGGCGTTGACGTCGTCGCTGAACGGGAGCTTGGCCAGGTCACCGCGATCGAGGGCGATGATCAGCCGGCGGAAGAAGCCGCCGAGTTGAATGCCCCCGTTGCCCTCGTACGACGTGAGGCTGTTGGTCTCCCCCTGCGGGTAGTTGAACTCCTTCTGCCGCGTCTTCACGTACACGTCGGTGTTGGTGAGCTCGCCGAAATAGATCTCCGGCCGCGTGACGGCGATCGAGGGAATCGTCGTCTGCACCGGCATGTTCGACAGGATGAGCGTGGGCAGGCCTTCTGGCGTGAACCCGTTGACCGGGTTCATCGTGACGCCGTAGCCGTGCGTGTAGATCAGCTTCTCGTTGATCCAGTTCCGGCTGCTCTCTGGGAGCTTGTCGATGTTCAGCTCGCGTGCCGCGAGCATCATCTGGCGCGTCGATCCGTTGACGGTGTAGCGATCGATGTCGATGTCGGGGAAGTCGTAGTACGTCCGGATTTCCTGAATCTGCCTCAGCGTGTCCTGGAGCGCGCGCCAGTCCCAGAGCCTGATGTTCTGCAGCGTGTCCTGGTTGTGTTCGGCGTCGACCGCTTCTACGCCGCTGTCGGCTGGGAACGGATGCTGTTCGATGCGATCCAGCCCGAACGCCCTTCTCGTCATCTCGATGTTGTGCGTGATGAAGGGGGCCTCCCGCACCAGCTCGTTCGGCTTGACGATGAAGCTCGTGACGTACCAGCTTGCGAAACCGGTGAGGATGTAGCAGACCGCCGCCGGCGCGACCGCCAGCACCAGCCAGCGGACGCGAGGCGCGGAGACCGCGTTGACGAGCGCGAGCAGCCCACCGACGACGAGCGCGATGGACACGATCAGCAGACCCGTCAGCGTGACGTGCGCTTCCGTGTACGTGACGCCGGCGAAGATCGTGTGATCTTCGAACAGCTGGTCGAATCGCCCGAGATAGACCCGGCACGCGAGCATGAACAGCACGAACGCGAAGGCCATCGACAATCCGCGCCACGCTGAATCGCTCGAATCGCGGCGGCCGCCGAGCATGCGCGAGCCGCCGGTGATCATCACGAAGAAGGCGGCCATCGCGCCGACGATCACCGAGAGCGTCATCAGCCAGCCGCTGATCAGCTGCCACGCCGGCAGCGTGAAGAGGAAGAACGACAGCGGCCGTCCGAAGATCGGGTCCACCAGCGACTGACCGGCCGTGCGAACCGCCTCTGAGCCAGCCTGCCAGTACAGCGCGAGGATGTTCCACTCGCTCATCATCGCGGCACCGGTCGCCGCGGCGATCACGAATGAGCCGCCCAGCGCGACGAGACGGATGACCGGTTCCACGGGCAGCTTGATCGGCTGACCGTTGATCAGGATCGGCAGCCCGGCCAGCTCACCGAGCCTTGGCGGCTTCAGCGCGAGGAACGATCCGTAGAGGATGAAGAACGTCGACACCGCGAAGAACGTGAACGTCTGGCTTTGGAGGCGCAGCGTCGTCCAGAAGACGCTGGCGACGCCGAGCGACTCGAACCACAGCGCCTCGACGTAATAGGAGAGGGCGGTGCCGAGCCCCAGCACGAGCACGACGGCGACGCCGATGAGGATGGGCAGGCCGCGCCGCCGCGGTGGGCGCGGCGGCGGCCAGTCGATGGTGTCAGCCATTGCAGAAGCTGGCGAGCGCTTCGGCTGTCAGCGGCTCTTCGTCGCGAAGCCTTCGACGTGAAGGTTGAGATTGTGGTTCACGCGGAGACCGGGCGTGCCGGCCGTGTCGACCTTCGCGGCGTCGATCGAGGTAACCTCGGTGCCGTTCACGAGAAAGCGCACCTTGTCCTTCGAGACTTCGATCGCCAGCGTATTGCTCATCTTGCCGCTGCTGTCCGGCTTCTTGATGGCGGCGCTGTCGGTCCAGTCCACGATTGTCGGCGTGTCGGCGCCCGCGCGGCGCTTGATCATGTACTTCCCGTCCTGCCGCACGATGAAGTACGTGTACTTCTGGGCCGCCCCGTCGAGGCTCGATCCACCGATGAACAAGCCGTACGCCTCGGGATGCGCGGCCTTCTCCATCTGCGTGAACGTGGCGTGCGTCTCGTACGCGCCGGACGCCTTGTCCGCAGGCTTGTAGTAGATGCCGGCGGGTCCGGTCATGAAGTGAACGCCGCCGCCCATTTGCGACGCCTTCACGCCCGCGAGCGTCTTGTCGCCGGAATCGAGACGTCCCTGCCAGCCCGATGGGAGCGTGCCGGGCCCCGCCATCTTCTTGTCCGGATCGGCGCCGTGTTCGGCCGGGTGTTGCGCCAGCAGCGGCAGCGTCGTCAGTCCGATCGCCGCGATCGCGAGAAACAGCTTCTTCATGCCTCGAATTATTCCACGTTTGGGAGTGGCGGACCGGAAGAAACCGCAAAGCGCGCAAAGCACGCAGAGAAAAAGGCCTTTGCGATCTCAGCGGGTCTCCGCGGTTCCTTCCTATCGTCTTACCAGTAGAACTTGAACCCGAGCTGAATCTCGCGCGGCGCGCGCGTCCCGAGAATCTGCCCGAACGTGTCGTTGGACGGATTGCACGTCGTGAGGCTGGTCGTGCACGTGTTGTCCAGCCCGGCGACGTTCGGATCCGCCAGCCACTGCGTGTGGTTGAACGCGTTGATCGCGTCCACGCGGAACTGGAAGCGCTGCGTGCGGTTGAACGTCCAGTTCTTCGACAGCGACAGGTCGGTCTGGTTGCGACCCGGCTGCCGCCACTCCGAGCGCACCGAGTTGCCGTACGTGCCGTCAGCCGCCGGCGCGTATGCGTTCGGGTTGAACCAGTAGAGATTCGCCGTCTGGTCGCCGGCCGCCGGGTCGCCGACGATGTTCGGACGGCCGCCGCGCAGGAAGCCGTTGGTGTTCTCCGAGATGCGGGAGACCGGCTGCCCCGAGTTGATCGACGTGAGGCCGGCAATCTGCCAACCGGCGAACACCGCCTTGAGCAGCGCGTTCGGCGACGTCTTCATGAACGGAATCTCGTACACGTAGTTCGCGGTGAAGATGTGACGACGATCGGTGCGCGCGTCGGCGTACTCGACGGCGAGATTGTGCGGATCCTGTGGAATGTCCACGGCGTCGCGATCGTTGGTGGAATCGGTCTGGTTGCGGCTGAGCGTGTAGTTCAGCGTCAGCGAACCGGCCGCGCCGCCGTTGTGACGGAAGCTCGTGAGAATGCCCCAGTAGTTGCTCCGCGCCGTGGTTTCGCGCAGCGTGATCGCGCCGTAGCCCTGGTACGGACGCGCGAGGTTCACCGAGCCGAGCCGCAGCACGTCGGCCGGGTTGGGATAGTTGATGTCGATGGGGCGGATCAGATGATCGCCGTGGGCGCCCACGTAGCTGACGTCCAGCGCGCCGCGCTGGTACAGCTGCTGCTGCACGCCGGCGCTCCACTCCTGCGTCCGCGGCGTCTTGAAGTCGTCGCCGTTGCCGATGAGCGCCAGCACGCCGGTGGTCGCCGACGTCGTGCCGCTGCCCGGGTTGGACAGCTTCGGGTTCAGGATGCTGACCGTGTTGACGAACGGCGGATTCGTGAACGAGTTCTGTTCGAAGATCCCGACGAGCGCCTGATCGTAGTAAATGCCGTACGAGCCGCGGTAGATCGTGCGGCCCTGGGACTTCGGATCCCAGGTGACCCCGATGCGGGGCTGGATATCGCCCTTGTCGAAGGAGTAGATCGAATCGCCGAATGGCGAGGTCTTGCCCGCGACGATGATGCCGTTGAGCGGATCGCCGGTGCCGGCGTTGATCAGCGTGCAGGCCGCATTGGCGCACTTTGGTGCGTTGGCGGCGACGTAGGCCGACGGCAGGAAATTCGTCAGCACGTTGTTCGCATCCGTGATCGGCGGGTAGAGCGAATACCGGATGCCGTAGTCGACCGTCACGTTAGCAGCCGGCTTCCAGCTGTCCTGCGCATACATCTCGTAGCGATTGAATCGCAGGTGTTCGGTCACGTCGTTCTGCGCTTCGCTGTAGGTGCATGCGTTGCCGCAGAGACCGTCGGCATTCCCGCTCAGGAAATTGTAGAAGGCCGTGCGGCCGCCGCCGGCGGCGAAGGTGAAGCTGCCCTGCGTGACGTTCGACGCGTTCTCGTTCTTCTGCTCGAACGTCATGAGCCCGCCGAACTTCAACGCGTGCGCTCCGTGCTGCCACGTGAAGCTATCGGTGATTGTGTAGTTCTTGTACACGATGTTATAGAGCTGGTTCGCGCCGACCAGCGACAGCTGCCCGGTCACGTTCACGAGCGGCATGACGCCGAGATCGTTGCCGGGGAAAACCTCGGGGATGTTGAGCCCAAGCGACGAGCGGAGGTTCCGATCGGCGGCCTGGTTCGTGTCGGAGATGCTGTTGCCTGAGAACTGAAACTGCAGCTCGTTGAGTTTCGTCCCGCCGTGCGTGGATCGCAGAATGACCGCCGCCACCTGGCCGGGCACGTTCGTGTCGGTGGTCGCCACGTTCGGCACTGGAACGCTGTTGAAGAGCCCGGTCGGCTCTTCAGTGAAGCTGTTGTCGTGCGAGTACCGTCCGGTCAGCCGGTAATTGGCATTCAGGTCGTAGTCGACGCGCACGACTTCCTGCCGCGTGTTGTTGATCGTCGGCTGCGTGCTCAGGAACTGCAGGCGGCCCGGAACGTTCGGCGTCGGAAACAGTCCGAGGATCTTCAGCGCGTTCGGATCGCGTAAGGCCGGCGGCACGTAGTTCGGGTTGGTCGTGTCGGTCAGCCACGCCGGATCGTAGGTCGTCACGTTCAGCGCCGTCGGCGCGCGGTTGATCCGGCGCGCTTCTTCCGAGAAGAAGAAGAACATCTTGGTCGGAATCACCGGACCGCCGACGGTGGCGCCGAAGTTGTTGTACTTCAACGCGGGCGGCGCGCTGTTGATCGCCGGGTCCGGGTTGAGGTTGCGGAAGTAGGAGTTGGCGTTGAACTTGTCGCTTCGAAGGAACTCGTACGCGCTTCCTGAGAAGCGCGACGAGCCCGACTTGGTCACGACGTTGATGACGCCTCCGCCGCTTCGCGGCCACTCGGCCTGGTAGCCGTTCGTGATGATTTTGAACTCCTCGATCGACTCGAGGCTCGGCGTCGACAGCAGCGTGATGTTCGATCCGACGTCGACGTTCGACGCGCCGTCGACCAGCCAGTTCACCGCATTCCGGCGGGATCCGTTGATCGACATGCTGACGGTGCTGGTGAGGCCGATGCCGACCTCGTCGGCCAGGTCGCTCGACACACCGGGCGCCAGCGTCGCCAGCTGGACGAAGTTCCGGTTGTTGAGCGGCAGCTCCTTCACCTGCGTCGAGGTGATCGTCGACTGGAGCGCCGCGATCGGCTGCACCAGCGTCTGCCCGGCGGACACCTCGACGCTTTCGGCGACGCCGCCCACCGTCATGCGCCCATCGAGCTTGAGGCGATCGTTGACGTGCAGTTCGATGGCCTTCAACGTGACCGTCTGAAAGCCCGAGAGCTCGAACGTCACTTCGTACGAGCCGACCGGCAAGAGCGGCATCGTGTACGAACCGGTCTCGTTGGTGACGACCGTGTGGGAGATGTTGGTGTTCGTATTTCTGATCGTCACCGTGACGCCGGGCAGCACTCCACCGGTCTGATCGCTCGTGACGCCTGTAATGGTTCCAGTGGTTTCCTGCGCTGACGCAACGACACAGAACGTCGCCGCAAGCAGCATCATCAGCCCCAGCCTCCGCATGCTTGATCTCCTTTGGGTGCGCAGCTTATCACCGCGGGACGAGAGAGCTAACTCAGGTGCAACGACTCTCACGTCTGCCCTCACACTTCTGCCTTTTCACTTCTAACTTCTCACTTCTAACTTCTCACTTTATGCCGTAGTCCCTGCCCGCGTAGTCCTGCTCGATGGCGCCCGGAATCGTGACCGCGTTGCCGGGCGCCGGATCCGGAATCCGGTGAGCGATCGGCTTCAGGTGGCGGAGGTACACCACAACCGCGTGGCGATCCTCTTCGGTCCAGTTCGAGAAGGCCGGCCACGGCATCACGGTGCCGATCGCGACGTGCCCGTCTGGGAACGTGCCGCTGCGCAGGACGCGCTTCACCTCATCGTCGGTTCGACGCCCGATGCCGGTCTCCTGATCGGGGGTCAGATTGCGGCTGATGAAAGTGCCGTGCGGCGTCTGGAACTTCAACGCGCCGCCGGCCAGATACTTCGTCAGGTCCGGCCCCTGCGAACCGTTGGTCGCATGGCAGCCGATGCAGCCATGCGTCGTCACCAGGTACCGTCCGCGGGCCGCAATCGCGCGCTGGGCCGGATCGGCGATATCGGTGACCGGAGGAGCCGCGTCGGCGAGCGCCTTGCCGAAGTCTTCTGGCGGCGTGATGAAAAACGGCGGGATGAAATAGAGGAACGCGCCGAAGCCGCAGACGACGATGACGGCCAGGACCAGCAAGGCCCACTTCAGGAACTTTTTCATCGCGGCGTGCCTTTCGCGCCCGCGTTGCCCGCGAAGAACACCATCGGCGGATCGCTGCCGAGGATCAACATCTTGAACTTGCCCCAGAGGTAGACCGGCAGGAACGGCCGCGACGCAGCGGGCACCTTGTTCGACACCGCGGGCACGGTCCGCAGGTAGGCCACGATCGCGTCGAGATCGTCTGGCGTCAGCGTCGAAAACGAGCCGTAGTCCATCGGAAAGGGCAGCAGTCGCGAGCCGTCGCGGAGAATGCCCTTCGTGATGACGCGCTTGATCTCGTCGTTGGTCCAGTCGCCGAGGCCCGTCGCCTTGTCCGACGTCAGGTTGCCGGTCGGGAAGTCGCCGAAGGGGACGATGCGAATGAGCATGCCGCCGGCGAGCCGCATCCCAGGGAGCACGCGCTTCTCCTGGTCGACCGGCGAATGGCACAAGCCGCAGCCAAGGGTGTCGACAAGCTGCGCACCGCGCCTGACCGGGTCTGCCTTGGCCTTCGCGTCCAGATGCGTGTAGAACTGCTGGACTTCCGCGGCGTCCATCGACCAGATCGGTTTGCGGCCGAGCGAGACGACATAGTTGGCGAGGTCCCACATCTCGGCCTCGCTCGCGGCGTCCGCGAACGACGGCATCGGTGTGCCGGTCATGCCGGAACGGAATCGCAGATAGATGTCGCGCGACGTGGCGCCGCCGTGAAACGTCCAGGGCTCGGTGAGGTCCGCGGCGCGCAGCGGCATCCGCCAGTCGTCCTCGAACGTGGTTGCCACCGCTCCGGTGCCGCGGCCGTCGGTGCCGTGGCACTTGCCGCACTGGAGCTTGTCGTACGCCTGCTGGCCGCGGGCGATGCTGGCCGGCGAGCTCGGAAGCCCGTCGCCGATCGCAATCGGTTTCGCCGGCTGCGCACCGGACTGAGGCGACAGCGACTTCACGTACTGCACGACGTCGCCGATCTCGGTGTCAGACAAGAGGCGATCCCATCCGGGCATCGCCGTGCCGTAGAGGCCGCGCCGCACCGACCCGATCAAGTCCTCGTCGCTCGGCGGCGTGCCCGATTCGGTAGAGCGGATCTTGTACTTGCCGGTCGTGAAGTCGCGGGGACGCGGAATCAGGTAGGCCGCCGACGGCCCGTCGCCTTTACCGCTGGCGCCGTGGCATTCGACGCAGTGCGCGTCGTAGACGGCCTTCCCGCGCGGCTGTGCACCCGCACCGATATTCGTCAGCCAGGCCAGGCCGCCGACGAACGCTGTCTGAAGGACGAAGACACACGCGTAGCGACGCATCCGCTTCGTCAGCGTCATCGGCCCCTCACGGTGCGACGACGATCTTGCCGAGCGCTCCCGGCTCCATCACCATCTCGTGGGCGCGAGCGGCCTCGGCCAGCGGGATCTCGCGTCTGACGACGGGGTTCAGCGTCCCGTTGTCCAGCCCCGCCATCAGCGCCGCATGGATCTCGACGAAGTCCACGTCGTTGACGTTGAACAGCGTCATACCGAGAATGGCGGCGTCGCGGCCCATCGCCTGCCGCGCATCGATTTCCGTCTTCCCCCGGTTGCCGACGACGACGATGCGTCCGTGTTTGGCGAGAAGGCCGAGGTCGCGATCCAGGTTCAGGTGCGCGGCCATTTCCACGATCAGGTTGACGCCCTTGCCGCCGGTCGCGGCCAGAATCTGATCGGTGTACCCGGACTCGCGATGGTTGAAGACGAGGCGGGCGCCGTGTTCCCGCGCTGCGGCGAGTCCCTGATCGGTGCCGCCCGTGCCGATCACGTGCATGCCGCGGGCGTGCGCCAGTTCGACGCATGCGATTCCGACACCGCCGGTCGCGCCATGGATCAGGACGGTTTCTCCCGGCCTGGCCTGCGCACGCTGAAACAGCGCACGGTAGGCCGTGCAGTACGGGACCCCGAGCGCCGCCCCTTGACCGTACGAGGCGCGGGAGGGCAGCAGATGCAGCTGCGAGGGACTGCAGAGCGCAAGCTCCGCGTAGGTACCGGCCCCGGCGATCGTGTTCCCGACGCCGCTGATGTAAACGCGGTCACCAGGCTTGAAGTCCTTCACATCGGCGCCAACCGATTGAACGTCTCCCGCGCCGTCCTGTCCCGGCGTGTACGGCAGCACCGGCTTGCGTGCATAGGTGCCGGTGTGAAAGTACGCGTCCACCGGATTCACGCCGGCCGCGCGCACTCGCACGACGACATCGCCCGCGCCGGGCGTGGGATCGGGAACGTCTTCCAGTTTCATCACGGCGGGTCCGCCGAATTCGTGCACTCGAATCGCTTTCATGACTCCTCACGGCAGACCTGAAGGTCTGCACGACAACTGCGCCTTGCAAACCTGAAGGTCTGCACGACAACCGCACGCGACGCGACATTTCGAGTGGTTCTGAAGTAGTGCAGGCCTTCAGGCCTGCCGTCGCAAATGTTGCCGCGGTCGCGAGATGCTACCATGGGAACTTCGATGCAATTGGTCAGGCTCCACAAGACGGTGGGCGTCAAGGTCGGGCACGTCCAGGTTGGCGGCGGCGCGCCAGTCGTCGTCCAGTCGATGACGATGACCGATACGGCTGACGCGCGTGCCACCGCGACGCAGTGCATCGAGCTCGCCGAAGCCGGCTCGGAAATGGTTCGCGTGACGGTGAACGTTCCCGAGGCCGCCGCCGCCGTGCCGGAGATCAAGCAGCGGATGCTCGATGCCGGCTGCGCGGCGCCGCTCATCGGCGATTTCCACTACAACGGCCACCTGCTGCTGACGAAATATCCCGACTGCGCCCGCGCCCTCGACAAGTACCGGATCAATCCGGGAAACGTCGGTACCGGCCGGCGGCGCGACGAACAGTTCTCCACGATCTGCAAGGTTGCCGTGGATCAGGCGAAGCCGGTGCGCATCGGTGTCAACGGCGGATCGCTGAACCAGGAGCTCGTCGTCGCCAAAATGCAGGAGAACACCGATCGGGACCTCGGCAAGTCGTCGGAGGACATCATCAACGAGTGCATGGTGCTCTCGGCGATCGAGTCGACGGCGCTCGCTATCGAGAGCGGCCTGCGCAACGATCAGATCATCATCTCGTGCAAGACGTCGCGTCCGCGGGATCTGATCGCGGTCTACCGCGCGCTCGCGCGGCAGACCGAGCAGCCGCTCCATCTGGGCCTCACCGAGGCTGGGATGGGCACCAAGGGCCTGGTGTGGTCGTCGGCGGCGATGGGCGTGCTCCTCAACGAAGGGATCGGCGACACGATTCGCGTGTCGCTCACGCCGCGGCCGAACGGTGACAGGCGCGAGGAGGTGTACGCCGCCTGCGAACTGCTCCAGGCTCTGGGGCTGCGTTCCTTCTCGCCGAGCGTGACCGCATGCCCCGGTTGCGGGCGTACCACGAGCAGCACCTTCCAGGAACTGGCCGAGCGCATCCAGGGCTACGTGCGCGACATGATGCCGACGTGGAAAACCTCGCACGAAGGCGTGGAAACGATGACGCTCGCGGTCATGGGCTGCGTGGTCAACGGTCCGGGCGAATCGAAAGCGGCGAGCATCGGCATCAGCCTTCCGGGTACCGGGGAGGAGCCGAGCTGTCCCGTGTACATCGACGGCCATCACGTGAAGACCCTGCGCGGCACATACGACGAGCTCGCCGCGGAATTCCAGCGTCTCGTCGATACCTATGTCGAGACGACGTACGCAAAGAAGCCGTAGCGGCGGATGATCGAAGCCGCTCCTTACGAGGCGCTGCTGCGGGACACGCTGCATCGCGTGTGGGGCTTCTCCGAATTCCGTCCGCTGCAGCGCGAGGCGATGCACGCGATCCTCGCATCGCGCGACAGCGTAGTGGTGCTGCCAACCGGCGGCGGCAAATCGCTCTGCTTCCAGGCGCCGGCTGTCGCCGCCGAAGGGCTCGGCCTGGTCGTCTCACCGCTCATCTCGCTGATGAAGGATCAGGTCGACGGCCTGCGCGTCGACGGCGTCGCGGCCTCGTTCCTGAACAGCACGCTGTTGCCTCACGAGCGAGACGAGGTGATTGCGGGCGTGCGCGACGGACGCTGCCGTTTGCTGTACGTCTCGCCCGAGCGGCTCGTCGGCGACGGAGGACCGTCCTTGTGGCGCCTCCTCAAGCAGGCGAACCTGAAGTTCATCGCGATTGACGAGGCGCACTGCATCAGCCAGTGGGGCCACGACTTCCGCCCCGAATACCGTCAGCTCGGCCGGCTGCGCGAAGATTTTCCCCGCGTCTCGTTTCACGCCTTCACGGCGACCGCGACCGAGCGCGTCCGCCGCGATATCGTCACCGAGCTCAGGCTCACCGAGCCGGTGGTTCTCGTCGGGTCGTTCGATCGGCCGAACCTCGTCTACCGCGTGGTTCGCCGTGGCCATCTCCATTCACAGCTGAACACGATCCTCGATCGCCATCAGGGCGAGTCGGGCATCGTCTATTGCTCTTCTCGTAAAGAGGTGGAAGCGCTCGCCGAGTGGCTGCAGGACGAGGGGCACAGCGCCGTGCCGTACCACGCCGGCCTGTCCGACGAGGTTCGCAGCCGGCACCAGGAGATGTTCCTCGACGAGCGCGTCGACATCGTCGTCGCCACGGTGGCGTTCGGCATGGGCATCGATCGTTCGAACGTGCGGTTCGTCGTTCACGCGGGCGCGCCGCGATCGCCGGAGCACTATCAGCAGGAAGCGGGCCGTGCGGGGCGGGACGGCCTGCCGGCCGAGTGCGTCCTGATCTACTCGGGCGGCGATTTCGTCCGATGGCGGCAGATGCTCGAGTCCAACGGCGAGTGGACGGAGAGCGCGCGCACGCTGCTGCGCGACATGGAGCGGTACGCGGCCGGCACCCGCTGCCGCCATCGCACGCTCGTCGAGTACTTCGGCCAGCGCTACGACCGCAGCGATTGCGGCGCGTGCGACTGGTGCCTGAAGGAGCTCGAGGCGGTCGCTGATTCAACGACGATCGCGCGGAAGATTCTCTCGTGCGTCGCGCGCGTCAAGCAGACCTGGGGCACCGCGCACGTCACGGACGTCTTGATCGGGAAGGCGACCGAGAAGATCGTCGCGTCGCGCCACCACGAGTTGTCGACGTTCGGGCTGCTGAAGGAAGAGGCACCGGTCGCGATCCGCGGCTTCATCGAGCAGCTGGTCGGCGACGGCCTGCTCGCGCGGGAAGGCGATCCTTATCCGATCCTGCGGCTCACGACGGCCGGCGCCTCTCTCTTGCGTGGCGACGGCGCGTGCCAGCTCTATCGGGAAGTGAAGCCGCCGTCATCACGCAAGCGGAGCCGCTCGGGCGTGCGCGACACCTTTACGGCGGCGATCGACTCCGATCTCTTCGACGTGTTACGCGAGGTGCGGCTGCGGCTGGCGCGCGAGCGCGGCGTGCCCCCGTACGTCATCTTTCACGATACGACGCTGCGCGACATGGTGGCGCGGCGGCCCAGGACCGTTGACGATCTGCACGACGTCTACGGAGTCGGTGCGAAGAAGGCGGCCGATTTCGGCGACGCGTTCCTCGACGCGATTCGGACTTTCAGGAAACCCGATTAAGAAGGAACCGCAGAGACCGCCGAGGAAAACATTCCGCGGTTTCTTCCTCTAGTGAACGGTATAGGGCTCGTGGAGCGCGAAGGGCGCGATCTGCGCGTCGAAGCGATCGCCGTCCTCGGTGACCATCTGATAGGTCCCGCGCATCACGCCGGTCGGCGTCTTCAGCGGGCATCCCGACGTGTACTGAAACGACTCGCCGGGTCTGAGCACAGGCTGCTCGCCGACCACTCCCTCGCCGGTGACCTCTTCGACCTGGCCGGAGGCGTCGCTGATGATCCAGTGGCGAGTGAGCAGCTGGACGGTCTCGTCACCTTCGTTCGAGATGCGCACGGTGTAGTGGAAGAACCATTCGCGCTGAAACGGCTGCGAATGCTCGGGGGCGTACTGCGATTCCACCTCGACGCGCACGTGATTGGTCACCGCTTCCGAGCTGTTGGCGTGAAGCTGCTGATTCTTGAGTTCGGACATGGGACGATTCGTCATGATACCAACGTTTCGCTCCTGGCGTCCCACCGCCACGGGCTGCCATCCGATCCGGCGAGATGGACGCCGCCGCGCCACACGTCGATGCCGTTGAGCCGCAGATGGTCCGCCTTTCCGGCCAGCACGTCGCGCCCGGCCGCGGTGATGGTGACGAGGCGTGAACGGAACGCGGGATCTGCGGCTTCGGCGGGTCCGGCGGCGATAGAGACGAGCGGTACCCGCGCCGACGCCAGGCGCTGGAGGATATCGAAGAAGGTCCAATCGCCCATGAACGGCCGATCCTCCTCCGACTGTGTGGCCGCGAACAACCCGCCGGCCGGCGACGGACCGGCCAGCAGTGCCTTCAGCGCGAGCTGTTCGGTGTGCGACAAGCCGTTGGCCGTCGATGGGTACTCGGCGAGAAATCGAAGCAGCGCATCGGCGAGGAAGGGCAGCACCGGCGCGCCTTCGCTCGAGGCGACCCGCGCGGCGTCCAGCTGCCTGGCCAGGTCGACGAGCGCCGTGGGGTCGGGCGCTCGATACGCGCGCCAGGCGTCGCGTGCCAGCTCGAGGTGTCCGGTGATCACGGGCACACCGGTCCCGACGAGCGTAGCAAGCTGATTCGTTGTCAATTGCCCCAGGCCGATGAATCGATCGATCTGTGGAAACGATCCGATACACACGAGCGACCAGTCCGCATCGCCTTTGATCCCGCCGGGCTGAGTGCGCCCCATGAGGTCGAGTACCCGGATAATCGCGAGCTGATCGAACAGGTCGTGCTCGAACCACAGCACGATGTCGTCACCGCGCCGGCACGCCGCGGCAATTGTTTCGTCCGCCTGACCGAGGCCCTCTTTGATCGCCTGGTACCTGGCTGCGTCGTTCCCTGACAGGAATCGCGCGCGGACCTCGTGCCACGCGTCTCCTTCGAGCAGGGGACACGGTCCCTCGTGCAGTACATCCTTCGCGGTTTCGACCTGACCGTCGACGACGTGCCGCAGCGTGTCCGCGGCGCAGTCGCCGTTGGTGATGTTCAGAGTCGTCACGGTAGACTGGGTAGCATGCATGAAATTCTTCCCGCCAGGCTCAAGCCGGGCGTGACCCGCGAGGCGGTCGCCTCGGCAGCCGCCACCGTCGAGCAGGCGGCCTCGACGGCCACGATTCGCGGCCGTGCGTTGATCGTGTGGGATTTGAAAGTACCGGGCAAGAAGAAAAAACTCGACGCGATCGACACGGATCAGATTACACCCGCGGCCGACTGCGTCTCCGAAAGCCTCGATACACTCGACGAACGATGGAAGGCCGGCGCGTTCAGGTACTTGATGCCGGACTTTCGCGCGCGCGTGCATCGCGGCGAAACGTTCGTCATCGCCGGCGATCGGTTCGCGATCGGATCCTCGAGAGAGATGAGCCCGGCCGGGCTGAAGGCCATCGCCGAGGAAGTCGGCCTCGAGATGGTCATCGTGTGCGGCAACAACATGGGCGACATCTTCCGGAGAAACGCCCTGAACCTCGGGCTGCAGGTCGTGCAGAGCGCCGATGCCGTGGCCGACGCGCGTGATGGCGACGAGTTCAGCTTCGAACCCTCGTCACGACGGCTGACCAACGAGACACAGGGCAAATCGTACGAGCCGGTGCCGCTGAGCGCGAAGGAGGACGAGATTCGTCAGACCGGCGGCATCTACGCGGCCGGCCGCCGGGAGTTCAAGGCCTCCGTCGAAACCTCGCCGCGCATCGTCTGGCCCGATGCGGAGCTGGCGCGCCGGATGACGTCCACCGAGCAGATCGTCTGGGCTCACCGCGTCGACACGGCCGCACCCGTAACGCCAGGCGCGACCCTGCGCGTGTACGCGGATCTGCTGCCGGCTTCCGATGGCACCGCGCCTTTTGCGATCCACACGTTCAATCAGATCACCGGCGGCCAGACGATATTTCCACGCCAGGCGGCGATTGCGAACGACCACTTCGTCTTCACCGGCAAGGACGACGACAACAAGCAGACGGCGATCGGGAAGGAGTTCGCGCGGCTGCATGGGATCCAGAAGCCGTACTATGCGACGCCGGGCGACGGCATCTTCCACTTTTACTTTCCCGAGCAGGCGCTCGTCATGCCGGGGCAGTTCATTCCCGGCGCCGACTCTCATAGCCGGGCCTACGGCGCGTACGGAGCCGTCGGCATGGGCGTCGGATCGACGACGCTCGGATTCGGCTGGGCGACCGGTTACATCTACTTCACGGTGGCCAGGGCACGGCGTGTGACGTTCGGCGGCGCGCTTCAGTCGTGGGTCAGCGGAAAAGACATCGTGCTCGAACTGTTGCGGCGCTGGGGCGCGAAGCAGTCACAGGGCATGTCGGTCGAGCTCGTCGATGCAAACAAGCAGCTCCCGATCGCGTATCGCAACACGATCGCGAACATGATGGCGGAGGGCGAAGCGCTCAATGGAATTTTCGCGCCCGATGAAATTACGTACGCCTGGTATCGGGCGAAGGGGATCGGCGAACTGCCGTATCCGCCGTTCGGTCCCGGAGCTGATGCGGTGTATGCAATCGACGAGACGATCGATTTGCACGACGTGATGCCGATGATCGCCAAGCCATTCAGTCCCGGGAATGCGTTCCCGGCCGACGAAGTCGCCCGCGAGCGGTTGACGTTCGACAAGGCGATGATCGGGTCGTGTACCAACGGCAGTTACGACGACCTGCTGGCGGCCGCGCTCGTCGTCCGGGCAGCCCGCGCGCAGGGACTGTCGAAAACGGCGAAGGAGTTCGTCGTGTTTCCCGGATCCGGCGGCGTCGCGCTCCAGATTGAACGGCCCGACGTGCGTCTCGGCGGCGAGTCGATCGCCGGCGTTTTCCGTTCTGTCGGCGGACAGATCCGTCAATCGTGGTGCGGGCCGTGTTTCGGTCAGGGGCCGGACGCGCTCGAAAAGGGTCAACGCGCGATCACGTCGTTCAATCGCAATTGGCAGAATCGGATGGGGCTCGGCGGCGAGGGATACCTCGCGAGCCCGGTCGTCGTCGCCGCGTCGGCTCTGATTGGATACATGGCCCCGCCGGGAGAGCTCGGCCTGAAATGGAACGCCGAAGAATTCGGCGTGTGATCAACTCCGGGAGCGAGGGTGGACGTGTCGATTGATTCACAACGTGCGGTCGCCGGCAGCATCGGCGTCCCTGTCGCGCGACGTCACATTTTTCTCTGCTGCGATCAGACCAAGCCGAAGTGCTGTGACAAGGAGCGCGGTCTCGCGGCGTGGGATTACCTGAAGGCGCGGCTCAAGGAGCTCGGCCTCTCCGAACAGGGAGGCGTTCTCCGCACCAAGGCCAACTGCCTGCGCATCTGCGAGGGCGGTCCGATTGCGGTGGTGTACCCGGAAGGCACGTGGTACGCCGCGTGCGACCCGCCGGTGCTCGAGCGAATCATCCAGGAACACCTCGTCGGAGGCCGGGTCGTCGACGAAGCGTTAATCACCGAGCATCCTCTCGACGCGGAATAAACGCTGGAGCGTCGCTGCGGACTCGGCATGACGAGCAACGGGCGAGGCTGTCGGGGTTTGCCACGGTTTTTCGAACAACAGCCGCCGATTATCAACCAACGCCAGGGCCTTCCCGTCTAACCTCGGACAGGGAACGGGCTATGGACACACTCCTCCAGGACATTCGATTCGGCTGGCGTCTGCTGCGACGGACGCCGGGCTTCACGATCTCGGCGGTGCTGGCGCTCGCGCTCGGGATCGGCGCGACGACGGCGATCTTCAGCGTGCTCGATCGGGTGGTGCTGCGTCCGCTCCCGTATCCGGATCCGGATCGGCTGGCGATGGTGTGGGAAGCCAACGACGCCAAGTCGCTGTCGCACGAACAGATCTCGCCCGTGAATTTCGTGGACTACCGCAATCTCTCGCAGACGTTCGAGGATGCGGCAGCCTGGTGGTATCCGCAGCTGACGTTAACCGAGACCGGATACGAGCCGCTGCGCGTCGCGGCCGTCGAGACCACGCCGAATCTCTTCTCAATCATCGGGGTTCAACCAGTACTCGGCGCAGGTTTCCCCAGGGAGCCGTTCTACAGCCGCGAGCGAATCGCGGTGATCAGTCACCGGCTCTGGCGCGACCGGTTCGACAGCGATCCATCGATTGTCGGCAAGAGCATCGCGCTCAACGGACCGCTGTTCACGGTCGTCGGCGTCATGCCGCAGGGCTTTCAGTATCCGAACGGCACGGACGTCTGGCATCGCATGACGTGGGACGTGGCGCAGCATAGCCGTGGCGCACACTTCATGGAGTCGCTCGTCCGCCTGAAGCCGGGCGTGACGGTCGTGGCCGCGAACAACGAGCTGCGCGCGCTGACCAGGCGCCTCGGTCAGGAGAACCCTTCGACCAACGGCGACTACACCGCGCGAGCGGTTCCGCTCGCCACGGAAATCGTCGGCTTCTTCCGTCCGGCGCTTTTCGCGTTGTTCGGTGCGGCGGCCTTCCTGCTCGTGATCACGTGCACCAACGTCGCGAGCCTGCTGCTGGCGCGCGCCACCGTCCGCGAGCGGGAGGTCGCGGTCCGCGCCGCGATTGGCGCGAGCCGCAGCCGATTGATCCGCCAGTTCCTGACCGAGAGCGTGCTGCTCGCCGTGATGGGCACCACGCTCGGTGTGGCCGTGGCGGTCGTCTCGGTCAAAGCGCTCGTTGCGGCAACCCCGGTTGAACTCCCGCGCCTCGCCGGGATTGGCGTTGACGCACGCATGCTGCTGTTCGCCGCAACCCTGGCGCTCCTCACCGCGATCGCGTTCGGCGTCGTTCCGGCGATGCTGATGGCGCGTGGCGACATGCAGCGTCCGCTCAAGGAGTCGGGCCGCGGCAACGACGGCGGCGGCGCGCGGCGGAGAGCAAGAAGCACGCTGGTTGTTGCGGAGGTCGGGCTCGCCGTGATGCTGCTGGTCGGTGCCGGGCTGCTCGCGCGCAGCTTCCAGCGCCTCGTGCAGCAGGATCCCGGTTTTCACGCCACGCGCGCGGTGACGGCAAAGGTAGAACTCCCGTACTCGTATGCCGACTTCAGCAAGATCGTCGACTTCTACGATCGGCTGCTGACCTCGGTCCGCGCTCAGCCCGGCGTGTCGGCGGCCGGCGCCAGCAATTTCCTTCCGCTCGAGGCCGCATGGCGCGGGCCGTTCTTCATCCAGGGGCGGCCGCGCCCGCGGTCCGGAGACGAGGCGCAGGCGCAGCATCAGACGATCGACGACGACTACTTCCGCGCGCTCGGCGTGCCGTTGATCAAGGGCCGCTTCTTCACGCCGAACGACACCGCCCAGGCGCCAGGCGTCGTCATCGTCAACGACACGCTCGCGCGCCGTCAGTGGCCCGGTGAGGATCCGGTCGGTCAGACCCTCATGTCACCGATCACCGTCATCGGTCCGATGGGCCGCTCGCTGATGAAGCAGCCGCAGTTTCAGGTCGTCGGCGTGGTGGCCAGCGTGAAGAACTCGACGCTCGTGCGCGATGCCGAGCCGGCGATCTATTTCAGCTTTCGCCAGTTTCCATTTCGGGGCCTGAACATCGTCGTGCAGGGACAGGGCGATGCCGCCGCGCTGCTCGGCGCGCTGCGGACGTCGGTGCAGCGGCTCGATCCGAACCTGCCGCTGGCGTCGGCGCGCACCGTGGATCGGATTGTCGGCGAGGCGACGGATCGGCCGCGCGCGCTGATGATGCTGATGGGTATCTTCGCCGCGCTCGCACTCGTGCTGTCGGCACTCGGCATCTACAGCGTGCTGTCCTACAGCGTCAACCAGCGCCGCCAGGAGCTCAGCGTGCGAATGGCGCTTGGAGCACAGCCGAGCGACGTGCTCTGGCTCGTCGTGCGGCAAGGCCTCGGCCTGGCGTTGATCGGAGGAGTGGCGGGCGCCGCCGGCGCACTCGTCGTCGGACGAGCGATGTCGAGCCTTCTTTACGGTGTGTCCTCCGGCGATGCCGCCGCGTTCGCAGCGGCCATTGCGACGGCGCTCGTTACAGCGCTCGCCGCCTGTTTTCTGCCCGCACGGCGTGCAGCGGCGCTCGACCCGCTGGCGGGCCTGCGAGCGGACTGACTTTTAAAGTTAGAAGTTAGAAGGCAAAAGTTAGAAGTCAAAGTTACTTGAACCTTCCCTCGAACTCTAGAACACTTCGAGGTCGTGCGCCGATTCGACCTTGCCGTCGTACGTCGAGCGCACTTCCTTCAAGAGCTCCTCTTCGGTCGAGCTCCAGATCAACTGGTGATACAGCACGAGCAGCTTCGGCTGCGCGCGCGCGGCGATCGCGCCCAGTTGCCGCGCGGACGTGTGGTAGCGCGCATGGTATGCCTGCCATTCAGGCGGGCGCTTCGCGAACCCCGCATCGGAGTACACCTCGTGCACGAGCACGTCACATCGCCGGCATTGATCCTCGATGTGCGACGCGGGGCCGGTGTCTCCTGAGATCACGATGGTGCGATCCGGCGTCTGAAAGCGATAGCCGAACGCCTGCTCCCACGCGCCGTGGCTGACGGCGAACGCCGTGACCGTGACGCGATCGTCACGATAGATCGCCCCCGGCTCGATCTCGTGCACGGTGACGAGGCGCGGATCGTACTGGTGCTTCGGTTCGCCGCCAGTCGTGCGCACGCGGATGTCGTCAGCGTATGCGGCGACAAGGTGATCGCTCATCGCGCGAAGACCGCGCGGACCGTACAGCGTCAGCGGTGTCGGACGCTCGAGAATCCACGGCGTCAGGATCAAGTCCGCCAGACCCAGGGTGTGATCCGAGTGCAGATGGGTGGCAAAGGCCAGCGTCAGGTTCGTCGCGGCAAGCGCCTTGACCCCGGACCGCTCGGCCGCCGCCGCGCGCCTGACCACGCCGACGCCGAAGTCCACCAGGTAGCTCGTCTCGTCGACGACGATGGCGACTGATGGACCGTAGCGATCGGGATCCGCGTTCGGTGTCCCGGTCCCGAGCATGACGACGCGGGTGCGCGCTTGCGCGTGAGGCCACGCGACGAAGGCCGTGAGTGCGGCGACGATCGCGAGCGCGAAGATCCTCATGCCCGCCGAGTGTATAGCAGGGCCCGATAGACGAGGATCGAGACCGCCAGCGCAGGCAGCGTCCCCCCGATCGAACCGGAGGCGTAGAACGCTGCGGCACCGGCCGCCCAGGCCCCTACGCCGGCAACCGACACGCCGCGGAACGGGCCGGCCGGCGCATAGAGATCGTCCACGAACGCCGCGTTCAGCACCGGGCGGCCGATGTAGTAATGCGCGACCAGGATTCCGCCGACGGGCACGAGCAGCGCGCCCAGGAGCATCATGAAATTCGTGTACTGCTCGAGCCAGATGCCAGGCAGGGCACTGAGCATGGTGCCGATGATGCCAATCGACCAGACGACAATCCCGTCGCTGGTTCGCGGTGCAAGGCTCTTCCATGCGAGCGACGACATGTAGATGTTGACGAAGTTCGTCGTCAACGTCGCGAGGGTCAGCATCAGTGCGCCTGCCGCGCCGAGGCCGACCGCGTTCATCATGGCCCCCGGATCGTTCGAACCGGCGGCACGGCCGGCGATCGCGCCAAGCGGCATCATCCACGCGCTGGTGACCGCCAGGCCGAGAAACACCGCCGTCGCCGAACCTCGCACGGATCGCGTGTAGCGCGAGTAGTCGGCGAACATCAGGATCCAGGAAACCTGGTAGCCGATGACGACGTCGAGGCCGCGCCACCAGGTCATCGGGATCGACGGTGGGGCAGCGGCGGAAGCCGAGGTCCTGGCACAGGCGATTGTCAGTGCGATCGCCACGATGACCATCGACGGTACGGCGATGCGATCGGCTCGCGCCACGGCGCGCGGCCCAAGCCAGACGACGAACGTGGCGACCAGCCCGAGCAGCAGGGCCCACGCGGTCTGCGATCCTGTGGCCGGTCCGATCCACGCCGTCGCGACGCGCGCGCAGGCCGACGCGGCGATCACGTTGTTCAAGGCGATCCACGCGAAGTTGCTCACGTACAGCACGACCGCGACGAGTCCCGCCCCGGCAAAGCCGAGCGCAGGCCGTGACGCGATGATCGACGGAACCCGCAGTCGTGGGCCGAGCGGCGCGAGTGCGGCCACCAGCGCGGCGCCGGCGACGCTTCCCACGCCAACGAGCGCCATCGTTGGCGCTGGATTGAACGACGACGACAGGCTGGCACCGACCTGGAACGTCGTGGCGACGACGTTGGCGCCGACGAAGATCAGGAAGAGATCGAGCGGTGACTGATTCTGCTCGGCGGGTGCGATCGGCTGAATGTCAGCAGCATTCACGGAGTCATAGGATACACGGTGGACGAGAACATAATTACGTGATATCGTATAAACATAGTATGCCCAAGCAGGCGATCTCGGTGACGCTGGATGTCGACAATCTCACGTGGCTGAAAGGGCGGGCGAGTGCCACGGGCGTGCGAAGCGTCAGCGAGCTTCTCGATCAGCTCGTCAGCTCGGCGCGATCCTCGGGGGAGGTCGGTCCTTCTCGTTCGGTCGTAGGTACGATAGACATCGCCGCCGGAGATCCATGGCTCGAGGGCGCGGACGATGCGGTGCGGGAAATGTTCGAGGCATCGCTGCGGCGGCCGCTGATGGTGAAAGAATCGTCTCCCGGCTACGGCACTCCGGGAAAGAGAAAGGCCCGGCGTGGCTGAACCGCAGGCAGCCGTCACCGATACGCACGCGCTCGTGTTTCATGCGGCGGGCGGCGGCAGGCTCGGGGCACGCGCTTCGTCGTTCTTCGAACGGTGCGAGCGCCGCGACGCGATTCTGTATGTGCCGGCCGTCGTGATGTGGGAATGCAGTCTGCTGGCGCGGGTGTCGAAAATCAACCTGCGCCGCACGGTACGATCGTTCTTCGACGATCTCTTCAGCAACCCGTCCTATCATCCGCTCGACATCACGCCGGAACACCTCTTTCGCGCCGACGAGCTGCGGTTCACGCGAGACCCGTTCGATGCGCTCATTTGCGCCGCGGCCCTGGCGATGGAACTCCCCCTGATCACCCGCGATGCCCAGATTCGCGGATCCGGTACTGTCAAGGTGTGGTGGTGATCGAGCGCGTCATCGCGACCGGCACACACGGCCGGTTCCTGATGGAGTCCCCATCGTCGGCTGGTGCGGCTCCGCTGCTGGTCGGCTTTCACGGGTACGGCGAAGGGGCAGACGTCCAGCTGGAGCGGATGCGCCGCAT
>Ga0070665_100000739_pt1 | contig 43504 bp, 47 predicted proteins | sample KBSS13metaG_FD_65862 | JGI IMG/M metagenome (GOLD analysis project Ga0070665, IMG submission 65862) | Switchgrass rhizosphere microbial communities from Kellogg Biological Station, Michigan, USA - KBS S1-3 metaG | ecosystem: Host-associated > Plants > Roots > Rhizosphere > Soil ...
GTGTGGAGCGGTACGTCGTTCTCCGCGCCGCTGATGGCGGGTGCTCTCGCGTCGGTGATGTCCAAGGAACTGATGAATCGAGCCAACCCCGCCTCGGGTGCGGCAGCGGCCGTTCGTCGCGGATGGCGGGCAGTGGTGCGACTCACGGACATGGAGCGTCCAGAATAGGCGGGTGCGGAGCGCCCACGAGCTCCATCAGGCGGGTCTCGAGGCCCTGGTCGGTCGGCGACTCATGGTCGCCCGTCGACATCTCGAGCGCGCCCGGGTGGCCGCGGCCGAACCCGACCTGATCGCACGGATCGAGGCGAGCCGTGCCTACCTGACCCTGGAGCTCGGCGACCTGACCGGCGCCCTGGAGCTGTGCGACTCGGCCCTGGCGATGCCGGGCACGACGTTCGAGACGTCCGGGGTCCTGCACAGCCAACGGGGACTGATCCTGCTGCGGCTCGGTCAGACGGCGGCGGCCCTCGACGCGTTCGGGGTCGGGGTCGCGATGCTGACGGACCCGCTCGAGCTCGGGAAGGCGCTGTCCAACCGCGGTGGTGTCTACCTCGTGCAGGGCGCGGGGCCGCGGGCGGCCGCGGACCTCGAGGAGGCGGTCCGCCTCTTCCACGGAGCAGGGAACCACGTCGAGGCGGCGATGGCCGAGCACAATCTCGGGTACGCCGACCTCCTCCGCGGCGACCTGGTCTCCGCCATGGCCCACATGGACGCCGTCCGCCCGACGCTCCTGCCGCTCAGCCCGGTCGGCGTCGCGTTCACCAACCAGGACCGGGCCGAGGTGCTGATGGCCGCGGGCCTGACCCGAAGCGCCCTGGTGGCGCTCGACGAGGCCGCCCGCACGTTCGGAGCGCACCGGATGCCGCACCGGCGGGCCGAGGCGGAGCTGATCATCGCCCGGACGACCCTCGCCGACGACCCCCGTCGCGCCCTGACCACCGCACGGGCGGCCCGCGCGAGGTTCACCCGGGTCGGGGCCCCGGCCCTGCGACTGAAGGCGGAGGCGCTCGTCCACGGCGCCGAGGTCCGCCTGGGGTCCACGCGTCCGTCGCTGGTGCGTCGCGGCGACGACCTCGGGGCCGAGCTGGATGCCCTCGGTCTCCCGTGGTGGGCGATCGACATCCGGCTCGACACGGCCCTGGTCCTCACTCGCCGTGGCGATCTCGACGGGGCTCGTAGGCGGTTGCGCGAGATCACGGTGTCACCGCGCGCCCCGCTCGGCGTGCGACTGCGGGAGCGGGACGTGCGGGCCGCGCTGGCGGAGCGCACCGGGCGGCCGACCGACGCGTTGGCGCACCTGCGCCGGGGACTCGTGGAGCTGCACGAGTGGCAGAGCTCGTTCGGCAGCCTCGACCTGCAGACGATGGTGACCGGACACGGCCGCCGGCTCGCCGTACGCGGTCTGCGGGTGGCGGTTGCCTCGGGGTCACCGGACGTTCTCTTCGAGTGGTCGGAGCGGGCCCGGACCCTGGCCAGCCGGGTGCAGCCGGTGCGGTTGCCGGGGGACGAGCAGTCGCAGGCCGACCTCCAGGAGCTGCGCGTCCTGGCAACGGCAGAGGACCTGACCAGGGGTGCCGCGTCGCGGCAGGCCGAGCTCCGGCAGCGGGTGCGGGAGCGGGCCTGGCAGAGCCGAGGTTCGGGAGAGTACGACGACCCGGTCGCGCTGTCCGCCGTCCAGGAACGGCTGGGTCCGGACCGGGCCCTGGTCGCGCATGTCGTCACCAACCGCGAGGTGGCCGCCCTGGTGGTCACGTCCGAGTCGGCGACCGTGGTCGACCTCGGCCCACGCTCGGCTCTCGACGCCCTGATCGGGGGCTTGCTCCCGGACCTCGACATGGCCGCGGCCGAGCTGCCCGGCCTGTTCGCGGATGCGATCCGGTCCGAGCTCCGCAGCCGACTCGCTCGGCTCGACGACGTGCTGCTGGTGCCGCTCGAAGCGGCCATCGGCCATCGCGAGCTGGTGCTGACCCCCTCGGGGGTCCTGGCGTCGGTGCCCTGGACGATCCTGCGGAGCAACCACGGCCGGCCGGTGACGGTGGCGCAGTCCGCGACCTCGTGGCTGTCGCGCACCGCGACACCGCTCCGCTCGGCGTCGGCGGGCTTCGTCGCCGGGCCACGAGTGGCCCAGGCCGAGGCCGAGACTGCGGCGGCCTCCTCGGCCTGGCCCGCGGCCGCCGTCCTGCTCGGGGCCGAGGCGAGCGCGTCGGCGGTGAGCGAGCTGGCCGGGTCGGTCGACGTGCTCCACGTGTCGGCGCACGGGCGGCACGCGTCGGAGAACCCGCTGTTCTCCGGCTTCGAGCTCGCGGACGGTCCATGGTTCGGCTACGACATCGACCAGCTCACCTCGGTGCCCGACGTCGTGCTGCTGTCGTCGTGCGAGGTCGGCCGCTCGACGTTGCGAGGTGGTGAGGAGCTGATCGGGATGACGGCCGCGTGGCTGCATGCCGGCTCGCGCTGCGTCATCGCCTCGGCTGCCGCGATCAACGACGGCGTGGCGCACGACGTCCTGGTGGCCGTCCACCGCGAGCTGTCCGCCGGACACGCCCCGGCCGCCGCCCTGGCGCGGGCCCTGGCCGAGGTCGACCCGGACGGGCCGCCCGCGCCGTTGATCTGCTTCGGTTGAGCAGCCGAGCGCGAGGAACCAGCGTCCGGTGTTGCGAAACCAGGTCGAGCGAGCCCACGGCTGAGCTCGCGAAGCCGTGCCGGGCGTGTCGAGCCCCGGTGACGGTGCCGCAGTGATCGTGGCCTCGACAGACCGACCGACGGGGCCTACAGCCGGGAGCGCACCGCTTCGAAGTCGGCGAGGTGCTCCGCGGAGCCGCCGGGGGTCTCGAAGACCACCGGCGCGCCGGCGTCGCGGACGACCTGGGCGAGCAGGTCGGGGTCGATCTTCCCGGCGCCGACGTTGGCGTGCCGGTCGGCACCGGAGTCGAACTCGTCGCGGCTGTCGTTGCAGTGCACCAGGTCGATCCGGCCGGTGATCGCGCGGATCTCGTCGACCACGGTCTCCAGCGGGATGCCGCCGGCGTGGGCGTGGCAGGTGTCGAGGCAGAAGCCGACGTCGTCGGAGTCCTTCGCCGCGGCGACCGCGTCGAACACCCCCTTGATCCGGTCGAGGTAGCGGGCCATCGCGTTGTCGCCGCCGGCGGTGTTCTCGATCAGCAGCGGGATCTTGATGTCGGTGGCCTCGATCGCCTTGCGCCAGTTGTCGAAGCCGACGGCCGGGTCGTCGTCGTTGTTCACGTGGCCGCCGTGCACGATCAGTCCCCTCGCGCCGATCGAGGCCGCGGCGTCCATGTGCTGCTGGAGCAGCTTGCGCGAGGGGATGCGGATGCGGTTGTTGGTGGTGGCGACGTTGACGATGTAGGGCGCGTGCACGTAGAGCCCGACGCCCGCCGCCTCGGCGTCGGCCCGCAACCCGTCTGCGCCGCCGGCGTAGCGGAACTCGGGGCCCTTGTAGCCCTGTGGGTCGCCGAGGAAGAACTGCACATGGGGCGCCTGCCGGGCCTTCGCCTCGGCGATCGGGTCGGTCTGCTCGACGTGGGCGCCGAGGGGGATGGTGCTCATGCGTCCATCGTAGGAACACCGACCGACACCGCGCGCGGGCCGGTTCAGTGGCAGGCTGCACCCATGAACGTCGTGGTGCTGATCGTGCTCGTCCTCGCCCTGCTGGGCATCGTCGCGGCCGCGCTGATGGTCGTCGGGGTCGCCCTCAGCCGGAACAAGCAGGGCTGACCGCCCGGCGTTCCTAGTGGGCCCAGCGGCTGGCGGCCGCGACGTCCTCGGCCGAGGTGCCGTCGAACAGCTCGAGCTCCGACTCCCGCACCGCGGTGATCGCGCCCACCAGCGGCTCGCCGAACGCCGCGCCCAGCACACCGTCCGCCATGAACGCGTCCGTCGACTCCCGCAGGCTCGTCGGGAGGCGCCTGATCCCGCGTCCTGCCAGCGCCTCCTCGTCCAGTGAGGCCGGGTCGACGTCGACCGGCTCGGGCAGCGACGTCCCGGCGTCGAGCCCGGCCGTGCCCGCGGCGAGCAGCCCGGCCAGCATCAGGTACGGGTTGGCGTGCAGGTCGAAGCACTTCACCTCGAGGTTGGCCGCCCAGTCCTCGCTGCCGCGCGACCCGGTGACCATGCGGAGTGCGGCCTCACGGTTCTCCAGGCCCCAGCAGGCGTAGGCGCCGGCCCAGTGCTGGGGAACCAGCCGCAAGTAGGACGCCACCGACGGAGCGCCGACCGCCAGCAGTGCCGGGAGGTGCTCGAGGATCCCGCCGGCGAACGCGGTCGCCTCGTCGGTGAGTCCGAAGGTTCCGGACCCACCGGCCATCAGGTTCCGCTCGTCGCGGCCCAGGCTGAGGTGGACGTGCCCGCCGTTGCCGACGCCCGCGGCATCGACCTTCGGTGAGAACGACGTGCGCAGGCCGTGGCGCACGCCGACCGCGCGGATCGTCGCGCGCACCAGGACCGAGGTGTCCGCGGAGTGCACCGGCGACTCCGGTGCGACGGAGAGCTCGAGCTGTCCCGCGGCGTACTCGGGGTGGAACTGCTCGACGGCGACGCCCTGCTCGGCCAGTGCGGTGAGCACGTCGCGGGAGTAGTCCGAGGCGTTGGTCAGCCGGGTCAGGCCGTACGCCGGACCGACCGCCCCGGGCACGTACTCCTCGGGGTCGGTCGAGACGACCCACTCGATCTCGATGGCCGACAGCACGTTGATGTTCCGGGACGCGAGGTCGTCGACGAGGCGGCCGAGCAGGAGTCGCGAGTCGAGGGCGTAGGGGTCGCCGGTCTGCGCGAACCGGTCGCCCGGCGCCCACGCCCAGCCGGGCTGCGCGGCCAGCACCACGAGCCGGTCGAGGTCGGGGACGATCCGCTGGTCGCCGACCGGGGCCTGGCCACCGGGAGGGGCGGCCACCCAGTCGTCGAAGCGGAAGTAGTCGAACGCCGTGGAGAACCCGACCCCCCACGCCGCCAACGCCGGCAGCCGGTCGAGTGGCACGGCCTTCACCCGCGAGATGCCGGCGTTGTCGACGAAGCTGGTCGCCACCGCGACGACGCCACGGGCGGCCAGGTCCGGGACGAGCGCCTCGGCGCGGGTCAGGCGTCGGTCACGGTCGGCGAGGTCCACGAGTGTTCCCTTCGGATCCGTGCGTGCGACGAACGCACGCACGCGGATTGGACACGTCTGGACAAAGAATAGGGCCGGGATCAGACTCCGGAAGACGTCGATCATCCACTCGAGGGGGCTCCATGTCCGCACCGGTTCGCGAAGGTACGTCGCTGCGCCGCTCACTCTCGGTCTGGCAGGCGGTCGGTCTCTCGGTCGCCCTGATGGCGCCGAGCATGGCCGCCAACATCAACCCGCAGGGCACCGCGCTGACCGTGGGTCGGGCGACGCCGCTGGCGTTCTTCCTGGCCGCGATCGCGGTCCTGCTGATCGCCTACGTCTTCGTCCGGCTCTGCCAGTACTACCGGCACGCCGGCTCGGTCTACGTCTTCACCGGCGCCACGCTCGGGGCCCCGGCCGGAGCGATCGCGGGCCTGTGCCTGATGGGCACGTACGTCTTCTACGCCCTCGTCACGTCGTCGGCAGCGGGCATCTTCGGCGCGAAGTTCCTCGACATCATCGGGATCTGGAACGACCAGCCGAGCTGGGCGGGCTTCCTCGTCGGGTTCGTCGCGCTGGTGCTGTCGCTCTTCCTGGCCGTCGTCCCCGCGAAGCGGGCGGCCGAGGTGCTCCTCAGCGTCGAGGGCATCACCGTCGCCCTGATCGTCGTGGTGACCCTGGTCGTGCTGGTCCGACTGCTCGCCCACAACACGCCGAACGACGCGACGTTCACCATGAAGGTCTTCGAGGTCGAGCCTGGCACCAGCACCTCGACGCTCTTCCTCGGCATCGTCTTCGGCCTGCTGTCCTTCGCCGGGTTCGAGGCGGCCTCCACCCTCGGCGAGGAGACGCACCACCCGCAGCGCGACATCCCCCGGGCCATCCTGGGCACCGCGATCTTCGGTGGCATCTACTTCACCGTCGTCACGGCCATCGAGATGATGGCGTTCAAGCCGGACGCCGACGGGGTCGCAGCCTTCGGAGCCTCGTCGGCCCTGGTCGGTGACCTGGGCACCTCCTACATCGGCACCTGGGTGGGCGACCTGATCACGCTCGGCGCCTGCGTCTCGGCGTTCGGCTGCTGCCTGGCGTGCGTGGTCGGCGCCTCCCGGCTGCTGTTCGCGATCACGCGTGACCTGGCGCCCGGCCACCCACTCGGCCGTACCGGTGCCAGCTCGACGCCAGCGGCGGCGGCTGCCGTCGTGTGCGGGACGGTGCTCGTGATGGCCGTCATCTGTGCGGTGCTCTTCGACGCGAAGCCCTTCGACACGTTCTTCTGGAGCGGTGCCATCGGCACGCTGATCCTGCTGGTCGCCTACCTGCTGGCCACCATCGGCTGCATCAAGCTGATCTGGATCGACAAGAAGATGCCGCAGGTGAGGCGGTGGGAGATCGTGATCCCCTTGGCGGCCGTCGTCGTGATCGTCTACACGCTGTGGCGCAACGTCCTGCCCTACCCCGACGCCAACCCGGCCCAGTGGTTCCCGGTGGCGGCGGGAGGATGGGTGCTCGTGGTGATCCTGGTGACCTTCCTGGTGCCCGGGTTCGCGTCGCGGCTCGCGGCCGGCCTGCGGCAGCTCGACGAGAGCGGGCACGAGGTCCCGGGTGGCTGACAGCCGGAGCTCGAGCGTCGGCCAGACGCTCGACGTGACGCTGGAACGTGCGCTCGACGACCTGGTCGACCACCACTGCCACGGCATCCTGACCAACGACCTCGACCGGCCGGCGTTCGAAGGGCTGATGAACGAGGCGATCGGTCCGTCGGCCCTGGGCACGACGCTCTTCGACTCGAGCCTCGGGTGGGCGATCCGGCGACACTGCGCGACCGTCCTCGACCTCGAGCCGCTGGCGCCGGCCGAGGAGTACCTGGCGCGGCGTGCGGAGCTCGGCGGTGCCGAGGCCAGCCGGCGGCTGATGAGTGGCACGCGGATCGGCATGCTCCTGGTCGACACCGGGCTGGGGCCGGCGGAGCTCACGCCGATGGACGAGCTGGCGGCCCTGTGCGGAGGTACGGCGCGCGAGATCGTCCGCCTCGAGCGGCTCGCCGAGCTGGTGCTGGCGGCCAGCAGCGACGACTTCGCGGGCGAGGTGGAGGATCGGCTGCGGACAGCTCGGGGCGCCGGAGCGGTCGGGGCGAAGAGCGTCGCGGCGTACCGGGTCGGGCTGCAGATCCCGGCGACCAAACCCACGGCCGACGAGCTCCGCCGCGCGCTGGCGCGGGTCGACCCGGCACGTCTCGCCGACCCGGTGGTCAGCGGCTGGCTCGCCCACACGGCGGTCGAGCAGGGCCTGCCGCTGCAGTTCCACGTCGGGTACGGCGACCGCGACCTCGACCTGCTCGACTGCGACCCGTTGCGGCTGACGGCGTTCCTCCGGGCGACCGAGGAGCACGGCGTGCCGGTGCTGTTGCTGCACAACTGGCCCTACCACCGGCAGGCGGCATACCTCACGCAGGTCTTCGACCACGTCTTCATGGACCTCGGGCTGACCACGCACAACACCGGGGCCCTGTCGACCGGCGTACTGCGCGAGACGCTCGAGCTCGTGCCCTTCGGGAAGCTGTTGTTCTCCTCCGACGCCTACGGGCTGGCCGAGCTGTACCACCTCGGCGCGCTGCTCTTCCGCCGGTCGATGGCGACCGTGCTCGGCGAGCTGGTCGCCGCCGGCGAGGCGACGAACGACGACGCGGCGTACGTCGCGCGGCTCGTCGGCCGCGAGAACGCACAGCGGGTCTACGCCCTGTGACCGGTTCGGGCACGGACGAGCTGGCCGCCCGATGGCGGGCCGCGGCGCAGGCGCTGCTCCCCGAGGCGATCGCGCTGCGACACGAGCTGCACCATGTCCCATGCCTCGGGGGGCAGGAGACCCTCGCGGCGCAGACGGTCGTCGACTGGATCGGGCTCGGCGACGGTGAGATCGTCGCCGGGACCGGGCGACTGCTCCGCGTGCCCGGCGGAACCGAGGCGGCGATCGCCGTCCGGGCCGAACTCGACGGACTGCCGCTGGACGAGACCACCGGTGTGGCCTGGGCCTCGGTGAACGGGTCGATGCATGCCTGCGGCCACGACGTCCACCTCGCCGGACTGGCCGCGGTCGTGCGCGCCGCGGCCACGCTCGACCTGCCGCGACCCCTGGCGGCCCTGCTCCAGCCGCGCGAGGAGGGCATCGACTCCGGCGCGAAGGACGTCGTCGAGGAGGGTGGGCTCGAGGGGATCGAGGCCGTGGTCGCCGCGCACGTGCAACCTCGGGTCGAGACCGGCGTGATCGCGGTGGCGCCCGGTCCGGTGAACGCCGCCATGGACACGTTTCGCGTCGAGGTGACCGGTCGCGGCGGTCACTCCGGCTACCCGCACACGGTCGACGACTCCGTCCTGGCCGTGTCGGCGGTCGTGGTGGCCCTCCAGCAGGTCGCGGCGCGCCGGATCGACCCGACGGTGGGCGTGGCCTGCATGGTGAACCAGGTGCGGGCCGGCACCGCCGACAACGTGGTGCCGTCGCAGGCGGTGTGCTCCGGGACGGTGCGCACCATGCGGCCCGAGGACCGCGAGACCGCCCACCGGGTGATCGAGGAGATCGCCACGGCGGTCGCCGCGGGCCACGGCTGCCGGGCCGAGGTGACGATCGGCCTGGGCGAGCCGGTGCTCGTCAACGACGTCGGCCTCGCCGTGCGGGCCGGCGAGATCCTGGCGGAGCTCGGCCACGCCGTGGACCCGACGTTCCGATCGTTCGGCTCGGACGACTTCGCGGCGTACTGCGAGCGCGTCCGCGGCCTGATGATCTTCGTCGGGACCGGGGCCGAGCGCGGCGGTCTGCACGACGCGTCGTACCTTCCCGACGACGCGTACGTGGCCACCGTCGCCGACGCCCTGATCGCGGGCTACTGCGCGGCTCTCACCCCCTGAACCGCCCATCGCCGCACCAGGCTCAGCGGCCGCAGGCGGTCAGGCACGTTGGGCGGTCGGGGCCGGCCTCGCCAGGGGGCGCCGCTCGGGACGCCGATGGCGTGCAGACGGTCTCGGGCCTGCTCGGCAGTGGCCGGTCGAGCAGGCGGGTCAGGGTCGGTCAGCCCACGCAGGAGCGCGCGCAACGGGCCGCGCGGGACGTCGCCGTCGTGGCGCGGAACTCGGCCGCTGAGCAGCTCGACCCCGGTGATGCCGGCGGCGTAGAGGTCGTGGCGCGGGTCGGCGGGCCCGCCGGCGGCCGCCTCGGGAGCGAGGTAGCCGTCGGTGCCGGCCGGCGGCACCCGCGCCCCGACGGGGACGGCCACCCCGAAGTCGGCCAGCCGGAGATGGGGTCTCCCGGTGCCCGTCGGCTCGAGCAGGAGGTTGGCGGGTTTCACGTCGCGATGGACCAGGCCGGCCGCGTGGACGGCGGCCAGCGCCTGGAGGAGCTGGTCGAGCAGGACTGCGACGTAGTCGGCGGGGAGGGCGCCGTGCTCGGCGAGCAGGCGCTCGGTCGTGCCGCCGCGCACCAGCGGCTGGGTCACCCAGGGCCCCGCACCTCCGTGACTGCTCACGACGTGGGGATGGACGAGGCCGGCCGCGAGCTCGCGCGGGGCCCGGTCTCCGAGGCTCGGCACCTTGGCGGCCACGAAGCGGCGGGCGTGGTTGTCCCAGGCGCGCCAGACCGTGCTCGTGCCGCCACCGCCGATCGGGTCGATCAGCTGCACGCGAGCGGCGTCGTACCGGGCCATGCCCGCACGTTAGGGACGGGCGTATCAACGCTGCTCCGGATGACTCCTGGGCTGTGGACCCGGCGCACCGGACCGGGCGCTGTGGATCGGAATCGGCTCGATCAGGTCATTGCCAGCGGGTGCCCGCGGGGTGCAGGCTCTCGCCGAGCCAGATCCGGTCCGTCGGAACTGGGAGATGAGGGACAGACACATGACCGACCAGCACGGGGAGATCCCCGAAGAGCCTGTGGGTGAGGGCGCCACTCAGCCGGAGAGCGCGGCCACGCCGCCCCCGGCGCCACCGCCGGCCGCACCGACTCCGCCGGCAGCGGGCACGACGTCGTACGACATGGACGCCGCCAAGGCCGCCCTGCAGGGCGCGCACAAGTTCGACCTGGGCATCATGGCGGCCGCACTCATTGCGCTGATCGGCTCGTGGCTGCCCTTCTACACGGTCTCGGTCGGCGGCGTCCTCAACATCTCGGGGCACATCAGTGGGTGGCACGGCTTCTTCGGCTGGTTCGCCGTGCTGGTCGCGCTCGCCGCGGCGGTGCTGGTCGCACTGCCCCTGTTCGGCGTGAACCTGTCGCTGCCCGTCCCCGTCGCTCAGGCAGCACTGGCCGGCTTCGTCCTCGCCCTGCTGTGCATGATCCTGGCGCTGTTCGTCACGCCCGGCGGTGGTTGCCCCAGCGGAATCGGGATCAGCTGCGACACCGGCCGCGGCTTCGGCTACTGGCTCGCTCTGCTCGCGATCCTGGCCGGTACGGGCCTCGCCTTCCTGCGGGCCAAGGACTCGCTGATGAAGACCGCCTGACACGGGTCCTTCCACGGCACTACGACGGGCGTCGGCCGATTCGGCCGGCGCCCGTCGCCGCTGGTAGCCTCTCCCAGTTGTCCGGACCGGGTTCGGACGCCGCAAGACAACGCAAAGCCCTCCTGCCACGGATGGTCCGTGGCCGCTCTAGTCCAGAGGAGGTGGAGACCGCTGTGCGTGCCTATGAAGTGATGGTCATCCTCGACCCGAGTCTCGAAGAGCGGACGGTGGAGCCGTCCCTCGACAAGTACCTCAACGTCATCCGCAAGGACGGCGGCAGCGTCGAGAACGTCGACGTGTGGGGCCGGCGTCGTCTGGCCTACGAGATCCAGAAGAACGCCGAGGGCATCTACGCCGTCATCCAGCTGACCGCGGAGCCGGACACCGTCAAGGAGTTCGACCGCCAGCTGGGTCTCAACGAGTCGGTCCTGCGCACCAAGGTGATGCGCCCTGACGCTCACTGAGCGTCCTGTGGATCGACGGTGGCGGATGTCGGCGCCACCGTCGATCATGAGCCCGAACGCCTTCGTACACCCCGAGGAGACCTGACATGGCAGGCGACACCCAGATCACCGTGGTCGGCAACCTGGTCGACGACCCCGAGCTCCGCTTCACGCCGTCGGGGGCCGCGGTGGCCAACTTCCGCATCGCCTCCACGCCGCGCACCTTCGACAAGCAGTCCAACGAGTGGAAGGACGGCGACGCGCTGTTCCTGTCCTGCTCGGTGTGGCGGCAGGCCGCGGAGAACGTCGCGGAGTCGCTGCAGAAGGGGATGCGCGTGGTCGTGCAGGGCAACCTGCGCTCGCGTCAGTACGAGACGCGGGAGGGCGAGAAGCGCACCGTCTTCGAGATCCAGGTCGACGAGGTCGGTCCGTCGCTGAAGTACGCCACCGCCAAGGTGACCCGCACCCAGCGCTCCGGCGGCTCGTCGTACGGCGGCGGGCAGCAGGGCGGTGCCCAGGCCGGTCCCTCCGACAACGACCCGTGGGCGACCCCGGCGCAGGGCCAGGCCGCTCCGGCTGCGGGCTCCGGCGCCGGTGCTCCGGCGAACGACCCGTGGGCCACCCCGGGCGTCAGCAACGACGAGCCGCCGTTCTGAGCGCCGCGCCGCCGAGCGCAGCGAGGCAGCGACCGGTGCCAGGTCGAGCAAGCCCCACGGCTGAGCCTGCGAAGCCGTGACGGGCGGGTCGAGACCGAGCACCCGACAGACAACTGAATACCCAGTCCAAGCCACCATTCCGGCGTGAGCCGGGCTCACGGAAAGAGAGCACCACAATGGCCAAGGCAGTGATGCGCAAGCCGAAGAAGAAGGTTTGCCAGTTCTGCAAGGAGAAGGCGACCGGTGTCGACTACAAGGACACCACGCTGCTCCGCAAGTTCATCTCCGACCGCGGCAAGATCCGCGCGCGTCGGGTGACCGGCAACTGCGTCCAGCACCAGCGGGACGTCGCGATCGCGGTGAAGAACGCCCGCGAGCTCGCGCTGCTGCCCTACACCTCGACCGGTCGCTGAGGAGCACGACGATGAAGATCATCCTGACCCAGGAGGTCACCGGCCTCGGACAGCCCGGCGACGTGGTCGAGGTGAAGGACGGCTACGGCCGCAACTACCTCCTGCCGCGCGGCGTCGCGATCCGATGGACCCGTGGCGGTGAGAAGACCGTCGAGTCGATCAAGAAGGCCCGCACCTCGCGTGCGGTCCGCGACCAGGAGCACGCCGCCCAGATCCGGGGCAAGCTCGAGGCCGGCCCGGTCGACGTGAAGGTCAAGGCCGGCTCGGCCGGACGCCTGTTCGGCGCCGTCACCACGTCCGAGATCGCCGGTGCCCTCGCCGAGGTGGTCGGTGAGGACGTCGATCGCCGCACCATCGCCCTCGCCAACCCGATCAAGACGCTCGGCGCCCACTCGGTGTCGGTCCGCCTGCACGACGACGTCTCCGCGACGGTGGCGCTCAACGTCATCCCCGCCTGACCCGCTCGACCTCGCGTCCGACGACGCCCCACGGCCCGCCCGGACCCCGGTCCCGGCGGGCCGCGGTGCGTCCGGGGTGCCGCGGGGAGCGGATCGGCTCAGCCGACCTCGGCGGGTTCGGGGAGCGCCCACGGCCGACCGGCGTACCGGAACAGCAGGAGGATCACCAGCAGCAGGCTCAGGCTGCCCACGACGGCGGCGACCGTGACCAGCGTGTCGAGCCCGCCACCGAGCACCACGGGCGGCAGCAGGAGGACGACCACGAACAGCGTCCGCGCGGTCAGCAGCCAGCGCCGCGCGTCACCGTCGCCGGCCGCGGCGGCCGCCTGGGCGAGGGCATGGGCGAGCACGATCACGGTGACGACCTCGGGGATCCCGGCCGCCCAGGCGAGGGAGTCGTCGGTGACGTTGAGGGCGTCGCGAGCACCGGGGAACCACACGACGACCGAGACCACCAGGCTCAGCGTCGCCAGGGTCCGCAGGGTGTCCGCCTGTCTGACCGGCAGCCGGGCCAGCCCGACCAGCACCAGCACCCAGCCGAACGGGTCGGCGAGGACGTCGTACCCGTGGATCGCGGCGTTCAGCAGGACGATGACCAGGCCCATGGCCACGGCCTGCAGGGGCTTCACGGCGGTCAGGCTAGCCGGGGTGCTCCACCCCTGTGCATGAGCGGTGGATATCCCCCGATCCGACCACGGGTGGGGCGATGTGTCGACAAACCAACGTGCGAATCCCAGATGTCGAATGGGTGAACCGATTGCCGGCCAACTTTTCCTGGTGCACACCTGTGGAACCACGAACCTGCAGGTCAGCGCCATGATGGGAGAGAAGCTGGTCGCCCTGTCCACATGTTCTCCACGGCGCCGGCCACAGGTCTTGGCGTGTCGTCCACGTCCTGACCCCAGTTATCCCCAGCCCCTGTGGACAAGCTCCTATCCGGGAGCCCCTCCGGGCGCCTAGATTCGCGCCTCGGCGGGCCGGACCTGTGGATCGGTCGCCGACGGGGACGGGTCGCCGCCGCTGTCGGTGGCGACCCCTAGCGTCACTCCCGTCACAACCGCCGGGCGCATGGGGCACCCGCGGAGCACGGGAAGGGTTGTCGCTGCGTGAGCATCACCGAGCAGGGGTCGTGGGATGTTCCGGGCGTGCCCGAGCCGCCGCGCGACAGCGTGGGCGACGACTGGGGCGACGGCCCCGCGGCCTACCCACCCGGCGAGCGGCCCAGCCGGCCGGGCGACCGCACCCCGCCGCAGGACAACGCCGCCGAGCAGAGCGTGCTCGGCTCGATGCTGCTCTCGAAGGACTCCATCGCCGACGTCAGCGAGGTGCTCCGGGGCGCCGACTTCTACCGGCCGGTCCACGAGGTCATCTTCGACTCGGTCATCGACCTCTACGGTCGCGGTGAGCCCGCCGACCCGATCACCGTCGCCAACGAGCTGCAGCGCCGCGGCGAGCTGACCCGGATCGGCGGTGCGCCGTACCTCCACACGCTCTCGGCCAACGTGCCGATCGCGGCCAACGCCGGCTACTACGCCGAGATCGTCCGCGAGAAGGCGATCCTGCGCCGGCTCGTCGACGCCGGCACCCGGATCGTCCAGATGGGCTACGCCGGCCAGGGCCAGGTCGACGACGTCGTCGACTCCGCCCAGGCCGAGGTCTACCAGGTGACCGACCGCCGCAACGCGGAGGACTACGCCCCGCTGTCCGACATCATGGACGGCGTCCTCGACGAGATCGAGGCGATCGGCAACCGCGAAGCCGGGCTCTACGGCGTCCCCACCGGCTTCGCCGACCTCGACGACCTGACCAACGGTCTCCACAACGGTCAGATGATCATCGTCGCGGCCCGCCCTGCCATGGGGAAGTCGACCCTCGCCCTTGACCTGTGCCGGGCGGCGTCGATCCAGAACAACATGGCCTCGTGCTTCTTCAGCCTGGAGATGACCAAGTCCGAGATCACGATGCGGCTGCTGTCGGCGGAGGCGAAGGTCCCGCTCAACCACATCCGCAACGGCCAGATGAACGACGACGACTGGCAGAAGCTCGCCCGCAAGATGGCCGAGGTCTCCAGTGCTCCCCTGTTCATCGACGACTCGCCCAACATGACGATGATGGAGATCCGGGCCAAGGCCCGTCGGCTCAAGCAGCGCCACGAGCTGCGGCTGATCGTGATCGACTACATGCAGCTGATGACGTCGGGACGCAAGGTCGAGAGTCGCCAGCTCGAGGTCTCGGAGTTCTCGCGCCAGATCAAGCTGCTGGCCAAGGAGCTCGAGGTGCCGATCATCGCGCTCTCCCAGCTCAACCGTGGCCCCGAGCAGCGCGGCGACAAGCGCCCGATGATGAGCGACCTGCGCGAGTCGGGCTCGCTCGAGCAGGACGCCGACATGGTGATCCTGCTCCACCGCGACGACGTCTACGAGAAGGAGTCGACCCGCCCCGGTGAGGCGGACCTGATCGTGGCCAAGCACCGCAACGGCCCGACCCGCGACATCACCGTCGCCTTCCAGGGGCACTACTCGCGGTTCGTCGACATGGCGCACTGACGCGTCAACGACGCAGCACTCTGTCGCGCGCCTGGCCGACGAGTCCGCGCGCCATCAGGGGCAGCTGCGTACGCACGCCGGTGCCGTGGAACAGCACGAAGTCGTCGAACCGGTGCACGCCCGGCTGGTCGGCGACCGAGACCGCAGCGTCCCGGAGACTCCGGAGCTGCTCGGGCGTCATCTGCAGGGGAGGCTCGTCGGGCTGGTACCGGGACCCGAAGAAGTAGTCGCGTCTCGGGGTGCGGGTCATCTCGATGTGACAGCCGAGCACGTGGGTCACCTCGCGCGCGGCGGCGAGGTCCACCAACCGGTTCATGCTGTCGAGGAACGCCGGGAAGTCGCGCACGTAGATCCGCCCGGGATAGACCGAGTCGCCGGTGAACAGCAGCCCGGTGGCGCCGTCGTACACCGCGATCGAGGCCGGCTGGTGACCGGGGATGCCGGTCACCTCGAGGCGACGGTCGCCGAGGTCGTACTCCACGATCTGGGCGGGCCAGCGGTCGAACCCGAAGAGCTCCTGGACGTCGTCCGGTGAGGTGCCGACCAGCACGGTGCTCGGACGGTCCGCGAACGAGGCGTCGCCGGCGATGTGGTCGCCGTGCGCGTGCGTGTGCGCCACGACGAGCTCGTAGTCGGGATCGGGGTGACCGGCCACCCAGTCGGCCACCAGGTCGTCGACCGTGTCCCGGAGGGCCCGATCCGGAACCGCTCCGGTGTCGAGCAGCAACGCGCGGTGCCTACCGAAGAGCAGGAAGGTGAAAGGCGCCTCGAAGTTCGCGTCCTTGCTCTGCCGCATGATCACGGTGTCGTCGCGGTACCGGTGGACCTGCCACGGCGGATCCGTGGGGTGACGACGGGACCGCGAGCCGTGGATCCAGCGGACGTCGAGGGTGCCTGGCGTGGGGTCGGTGCTCACGGCCCGTCACCCTGGCACGTTCCGGTGTCGGGGACTACCCGGGCGACGTCCTGTGATCCCGGGCACGTGGGGTTGACCTTGACCCAGCGTCAGGGTTCCACGCTGGTCTCATGACAACAGCGCACGCCATTCACGTCCAGGGTCTGGAGAAGTCGTACGGCGACCTGACGGTCCTCCGCGGCGTCGATCTCGAGGTCGCGCGGGGCAGCATCTTCGCGCTCCTCGGCTCCAACGGCGCCGGCAAGACCACCCTGGTGAAGATCCTCTCGACACTCCTCAGGGCCGACGCGGGGACCGCGCGGGTCGACGGCTACGACGTCGCCGGGCAACCGGCGGACGTGCGGAACGCGATCAGCCTCACCGGGCAGTTCGCCGCCGTGGACGAGATCCTCACGGGGCGCGAGAACCTCGTGCTGGTCGCCCGGCTCCGGCACCTCGAGCACCCCGGCACGATCGCCCAGGAGCTGCTGGAGCGCTTCTCGCTGACCGAGGCGGCGGAGCGGAGGGTGTCGGCGTACTCCGGAGGCATGCGCCGACGTCTCGACATCGCGATGAGCCTGATCGGTGACCCCCCGGTGGTCTTCCTCGACGAGCCCACGACCGGGCTCGACCCGCAGGGGCGCCTCGAGGTGTGGGGGGCCGTCCAGGAGCTCGCCCGCGGGGGCACGACCGTGCTGCTCACCACGCAGTACCTGGACGAGGCCGAACAGCTCGCCGACCGGATCGCGATCCTGCACGAGGGCCGGATCATCGCCCACGGGACTCTGGCCGAGCTCACCCGGCTGCTGCCGCCCGCCCAGGTCGAGTACGTCGAGAAGCAGCCGACCCTGGAGGACATCTTCATGGCGGTCATCGGCCACGACGGCGCCACGGGCACGACCGCCGCCCACGACATCCACGACCACGACATCCACGACTCACTCACGACCAAGGACCCACGATGACCACGCACTACGTCGGCGACACCGCCGTCCTCACCGGCCGAACGCTGCGCCACGTCACGCGCAGCCTCGACACCATCATCACGACCGCGATCATGCCGATCGCGATGATGCTGCTGTTCGTCTACGTGTTCGGCGGCGCGATCGAGACGAACACCGACAGCTACGTCGACTACATGCTCCCCGGGATCCTGCTGATCACGATCGCGTCGGGAGTCGCCTACACCGCCGCCCGACTCTTCACCGACCTGGCCAGTGGCATCTTCGAGCGCTTCCAGTCGATGCCGATCGCGCGCTCGAGCGTGCTGTGGGCGCACGTGCTCACGTCGCTCGCCGCCAACGTCGTCTCGCTCGTCATCGTCGTGGGGGTCGCCCTCCTGATGGGGTTCCGCTCGGGTGCCGGCGTACCGGCCTGGCTCGTGGTCGCCGCCATCCTGGTGCTCTTCACCCTGAGCCTGACCTGGCTCGCGGTGATCGCCGGGCTGTCCGCGAGCACCGCGGAGGGCGCGGGCGCGTTCTCCTACCCCCTGATCTTCCTGCCGTTCATCAGCTCGGCGTTCGTGCCCACCGACACCATGCCCGGCCCGGTGCGGGTCTTCGCCGAGAACCAGCCGGTGACCTCGATCGTCAACTCGATCCGCGACCTGCTCGGCCAGCAGCCGGTCGGGCACGAGATCTGGGTCGCCCTGGCTTGGTGCGTCGGCCTGCTCGTCGTCGCCTACGTGGCGGCGATGGCCGCCTACCACCGCAAGATCGCCTGAACCATCCAGCACACCCCACTGAAGGAGAAGAGAGATGAGCAACTTCTGGAGCAAGGTCGTCGGAGAGAAGAAGGAGTGGAGGAGCATGGAGGCGCGCGCCGCCGCGCTGCCACGCGACCACCGGATCCTCTACGGCGAGATCAAGCACTACCTGTTCAAGTTCACGTCCGGCGACGGCATGGACACCCTCGCCGTCCTGAAGGAGATACTCGACCTGTTCGAGACCAGTGCGGCCGAGGGCAAGGACGCCTTGGCCGTCACGGGCGACGACGTGGCCGCGTTCTGCGACCAGCGCCTGCGCGGCACGTCGTTCATGGACACGTGGCGGGCGTCGCTCAATCGCGACGTGGCGACGAAGCTCGGGCACGCCGGGACGCACGGGTGAGGGGAGGAGCGATCAGGCCATGCTGACGATCGGCGAGCTCGCGTCGTACGCCGGTGTCACGGTGCGCGCGGTCCGGCACTACCACGCCAAGGGGTTGCTGCCCGAGCCCGAGCGTGACCACTCGGGCTATCGGCGGTACGACGCCCAGGCGGTGGTCGAGCTGATCAAGATCCGGACCCTGGCCGAGGCGGGGGTGCCGTTGGCCCGGGTGCAGGAGCTGTTGCGGGCCGACGCGAAGGAGTTCGAGGTGGCGGTGGCCGAGATCGATCGTCGGCTCCGCCGTGAGATCCGCGATCGCCAGGAGCACCGGCGCCAGATCGCCAAGCTCGCCGCGGGGGACAGTCTGTCGGTGCCCGGCGAGGTGGTCGCCTACCTCGACGAGCTGCGTGCCCGGGGTGTCCCCGAGGCCTTGGTCGAGGGTGAGCGCGACGGCTGGATCCTGATGGCCGCCCGCTGGCCGGACAAGATCCCGGAGCTCATGGTCGACAAGCTGTCACAGCTCGAGGACCCGAGGACCGTCCAGCTGTACCGGTTGATCGGCGACCTCCTCGAGCTCGGCCCCGACGAGGAGCGGTTGAACGCCGTGGCCGACCTGATCGCCGAGATCGCCGAGCAAGCGGCCGAGCGCGGTGACCTCGACCGGCAGGCCGAGGATCTGAACGACGACGCCTTCGTCGCTCTGATCGACTCCTTCGCGTCCAACTCCCACCCGTTGGTCGAGCGGCTCCAGGAGCTGATGACCGAGCGCGGCTGGTCCGGCTGGAGCCGGATGGAGAGAGCGGACGACGGCTCCGGGGCCGGACCACGATGAGGTCGCCAGCCCGAGTCGACCCGGGCTGGGTTGAGCCGGGCGTCATTCTCGAAGCAGACCATCACCTACCGAGGAGTCACTCCATGACCTACAGCGAGACCGATCTCGTCGCGACGATCGAGACTCTGGCCGACCGCGACCTCGCCTCGCTCGACCAGCGGCAGCTCGACGGGATCGACCAGTTCCACGTGGGTGGCGCCGAGGCCGTCGCTCGCATCCTGCCGAGCCTGGGTCTCGCTCCCGGCCGGACCGTGCTCGACGTGGGCTCCGGTCTCGGCGGGCCGGCCCGGCAGGTCGCACGCACGACCGGTTGTCGCGTCACCGGAGTCGACATCACCCAGTCCTACGTCGATGCGGCCACCACCCTCACCGCAGCCGCCGGGCTCGCCGACCAGGTCCGGTTCGTGTGCGCAGATGTCGGTGCTCTCGAGGTCCGCGAGTTCGACGCGGCGTACACGATGCACGTCCAGATGAACGTCGCCGACAAGTCGGCGTTCTACGCCGCGATCGCCGCCAGGCTCCGCCCGGAGGCACCGCTGGCCACCTTCGAGGTCTGCCGGACCGGATCGGAGGATCCCGAGTTCCCCGTGGCCTGGTCGATCGACGGCACGGACAGCCACCTGGCGACGCCGTCGGACCTGTGCGCGACGATCCAGGACAGTGGCTTCGAACCGCTCGAGTGGGTCGACGAGACCGCGTGGGTGGTGCAGTGGTTCGAGGAAGCCGGGACACGGATGGCCGCCGCCGACACCTCAGCCACCCTGCCGGCGCTCCTCACCGACGGATGGACCCGGATGATGAACTTCGCAGCCGCGCTGAGCAACGGCGTCCTCACGGTCCACCGCGGCGCCTTCCGTCGCGTTCACGACGAGCGGATCAGTGGTGAGTAGCGAGTCGACCGGAGCGGTCGCCGTCGTCACCGGCGGGAGCAGGGGGATCGGGCGCGCGATCGTCGAGCGGATGCACGCCGACGGGGCGCGGGTGGTGACCTGCGGCCGGGGTGCCCGACCGGCGTACCTGCCCGACGACGTCCGGTGGGTCCGGGCCGACGTCGCGCTCCCGGCTGAGGCGACCCGCCTCGTGGCGGAGGCCCGTGACGCGTTCGGTCCGGTGACGGTGCTCGTCAACAACGCCGGGGTCCTGGTGGCGAGAACCGTGGCCGAGTCCACCGACGACGACTGGGACCTGCAGGTGGGGGTCAACTGCCGCGGCGTGTTCAACTCCTGCCGCGCGGTCCTCCCCGACATGACCGAGCACGGTGGCGTGATCGTCAACATCGGTTCGATCTCCGGAGTCGTCGCCGACCTCTCGAGCGCGCTCTACAACGCCTCGAAGGCGTTCGTGCACGCCTTGACCCGCTCGATCGCGATCGACCACGGGCCGCAGGTGCGCTGCAACGCTGTGCTGCCGGGCTGGATCGAGACCGAGATGTTCGACGAGGGGTTCGCCCTGGCCCGTGACCCCGGCGCCGCGGTCCGCGACGCCCTCGCGCGGCACCCGGCCGGCAGGTTCGGCGAACCGGCCGACATCGCCAACATCGTGGCGTGGCTGGCGTCGGACCAGGCAGCCTGGGCCACCGGCCAGTGCTTCACCGTCGACGGCGGTCTGACCGCAGCGTCGCCGCTGCGACCCGAGTCGTTCTGATCGAGTCGGTCAGACGAGGTCCCCCAGGTCTATCGAAGCGAGCCGCGCGGGGTCGGCCATGATGTTGATCTCGACGATCCGGCCGTCTCGGTAGACGGGGCTGAACACCGAGACCGGCCGGCCGTCCTTGAGCCCGAGCAGGCCCACGACGCCGTTGACGAGCACCTGCAGCCGGAGCTGCTCGTGGTCGGAGGCACGGAACGACGCGGCCTGGGACGCGACCTTCAGGGCGCCCCGGATGACGACCGACGCTCCGCCGGGTCCGGCGTCGGCGCGCAGGGTCACGTCGGGGTCGAGGACCTCCACGAGCGCCTCGAAGTCGCCGCGTTGGGCGGCCGAGGTGAAGGCGTCGAGGACCTTGCGCTGGGTCGCGAGGTCCGCGACGGGCGGAGGAGTGGCGCGGACGCGGCGCCGCGCGCGACTGGCCAGCTGCGTCGCGGTGGCCGGTGTGCTGCCGACGATCTCGCCGATCGCGTCGAACGGGACGCCGAACATGTCGTGCAGCACGAACGCCATCCGCTCGCGCGGGTTGAGCGCGTCGAGCACCACGAGCATGGCCAGGGTCACCTCGTCGGCCTGCTCGGCGGAGGTCGCCGGGTCGGCGTCGAGACGCGTCACCACCGGGTCGGGTACGTACACGTCGAGGGAGTCCTCACGGCGGGACTTCCGTGAGCGCAACATGTCGAGGCAGATGCGGCTGACGACCGTGGTCAGCCAGCCACGCAGGTTCACCACGTCGTCGGTGTCGGCACGCGCGAGCCGGAGCCAGGCGTCCTGGACGGCGTCGTCGGCCTCGGCGACCGAGCCGAGCATCCGATAGGCGACCGAACGCAGGTGGGCGCGGTGCTCCTCGAACTGGTCCGCCAGCTGTTCCTGGGTCTGCATCTGTCAGGTCCTTCCTTCGCGATCCGTCAACCAGATGACGAATCGAACGAGAACGACATGACAGGAGAATGCTTCATGGACCCACGGATGACCCACCCGGTTTACCTCGTCCCCGCGGCGCTGAAGGCACTGACGGCGTACGCCTACGCAGGTGAGGGGCTCGGAGTCCCTGCCGAGACGCTGGAGATGGTCCACCTGCGGGCCAGCCAGATCAATGGCTGCAGCGTGTGCGTCCAGGCGCACTCGACCAACCTGAAGAAGGAGGGGATGAGCGACGAGCGGCTCTACACCGTGGCGGCCTGGCGCGACGCGCCGTACTTCACCGACGCGGAGCGGGCCGCCCTGCTGCTCACCGAGACCGTGACCCGTGTCGCCGACCGTGGCGACCCGGTCCCCGACGAGGTGTGGGACGAGGTCGCGCGCCACTACGACGAGCAGGGCCTGTCGGCGCTGCTGATCGCGATCACGTCGATCAACGTGTGGAACCGGCTCAACGCCGCCACCCGTCAGCCCGCTGGCGCCTGGACCGCCTGAGCCAGACTGAGGCATGACCGACCCCACGCCCCAGACTGCGTCCGGCAAGGTGCTCCTCCACTTCGCGATGTCCGTGGACGGCTTCGTCGCCGGACCCGCGCACTCGATGGACTTCCTGGCCGGGGCGGGCAATCGCCCCGGCCTGATCGACGAGTACGTCGCGACCACCGGTGCCGTGCTGGCCGGACGCCAGGGCTTCGACAGCGCGATCGGCGACTCGCGGCCCTACGGCGGCGCGTGGGAGGGCCCGATCTTCGTGCTGACCCACCATCTCGAGGACGCCCGGCCCGCGCCCGACATCACGTTCCTCTCGTGCCCGGTCGAGGAAGCCCTCGAGATCGCCCTGGACGCGGCGGACGGGAAGAACGTCGAGGTCTTCTCGCCGACCATCGGCCGACAGCTCCTGGCTCTCGGGCTGGTCGACGAGATCGACCTGCACCTGATGCCGGTCCTGCTGGGCGACGGGATCCGGCTCTACGACGTACCGGGCGCTGAGCTCGTGCCGCTCGAGCTCGATGGCCCGGAGCCGAGGCAGTCGGTCGGCCTGCGGTACCGCCCGCGGCGGGGCGCAAGCGGTAGCGCAGGTGGGTGACCCGGTGCTCGAGGCTCTCGATGTCGGGGGTCGTCAGGCACCGGACCAGCTCCAGGGCGACATGCTCCGGGGGAAGGTGGTCGAACAGCCGCCGCCCCTGGCCCAGCAGCACCGGCACGACGTGCAGCTCGAGCTCGTCGAGCTCGCCGGCAGCGAGCAGCGCCTGGGTCGCCCCGGCGCCGTGCACCATCACGTCACCGTCCCCTGCGGCCGCCCGCGCCCGGGCCGCACAGTCGTGGACGTCGGTGGCGAACTCGACGCTGCCCGGCGGTGACCCGTCGGGGACCTCGTGGGTGAGCACGATGATCGGGACACCGTCGTGGTGGTCACCGCCCCAGTGCCCCGCCAGCTCGTAGGTCCGCCGGCCCGAGATCACCGCCAGGGTCGCCATCGACTCGGCGGTCACCTCGCCGCTGGGGCCTGGCTCGTTGCGGTGGTCGAGCCAGTTGAAGAGCCGGAAGCCGCCCTCGCCCATCGGGTCGTCGGGACCGTCGTCGGGGCCCGCGACGTAGCCGTCGAGCGACATGGTCATGTCCACGCGGATCGCCATCAGCTCGCCTCGGTCCGCACGCGGTAGCGCAGGTGGAGGACGTCGGGCCCTTCCAGGGCGCGCAGCAGGTCGAGCTCGACGTGATCCGGCTGCAGGTCGTCGAAGAGCCGTCGGCCGTGGCCGAGCAGGACCGGCACCAGGTGCAGCTGCAGCTCGTCCACGTGGCCCGCACGCAGGAGCGCCTGCGCCGCCGAGGCGCCGTGCAACAGGATCTCGCGGTCACCGGCGGCCTCCCGGGCCCGCGCCACGCAGCTCTCCACGTCGGTGACGTAGGACGCACGGCCCGGCGCCGGCTCGGCAGGGGGGTTGCGGGTGAGCACGAAGATCGGCACGCCGTCGTGGTGGTCGCCGCCCCAGCGGCCGGCGAGCTCGAAGGTACGCCGGCCCACGATCACCGCCCTGGTCTCCAGTGTCTCGTCGAAGACCTGGGCGCCCTGTGCGTCGTCGGGACGGTAGGACATCGGGTCCGACCCACCGTCGGCGAGCCACCCGTGCAGCAGCTCGCCGTCGACTCCGAGCCCGTGCTCCGCGCAGTCGTCGGGCCCCGCGATGAACCCGTCGACGGACATGGACATGTCCAGCACGATCTTGCTCATGCCCGCATCGTGCCCCGCTCGACCGGCCTCAACCATGCGTCGTCGTGACGCCGCTGGTCACTGCGGTCGGTCGGTGCCCTCGCTGAGCACGCCGCCCCGGTCGTCGAGCACCCGCCAGCTCACCGCTCACCTGACATGACGAGAGGCGGTAGCCGCGGGGTTGGTCGGATCCCCAGGTTCCGTGCCCGGGACGTCATACGAAACGTGGCCCGGAGCCCTCGGAACGTATGACGTCCCGAGCGTGGACAGGGGCTGCGCCGTCGACGTAGCGAGTTCTACAGTGCGAGGTGATGTCCAGCCATGTCGGCCGGGTGAGGCGTCCCTGGCCGCTCTCTCGCGAGACCGTGCTCGTCGCCGCGGGCCTGCTCGTGATCTACGTCGTGTGGGGCTCGGTGTACGTCGCGATCCGCTACGTCGTCGAGGACGTGCCGGCCCTGCTCTCGATCGGGGTGCGGTACGTCGTCGCCGGGCTGGCGCTCGCGGCGTACGTCGCCGCGCGGCGTGGTCCCGGTGTGCTGCGCGCCCCCCGCAGCGCCCTTCTGGGCTGCACCCTGCTCGCGCTGCTGCTCCAGGTCCTGACCAACGGCACCACCACCTGGGCGGAAGGTGCGGGCGTGCAGGCCGGACCGGCCTCGCTGCTGACGGCGTTGGCGCCGATGGGGATCGTGCTGCTGCGCCTGGGCACCGGCGACCGGCCCCGGGCCGTCACGTGGGCCGGTGTGGTCGTCGGGTTCGCCGGGCTCACCGTGCTCCTGCTCGGGGGTCGGTCGGTCCCCGGCTTCCCGCTCTGGCCGTCCCTGCTGATCGTGGCCTCGGCCGGCTGCTGGGCGGTGGGCTCCTTCCTCCAGCCCCGGCTGGTGCTGCCGCCGAACACCTTCGTCACCGCGGCGTACCAGCTCCTCGTCGGCGGCGTCGTCCTGACCGCAGTAGGCCTGGTCGGCGGCGAGCGCACGGACTTCCGGTTCCCGGCGGCCACCTGGCTGGTGCTCGGCTACCTGACCCTGTCATCGGTGGTGTCGTACACGACGTACGTCTGGCTGCTCCGGCACGCACCGATCTCCCTGGTCTCGACCCACGCCTACGTCAACCCGGTCGTGGCGGTGCTGCTCGGGTGGGCCTGGCTGGGCGAGCCGATCACATGGCCGGTCGTGGTGGGTGGCGCGGTCGTGCTCGTGGCCGTCGGGCTGGTGATGGCCGAACGGCGACGGCTCCCCGAGGAGCCGCCCGTCACCTGAGCAGGTCGGCCACGGCCGCGATCCCGGCCTGGATGACGCGCTCCGGGGTGTTGCCGTAGCCGAACACCAGCCGCGGCGGGTCGGCCGACCTCGTCGAACGGTTCAGCCCCATCGAGTAGAGCCCGACGCCGCGGCGGCGGGCCCCGGCCACGATCGCGTCGACGTCCGCGCCGTCCGGCAGGTGGGCGACGGCGTGGAAGCCGGCCGCCAGCCCGGTGACCGGCATCTCGGGCGCGTGCTCCGCGAGCGCCTGGACCAGCGCCGTACGTCGACGGGCGTACTCGCCCCGGACCCTGCGCAGGTGCCGGTCGTAGCGCCCGGACTCGATCAGCCGGGCCAGAGCGAGCTGGTCGATCGCGGCGGTGCCGCGGTCGGCGACGTCCTTGGCCTGCGCGAGGGCGTCGACGAGCGACGGTGGTACGACGGCCCAGCCCAGGCGCAGCGCGGGGGCCAACGACTTGCTGACGGTGCCGAGCGCGACCACCCGGTCCGGGGCGAGCCCCTGGAGCGTGCCCACCGGGTCCCGGTCGTAGCGGAACTCCGCGTCGTAGTCGTCCTCGAGCACCATCGCGTCCCGCTCCCGGGCCCACGCGACCAGTGCATGCCGTCGTTCCGGAGCGAGGACGACGCCGGTCGGCCACTGGTGGGCCGGTGTGACCACCACAGCCCGCGCCTCGGTGCGCGCCAGGGCCTCGACGTCGAGGCCGAGGTCGTCGACCGGCACCGGAAGCACGGTCGCGCCCACCGAGGAGGCTGCGGCCCGCGCCGTCGCGATCGCGCCGGGGTCCTCGCAGGCGACGACGGCCGGCCGGAGCACCTGCAGCACCAGCGAGAGGCCCTGCGCCATGCCGTTGCACACGAGCACCTGGTCGGGACCGGCCTCCACCGCGCGGACGCGGCGGAGGTACGCCGCCAGCGTCTCCCGCAGCTCGGGCACGCCGAGCGGGTCACCGTAGTCGAACGCCGCGTGGGGAACGGTGCGGCAGACCTCCTGCACCGCCCACGCCCAGTCGGTGCGCGGGGCGGAGGCGAGGTCGGGGACACCCGACTCGAAGTCGGCGACCAGCCGCTCGGGAGCGGCGCCGCGCCGGGTCGAGCCCGTGGCCCGGGGGTTCGCAGCGGTCGTGTCGACGGTGCCGCCCGAGGTCGCGGCGACGGTCGTGCCCGAGCCGGTCCGCGAGAACAGGTAGCCCTCGGCCGCCAGCTGCTCGTAGCACTCCTGGACGACCCCGCGCGACAGGCCGAGGTCGGCGGCGAGCATCCGCGACGACGGCAGCCGGTCGCCCGGAGACAGCCGACCGGTCCGGATCGCCTCGCGGACGCCGTTCTCGAGCTGGGCACGTAGCGGCGTGCCGACCGTCCGGTCGAGGGTGACCAGGAGCTCCGGTGCGATGGCCATGTCGGCACGGTAGCGAAGTGGACCCCGATCCAGGACTGGCAATGGACCTTATCGGGGGTCCATCCGAGCCCTAGCGTCATCGACATGACCACGCTCCAGACCACCGCCGGCCGCCACCCCACGTCGTACGACGTCACGACGTCCCGCCCGCGCCTCGTGTCCCGCGCCCTGCTGGTGCGCTTCGTCTCGATCATCGGCTCCGCGATCGGCTTCTACCTACCGCTGTCGGTGGTGCCGCTGGTCGCCCAGGACGCCGGCTCCGCGAGCACCGCCGGTTTCGCCACCGTCGCGCTGCTGCTGGCCACCGTGTCCTGCGAGCTGGTCACGCCGCGGCTGGTCTCCCTGGTCGGCTACCGGTGGGCGCTCGCCCTCGGGCTGCTGTTCCTCGGCGCACCCACCGTCGTCCTGGTCTTCGTCGCCTCGACCCCGGCGATCCTGGTGGTCAGCGTGCTGCGGGGCATCGGGTTCGCGGTCTGCGTGACCGCCGGCGGGGCCGTCACCGCCTCCCTGATCCCGGCCGAGCGGCGGGGCGAGGGCCTGGCCCTCGTCGGCATCGTCGGCGGGATCCCCGGGATGCTGGCCCTCCCCGCCGGGGTCTGGATCGCCGCGCGGTGGGGATACGCACCGGTGTTCGTGGCCACCACGGTGATCACCCTCGTCGCCCTGGTCTCGGTGCCCGGGCTGCCGAGCCGGAAGGTGTCCGGTCGGTGCTCCGACGAGGTCGAGCCGAGCGTTCTCGCCGGTCTCCGCAGTGCCGCCATCCGGCGTCCTGCCGCGATCTTCGCCACGTCGACCGCCGCCGTCGGCGTCCTGGTCACCTTCGTCCCGCTCGCCGTCACCGGTGCCCACGCCTGGGTCGCGGCAGCCGCCCTGCTCGCCCAGCCCGCGGCCTCCACCGGCTCCCGCTGGGTCGCCGGCCGGGTCGGCGACCGCCGCGGCCAGGCCGTGCTGCTGGTGCCCGGCCTCCTGCTGGGGGTTGCCGGGATGCTCGGCGTTGCCGTGATCGGGTCTGCGGTCGCCGTGATCTCGGGCGCGTTCGTGTTCGGCCTCGGGTTCGGCGTGCTGCAGAACGCGACGATCTGCCTGATGTTCGCCCGCGCACCGGAGGGCTCGGAGGGTGTCGTCAGCGCGATCTGGAACGCGGCCTACGACCTGGGCATGGCCGCGGGTGCCCTGGGGGCAGGACTCGTCGTCGCCCACGTCGGGTACGCCGCGATCTTCGCGCTGGCCGCGCTGGTGATGGTGCCCGGCCTGGCCGGCGTACGCCGCGACCGCCGGTGAGCGCAGGATGGGGACGTGACCACCTCGGACGGGCTCCCCTTCGTCGACGAGCACACGCGTGAGGTGGCCGCGACGCCCGAGCAGACCTGGGCCGCACTCGAGGACTACGTCGCCGCGATGACGTCCGCTCCCCACGCCGTCCTGGGCCGGCTGCTCGGCACCCACCCACGGAGCGGCTTCGCGGTCGCCGGGTCCGACCCGCCCCGCGAGATCGTGCTCGGCGGGAGGCACCGGTTCTCGACGTACCGGCTGGTCTTCCGGGTCACCCCCACAGACGCCGGGTCCCGGCTGAGTGCGTTGACGTACGCCGCGTTCCCGGGTCTGCGGGGATGGCTCTACCGGACCGGGCTCCTGGTCACCACCGGGCATGCCCGGGCCACCCGCGGCATGCTGCGGTCGATCGGTCGCCGCGCGGAGGGCTGACGGCGTCGGTCAGCGCCAGGGCGTGCTGCGCACCAGCTTCAGGGCGCGCTTGGTGACGAAGGGCTGGTTCTGCCGGTACAGCCAGGGACGGCCGATCCAGAGGTAGGCGTCGACGTACCGCCGCGCCTGACGAACGGTCGTGGCCGGGAGACCCCAGCGGTCGGCCCCGACCTTGGTGGTCGGCGGGATCCCGATGGTGGCGCAGGTCGTCGCCGCCGGTGTGGTCGTCGAGTCGCAGACGAACGGGTTGTCGGCGTCCTTGCCGGTGTAGTCGCCGTACTCGTAGGGGTGCCCGTTGCTCGAGGTGTTGATGACCGCCTTGCGGTCGGCGTACCCGAGCACGGCCAGCTTCTTCGAGATCCCCGCGGCCCGGGCGACCTCGTCGGTCGTCGAGTCGAAGTGCGTGCTGTTGAGGGCGAAGCCGTGGGCGTACTGGATGCCGCCACGGACCAGGATCTTCACCGCGGCGTCGACGCCGCCCTGGGAGCCGGCGTGCGGCCAGTCCGCGGCACCGGCTTCGATGTACACGTTGGTCTCCGGCTGCGCCGAGAGCACCTGCGCGGCGTACGCGACGAGGTGGGACGGGACCTTGGACCCGCCCGGTGCACACAGGGCGAACGGACCGTCGGGCTGGAGCACGATCGCGGTCGGGGTGTCGCCGACGGCGGTGGCGAACCGGTCGATCCAGGTCTTGTACGACGCGCGCTCGGCCTTGGTGGGCAGGCGGGTGCAGGCGTCGTGCTCCCACGGCACCATCCGGAAGACCGACATCTGCACGAGTGCATCCGGGTCGCCGTCCTGGGAGCCGGCGATGTAGTCGGCCACCTTCTGCGCGATCTGGTTGTCGGGGATCCAGGCGCCGAACCACTTCGCCTTCGGCTTCAGCGCGATGTAGCCGAGCAGCTTCTTCTTGGTCCCGGTCGCGTTGGCGTACGGCGCCCAGGACATCTCCTGCCCGCCCTCGTAGGTGCCCCACGGGCGACCCGCGAGCGGGTTGACGTACGCCGCCGTGCGAGCGCTCGTCGACGCAGCAGCCCGCGACGGGGCAGCGGCGTGATGGACGGGGGAGAGCAGACCGGCGGCGAGGCTGAGCAGCATCGCCAGCGGCACGAGCACGCTGGGCATCGAGGGATCTTTCGTTCCGGGGGACTCCCAGGATCACCCGGATGCGGCGTCCCCGCCTGCAGAACCGGGAATCTCGCCGAACTGCCCGCGGAGCCGGAAGACCCGGCTCAGGCCCCCGCGCGAGTCCTCGACGACGTCGGCCGTCGGCCCGCCCCTCAGCTTCAGCAGCCACACGGCGAGGTCGTCGGGGTGGAACGAGCCGAACCGGGGCAGTGCGACGATCATCAGCTTCTGCCCGCTGGCGCGCTGGCGTCCGACCAGGCGTTCGCCGGGGGACGCCGCGAAGTGGAGCGAGAGGTTGCGGCGCGAGATCGACACCGCGCCCAGGCGGTCGAAGGTGACCTCCGGGTGGCGGCCCATCCGGAACCCGTCGTGGGTGACGGTCAGCGTGGTCGTCCCCCACAGCGCGGCGCGACCCGTGACCACCGCGCACGCGGCCACCACCAGGGCCCCGATCACCGACCACGCGGCCGGGCCGTCCACCACCAGAGAGTAGAGGAAGCCGAGCAGGGCGACGTCGGCGACCGCGAACATCGCCCACGAGTACCAGCGGTGCGGTCCGAAGGTGACGCTGCCCTCGCTCTCGAGCCGGCCCTGCCAGTCGAAGGGTCCCTGCTGCCGTGGCATGCGCGCCATCCTGCCCCAGGCCGGCTCACTCGAGGCGTTGCAGAAGGACCTTTTCGACGGCCAGGAGGGCGGCGGACAGGACCGCCGTCCCGACCACGGCGCCACCGAGCCACCACCAAGCGGCTCCGCCGGTCTCGGGGCCGAGTCCGCGGATCGCCGGCCCGACCGGAGGGACGACGGGCACCAGCACCTCGGCGACGGAGACGACCGCGACCGCGCTCAGCGACCAGCCCGGCCGGGCGATCACCGGCGGTGCGCAGAGCGAGCCCAGGACGACGCCCCCCACGACGCTGAGAGCCAGGGCGAGCGCCGAGGCGATCGCGTCGTCGAGCGCCAGGTGCGGCAGGTTGGACAGAACGGCGCCGGCGTAGGCGAGGGCGGCGCCGGCGGCGGACACCTCCAGCGCGGCCCGGCACTGGGCGCGTCGCAGCGCCCGGGTCCCACCCGCACCGACGGCCACGATCGCAGCGGTGGGCGCGGGGTCGGCGCCGACCAGGGCGACGGTGAGCCAGGCGGCGAGCGGGAACAGGTAGCCGCAGGCCACCGCGCTCGTCGGCCGGAGCCCGCCGCCGGACACCTGGAGCACCGCCGTCGCCAGCACCAGCACCAGGATCGGCGCCGTCAGCCGCTGGCGGGCACCGGCCACGGTCAGCGCGTACCTCCGGGCCGCCGCGCTCACGGCGTCACCTCGGGCGCGGCCCGCACCTCACGCACCGACCAGCCGTCCGCGAGCGCAGCGCGGAGCAGGTCGTCCACCTCGTGGGCGGCCACCTCGTGGGTCAGCGCCTCGCCGGCCGCGCGGGCCAGGATGACCCGCACCCGCGGGAGTCCGGGCACCACCGTCTCGGGGCGGACCAGGGTGCCGCCCTCGATCCGGTACGCCGTGCGCCCGGGCGCCGCCGTCGGGTGCGGCGCCGCCTCGACCACGATCGCACCGGCGGAGGCGCGGCCGGCCAGCAGCCGGTCGAGTGCCTCCGCACCGGCCGGGTCCAGCGCGGCGTACGGCTCGTCGAGCACCAGGAGGCCGGCGCCCGACAGCAGCACCTGGACCAGCCCGACCTTGACCAGGTTGCCTCGCGACAGCGTGCCCACCGGGTCGTCGAGCCCGGGCGAGACCCCGAGCTCGGCCGACAGTTCGTCCAGCTCCCGGTCCGTGGCGGTGCCACCGCGAGTGGCGAGCACGAGGTGCAGCCACGACCGCCCCGTCAAACGCGGCGGCGGCTCGACCCGGTCGGGCAGGTAGGCGACGGTGGCCGGTCGGTCGACGACCTGCCCGGCGACCGGGAGGCTCAGCCCGGCCGTGGTCCGCAGCAGGGTGGACTTGCCGGAGCCGTTGGCGCCGACGACGGTCACGCGGTCGCCCTCAGTCAGCGCGAGGTCGACGTCCCTGAGCACCGCAGCGCGCGTGCCGGGCCGCCGGGTCGACACCGCCTCGAGACGCACGGCGCCCATCCTGACCCATCACCGGTCACGCCCGACGACCGTCGTCAGTCGGTCCCGTCGTCGGCGTGGGCGAGGATCACGAGCTGGATGCGGTCGCGGGCGTCGAGCTTGGTCAGCAGGTGCCCGACGTGGGTCTTGACGGTGCCTGTGGTGATGTGGAGATCGGCGGCGACCTCGGCGTTGGACATGCCGCGTGCCACCAGGTCGAGGATCTCCCTCTCGCGCGGCGTCAGTCCGGTCAGGGAGGCCCGGCTCCGTCGCTCCCGAGGCGTGCGGAGCCGGTCGATCACGGTGCGGGTCACCGAGGGCGACAGCAACGCGTCGCCGGAGGCGATGATCCGGACCGCCTCGTGGAGCCGGGTCGAGGGCGTGTCCTTGAGCAGGAAGCCGCTGGCCCCGGCTTCCAGGGCCGCGATGACGTACTCGTCGAGGTCGAAGGTGGTCAGCACCACCACCCGGGCGTCGGTGTCGCGCACGATCAGGCGCGTCGCGGCGAGACCGTCCATGTCGGGCATCCGCACGTCCATGAGCACGACGTCGGGGCGGCGCTCGCGCACCACGTCCACCGCCTCGCGACCGGTGGCCGCCTCGCCGACGATGACGAGGTCCTCGGCCGTGGCCAGGATCCCGCAGAGTCCGGCGCGGACGAGGTCCTGGTCGTCGGCCACGACGATCCGGATCGTCATGTGCGCTCGAGTCGAGACAGCGAGTCGACGTGGGGGGTGAGTACGACGGGCAGGTCCACCTCGAGCGCGTAGCCCCCGTCCGGCGTGGCGCCGGCCCGGGTGCACCCACCGAGCAGGTGCAGGCGTTCGCGGATGCCGACGAGTCCGTGCCCGGATCCGCCCGAGCCGGCGGGAACCGGGCGTGTGGTCGCCGGCCCGTTCGTGAGCCGGACGTGTACGGCGTCCTCCGTGACCTGGACCAGCAGGTCGGCCCGATCGGCGCCGCTGTGCTGCAGCACGTTGGCGACTCCTTCCTGGACGACGCGGTAGACGCACAGCCCCACGTCGGGCGGGATCCGGTGGAGGTCGCCGCTGGTCACGCAGTCGACCCGGAGTCCCCCCGCTGCGGTCCGGGCAAGCAGGTCGGCGAGGTCGCCGACTCCCGGTGCGGGGGTCAGGGTCGGGACGTCGGCCCCGCTGTCGGGGTCCGTGGCCGGGTCTGGGCCGAGCCCGGTGCTGGAGGGTCTGCGCAGCACGTCCACCATCTGACGGAGCTGGCGCAGGGTCTCGCGTCCGGTGTCCTCCACGACGTGCAACGCACCCTCGGCCGCGGCGGGATCGTGGCGCGCCACGAGCGCGCCGTACTGTGCCTGGATCGTGATCACGCTCATGCCGTGGGAGACCATGTCGTGCAGGTCGCGGGCGATGCGGAGTCGTTCGTCGTAGACCGCGGCAGCTGCCGCAGCGGCACGCTCGGCCGAGGCCCGGTGGGCCTGCTGCTCCCGGGTCCGGGCCCACCACCGGCATGCCGTCCACACCAGCGCGCTGATCAGGCCGAGCAGCACCCACCGGTCGTGGGTGGGGGCCGATCGGAACGGCGCCAGGAGGGCCACGACCAGGGCGAGCACGGCTCGTCCTCCGGCCTGGGTCGACGAGACGCCCAGGGCCAGCAGCATCGGGAGGAAACAGGCGTAGAGCGGCGCACCGAGGACGATGACGCCCGCGCACCCGCAGACCACGAGCACGGGGGTGGCTCGCCACAGGGCCGCGAGACGGCGTTCGGGCCAGGCCGGGGGCCACATGTGTGTCAGCGTACGGATCGGGGTCGGCGCCGTCCTCCCTCCCCGGACATAGGTCAGGGGACCAGGACAGCGTCCGCAACACACGTCCCGCGGGCGATGTGGCGCACGCCCGGACTGTCGAGCCTGGGTGCATGAACCTCACCAGACCGCGCTCCCCCCGTCAGCACGTCGACGACCCCGTGGTGGCGGAGGGCCTGAGCAAGTCCTTCGGCCGGCGGACCGTGGTCACCGACGTGTCCTTCCGGCTCCGGCCGGGCGAGCTGACCTGCCTGCTGGGTCCCAACGGCGCCGGGAAGAGCACGGTGATCCGGATGCTGCTGGGCCTGACCACTCCGTCGGCCGGCCGATGCCTGGTCGCCGGGGCGCCGTATCGGTCACTGGCTCGTCCGATCACGGCCGTGGGCTCGATGCTGGACGGGCCCGGTGCCCACCCGGGACGCACCGGCCGCCACCACCTGACGACGCTGGCGGTCGCCTGCGGTATCGACCGCCGCCGCGTGCCGGCGGTCCTCGACGAGGTGGAGCTCGTCGGGGCGGCCGATCGCCGGGTGGGCGGCTACTCGCTCGGGATGCGACAGCGGTTGGGCCTCGCGGCCGCGATGTTGGGCGACCCCGCGGTGCTGGTCCTGGACGAGCCCGGCAACGGACTCGACCCTGCTGCCCAGGTCTGGCTCCGCCGCGTCGTGCGCGCCCAGGCTGACCGCGGTCGCACCGTCCTGCTCTCGACCCACCTGCTGGCCGAGGTCTCTGCCAGCGCGGACCGGGTGCTGGTCATCTCCGGAGGTCGGCTGAAGACGGATACCACGCCTCAGGTGCTGACCGGCCCGGGAGAGTCTCTCGAGGACGCCTACCTCCGACTCGTCGGCGACCAGTCCGACGAGTCTTCGACCGGGCCGACCCGATGACGCTCTCCGTCGCGCTCGGACCAGATGCCTCCGCCGGCCAGTGGTCACGCGCTGTCCGGGCCGAGGCCCGCAAGCTGCTCGGGCTGCGCTCCACCTGGCTGATCCTGGGGCTCGCCAACCTGGCGGGAGTGCTGCTCGGCGTCCTGACCCTGCACTCGACGGCCGCCTCGTGGTCGACGCTGTCCCCGAGCGACCGGGCCGCCTTCGACCCGACGGCCGACGCGTTCACGGGGTTCCAGTTCACCCAGCTCGCCCTCGCTGCCTGGGGCGTCCTCGCGGCCACCGGCGAGTACGCGCACCACACGATCGACTCGACCCTGACGGCCGTCCCACGCCGCGGCATCGTGTTCACCGCCAAGCTGGCGGTGGTGGTCCTCGTCTCGCTGCCGCTCAGCCTCGTCAGCGTGGCGGTGACCTGGGCCGTGGGTCAGGGCGTCCTGCACCGGAGCGGACTGGACGCAGCCCTGTCCGACCCCCGGCGTCGTGCGCGCCGTCCTGTGCGCGGGCCTGTTCCTCACGGCGGTGACCGTGCTCGGTTTCGGCCTCGGTGTCCTGCTCCGGCACACCGCTGCGGCCCTGTGCGTCCTGTTCGGCCTGCTGTTCCTCGCCTGGCCCGCCGCTCGCGCGGTCGAGGGCTTCAGCTATCTCCCCGATCGGTGGCTGCTGGTCAATGCCGCCGACGCCTTGGTCACCACCCACCCGATCACCGGGCCCAACGCCGTACGCACGCCCGGGGTGAGCGCCGCCGCCCTCGAGATCCTGGTCTACCTGGTCGTCGTCCTCGGCCTCGGGGCCGGGCGGAACCGGCACGACCCCTAGCAGCAGAAGAGCCGGCCGCGATGGTCGCGGCCGGCTCTAACCGGGGGTGGGGCTCGGTGGACAGTCGGGTGAGGGCACCTCAGCGACCGCGCGCGTTCATCAGGTAGTCGTCGTACGGCGGGACGCGGAGCATGGCGTGGTGGGCGGCGACGGAGTCTCCCCAGGCGTCACGCATGAACGTACGGAACCGCCGGTTCTTGGTGGACTTCTCGGATGTGGTCATGCGTCCATTCTGGCCGTCCCGACTGTGAAGCACAAGCGAATGTTTCTTACGAACCATGAAGACATGCTGTATGGTGATGCCATGCTAGACGTCCAACGACTGAGGGTGTTCCGAGCCGTCGTGGCCAGTGGTTCCGTGCAGGCCGCGGCCGACCATCTGGGTTACACGCCGTCGGCGGTGAGCCAGCAGCTCTCCGCACTGCAGAAGGAGACCGGGCTGGTCCTCTTCGAGAAGGCGGGCCGCGGGATCTCGCCGACGGCGACCGCGAAAGTGCTCGCCGCCGAGAGCGAGGAGGTGATGGGCAGCCTCAGCCGGCTGGGCGGGGTCGTCGAGCACCTGCGCGAGGGGCGGTCCGGCAGCATCGCGATCGGGACCTTCGACTCGGCGGCGCAGTTCTGGCTGCCCCACGTCGCCAAGGGCCTTCAGCAGGACTTCCCCGAGCTGGTGCTCGAGCTCGGGCTCGACGAGCCGCTGCCCGGTGACACCCGCCCCTCCCGCCGCGACCTCGACGTCACCACCGAGACGGTCGACGGGCCCCCGACCGAGCGGCCGGGCTACGAGCGGCTGGTGCTGGTCGAGGAGAGCTACCGCGTGGTCGCGCCGCGGGGCCACGAGCTGTTCGACGACTACCACGGCGACGTGCCGATGGCCGCGCTCGCCGACCTCCCGATGATCGACAACGACCTGGGCGACACGATCTGCGGACTCATCGTCGGCAACGCCTGCCGGGCGGCCGGCTTCTCCCCGCGGTACGTCGCACGATCGGGCAACCACCACACCGCCCTGGCGTTCGTGGCCGGCCGGATCGGGGTCACGATCCTGCCCGAGCTCGCCGTCACCGACGACATGACGGGCGTCGAGAGCCGCCCCTTGGTCAGCCCGGCCCCCCAGCGGCGGATCGTGGCCTTCGTGCGTGACTCGTCGTCGATGAGCCCGCCGGTCTGCCGCGCGGTCGAGCTGCTGAAGGAGGCCGTGGCGACCACCGTGGCACGCCGCGCGCGCAGCTGACGCGAGCACCTGGGTCGGGTCCACGCCTGGGGTGATCGATCCCCACGTCCACCTGCAGCTCGGCGACGACCCGCCCGTCGCGGGTCGGTCGCACCGGGCTGCCGACTACCCGGCCGCGACCGCCGACCTCGAGCTCGCGGCGTACGGCGTGCTGGTGATGGCGCGGCGCGGTGACCTCGACGCGACCCGGGCCCGCAACGACGCGGCGCTGGCGGTCGTGGACGACTGCTCGAGGGCGTACGCGATGTGCTCGGTCCACCCCGCCGACGGCGCCGACGCGTTGGGCGGGATCGACCGGGTGGCGGAGGCCGGGACTCGTGGCCTGGCTGGCCGTCGGCTGTCCGGAGGCGCGGATCGTGCTCGCGCACACGTTCGGCCCGAAGTTCGCGATGGCCACGCTCTTCGCCGTGCTGGTCCGCTCTCCGTCTTCACCCGCAACGTCTGGCTGGAGCTGTCCGGCGTCGTCGCCATGTTCGGGTCCGTACGCCGACCAGCTCGCCTGGGTCTGCCGCACCCACGGGCTCGACCGGGTGGTGTGGGCCGGCGACCACCCCTTCTACGCACCGGACGAGAGCCTGGCCGGGCTCCGCGGCCTCGATCTGGGTGACGCGGAGCTCGACCTGGTGCTGACCGGGACGGCGACCGACCTGTTCGGCCTCTGACCTGGCGGTTCCTCAGGCGGCGATCTCCGTCAGCTCCGGCTCCTGGTCGACGATCGGCGCCGGGGCCGCGGTCTCGCGGGTGGCCCGCGAGGCCAGCACCAGCACGGCCGCCATCAGCACGACCCCGACCAGCCCGGCGACGTGGAACGCGTCGGTGAACGAGGACTTCACGGCCGCCAGGAGGGCGGGGTCGTGCCGGCCCTCGCGGACGCCGTCGATCACGCTCTGCTCGGCCGTCGAGCCGGGCAGGTCCAACCGGAGGCGGTAGACCACGGTGCCGAGCGAGCCGATCACGGTCAGGCCCAGGGCGATGCCGAGCTCGTTGGACAGCTGGGCGAGCGAGGCGCTCGAGGCGGCGCGCTCGGGCGGTGCGGCGCTCATGATCCCGTCCATCAGCATCGGGAACGCCGCGCCGATGCCGAAGGTGGCCAGGCTGCCGCCGGCCGCGACGATCGGGCGACCCGTCGCGGACGCCGGCGCCACGACGTAGAGGGCGAAGCCGACCGTCATCAGCGACATCATCGAGACGACCACGGTGCGCTGCGGGAAGTGGCGGTTCAGCCACGGGCCGAGGTTGGCGGCCGCGATCATCGAGACCATCATCGGCAGCATCCACCAGGCGGACTGCAGCGGCGAGAGCCCCTGGACCTCCTGCAGGTAGAGGTTGAAGAACAGGGAGGTCCCGCCCATCAGCAGCGCGGTCAGGAACAGCGCGGCCAAGGTACGACGGACGCGCGGCCGGGCCAGCAGCCCCAGGTCGAGCAGCGGGTGCGCCAGGGTCGCCTGGCGGCGGAAGAACACCGTACCCAGGACGAGGCCGACCACGACCGTGACGAGCACCGGGGAGTCGAAGCCGGTGGCGACCGCGCGCTTGAGGGCGAAGACCAGGCTCAGCACCGAGACGATCGAGAGGCCGGCGCTGGTGAGGTCGAGGGGTGCGGGAACGTCGGCCTTCGACTCGGGGATCAGCCGGGGGACGACCGCGATGGTCAGTGCCATCACCGGCACGCCCATCAAGAACACCGAGCCCCACCAGAAGTGCGCGAGCAGCAGGCCACCGATGAACGGCGCGACCGCCATGCCACCGAGGAAGACGGTCATCATGGCGCCCATGGCCTGGATCCGGGCCTTCTCGTCGGTGAACAGACCGCCGAGCAGGGCCATCGACGCCGGCATGATCGCCGAGCCGGCCAGGCCCATCACCCCGCGGGCGGCGATCACCAGCTCGGGGGTGCTGGCGAAGGCGCCGATGCCGGAGGCGATCGCGAAGATCGCCGCGCAGACCAGGATCATCCGGCGGCGGCCGATCCGGTCGGCGATCGCTCCGGTGGTGAGCATCGCGCCGGCGACCATGAAGTTGTAGCTGTCGGTCATCCAGAGCAGCTCGGTGGCACTGGCGTGCAGGTCGCGGCCCATCGTCGGCAGGGCCACGTTCAGCACCGCGATGTCGACCGCGACCAGCAGGGTCGGGAAGGCGAGTGCAGCGAGGGCGAGGAGGGAGCGCGTCCGGGTCGAGCGCGGCTGGCTGGTGACGGTCATCGTGACTCCTGGGTCGGTGTCGGTTCACTCCTAGGTCGAACGGCGGACCCCGCTTTCGACACGAAGCGCGAAACTTCTTGCGCCCTGCTCAGCCGTCGGTACGGCGCCAGGCAAAGGAATGCCGATTCGCCTGCAGGGGGGTCGGGCCTGCGCGGACGATGGGCGACGCACGACTCCTCATCCCGCTGACCTCCCCCGGAGCACCGATGACGCGCACCGCCCGACTCGCCGTCTGCGCCGTCGCGGCGCTCGCGCTGGCCGGCGTGGGCACCGACGCGCAGGCGCTCGGGGGACACCGCCTCGCGCGGGACCACCACACCCGGATCGAGCACGACGGCTCCCCGCGGGTGCTCCACGCGCTCGGCCGCCTGGACCGCCGGCTGGAACGCGCGACCCGTGACCGGCGGCTGGCGCCACTCTCGGACGCCGACCGGGCGGACCTGCAGACCAACGTGACCGTCGACGAGGCAGCAGTGGAGGCCGCGGCGACGGCGTACTCCGCGGACCCGACGGCCGCGTCGCTGGCCGCGGCCAAGGACGTGCTGAGGAGCTACCACGCCGACAGGTACGTCGTGGCCACGAACATCCTGCGACACAGCCGGCGTACGGCGACCGCGATCAGCGCCCTGCAGGTGCTGGTGGTGCCCGGGAGCGATGACGACACCGCCCTGGCCACCGCGAGCGGCCTGCTCGCCGGCGCCCCGGCAAGCGGCTTCACCGCCACCACGACCCGAGCGCGCCTGCACGCGGCCCGCCGCGCGGTCGCCCAGGCGCGGGCACTGGTCGGCCAGGTGCGCGCCGACCTCGCGACCGACTGAGTCGCAGCAGGCAAAGATTCGCCGATTCCCCCTCCGGGCCGGCTCTGGTTGCCAGAGCATGAGCGTGCAACGCGTCCTCCGCCGCCCGCCACTCGCTGGCCGCGGTGTGGAGCGTCGTACGGGGGGTTGAGACCGGACCTCAGCTCTCGCACCACGTCGGGCCCGCCTCCTCACGGGGGGGCGGGCCCGACGTCGTGTCGGCCGGCGACGACCCGGCTGTCGCCTGGGTCGTCCGCCTGGGTGGGTGTTCTTGTACCGGTGTGGGCGGACGACTCGGCTGTCGCTTGGGTCGTCCGCTTGGGTGGGTGTTCTTGTACCGGTGTGGGCGGACGACTCGGCTGTCGCCTGGGTCGTCCGCTTGGGTGGGTGTTCTTGTACCGGTGTGGGCGGACGACTCGGCTGCCGCTTGGGTCGTCCGCCTGGGTGGGTGTTCTAGTACCCGCGAGGGCGGACGACCGAGGCGGCTCGATCTGAGTAGGGCGTCAGCCGACGAGCACCAGGTCCTGGCGGGCGGGCTCCTCCTGAGCGGCGTGGTGGGCGCGGCGGAGGGCGCCGAAGGCCATCGCGCCACCCGACACCACCAGCGCACCGGCGAGCAGCAGGCCCCAGTGGAAGCCGGACAGGTAGGCGTCCGCCGGCGAGCGACCGGCGGCGAGCGCCGCGCCCTGGCGGCTGGTCAGCACCGCGCCGATCACGGTGATGCCGAGCAGACCGGCGACCTCACGGGAGGCGTTGAAGACCGCCGAGGCCACGCCGGCCTGGCTGGTCGGCATCACGCCGAGCACGGTGGCCGTCAGGGGGATGGTCATGCCGCCGCCCAGACCGATCACCGCGAAGCTCGGCATCAGCGAGAGGAACGTCGCGTCCTTGCCCAGCAGCGCGACCGAAGCGATCGCCAGGCCCATGGCCAGCATCCCGAAGCCGGTGGAGCGGTAGGCGCCGAACCGCGCGGCGACCCGGTCGGACACGATCGCCGAGCCGGCCATCAGCAGGGCCATCGGGACGAACGCCGCTCCCGCCTTGGTCGGCGAGAAGCCGAGCACGCCCTGGAGGTAGAGGGAGGTGAAGAAGTAGATGCCGAAGAGGCCGAACGCCCACAGCATCAGGGCGACGATGCCGCCGGTGAACTCCATCCTGCGGAACAGCGTGACGTCGACCATCGGCTGGGCGACCCGTCGTTCGACGACCACGAAGGCGAGAGCGGTCGCGGCGGCGAACGCGAAGGCGCCGAGGATGCCGGTCGAGGTCCAGCCGCGACCGTGTCCCTCGATCAGCGCCCAGGTGAGGGCGAAGAGCGAGACCGTGGACAGGCCGAGGCCGGCCAGGTCGAGCGGACGCGCCTCGTCCTCGCGCGACTCGGTGATGGCCCACGCACCCAGCGCCATCGTGGCGATGCCGACGGGGAGGTTGATCCAGAAGATCCACTCCCAGGAGACGTGCTGGGTGAGCAGGCCGCCGAGGACCGGGCCGACCGCGAGCGCCAGGGCACCGACGCCGCCCCAGATGCCGACCGCGGCGTTGCGCTCGCGCGGGTCGGTGAACGTCGCGCTGATGATCGCCAGCGTGGTCGGCGTGACGGTGGCGGCGCCGATGCCCTGGAGGGCGCGGGCCGCGATCAGGGTGGTCGCTCCACCGGCCAGACCCGCCAGGAGCGAGGAGATCGTGAAGATCGCCAGGCCGACGAGGAACAGCCGCCGTCGACCGTAGCGATCGGCCAGTCGCCCTCCGGCGAGCAGCAGCCCCGCGAACGTGAGGATGTATCCGCTGACCACCCACTCGATGCCCGAGGTGGTCAAGCCCAGCTCGCGCTGGATGTCGGGGATCGCCACGTTGACGATGTTGTTGTCGAGGTAGGTCATGAAGGTGGCCAGTGCCACCGCCACGAGCGCCCATCTGTTGCGGGTCATCTCACGTCTCCTATACGTCGTACATGTATGTCGTACAGGAAACCCTGTACGACGTATAGTTGTCAAGCCTTATCGTGTATAGTGGTCGGCATGACCCCCCGGACCGCCACCGAGACGAAGCCCTCCAGGACGGCCGGGAAGGGCGACCTCAGCCGCGACGCGATCGTCGAGCGGGCGCTGACGGTCATGGACACCGAGGGTCCCGACGCCGTCACGATCCGACGCATCGCCCAGGAGTTCGGGGTGACCCCGATGGCGCTCTACTGGCACGTCGCCAACAAGGACGAGCTGCTCGCGGCGATGGGTGACGCCCTGCTCGCGGGGGTCACCCCGCCACCCGCGACCGGATCGTGGTCGGTACAGCTGCGCGGCGTCGTCGAGAACCTGATCGAGAACCTCTCGCAACACCCGGCGGCCGCCGGCCTCGTCTTCCCGCGCGTCCTGGTGACCGAGCCCGGGCTGCGGCTGACCGAGTTCACCCTGACGCTGCTCCAGGACGCCGGCTTCAGCCGCGAGCAGGCCGCCGACCTCGCCCGGATGGGCCTGCAGACCGCGATGATGCTGGTCACCCAGCTCCCCGGCGGCGAGAACCAGGCCGCTCAGGAGGAGCGCGACGCCCTGCTCGCCGAGAAGCGCGCCCACATCGAGAACCTGCCGGCCGACCTCTATCCCCACGTCCGGGCCGCGGCGGTGCCGCTGACCGACTGCGACGACGAGACGGCGTACTACTCGTTCGGCGTCGACCTCTACATCGAAGGCGCGCTCGCCCAGCTGCGCCGGATCAAGCGCGGCTGACCAAACCCCGCGACATCCGGGCTCGGGTCCGGGATGCTGCGCCTCGTGCCCCGTCCACTCGTGCCGAGCGTGCTGCGTGAGGAGCCGCAGTACCGGTTGCTGTTCGGCAGCCAGGTGCTCAGCGTCCTCGGCGACCGGGTCACCAGCGTCGCGATCCCGTTCGCCGTGCTGTCGGTGGGTGGTGGCGTCCGCGACGTCGCCCTCACCTCGACGGCCCAGTTCCTTCCGTTCGTCGTGCTCGCCGTCCCGGCCGGCGTCTGGGCCGACCGGTGGGAGCGCAAGCGGATCCTGATCGGCTCGGACACCGTCCGGCTGGTCACCCAGACCATCGCGGCCGTACTCCTGCTCTCCGGGAACGCCGGTGTGCCCCAGCTCGTGGTGCTGGCGGCGATCTTCGGGGCGGCCGATGCGTTCTTCGCGCCGGCGTTCAGCGGCCTCCTCCCCACGACGGTGGGTCCCGGCAACCTCCAGCCGGCCAACGCGTTGCGGGGACTCAGCTTCTCGCTGGCCAACGTCGCCGGTCCGGTGATCGCCGGGGTCCTGATCGGCTTCGCCGGTGGGCCGGGGTCGGCGCTGGTCTTCGACGCGGCGACGTTCCTGGTGTCGGTCGTGCTCCTGCTGCCGCTCCGGCCGCGCGTCGTGGACGAGGTGGTCGCGGAGGACGCCGGCGCCGCGCCCGCGTCGTTCCGCTCGTCGCTGAGAGAGGGGTGGCGGGAGGTGCGATCGCGCAGCTGGGTGCTCGGCTACCTCGGCGGCTTCTCGGTCTACCACGCGATGGTGCTGCCGGCGATCTTCGTGGTCGGGCCGGTGCTGATGCAGGACCACTACGACGGCGCGCGGTCGTGGGCGATCGTGACGGCGCTGTTCGGGATCGGCAACATCCTCGGTGACCTGCTGCTGCTCGCCTGGCGACCGACGTACGCGCTCCGCGTCGGGGCGCTGATGCTGGTCGGCGCGTCGTGCCAGGCGGCGATCATCGGGAGTCATCTGCCGGTGTGGGGGATCGGGATGCTCGAGCTGCTGACCGGGATCTGCGTGACCGGGACGTTCACGCTCTGGGAGACCTCGCTCGGCGAGCACATCCCACCGCGGTCCCTCTCGCGGGTCTCGAGCTACGACTACCTGGCGAGCACCGGCGTCATCCCCCTCGGCAACGTCGTGGTCGGCGTCCTGGCCGCGGTGCTCGGCATCTACCCGGCGTTGCTCGCGATGACGGTCGCCGGGGTCGGTGCCGCCCTCGCGGTGGTCTCGATCCCCTCCGTCCGCCACCTGCCCCGCGGCCTGCAGCCATCCGGGTCGTCCGCCTGAGCGGGTACTAGAGGAACCGCTCGGGCGGACGACCCGGGACGGCAGTCAGACCGTCGTTCCAGGCTCCAGCCGCGCGCCGGCGTCGACGACCGACTCGATCACCGAGCAGCGCCCGACCAGGACGATGTCCTCGTCATGGGCGACCCGGGTCGCCGGAACCGCACCGACCCGGGCACCGCGTCGGAGCTCGGTGTCGTCGTCGACGATCGTGGTCTGCACCACGGCACCCCGCCTGATCACGCAGTCGGCGAAGATCACGCTGTCCGTGACCCGGGCACCCCTCTCCACGACGACGCCGGGCCCGAGCACGGAGCCCGAGACCTCGCCGGCCACGTCGCAGCCGGGGGAGAGCAGGCTGTCGGTCAGTCGCGCCGAGGGCCGGACCCTCGCGGCCGGCCGGTCCGGCCAGTGGGCGATCACCGGTCGCCCCGGTTGCGAGAAGACGTCGACCTTCCCCGCCAGCAGGTCACGGTGACCTCGGAGATACGTGTGCGGCTGGCCGAGGTCGCGCCAGTAACCGTC
>Ga0070665_100000740_pt1 | contig 43471 bp, 25 predicted proteins | sample KBSS13metaG_FD_65862 | JGI IMG/M metagenome (GOLD analysis project Ga0070665, IMG submission 65862) | Switchgrass rhizosphere microbial communities from Kellogg Biological Station, Michigan, USA - KBS S1-3 metaG | ecosystem: Host-associated > Plants > Roots > Rhizosphere > Soil ...
CCAGCGACGCCGAGCGCGGAGCGATCGTGACGAGGTTGCAGAGCGAATCTGGATTCGACGGCGGGAAGAACCGCCGCGCCGCCGAAACATTCACAACCCCACGCGGCGAGCGATTCGCCAGATCACGAACGCAGGTCTCATGGCTACGCGTACTATGACGAGCCGCGCGGCCGATTTCTAGCGCAGTTTTCCGAGAAAACTGCGAGGCTTTGAGGACTTGAGGGGTTGAGGCTTTGAGGGAGAAGACTGGCGCAATACTAACCCGAAGCGCGAGCGAGGGTTCTTCGTGACGCGTCGCAACAAAAGAAAACGAAGAACCCTCGCTGGCGCTTCGGGCTGGTGGACGCGATGAGCGTGCGCAGTGCACGAGCGCGTACTTTAAACACGGCGATCCGCGTGATGCACTTCGTTCCTCCCCCGTCTTCGTCGTGTCGTCGTGCCGTTGTGGTGAATCCTCGGACTTCGGCAAGAAGATAAAGATCACGAAAACACGAAAGCACGAAACAGAACGATGTGTTTAAAAGGGGTCTTGCTCACTCGGCGAAAACTGCGAGTGGACTGACGGCCCAACCGAGACGTTTATTGGACCCAAACGTCAGCCAGCAATTCCGCCAGCAGTTCCATCGGCAGCCCGACGACATTCGACGGGCTACCCTCTTCGATGTGGACCCAATCGAGTTCGTCTTGAAAGCCGAAGGCGCCTGCCTTCCCTTCCCAGAGGCCCGTCGCCAGGTATTCTTCGATTCGCGCAGCCGGCAAGTCGTCCATCTGTAAGGTTGTCGTGGCCACGCGTATGGTCGGCTCGCCTGCCGGCACGCGCCACACGCACAATCCGCTGAAGACCCGGTGCCGGCGACCGGAGAGCATGGTCAGCATGCGGCGGGCGTGCTCTTCGTCGACAGGTTTACCCAGCACCTGCCCGTGGCACTCGGCGACCGTGTCGCAGGCGATGATCACGCTGGGGCCGACGCGGGTCGAAACATCGGCCGCTTTCTGCCAGGCCAGGCGGGCGACCAGCTGAGGCGGCGTTTCGCCGCTGCAAACACCACATTCGGCCAATTCGCTGGGCGAGACGACCTCGAATGGATAACCGGCCTCGGTCATTAGTTGGCGGCGGCGAGGGGACGTGCTCGCCAAAATCAATCGATCAGACGGCATGCTTGGATCTCTACGACGGCTTGGCGCTCTGGTGGCCCTGGTCTCGCCATTCTACGATCGACTCAGCGACAACCATACCGACTCAACCGCGCGACCCGAACATGCCCAAAGTGGATCTGGCCGTCTTATACGAAGACAATCATGTCCTGGTGCTCAACAAGCCGGCCGGGCTGCCGACCATGGGAGTCGCCGCGGACCAGGAAAGTCTGCTCGAGCGGGCCCGGCAATACATCAAGCATCGCTACCAGAAGCCGGGGAATGTCTATCTTGGGGCGATGAGCCGCTTGGATGCTCCAGTCTCCGGCGTGCTGCTGTTCGCCCGCACCAGCAAGGCCGCGGCCCGGCTGACGGCGCAGTTCGTTGCCCATACGGTGGACAAAACGTATTGGGCGATCGTCGCGGGGGAAGTGGCGCCTGCGAGCGGCAGACTAGTTGGCTTCGTCAAGAAGGACGAGCGCCACCGGAAGATGCACTGGACAGCCACGGCGCAAGATGGCGCGCAAGAGGCGCGGCTTAACTATCAAGTAAAAAAGAGCACGCCGCTGGGCACACTGGTCGAAGTGATGCTCGAGACCGGTCGCAAGCATCAAATCCGACTGCAACTTGCCCATGAAGGCTGGCCCGTTGTCGGCGATCGAAAATACGGCAGCCGGGCGGAGTTTCCGCTTGGGATTGCATTGCATAGCCGTCGGCTGGTGTTCACTCACCCGACGCGCGACGATCGCATTGAGGTCGTCGCGCCGCTACCCGCGTCCTGGGCGAAGGCCCGGCTTGAGTAAGGGCCCACGTTATTCAGCCGCGGACCGTTCAGCCGTAAACCAAAGAAGCTGCGGCTTAAACGTGCGACCACTGAGGGCTTTGCTGCGACAGTCCGCTAGCAACTTCCCACTTGCCCGACTCGTCTGAGTGGAGCGCAAAGCCGCGATCGCCTCGGAGGCCATGCATGCCCACGAACTCGTGCAGGTCGATCACCATCTTCGAACGTGCATAACGTTCCCCATCCCAGGTGAGCAGGACGGCCTTGGCGACACTTCCTGGCTCCAGATTCTCCAGAAGCTCAAACCGACGAAGACCATGCATGGCATCTACTCCGCTAATACCAACGTTTGACACACGCCTATTATCGAACGATGTTAGCCAAAACTCTTACGAATCTGTTATTTTGATATTACGCATTCGTAAGGCTCTCAGCAAGCACAATGCGACCGAGTGGTCCGTAGAATCCGCGATGTTTCGGGTATTTAGGGGCCGATTAGCCGGCTGATTGGCGGCTGCATCCGAGCCGTAACAGTGCGCAACCTCGAAGTCAGGCGCTACGGATCACCCCACCTGCAGGAGGGGAAAACTGATTAGCATTGCTAATGCTATCGGTTCAGGAGGCCTTCCGTTGGCCTAACTGTGCCTTCGGCGACGCGCGCAGGCCAAAATCGGATGTCGCAAAAGACGCAAGGGCCTGGTGGGTTTGAGCCGCTATTAAGCATTGAATCCCGCGCCTGCGAGCTACTTTCTCGGCAGCAAAATCACGCATCTTTGCTTGGCCAAAGTCTCGCTGCGCACTATGCTAAACCTACGACCAGGGACATTCGTGCGCAGTTCGCCAGTAACGGCGCATTTAGGGGAACAAAACGGAGGCCGACGGCGTCTAAACCGTCGAGTGGCGCCCGTTTCGCGCGGGGCGGCTATAGGCGAAATATAGGTAGACACTCGTGGCCAACACGACCAAATCCACATTCCAGCAAGCCGCACTGGGCAGCTCCCTGCTGACGCAGGAAGAGCTGGACGAAGCGGTTGCGCTGCTGATTTCTGAAGGTCAGCCAGAGCCTACCGACGAACAACTCGCCTCACGGCTCGTAGCGCTCGGCCGCCTGAACCGTTGGCAGGCAGAGCAACTTCGGTTGGGCCAGCAGAAGTTCAATCTCGGTGATTACCACATCATCGATTCGATCGGCCAAGGCGGCATGGGGCACGTCTTCAAGGCCGAACACGCGCTGATGGGGCGCATCGTCGCGGTCAAAGTTTTGCCGCGTAGCAAATCAACGCCCGAGGCCGTCGCCAGCTTCTTTCGCGAGATGCGCGCTCAGGCGCAGTTGGATCATCTTAATCTGGTTCGCGCGTTTCACGCCGGCAACGATGGCAATGTCTACTTCCTGGTGACCGAGTACGTGCCAGGCTCGGACTTGCGCCGGCTGATTCGCCGCCGCGGCAAGATCAGCATGGGCACGGCCGCCGTGATCATCTCGCAAGCGGCCAAGGGACTCGACCACGCGCATAGCCGCGGGTTGATTCATCGCGACGTAAAGCCAGGCAACTTGCTCGTCACGCCCGAAGCGCATTGCAAGGTGTCCGACCTGGGCCTGGCGGGCTACTTCACCGAAGACGCCCCGGGCGATGGCCGCAGCGGCAAGATCGTCGGCACGGCAGACTACCTGTCGCCCGAACAAATCATGACGCCCGATCGGCTGACGGCGGCCAGCGATATTTATTCGCTCGGTTGCACGCTCTACTACGCCGTGACTGGCAAAGTTCCGTTCCCTGGCGGGACGACGCGCGACAAGGCTCGCGCCCATTGCCAGTTGCCGCCGATTGATCCGCATCGCTTCAATCCGGAATTGACCGACGAGTTCGTCGAAGTCATCGCGGACATGATGGCCAAGAGCATCGACGAGCGAATCCAATCTGCGAGCGAAGTCGCCGAACGGCTGAAGCCCTGGGCGGGCGATTTCGAGGCCGCGGCCGCTGAGATCGCGTCGTCCGAGCCGGCCGCGCCGCCAGTGATGGCGCCGCCACGTTCGAGACCGATGCCGGTTTTGCGCGACACGGAAACGAATTTTCTGATTCAACCAGCCGCTGAACCCGGCCTGCGGGATAGCTCGAGCCAGTCTTCGGTTGGCACTCAGCCGGCAAACTTTCTCGATCAGGAAACGCTGCCGACGATTGAGACCGAGTACTTTGCGCCGCTGCGGCCAGTGCACCGTTCCGATTTCGCCATGCCGGAATGGCTGCAATGGATGATGATCGTGGCCGTTGCCATCGCTGGCATTTCCGTGGCTTCGATCGTGCTCAGTAAATTCTTACTGTAGTTTTTACTGAGAACTGATTTCTTCCGGTTTCAAGATCTCGATCAATCGCGACCACGCTTCGCTGCGCGCTTTCAGATCGGCCGGGCTGGCGTCTTTGGCTTCGCCTGTGCGAAAGAAGCCCGCTTTCGCGCCAGCATAGGTGACTCCTTCGAAGTATCGCTCGGCTTCGGCCATTTGCGATCGAACTTTCGTAATCTCGCCCGTGATCCGTGTGTCGTTCTCGGCGTAGAAGCCATAGACTGGCGACTGGATTTGTTTCACTTGCTCGGCAGTCGGCGCGGCGCCATAAAAGACGGCCGTCGCGGCGAGGCGTGGATTGTGCGAGGCGTAGAGAAACGCCTGCCCTCCGCCCCAACCGAAACCAACGACAACGATCCGTTTGTCGCCGCCAGAAAGCTTGCTGGCATAATCGCAAACGGCGTCAAGCTGCGAGGCAATCTGATCAGCCTTGATGTCGTAGAGCGCCGCCCGCGCCGCCGCGACGGTATCAAAGCTATCGGTTCCGCTCCCCTTGGCCACGACGTCGCTCAACAAATCGGGCGCAATTGTCAGGTATCCGGCCGTCGCTAATTGGTCAGCCAGCCGGCGTTCCCAGTTCGTCAGCCCGCGATCCTCATGCAACAACACCACGACTGTCGCCGAAACTGGCGACTCAGGTCGCGCTACCAAGGCGCGAATTGCGCGATCGCCGGCCGATTTGATTTCGACCCACTCGGTTTGCCGGGACGTGGGCTCCTCGCATCGGGCAGTCGCCGCGCTGAACGCAACGCTGGCGGCCAGCAGCGAGTAAATGGCAGCGTGCCTCAAATACAACTGGCAAATCACTCGCGCGCACATCGCGGTTGTCCTTCATGATCCGAATGCAGACCCGAAACTGCCCTTCAAGAACATACATTGCAACTGCTAGCGCCGAAGAGTTTGCTTGTGCAAATTGTGCGGGCGCGCGATAACTGGTTGGGGGGAAGCGAGTACCACGTCTTTCGTGTCGCAAAGGGGGAATGCCATGTTCAACCCAACCTCGCGTCGAGGGTTCTTGCAGGCTGGCGGCGTCGGGGCCCTGGCGGCCGCTACCGACCTGTCCTTTATCAGCAAACTCCGGCCGGTCACAGCGGCCGAAGCGCAGATCGATCCCAAGGTCGTGCAATTCGGGCCGGATATCGAACCGATTGTGCGACTGCTCGAGGAAACGCCTCGCGAACGACTGCTGGAAGAAGTCGCCACGCGGATCAAAGGTGGACTCAGCTATCGAGAAGTTCTGGCGGCGTTGCTCCTGGCCGGCGTGCGCAACGTGCAACCGCGGCCGAGCGTCGGCTTCAAATTTCACGCGGTGCTGGTCGTCAACAGCGCGCACCTGGCGAGCCTGGCTTCGCCGGCCGAGACGCGCTGGCTGCCGATCTTTTGGGCGCTCGACCAATTCAAATCTGCGCAAGCGGCGGACGTGAGAGAAAACGATTGGACCATGGCGCCAGTCGACGAGGCGGCCGTGCCGGCAGCCCACAACGCGCGGCAAGCGTTTGCCGACGCGATGGACCGCTGGGACGAAGGCGCCGTCGACGTGGCCACCGCTGGCCTCTCGCGCACGGTAGGCGCGAACGAAATGTTCGAGCTGTTCGTGCGCTACGGCGCGCGAGACTTCCGCTCGATCGGCCACAAAGCGATTTTCGTCGCCAATAGCTGGCGGACGCTCGGCGCTATCGGCTGGCAATACGCCGAGCCCGTGCTGCGCTCGCTGGCTTATGCGCTGCAAGCCCGCGAAGGGGACGGCCCGCCGGACAGTGACGCCCCCGCGGATCGCCCTTGGAAACGCAACGTGGAGCTGGCCAAACAGATTCGCGCCGAGTGGCAAGAAGGCAAACCGGCCGACGACGCCACGACTGATTTGCTGGCGACGCTCCGCACCGGATCCGAAGAAGACACGCCGCGGGCCGTGGTCGAAATGCTCAATCGCGGCGTTGCGCCGCAATCGATTTGGGACGCTCTCCTAGTTGGCGCCGGCGAATTGCTGGCTCGCCAACCAGGCATCGTCGGGCTGCACGCCGTGACGAGCAGCAACGCCTTGCGTTTTGGCTACGAGACGAGCGCGAGCGACGACACGCGGCGGATGCTGCTGTTGCAAAACGCGGCGTTTTTGCCGCTGTTTCGTCAGGCCATGGAACGACGTGGCGGCGCGCTGGCCGATATCAAGCTCGATACGCTCGAACCACTGCCGCCCGCGAATGCCGAGGCCGGCGTGGCGGAGATCTTTGCCGACATCGGCGAAAATCGCCTGCAAGCCGCCCGCAAAACGCTAGCCTACGCGCGGAGCACGGACCGCCCGGCGCCGTTCTTCGAAACCGCCCGCACGCTGGTGTTCTTAAAGGGTCGGGACTCGCACGACTACAAGTTCAGCTCCGCCGCGATTGAAGATTACTACCAGGTATCGCCGGCCTGGCGCGACAGGTACCTGGCCTCGACCGTGTTCAACCTGCGCGGCACGAAGGACAAAGACAACTCGCTGGTAGAGCGAACGAAGGCGGCGCTGGCTTAAGTCTGAGTCATGGGGATTGGGGCCTAAAGATGGGTGCAAGTCAGGAGGAAAGGTTCGTCGGGTGCCTGCTTGGATTGGCAATTGGCGATGCGCTCGGAGCCAATTTCGAAGGGCAGTTGCCTGTCTACATTCGCCGCCGATATCGGACCGGAGAGGAACTTATAGCGTCTCCGCCCGATGGGGAACTTTGGTATACCGACGATACGCAGATGACCATCGGCGTTGCGGAAGCATTGATTGCTTGTGGTTGTGTCGACGATGAAGAGATCTGTCGTAGATTCGCCGCGAACTACCGTCCCCAGCGTGGTTACGGCCGTGGCGCCAGGGTCATACTTGACGCCATGGTCGATGGCGGCGATCACAAGTGGTGGGCGGCAAATCACTTTCCTGGCGGTTCCTTCGGCAATGGCGCCGCAATGCGAGTCGCTCCCGTAGGATTAGTGTTCGCGCACGACGCCCCAAAGGTTTGGGAGCAAGCCAAACTGTCGGCTCTTCCGACACATGTTCACCCTCTCGGCATCGAAGGTGCACAAGTATTGGCAATGGCGGTGGCACTTGCATCCAATTGTGGCAGCTTTGACCGCGAGGCCTTTTTTGAGGCAATCGCCGAGCGGTGTAGTTCGTCAGAGTATTCAGGCCCGTTGCATCGGGCGGCGCGAGTTAAAGATGTCAATGACCTCGCGCTGTTCGGAAACGGCATTGATGCAACTTCGTCCGTCGTGACAGCGATCGCCTGTTTTGGACTTACACCCGACTCCTACTCGTCAACGATTGCTAATGCAATCTTGTTGGGTGGTGACACTGATACGATTGCTGCGATGGCCGGCGCAGTGAGCGGCGCTTATTTGGGACGGTCTGCAATACCAACGCACTTACTTGAGAAACTGGAAAACCGGTACCAGGGCCGTGACTACATTGAGCAGTTAGCCAAACAACTGCTTGATACCCGGGCAAGGATCGTCAACAGCACGCTTTGAAGGCGCCAACGCCCTAAACTTACGATTACTCACCGCCGGCCGCTGCCTTCACGCCGTCACGCGCAGCTTGCGCCAGCGAGCGCTCAATCAGCAGGTTCTGCACTGCCATGCTCGTCGCCACTTCGCGGGCCCAATACGGCGGAAGGTGCCCGCCGGCTGATTCGGCGTAGACGAATGGAATATTATTGTCCATCAGCAACTTGCCAAAGCGGCGGCTGCTGTCGATCAGACGATCTTCGGTTCCACAATCGACATAAATGTGCGGCAGTTTTGCGCGGTCCACCTTTAGCACCAGTTTGAATGGGTCGTGTGCGTCGCACTCCGCGGCGGTAAGAAAGATCTTGCCTTGCGGCGTCCGCTTCTTCGGCGTGTCGAAGCCGTCGATCTTGATCAGCGGATTGAGCTCGTCCCCCCACTCGCGCTTCATGAAGTCCGCCTGTTCCCCCTTGGCGAGCGACTCGCCGGTTCGCTGCGCAAAGGCCAGCGCTCCGCTATGGCTGCCGATCGAGCAAAACATGTCCGGATGGCGCAGCCCAAGCATGATGGCGCCATACCCTCCCATCGAGAGTCCATTGATGGCCCTGCCTTCTCGCCGGGCGATCGTGCGGTACTGAGCGTCGACATGGCCGATCAGGTCCTTGATGATGTAGTCTTCCCAGCGGTTTTTGTGATCGTCGCTTGTTTCAGCCCAGTTGACGTACCAAGAGTTGCCAACGTCGGGCATGACGACGATCAGCTTGTAGGCGGCGGCCGCTTTCGGCACGTTCATCTTCGACCAGGCGGTGTAATTGCTGGTCAGCCCGTGCAGCAGGTAGAGAACCGGATAGCGATCGTTGGATTTTTCATAACCGGCGGGCAGGACGATGTTGTACTTCATCTTCCGCCCGACGCTGTTTGCCTGATGCTCGATCGTCTGGACTTCCAAGTCTGCGGCGATCGCGATCGAAGTAAAAAGCGGAACGAAGGCCAAGACAAGGGCATAGAGCGGTGATGTGCGCGGCATGAGTAGTTCTCCGCCAAGAGGTACAGGCGTGCGGTGACAACAAGCGTGATCGTACTAGCCAAGACGCTGGCGTCACAGAGGTTGGTCGCAAACCGACCGCGATTACACCAGATCTTTCGCCTGCCGCTGGATCTTACGCACCGCCTGGGCGATTTCCTGCATGTCCTGCTCGTCCCCCAACAGCGCGTACTGCGGCACCCAATACGTTTCCCACGCCGCGCGGGCGGTGACAGGAAATGGTTGGCGCCAGCTCGGGTGCGGCTCGGTCGCGTCGCGCATCGTCCGCTGCCAGGCGTTGGTCTGAAACAACGACAGCTCGTGCACCGGAGGGTAAGCTGCCTGGTTCGGGATCCCTTCGGCGATCAGTGCTTCGATAAATCGCGAGGTTTGCATGCCGGCGAACTCTGCGCTAGCGACGTGAAAGATGTACGCGTAGTGGCTGTTGCGCGTCACGCGTGGATCGAGTGCCTGCGGCGTGACGCCGGGTATCTCTGCCAGCAGCGTATCGAGCAGGCGAGCGTTCTGATGGCGGCGACGCGTCTGTTCGTCGAGCCGTGTCAGTTGCACTTCCAGGATAGCGCCCTGCCATTCGCTCAGGCGGTAGTTCGAACCGTAGTTGAAGTGGCTGTAGAACCATTCGCCCGGCAGGCGCCCGCAGTCATGGGCCGAACGGAGTAAGCGTTCTGTGGCGTCGTCGTTGGTGATGATCACGCCCCCTTCGCCGGCGGTCATCAATTTGCTTTGCTGAAAGCTGAACGTCCCGGCGCGACCGTGTGTGCCGACAGGACGGCCGCGCCACTCACTGGCGTGGGCATGGGCGCAATCTTCGAGCAGCGCGATGCCGTGCTTTTCGGTGAGGGCAACCAGCGCGTCGAGGTCTGCCGGATGACCGCCCATATGGACCGCGATGACGCACTTGGTGCGCGGGGTAATGGCGGCGGCCGCCTGATCGCAATCAATGCAGTAGGTGTCCGCCGTGACGTCGACCAGCACGGGAACTGCGCCGGTCATCAGCACCGCGCTGGCCGTCGCGACAAATGTATAGTCTGGCACAATCACTTCGTCGCCCGGTCCCACGCCCAGCGCCAAAAGCGCGCATTCCAGGGCGTGCGTCCCATTGGTGATGGCCAGTCCATGACGGGCCTGATGCAACCGGGCGAATTCTCGCTCGAAGGTCAGCGTCCGCTCGCCGGGCGTGCGCCACCAGACGCGGCTATCCAGCACGTCGAGCAGGGCCTTCCGCTCGCGGTGGTCGAATTGCGGCCATTCGGGGAACGGCTTCGTCTTGGTCGGCGCGCCCCCTAGGAGTGCCAGCGTGGGCATATTCTTGCATCCATGAGTGAAATTAACGCCCGGCAAAAGATTCTGACCGACGAGTCCCAAATGATCGCCGCGTCGTTCGCCGCTGTGCGCCGCTCGGCCCCCGCAGGATGCGAATTAAAACAGTGCGGTCAGTAATTGGCAATATGCGCGAAATGTTTGCATTCTGGGGGCGCCCAGGTACCATGTGGCCTGAAACGAAGGGTGGCGGCCCGCGCTGCAAATGTGCGGTTTGGGCCCGGAACAGTTTGCATACGGCCAGGATTCGTGGCGGCTCGTTTGGCTTCTTGGCGATGTTTTTCTCAGGCTGTGCTTTCCTGGGCTCTAGCTCAGCGGGGCGAGGTTCAGTCTGGGCTCGGTAAGTCTTTGCGTCTCGTGCGTCTCTTCCGGCTAGCTGGACCTGACGTGCAACGCAAGCACTTTCGCGAATGGCACAGCGCCCGGATCCCTACGATATTGCGCGCCATGTTGTGCCGGACGGAAACAGGGGAGCGGTCCGATGAAGTTCAATATGGTTGGCGCTGCGCGCCACAGGAAGACTTCGACTACGCGGCGGGGCAGTTCTCGATTCCGCGGTCTGCGAATTGAAGCGCTCGAAGAGCGTCGCATGCTCGACGCCTCGGCGCCGTGGCAAAACCCGGTCGATTCGCTCGATGTCAATAACGACGGTTTCGAAACACCGATTGACGCCCTGCTGATCATCAACCGCCTTAACACGATCGGCCCTGGCAGTGTGCCCGATCTGGCGAACAGTACGCCGCCGCCCTACTACGATACAAACGGCGACAACTTCATCACCGCGCTGGACGCATTGTTGGTGATTTCCGCGCTGAATAGTCACGCCGTGGCGCCAGTGCTCGACGTCGAACCAACCTTGATTCGTGTTGATGGTCGGGCAAGCATTGATGGAACGACGGCTGATCCGACGATTACCGGCACGTTGACAAACGCAGCCACGGTTACATCGTTTACGGTCAAGGTCGATAACGGCCCGGTGACGGACATTATGTCCAAATTGCAGCCAGACGGCAGCTTTACACTGACGCCGGCATACTTATTCTCGATTGCCGGCGGCGCGCCAATGTCGGACGGCGATCACACAGTGCTACTCCGCTCGCTCAATCCGTACGGACATATTTCGACGATCCCGCTAACTATCAAACTGCAACGATTGAATTTGTCATTGGCGCCGCTCAGCGACGACATTACGCCTCAGTTGAGCGTGCAAGTTGCGCCCTCGCTGGGTCTGGCGAATGGCACGCTGGTCAAGATCGATGTGGATCTGAATAACGATGGCAACTACTCGCCGTCCGAAATGAACTATGCGACGGCGCCCCTGTTCAACAACGCCGCAAAGTTTGAACTGACGCCTGCGCTGCCAACCTCCCAAACGGCTGGTGGCCCTTACAACATCCACGTGCGGGCACGCGCTCAAAACGTCTCCGGAACGCAGCAGGTTTTTGACTCGCAGGAAGTTCGCATCGACACGGAAGTCAGCGATGTGCTGAAAGACTACGTAAATTTTGACGATGGCAAGTTCCAGTGGAACATTGTCAACACGCTACCGGGCCCTGGTTACACGGCCTACATCGTAAATCTGATCAGTCAGCAATGGCTGACACCTGGTGACACGAACCGCAGTCTCTGGCAACACTGGGTGACGATCGTTGTTCCGAGCGGGCCAATTGCGAATAAGGCGCTGCTATTCATCGACGGAGGCGACAACTCGGCCACCGCTCCAAGCAGCGTCGACCCATCGTTCATCGAAGGCGCGTTGCAAACACACAGTGTGGTGATTGACCTCAAGCAAGTGCCGAACCAGGCCCAGGAATTTACGGGCGAGACCCCCACCAATGCTCGCACCGAGGACGAAGTCCTCGCCTACACATTCGATCATTTCCTGAACGATCCGACCGACACCGAATGGCCGGCGCTACTGCCGATGACCAAGGCCGCGGTCAAGGCGATGGACATGGTCCAGGCGCTCGTCCCGACTGTCGCCAGCAATCAGCAAGTCAACGGATTTGTCGTCAGCGGTGGTTCAAAGCGTGGCTGGACGACCTGGCTGACCGCGGCCGTTGACGACCGCGTCGTGGCCATTGCGCCGATTGTCTTCGATGCCCTGAATCTCGACGAACAAATGGTTCATCATTACGGGGCGTACGACTTCTTTTCCCCGGCAATCAAACCCTACGAAGACTTGCAGGTGTTTGATCGAATTCAGACGAACGAAGGCCAGCAACTCGGACAGATCATTGATCCGTATCGCTACATTTACAGTGGTCGGTTCAACATTCCGAAGTTGCTACTCAATTCCACGGGGGATCAATTCTTCCTGCCTGATTCGGCGCAGTTTTATATTCACGACCTGCCTGGCCAGACGTCACTGCAATACATTCCGAATTCGTCGCACGGTTTGGGCGATGATGTTGGTGTCTCGACGGATGCTTTCCATAGTCTCGTCACGTTTTATGCCTCGGTACTCACCGGCGTGCCTGTTCCGCAGTACTCCTGGTCAGTCCAAACAGATGGGTCGATCAGTGCGGTAACGGCCTCCGCGCCGACGGAAGTACGCCTTTGGCAGGCGACGAATCCAGACGACCGAGATTTCCGCAAGCAGTACACGAATGTCGTGTATACCAGCACTTTGCTCAGCAACCACGGCGCCGGCGTCTATACGGCCGATGTCCCCACGCCGGCAACCGGAGCCACGGCGTTCTTTATCGAATTCACCTACCCATCGCTCGTCCCGGGCATGTCGTACAAGTTCACCACCGAGATTCACGTAAAAACGAACCAGCCACTGTTCGATTGGCCGTTTGAAATCGGCGATGGTATTTTCGACACCCCCTCATCGTTAATGGCCGGCGGGGCTCCGCCAATCGCCGGGGCACTCCTGATGTCAACTCCGGCCGAGTTGGCGTCTGCCGCGCTGATACTGATCTCGCCGGCGGCCATCTCCGCGCCAGGTTCTGACCCGCAAAGTACGCAGGTTGTCGCAGCCGTTGTTTCGACACAGCAAGCCGGTTCGGACGAAACGGCGAGTGTTGTTGAGACCACCCTACTATCGGGCCTGCAAGACCCACTGCTGGCCGGCGCAACGGCCGGGGGCGGCATTGGCGAAAAGAGCGACGTCGCCAGCGTGCTTCTGGGCACGCAACCCGCCGCCAACGATCTAGTCATGCGATGGCTGGCGGAATCACGTTGGAACAAGTTCACGCTGGGTTAAACGGCTCTAGATCGCCGCGCAGAGTAACACGCTGCGCTGGCGGTGATCTACCCGGGCCTTGGCGTTGCGCTGTGGCGCTTCTGGATCGTTCGGCCCCGGGAATTTCGATGGCGTTGCTGTTGCCCTGCGTCGGTTTTCTGGCCTGCTTGGGATGCAAATCGCTCTACGGTTTCATGCGAAACTCTGGCGTTTAGGCCATTTCTTAAATACCTCGCCTGCTTGAGTTCCACTCTGTTGCTCAACTAGAATGGCAGCAGCCGTTTGCGCGTCGCGGCTGACGGTCGTTTCCTGTTTCCTGCCGAGGGATCCATGATGTTTCGAGGTTGTTGCTGGACCATCGCCCTGGCGATCTTGTTCGTAGTTGCTGGCGGTCGAACGTCTGCGGCTGAGCCGGCTTCGGCGGTCGGATCGAGCGTTGCACCGGAGCCCGCCGCCCCGGAACGGGTCGAGTTCAACCGCGATATCCGACCGATCCTGGGCAATCACTGCTTCAAGTGCCATGGGCTCGACGCCAAGGAGCGCAAGGCCGAACTGCGGCTTGACCTCTCGGACGAGGCCCGCAAAGCAGCGGCCAGCGGCGCTACGGCGATCATGCCCGGCAAGCCGGACGAGAGCGAGCTGATCGCCCGAGTATTTGCGACCGACGCCGCCGTCGTCATGCCTCCGGCAGAAACGAACCACCACCTGACGAATCGCGAAAAGCAGCTCCTCCGCCAGTGGATTGCCGAGGGCGCTGAGTACCAATCTCATTGGTCGTTCATTCCGCCCAAGCGTCCGGCGCCGCCGGCAGTGAAAGACGCCAACTGGCCGCGCAATGGCATCGACCGATTTGTGCTGGCCAAGCTCGAGGCGCATGGGCTACGACCTTCGCCCGAGGCGGATCGCCCGACGCTATTGCGCCGGCTATCGTTCGACCTGACGGGGCTGCCGCCGACGCCGGCCGAGGTCGACGCGTTTGTGCTGGATAACAGCCCAGACGCCTACGAGCGCGTTGTCGATCGCCTGCTGGCGTCGCCCCATTTTGGCGAGCGGCTGGCGCAAGACTGGCTCGACGCGGCCCGCTTTGCCGACACCAACGGCTATCACATCGACAACGGCCGCGACATGACCCGTTGGCGAGATTGGGTGATCCGCTCGTTCAATCAGAACCGGCCGTTTGACCAGTTTACCGTCGAGCAAGTGGCGGGCGACCTGCTGCCCGAGGCCACATTCGAGCAAAAGGTGGCATCCGGTTTCAACCGCAACCACATGATCAACTTCGAAGGGGGGGCCATCCCCGAGGAGTACCAGACGGCGTACGTCGTCGATCGCGTCAACACGACGAGCACCGTGTGGCTCGGCCTGACCGTGGCGTGTAGCCAATGCCATGACCACAAGTACGACCCGATCACGCAAAAGGACTTTTACCGGCTCTACGCGTTTTTCAACAATCTGCCGGAAAACGGCCTCGATGGCCGCACCGGCAATTCGCCACCACTACTGAAAGCGCCAGACGCTGCGCAAAGCAGCAAGCTTGGCGAGTTGACAGCCGCGATCGGCAAGCTCGAACAAGAAATCGCGGGCGATTTGCCTGAGGTCGACGCCGCACAGTCGACTTGGGAAACCGAACTGGCCACCGCGCCGAAGGTCGAATGGCGCGCAATTTCACCAGTTAACGTGACCAGCGCCGCCGGCGCCAAACTGGAAAAGCAGGACGATGGTTCGACGCTGGTAACAAGTCCTACTGCGTCGTCCGATACGTACACGATCACGATCGAGGCGCCGACCGCGATTACCGCGTTCCGTGTCGAAGCGCTCGCCGATCAACGCCTGCCGGCCGGCGGCCCCGGCCTGGCTCATAACGGCAATCTGGTGCTGACCGACGTCGGCGTGGCGGCGGTTGCAGCCGAAGGTTCAGAAGCCAAACCGCTCAAGATCGCCGACGCGGCGGCAGATTTCAGCCAGGATGATTTCCCCATCAAGCTGGCGATCGACGATCGCAAGGAAACCGGCTGGGCTGTCTTGCCTGAGGCTGGTAAGTCGCATGCCGCAGACTTTCGGCTTGCGGAACCGCTCGCGGCCGAAACCACTCGCCGGCTGGTTGTCACGCTCGATTTCCGCTCGAAGTTCGGCGAGCACCAAATCGGTCGCTTTCGGATCGCACTGACCGACGCGGCGAATCCGTTCGATTCGAAGGCGTTGCCGGCGAATGTCCGCGCGGCGCTTGCCGCAACGGATCGCGACGCGGCGCAAAAGGCCGAGATTCGTAAGTACTACCGAGAGAACGTCTCGCCGCAGATCAAGTTGCTCAACACACGGCTGGCCGGCTTGCGGAACGATCGCACGGAATTCGAAAAGTCGATTCCCACCGCGATGGTAATGCAAGAAATGGAATCGCCGCGCGAAACGTTCATGCTCGTCCGCGGTCAGTATGACCAGAAAGGCGAGAAGGTCACCGCAGGCGTGCCGGCGAGCCTGCCGCAATTGCCTGAGGGCGCCCCGGCGAACCGACTGAGCCTGGCTCGCTGGCTGGTCGATCCGGTCAATCCGCTCGTCTCGCGCGTAGCGGTGAACCGGTACTGGCAGATGTTTTTTGGGCTGGGGCTGGTCAAAACGTCGGAGGATTTCGGATCGCAGGGAGAGCTCCCCAGCCATCCGGAACTGCTCGACTGGTTGGCGACCGAGTTCGTCGCGCCCACCGCAGCGCCGCAAGGGAGCGGCGCCCCGGCGGCGTGGGACGTCAAAGCCCTCTGTCGAGAGATCGTGACCAGCGCCACCTACCGCCAGACATCCAACTTGCGGCCGGAACTGCGCGCTCGCGATCCAGAAAACCGCTGGCTGGCCCGTGCCTCTCGACCGCGGTTGCACGCAGAGTTTATTCGCGATCAGGCCTTGGCCGTCTCTGGCTTGTTGAATGATCAAATCGGCGGATCGAGCGTTTCGCCCTATCAGCCGGCCGGATTGTGGGAAGAACTGTCCTACCGCGCAGACGGCAAGAACTGGACGGCGCAGTCGTATACGCAAAGCCATGGCGCGGACCTTTATCGCCGGACGATGTACACGTTCTGGAAGCGGACGTCGCCGCCGCCGACGTTGATCACGTTCGACGCGCCGGATCGCGAGACCTGCCTGGTGCGGCGTTCGACGACGAACACACCGCTGCAAGCGCTCGTGCTGATGAATGATCCGACCTACATCGAAGCCGCGCGGAAACTGGCCGAACGAGTGCTGACCGAGGGACCGGCCGACACGAACGAGCGCATTTCGCTGGCCTTCCGGCTGGCGACGGCTCGCCGGCCCAACGAGCGCGAAACAGCCGTGCTGCGCCGCGCGTTCGAACAACAACTGGCCGCCTACCGGGCAAACCCGGCCGAGGCCGAAAAGCTGCTGAAGGTTGGTGAAAGCCAGCGCAACGACAAGCTCGACGCCGCTGAGTTGGCCGCTTGGGCCACGGTGACCAGCATGATTTTGAATCTGGATGAAACCGTCACGAAGGGCTGATCTCCTGCCTGGAAAAATTGGCAGGGCAAGTCCGAACGGACACGTTGGGAGCGTATTGATGAACCCGCTTGAGATGCGAGAACTGCTGCTGACGCGACGGCATTTCTTTGGCCGCACGGCGACCGGCATTGGCGCCGCGGCGCTGGCCTCGCTGCTGAATCCGCAGTTGTTCGGCGCCACCACCGGCTCGCCCGAAGCGCAATCCGCCACGGCCGGCGCACTCAAAGTGCTGCACTACGCGCCCAAGGCCAAGCAGGTGATATTCCTGTTCATGTCAGGCGGCCCTTCGCACATTGACTTGTTCAACTACAAGCCGGGGCTGAAGGCCTATCACGGGCAGGAGCTGCCGGCGAGCATTCGGATGGGGCAACGGATCACCGGCATGACATCCGGGCAGAAGTCGTTCCCTTGCGTCGCGCCGATGTTCGAATTTCGCCAGCACGGCCAAAGCGGCGCCTGGCTGAGCGAAGTGCTGCCCCACACCGCCAAGATTGTGGACGACATCGCAATCATCAACTCGGTCAATACCGAGGCGATCAATCACGACCCGGCCACCACCTACATTCAAACCGGCGCCCAACAACCGGGCCGGCCAAGTCTGGGCTCCTGGCTGAGCTACGGACTCGGCAGTGAGAATCAGAACCTGCCGGCGTTTGTGGTGATGATCTCGCAGGGAAGCGGCAATAAGACGGATCAGCCATTGTTCTCGCGGCTTTGGGGAAGCGGGTTCATCCCCACGCAGCACCAAGGGGTTCGCTTCCGCTCCGGGCAGGACCCAGTGCTGTATCTCTCGAACCCACCCGGCATCGACCAGGCCACGCGACGGCGCATGCTCGATGGCGTGGGCGAATTGAACGAACTCTCGGCGCAGTCCATTGCCGATCCGGAGATCCACACCCGCATCGCTCAGTACGAGATGGCGTTCCGCATGCAGTCATCCGTGCCGGAGCTGACGGACTTCTCGGACGAGCCGCAGCACGTGATCGACGCATATGGGCTCGACGACAAAGGGACCGACGGCGGCTTCGCTCGCAATTGCTTGCTCGCCCGGCGGATGGTCGAGCGTGGCGTGCGGTTCGTGCAATTAATGCACCGCGGATGGGACCAGCACAGCAATTTGCCGAAGCAGATACGCGGTCAGTGCAAAGACGTCGACCAGCCCAGCGCGGCGCTCGTCGCCGACCTCAAAGCCCGTGGGCTATTGGACGAGACCCTGGTGATCTGGGGCGGCGAGTTTGGCCGCACGGTCTACAGCCAGGGCGCGCTGACGAAGGACAACTACGGTCGAGATCACCACGGGCGAGCGTTCAGCCTGTGGCTAGCCGGCGGTGGCATCAAGGGTGGCATCACGCACGGTGACACCGATGACCATTGCTACAACGTCGTGAAGGACCCGGTCCACATCCATGACCTGAACGCGACGATCCTTCGCACGATGGGGATCGACCACACGCAGCTCACCTACCGCTTCCAAGGCCGTGACTTCCGGCTCACCGACGTGCATGGCAACGTGGTGAAAGAGTTGCTGGCGTGAGGGGAAGGGGTTGAGGACTTGCGTGTTACGTCACGCACGGGGTGCGTGACCTACGAAAGCCTTCTTCCGTTAGTCCCACCACCACTGGCCTTCGGCCAGGCCTTCGACTTTGGTCGACGCACGGACCTTGCTAACCTTGTCGCCTTCGTCGGCGAGCAGGTTGTCGCTGTCGAGCGCCTTGTGGGCGAAGACGCTGACGCCGCCGCCGATGGGCCAGGTGATGCTGTTTCCGTTGTTGCTGTAGACGATGGCTACTGCCGGATCGGCCTCGAGAGGCGCCACGTACGTTTCGACCGGGAACTTCTCCTCACTGTCGAACAGGTCAGGCTGCCAGTTCGCTACGTGATAAAGATCGTTCTGTTGAATGAACGAAGCGGCCACGGCCATGTCGATCAGATTTCGCAACTGGGCGAACACCGGCGAGCGGGCGGCCAGTTCCGGATAACGCTTCGTAAAACTCGCGGCAAACTGACCGCTCAACCCGCCCGAAGGCCCGGCGGCAACGCGTTTTCCGCTGGCTTGAATCATCTCTCGTTCGCTGACGAGCTTGACGCCTTCGCCAACCAACTCCATCGCCAGGTGGTCTTCGGTCGTTCGCACGCACTGGTACTCCGGCATGAAGTACCACCGCTGCATGCCGTTATTGCCACCGGCGGCGCTCGCCTTCTCAACGAAGTTAAACAACTTGACCGGCGGTTGCTCCAGGCCAATGCCGATCAGCTTCATCCGATAATCGGCCTCGACCATGACCTGCGCGAAATGCGTATTTGGCGCGACGCCTTCGATACGCACTTTTTGCGGACCCAATGCTTTTTTCATGTCTTCGGCAATCGCCGCTGCGCGCTCTTCGTCGGGCACGCCCAAACCGACCAAGGTTTGAAAGTACTCGCGGTGGCGCTTCAAGCCTTCCTGAGTTGGATCAATGGAGCAACCGATCTTCGGCGTGTCTTTCGTTCCCGGGGGATACGCTCGCAGCGCCACGACGAGGTCTTGCAATTCCAAGACAGGCCGGCCGTTATTGACGCTGACAACGCGACCCGACGCGTCCTTCACCCAACCATCGGCCGGACCAGCGATGACGATATCGCCCGAGTCCGGATAGACGAGCACGTTTTGCAAACGCGTCAAACCGGCCAGCGCGAGCATCTCATCAGTCGGCTTGAGGCCTTTGGCCTGGCGAGCTTCGATCGCCTTTTGGAGACGATTCAGCGACACCTTGCGCGATTTACTTTTGGCGAACACCTTGGGATCCATCGTCGCCTTGGCGTCAGCGATCCGCTGCCGGACCAACTCGCCGTTCGGGTCGTCGTAGATCTTCATCCGGAAGACGCCCTCGGTGTCAATGATGACACCTGCAGGCGGCGCGAATGCGTTGACTTGCGCCGACACAAGCGTTGGCGCCATGGTGGCAACCAGTGCAAAGGTCAAGAATGTCAAAGCGCGACGAGCCGGGGAAAGCAACGGCATGAAAAATTCTCCAACGAGCGCAAAACCACTGCCAGCTCCTCCCCCGTGAGAGCGCGTGCCTCGAACGAATCGCGAGATTCTGTGGGGGGAGACTGTTGCCGGAATCAGCAAACAGATGTTCCAACCTCTGATGGTAGTTTGGTAGTCTGGGCAAATCAAGGAAAACCACCCGCTTATCAGGCCAGGGGAGGGGCAAAATCCCACGAATTGCGGGCGGATTGTTTGACCGATTTTGCGGCCTGTGGGGGCCAGTGGGTCCCAGCCTAAGCCTATCCGGGCTTTGCCGACAGGGATTAGAATCAATTGACGCCACCCGCGCTACTGCGCGGAGACTGGTTCTGACGGACTGCCAGAGGCCTCCGATGAACGTCGCCACCACACAATCCAACCAAACGCGACAGCCCACTCAGCCGAGGCCGAGGTCGGCAGGCTTAGGCCTGCTGCTAACCGTAGCGCTCGCCCTAGCAGGCTCCTTGTCCGGGTGGTCTGGAACCGCCGCCCATGGCGAGGATCCGCCGGCCGTCCCGTCGCCCAACCACGATCGCTCGCCGGTTGATCTGGTCCTCACGCCTGACGAAGCGTGGCTCGTAACGGCCAACGCCACCAGCGGCACGCTGTCGCTCGTCCGTGTCTCGACTGGCCAGGTCATCAGCGAGGTCGCCTGCGGCGAAGATCCAACCAGCCTGGCGATCTCGGCCGATGGCCGCACGGTCGTCGTCGCAGTCCGCCGAGGCGGAGACCTGGCGGTCTTCAAGCTCAATGGTGAGAAGTTACAGCCAGCGGGACAGGTAAGGCTCGTGTTCGAGCCGTACGGCGTCGCGCTGACTCCGGATGGTAAGACGGCGTACGTTTCGCTCTCGGCGGCGGCCGAAATCGCCGTTGTCGATGTCGAGAAAGGGGCGCTTGTCGAGAAGATTCCGGTCGGCCGTTGGCCGCGCTACATCACGCTCACACCAGACGGCAGCCGCCTGGCGGTTGGGTGCAGCGGTGACGGCGGCGTGGCCGTGGTGGACACGGCGACTCGCAAAATGCTGTACCTCGAAAAGTTCGTGGGCCTGAACCTAGGGCAGATGTTTGCCTCGCCCGATGGACGCTACGCGTATTTCCCCTGGATTACGTACCGCGACAATCCGATCACGCCGGACAACATCCGCCGGGGCTGGGTCACTGGCAGTCGCATCGGCCGCGTTAAGCTCGATGGTCCGGCGCGGCGCGAGGCCATCACCCTCGACCCGCGCGGCAAGGCCGTTGGCGACCCGCACGGCATTGGGATCACTCCCGACGGCAAACGCCTGATTGGCGCCGCCGCCGGAACGCACGAACTTTTGGTCTACCAAACCGATGGCTTGCCGTTTCAGGATTACGGCGGGCCAGGCGATCACATCGATCCGGATCTGCTTGAAGACGATCAGCGATTCTACCGGATTGCACTCGGTGGCCGGCCAATGGCGCTCCGCGCATCGAGCGATAACCGACACGTCTTTGTGGCCAATTATCTGGCGAACGTTGTACAAGTGGTCGATCTCGACTCGCGTCGAGTCGAGCGTGAGATCGCCTTGGGCGCAGCCGAGCGACCGTCACTGGCTCGCCAAGGGGAAGCGATTTTCTACGACGCCGCGCGGAGCCTCGACCAATGGTATAGCTGCAGCACTTGCCACTACGATGGCGGCACGAACAGCGTCGCGATGGACACGAATAACGACGGCACTCCGTTCACGTTTAAAACGGTGCTCAGCCTGCGAAACGCCGCAAAAACAGGGCCCTGGACGTGGCACGGCTGGCAGAAGGAATTGCCCGAAGCCATGCGAAAAAGCCTGATTGATACCATGCGGGGCCCGGAGCCAAGCGACGACGATGTGCGCGCGATGGTTGCTTACATTCAGACGTTGTCGGAGCCCGCGAGTTCGCACCGCGAGCCGGACGGCAAGCTCTCAGCCGCGGCCGAACGAGGCCAACGAGTTTTCGCGTCCGATCGCGCTCGCTGCGCCCAATGTCACAGCGGCCCCATGGCGACCGACGGCGAGGTCCACGACGTTGGGCTGGGCGAAAAGCGCGATCGCTACGAGGGCTACAATACGCCGTCACTCGTCGGCGTTCACAACCGCGTACGGCTGCTGCACGACGGCCGCGCTCGCACGTTGGAAGAAGTGCTGACGGGCGATCACAGCCCTCCGCGCGCCAGCGGCGGTGAATCGCTAACGCCGGAAGAATTGGCCGATCTGGTGGCTTATTTGAAGACGCTGTAGCACACGGTCATTCGAGGTGTGCCACTGCTGGCTAGCCCAGCAGTGCGAACTGTTAACGGCACTGCTGGACAAGCCAGCAGTGGCACACAATCGGTAACCTGAAGACGCGCTTGTTTGTGCGAATGCGTTACAACCAGCGCTCGCGTTGATACCAACGCGTTGTTTCGGCGAATCGATCTTCGAGCGTGGCTTTTACTTCAAAGCCAAGTTCATGTCGGGCGCGATCACCGGAGCAAGTCCAAGAGCCGGCGGTCGCCTCGCGCACTTTGTCGATATTGAAGATCCCCGACGACGGCGAATGAACGCCCAGGCGTCCGCCAGACCGGCGGCGCCCCACAGCACAAACTCCGGCGCTCGTAGCGAAAAGAACCGGCGTCGACCAAGCGATTGTGCAATCAGCCGTCCCCATTCCGCGTACGTTGGCTGCTTTTCGGCCGCCAAAAAGTAGACACCGTTGGACTGTTCATCCGCTTCGAGCCCATCGGGTGAGACGCGCCGCCCACGCTCAGCGACTGCAATCAACCCGTCCGATAGGTCCGCCGCGTGAATCATCGACATCCTTCGCTCGATATGCCACGGCGTGGGCGAGACACCGAGCCATTTGATCGGCCGGTACATCCCGAGCATGTTGTTGTCCCCCTCGCCAAAGACGATCGGAGGACGGGCGATGCTAATGGGGGCCTGAGCTGCGAACTTCGCCGCGGCGAGCTCACCGGCCCGTTTGCTGCGGCCGTATTCAGACGTTTGGTAGACCGGATCGGTCTCAATTCTGGGTCGGTCTTCGAGCGCAGGCCCAGCGGCTGCCAAAGATGACACTGCCACCAACGTTGGTGGGTTCGGTTGCGCCGCGCAGGCAGCGGCCACGTTGCCCGCGCCAGCGGCGTTCACGCGGTACATGGCCGCGTTGTCCAGGCTCGACGTCAGGCCGGCCAGGTGGAAGACGACATCCGCGCCGCGAAATGCGGATTTGAGGCTATCAACATCTTGCACATCGCCGCGCACCAATTCCACATTGAGTGGCTTCAGTCGCTCAGTAGAAGAACGACTGCGGGTCAAGCAGGCAACGTCATAACCGGCGTCCAACAACGCGCCGGTCAGATGGGATCCGATAAAACCGGTCGCGCCGGTAACAAACGCCTTCATGTCTGCGCCTGGGATGAAAGTTTCGTACGAATCGAAAGCATTTATCGGTCAGCTGACGATGCAAAGTCCTTAAGTTTGCCCAAGTTCTCCCTAGTCTATGGCCGGGGGATCCTTGCCCCGGGAGTGGCCGCTATATTAGCATGGTCCGTTTCTACTCGGAAATTCGCGGGCAAATGAGGCGCGGCAGTTCGACCTGCAACGCGCCGGACGTTTCTATCAGTTGGGGCGAGCGGACCGTTTTTGGATCAGGGACCAATTGTATGGGCGCTGTGGAAGTTCGACCGGTGACGTCCTGGGGAGACCGGCGAGCGTTCATCAATCTGCCCTGGACACTTTATCGCGACGATCCCAATTGGGTTCCGCCCCTGCGGTTGCTGGTCAAAGAGTTGGTGGGGTACAGCCGGCACCCATTCGGCGAGATCGCCGATGTGCAGACGTTTTTGGCGCGTAAAGACGGCGTCGCTTGCGGTCGAATCGCGGCGATCGTCAATCACGAACACAACAAGATGTTCAACGAAAAGCGTGGGTTTTTCGGATTCTTCGAATCGATCGATGATTCGCAGGTCGCCCACGCGTTGTTCGACGAGGCCCGCCGGTGGCTCGCCGCGCGAGATATTCACCTGATCCGCGGCCCGGCCAACCCATCGATGAACTACGAATGTGGGCTGCTCGTCGATGGATTTGATTCTCCGCCCACGTTTCTGATGACTTACAATCCGCCCTATTATCCGCGGTTGGTCGAGTCGTACGGCTTTCGCAAAGCGCAGGACTTGTATGCGTTTACTGGCAGCCGGGAGCAGTTGCCAAAGGTCGAAGACCAATTAGGTGGCCTGGCAGACCAGGCCCAGGCGCGCTGCGAAGCCAACATCCGCCCCATGCACGGCACGAAGAAGGACATTGAAGTTTTTCTTGAGCTGTACAACCGTTCTTTCGAAGGGATGTGGGGATCTGTGCCGCTGACCAGGCACGAAATGACCGAGTTTGTGACCACGCTCAAGTGGCTGGTTGATCCACAACTGGCCATGATTGCCGAGGTCGACGGCCGGGGCGTGGGCGCCGTGATCGGTTTGCCGGACTACAATCCACGTATCAAGAAAATCAACGGCCGCCTGTTGCCGTTCGGCTTCTACCATCTGCTGACCAAAAAGAAAGACATCCGCCGGATCCGCGTAATCAGCATCAACGTACTGCCGGAATTTCAGCGGTGGGGCCTAGGGCTGGTGCTGTTGAGAGCGCTGGTTCCCAAAGCGCTCGAAATGGGAATCCAAGAAGCCGAGTTTTCTTGGATCGCCGAATCGAACACGCTCCCCCGGATTGGGATGGAAAAAGCGCAGGTCAAATTGACGAAGACGTACCGAATGTTCGACCTGGATGGCGCCGCGAAGAGCAACTGACGCCGGCAGCGGCAGGGACCGAAACCAACTACAACCGTCATTGATTACCGCTGTGCGTTGACCGGCCCCCTTGTGCGAAGCCGCGGCGTCCTTTGAGATAGGCAGTAGCGACTGGACTCTGGCGCGCGGGCGCGTGCCGGAAAATAATCAATTGGAGACCGCGTGCGGATAGGAGGCCGAGCGCGATAATTCGTCTGAATTCAGCGTAAGGCAGCCTATCCGTGTCGAATAGCGACGTCGTCATCACCGGGCTCGGCGTCGTCAGCCCCATTGGGATTGGCGTCGACACCTTCTGGGCCTCGCTCATGGCCGGCGCAAGTGGCGTCCGGACCATCACCTCGTTCGATACCAGTGGCACTCCGCTGTCGTTTGGCGCGGAAGTCCTTGATTTTGATCCCAAGGAATTCGTCAAGCCGCGCAAAAGCCTCAAGGTGATGTCGCGCGACATTCAGTTTGGCGTGACCGTGGCCGACCTGGCCTGTGCGCACGCTGGCATCACGCATGGCGTCGTTCCGCCGGAGCGATTCGGCGTTGAATTCGCCGCCGACATGATGCACTGCCCGCTGGATGAGGTCGAAATGGCCTGCCGGGCATCGGCCGCTAATGGCGAAGTGGACCTGCATCGCTGGGGCCGCGAGGCAATGAACCATATTTTTCCGCTTTGGATGCTGAAGTACTTGCCCAATATGCCGGCCTGCCACATCGCCATTGCGCACGACGCGCGGGGGCCAAATAATTCGCACTCGGTGGGCGAGGCGTCGAGCCTACTGGCCATGGCCGAAGCAGCGCGGGTTATTCAGCGCGGTTCGGCCGAAGTTGTCGTCACTGGCGGGACAAGTTCGAAAATGCACCCGACCTTGTGGTATCGCGAAAGCGCCGGGGACACATCGCACAACAGTGCAACGCCGGCCGCGGCATGCCGGCCGTTCGACTTGAACCGTGACGGCGCCGTGCATGGCGAAGGGGCCGCGGCTTTCGTGTTCGAGAGCCGGGCACACGCAGCCGCGCGTAATGCGCCGATTTTGGCGCGAGTGCTGGGATATGCGAGCGCCTTCGAACCACGACGGAACGGCGCCAAGATCCATGGCGCCGGCATCCGCACTGCCATTACTGCGGCGCTCCGCTCTGCAGGCGTCAGCCCTCAGGACATCGGACACGTCAACGCGCATGGGCTGAGCACCATCGCCGACGACCGCGCCGAGGCAGCGGCAATACGTGACCTTTTGGGCGACGTTCCGGTCACCGCGCCGAAGAGCTACTTTGGCAACATTGGCGCCGCGACCGGAGCGCTGGAAGCGGCCGTCAGCGTGATGGCGCTCGTGAAGCAACTTGTGCCGCCAACGTTGAATTATCAGACGCCCGATCCCGAGTGCCGGGTGCGCGTGATTTCCGGCGAGCCGCTCCGCGCAAGCAAAGGCGTAGCGCTGCTTTTGAACCACTCGTCCATGGGACAGGCGGCGGCGATGGTGCTGGCCGCGGAGTAGCCCCGCAGGTCGCGATGGAACAGCGCGTTCGGCACCTACCAGGCGGCGTCAAGCCCTAGTCCGACGCCTTGGAAGAGCATGCGTCCGGTATTCACGACCGGGTAGGGCTGGACCAGGTTGTACTGCTGTTGCTCGGGCGCGTTAATCAATCCGCCGCACCACATAAAGTCGTAACTAGCGCGGAAATTCAATCCTGGCCGCAGCCGGACCGTGGCAATGAAGTTCAGATCGGCAACGCAGCTCGAGCGGCCAGTGAAGTTCTTGAACGACGCGGACTGATTGCCAAAGAGTGGATCGGTAATCCCGATGTTTGCCGATCGCCTGGCAGCGTCGCCGTAAACGCCGACTTTGCCTCGGATGCCGAAGCTAAACAAGTTGTATTGGGCAAAGGCGTCACCACCCATCTGGGCGCCGAACAGATTGTTCGACGTGTCCATTTTGTACGAGCCGCTGAAAGCGCCTTCGCCGTTGGTATAGACGCCGTTGCTCAGGAAGAGGAAGTGCTCGTCAATCGTCAGGGCACGAAATCCGACGAGGCCACTGACCAGAATGCATGGCGTTCCGCAACGCGCCCATTTGCCGTTGGGCAACTGTACCAGGCGATCCGGTCGCGGGAGCTTGGCAACCTTGTAGTTGAGTTCGTAGTTGTTCATGTTCGACGAATCGAACAGCTGGTGCCGGCTAGCCGCGTTGAACCCGCCCTGGGTCAGCGGAAAATTCGAGTATAAGCCTGGGAAGACAAAACGCGTCGACGACGACGACCCGGGACCGCCGATGAAGTCGTTCTCGTCGCGCCAGTGATTCAGCCCCAGGTACGTGAATTCGATTGAGTGCTGCCGATTGACGACGTCAGTGAACAGGTTTCGCCCAACGGTCAGCCGCATTCCTGGCTCGACGCCAAAACGCAGCACACGTGCTTCCTGGACTTTTTGAAACGATTCGACGGCCACGCCCTGCGCATTCAGGGCGATCACGCGCTCGTACGAAATCGGCGTCTTGGCCGGGCTTTGCCGCTGCAGCAGCGTAACCTGGGTGACGGCGTACCAATTGTTGATGCGGTTGTTCCATTTGCCTTCGTAGATCAACGCATCCCGGCCTTCATGAAAGACCGGATCGTCCGGCGCAGGACTCGAGAGCGAAAAGTCGTCTCCGAACACTTCGGAGCCATCTCCTTCAACGATCTGGGATTCAACCCCACCGGGTTCGAAACTACCCGAGGTAACCTCGCCTGCCGGCACGCTCTCGGCATCGATCACTTCGGGCTCTGCGACGAAGCTCGCCGAGGCCATTTTGACCGGCGAGGCGTTCGACACCGGGGTAGCTACGGCCGGCTTGCCCGGTCTGCTGACAACGTTCGCAGCAGTCTGGACATTGCTCGGGCCACTCTTCGCCCAACCGCCGCCAAAGCCAGTCGATTTCTTGAGACCGCTTTGGCCTTTCAGGTTTTCTAACCGCGTTTCCAGGCGAGTCTTTGCCGCAGGATGGTTTTCAGCCGCTTGCCAGGGCGCCGCGGCGGTTTGATCCTGTGCGGAGCTCGGCGCAGACCATGGGCCTGCGAGGACTGCCAGCAGCGTCGCAAGTAGGTAAAGAACCCGGCGCACAGACCGACTCCAGGATGGCATAAACGGCGTACTCTTGGCGCTAGACCCGTAGCGTCCCATTCCTAATCGGCCTGTTCCGGCCCGCAGAATAGGAATAACCGTTCAAATCGTTGGAATCGGCAGAGGTTCACAGTTTTGCCGAAGTTCGTGCTAGGCGCCCGAAGGACATGACCTATCAAAACGCCCCAACTTCGCGCGATGCGTTCGCCATATGTAATTCCACAAAAGGCCCACAGCACACGTCGGCGGAGAAAGGGATGATTGAGGCGCCGGCAGGCGCGCGTATTGGCGATCAATTGCCCCCGAGTGCAGCGAGGCAGGTCGGCCCGGTCGCCGGATAGCGGCGTAGAAGTGATTGTGATATCTTCAACCTGAGACGCTTTTCGAGGTGCCGCAAGTCGCGGTAACTCTTTGAGAATCATCCGTTTACACGAATAGAAGGACGCGCCATGTCGTCGTCACTCCGGTCCCTCATAGAGTGCGGAACGAAGCTCTGGCTTGATTCGATCGATCCAGACCTGGTAGCTAGCAACCGAGCCCTTGGCGCCAGTGGCGCGACCTCGAATCCGATCATCGTTTCCGGGCTGATCGAAACCGGCCGCTTTGACGCGGACCTCGACAAGTTGCTGCAAGAGGGGAAGAGCGACGAGGAAATCGCCTGGCAAATGACCGACAAGCTGGTCCGTCAGGCACAGCAGGTCTTTTTGCCAGTCTGGCAGCAGACCGGCGGCAATGATGGCTATGTCAGCTTTGAGCTCGACCCATTGCTGGAAGACCTGAAGCAAGGTCCGCCCCATGCGGAGCGAGTCGCCCAATACATCGCGCTGGGTAAGAAGTGGGCCGCGGGTCACCAGAATCGGATGATCAAGGTGCCAGCCACGCCTGCTGGCCTCGACGCGCTCGAAGAGCTAGTCGCGGCTGACGTCACGGTCAACGTGACGTTGATCTTCAGCATGCGGCAGTACGAGGCTGCCCGCGACGCCGTCTGGCGTGGCGCCCAGCGTCGTAAAAACCTCGATAAGTTCAAGAGCGTCTACAGCATCTTCGTGTCGCGTTTGGACGTCTATACGGAGAAGACCCTGCCACAACTCTCGTCCGCGGCGCAGGGGATGGTCGGCATCGTCAACGCCAAGCGAATTTGGGCGGCAAATAAAAAATTCTGGGCCGATAAGGGCACGCCGCTCGTTCAAGAGATGATTTTTGCCAGCACCGGGACCAAGAAGCCCGAGGATCCACCCTGGAAGTATGTCGAGGCCCTGGCTGGCAGCGATATCGAGACGAATCCACCAGCCACGAACGAGGCCGTCGAGAAGAGCGGCCGCACGATCACGTCGCACGTCGCCGAGCTGCCACCGGCAGCGGTGCTCGACGAGATGGACCGTGTGGTCGACCCGGCGCTGCTCGAAAAGACGCTGATGGACGAGGGTCTGAAGAAGTTCGCCGACCCGCAGAAGGCGCTCCTCGCGCTGATCGCCTCGAAGCGAGCGGCGCTCACGGCGCGATAATGCCACAAATACGGCCGGAAACGAGAGATTCTGCTTGCTCTCGCTGTGACGGTTGTTTACACCACGATTGGGGCCAGATGCGCCGCTCGGTCCGATTGATCGCGTGACTCGCATCAGGCAATCAGGGAAAGTTCGGTATAGGCCCAGAGGCGGCTGAACGGGGCCTTGCCAAGCATCCGATGTAAATAAAACGCGATTCGCCGGGCGTTACGGCGTTGTTCGCAAAGTGGGGTAGTCCTATAATTCCCTCAGGATCGAACAGTCCTGAGGGGAGTTGGGCCTTTGACGGTGAAACCCAGGATTCTGCTTCTGGGTCGCGCCCCTGAGGGGGTCGACCCGGTATTGAGCAAGCTCGGCGACGCGGTCACTACGGTCGTTGTCGAGAACCCGATCCGCGCATTCGCCCTCCTGGCGCGCGAGCAGTTCGACGCAGTCTACGTGGCGTCCCCTCATTTGCGCGAGGCAGTTGCCTTCGGCAAGTTGCTGCAGAACGAGCGCATTCTGGAACAGATGCCAGATGGCGTCGTGCTTTTGGACAGCAACAACTCTGTGATCTGGGGCAACGGTCGACTGCGCGAGTGGACCGGCCGAGACAGCATCGTCGGAATGAATTTCTACGCCCTGCTCGGCAGCCCGGAGATTCTTGGCCCTGACTTCTGCCCGTTCAACACAGCGCTCGCCACTGGGACACGCAGTTGTTCCACTTTGCGATCCGCGGACAACCGCTACTACCGCTTGCACGCATTGCCTGTCCGAGACAACGACGGGCCGGCCCACCATCTGATCGTCACCGTCCGTGACGTCACCAGCGAGGTCCTGCAACAGCAGAAGCTCGTCGCGATCCATCAAGCTGGCATTCAACTGGCGGACCTTACGCCGGACGAACTGGCCCACATGTCGATCGAAGAGCGAATCAACTTGTTGAAGTCGAACATCCTGCACTTCACGCAAGACCTGCTGAAGTTCGACGTCGTCGAGATTCGCCTGCTCGACGCCAACACCGGCAAGCTCGAGCCACTGCTCGCGGCCGGCATGGCGCCAGAAGCCGCTGGACGAGACCTCTACGCGAACAAAGAAAACAACGGCGTCACTGGCTACGTGGCGGCGACCGGCAAAAGCTACCTCTGCGAAGACACGACCGAGGATCCGCTCTACCTGGAAGGCTGTCGCGGAGCCAAGAGTTCGCTAACGGTGCCGCTGATTCTGCACGACAAGACGATCGGCACGTTCAATGTCGAAAGCCCCGAGCCGCGGGCCTTCAGCGAAAGCGACATGCAGTTTTTGGAGATCTTCACGCGCGACGTCGCCGTGGCGCTCAACACGCTGGAATTGCTCGTCGCTGAAAAGGCTACCACCACGGCCGAGAGCGTCGAGGCGATCCATAGCGCAGTCGCGCTGCCCGTGGATGACATTCTCAACGACGCCGTGAATATCATGGAGCGCTACATCGGGCACGAGCCGGACGTAGCCGAGCGATTGCAGAATATCTTGCGAAACGCCCGCGATATCAAGCAGGTGATCCAGCAGGTCGGCAAGCAGATGGCGCCTACCATGGCGCATCCGCAGCCGCTGCATAGCCCGCAGCGACCGCAACTATCGGGCTTGCAAGTGCTGGTGGTCGATGCGGACGACAGCGTCCGGAGCGCCGCTCACGAACTACTGGAACGTTACGGCTGTGTGGTCGAGACGGCCCGCGACGGCAGTGAGGCGGTGTGTATGGTGCGGAGTCTGGCGCCGGGTGTCGTCTACGACGCCATCATCGCCGACATCCGCCTTCCCGACATGACCGGCTTCGAGTTGATGATCAAACTGCAGAGCACGCTTGATTACGTGCCGATGGTCCTGATGGCCGGCTTCGGCTACGACCCAGGCCATTCGATTCCCAAGGCCCGCCAGGCTGGCCTTCGTCCAGACGCAGTTCTCTCCAAGCCCTTCCGGCTCGACGCGTTGTTGGACACGGTCGAAAAAGCCGCGAACTCTTCGCGCATGGTCAGCGGTTAGCCGCCTTCAGCGATTCCACTCTTGCGAATCGGCGTCCGCCCCCAAGTGATTTCTCCCGTGATGGATTGCGCACGCGCGGCGCGGAGGATCCGGTTCTCGCCCACATCCGTTGCGCGAAGCATGGCAAACTTGTCGCAGGCACTATAGACCGGGCGTTCGTTGTGGCGGACGGGGGGTTCGCCCAAACCCTGGTTGCGGCGTGGGGGCCTGACAGGCCAGAATGGGCTAATATTACGTAATACTCTTAGATACAGAAAAACCGGGGCCGAGCCTCGGACGAGCCGCGCAGCAATCGAACATGACGACCGATCCGCGCATCCCCATGCTGTTGGCCACCTGGGAGTCTCTCCGTCGCGCCGGGCAGGCAGTGACGGTCGAGCATCTTTGCGCGCATTGTCCAGAGTTGATCAACGAGTTGCAGCGGCACATTGCTGAAGCTTCGCTCTCTCATCCCGCGACGAATCCAGCGGCCGTTGATTTTGGCGGGCCGCGCGCGGCGGAGGCTGCCTCCGGCGTGCAGTCTACGGTCGTCGCGCCTGCCGCGCCGGCCGAGCCACCGGCAACGATCGATTCGAAAACCATTGCAGCGTCATCAGACACGTCCGCAGGCTATCCAGGCGCGCACGAGTCGATCGGCGCGAACCCCGCAGTGCTGACGCCCCTGCCGGCCAGCTCCGCCAAGGCCGGAGGTCATCTGAGCCTACCCGGCTACGAAGTCCTGGGCGAGCTCGGTCGCGGCGGCATGGGCGTGGTCTATAAGGCCCGCCAGGTCGGGCTGAATCGACTGGTCGCCATCAAGATGATCCTCTCGGGCGAGCACGCCAATCCACGCGAGCGAGCCCGCTTTCACTCCGAAGCTGAGTCCGTCGCACGATTACAGCATCCGAACATCGTGCAGATTTACGACATCAGCCAACAAGATGGCTGCCCCTGGTTCTCGCTGGAATTTGTCGACGGCGACAGCCTCTACAAGTGGACCTCGGGCAAGGCGATCGATCCAAACGACGCGGCAACGGTTCTCGAATCATTAGCGCTGGCTATCCAGTATGCGCACGAACGCGGCGTAATCCATCGCGACCTGAAGCCGGCGAATATTTTGCTCTCTGGCGGCGACGGCAAGTCGCTCTCGACCTTCACCCCGAAGATCACCGACTTCGGTCTCGCCCGGCAGCTTGAGCAAGGCGCCCGCATCACGCAAAGCGGTGTGGTCGTCGGCACTCCCTGCTACATGGCTCCAGAGCAGGTCGAAAACCCCGGCGGCGAAGTCGGGCCTGCGGTCGATATTTACGGACTGGGCGCGCTGCTGTACGAGTTGCTGACCGGTCGTCCGCCGTTTTGCGCCGAGACTAACTTCGAGACAATGCGGCAAGTGGTGTCCGAAGACCCGATTCCGCCGTCGAAGATTAACCCTGCCGTGCCGGCGGCGCTCGACAGAATCTGCCTGCGTTGCCTGGAAAAGGAACCGGTCGACCGTTACGCGAGCGCGCGAGATCTGGCCGATGACCTGGCCCTGTTTCTCGAAGGCCGTCGCACCGCGGCGGAATTAAATCGACCTAGCGGCGCGCGGCGGCGCCCAGAGATGAATAGTTCGCGGCGGACCAGCAGGCGGCCGCCCCCAAAATCCGTGTATGGCCAGTCGACGAAGTATCTGGCCGTTTTGGCGATGGCGCTGGTGTTCGCCGGTTTGGTCGGCATGTGGCGCTATCGCGGCAACGAATTACGCACATTGGAAGAAGAGGTCAAAGAGCTCCAGCCCCGGGCGGCTGCGCCGGCGTTCCTGCAACCTCCGATCAAAGTCGGCATCTTGCACTCCATCTCTGGCACGATGGCCATCAGCGAGCAGGCTGTCGTCGACGCCACAGTGATGGCGATTGACGAGATCAATGAACAGGGAGGATTGCTTGGTCGCGAGGTCCAGTACGTCATCCGCGACGGACAGTCGGACCCGGACGTTTTCTTTCGAGAGGCCAACCACCTGATCAAGAACGAACACGTCTGCGTCGTGTTCGGCGTCTGGACCTCGTCGACACGCAAAACAGTCCGGCCAGTCTTCGAAACCAATAATCACCTGCTGATCTACCCGGTGTCGAACGAAGGACTGGAGAGCTCGCCCAATATCTTCTATGTCGGCGCCGCGCCCAATCAGCAGATTATCCCGGCCGTGCGTTGGGCCTACGCGGCGCTCGATAAGCGCAAATTCTTCCTGGTCGGTTCGGACTATATTTATCCCCACGCCGCGCATGAAATCATCAAGGATCAACTGAAGATCCTGGGCGGATCGGTCGTCGGCGAGGCCTACATTCCACTCGGCAGCGGCGACGTCAAAGGCGTGATCGAACAAGTCAAGGCTTCCGGCGCCGATGTGATCATCAACACGATTAACGGCGACAGCAATATCGCATTCTTTCGTGGCTTACGCGCCGCTGGCGTCAAGAGCGACAAGGTCCCAGTTATTTCGACCAGCATTGGCGAGCAGGAGATGTTGGCGCTAGGAATCTCGAACCTGGTTGGAAATTATTCCGCCCAGAACTATTTCCAAAGTGTTGATCGCCCGGAGAACACCAAATTCCTGGAACGACTGCACTGGCAGTTCAATTCGTCACGCGTGGCGACAGACGCGATGGAAGCGGCCTACTGCGGCGTCAACCTGTGGGCCAAAGCCGTGCGTCAGGCTGGCACGGAAGAAGTCTCGAAAGTGCGGGACGCCCTGCCGGATCAGACGCTCGACGCCCCAAGCGGACCGATTAAATGTGACCGAAAGCAATTGAACACTCACCGTATTACCCGGATTGGCAGGGTTGCGTCGGACGGACAATTCGAAATCGTCAACAGCTCCAACAGCCCCGTGGCCCCGGTCGTTTATCCGGAGACCCGGACAAGGGCCGAATGGGACGCCTTTGAGGAAGACTTGTATCGCAAATGGGGCAACCGCTGGATCAACAGCGACGATGCACGCGACGATTGATCCTCCTTTTCGACGTCCGCTGTAGGCTGTCTTTTGTTCGGACCGACCGAGGCGATCCACCGGCCGTTCTTGCGGCCACAGTGTCAAAAGCCTAGATTGCTGCCATGTCGCGAATCGCCCACGCGGTCTCTCCCGTAAATAAGCTGCAGCGCCCGCTTTTCATGGCCCTATTTGTGGTCTGGGGAGCGGTCTTGGCTGGGGCGATCGGCCTGGAGGGTCAGAGTGGCGAATCAGCTGCGTTCGTCGCCAGATGGCTGCGCATGGCCTCATCGCTGACCCTTGTCGCCACAGCTTTTGCTGCTTGGATTAGTTTCCTGGGAACGGGCGCCGCAAAATATTCCCTGCTGTTCGCCATCGGCATGACCTTAGGCACGATTGGAGACTTCTACAACGCCGGGCTGCTTGACGCCGTGGCCCCGCTGGGACGAGGCGTGCTCGGCGGGATTGCCGCCTTCGGACTGGGGCACATCGCATACATCAGCGGCTGCCAAGTCGCGGCCCGGAAAACTGGCTGCACCGCGACTGTGCCCCGATACGGATCGCTTGCCCTCTGGTTGGCGATTGGAGCCATTGGCTGGTACGTGATTGCGTATCTGGGGGCTACGGAAAAAACGAGCGCGCTGGTCTGGCCCGCGCTCGCCTACACATTGCTGTTGGCCAGCATGGCAGGGTTGGCCATGGGGCTGGCAATCCAGGACCGACGGTTCACTCTCCTGGCGGTCGGCGGGGCGTTCTTCTTTGTCAGCGACCTGGTGTTGGCGATCGGAATGTTCCGCGGCAACTTCAAATGGCAATCCGAACTGGTCTGGCTACTCTATGGTCCGGGCCAGATGATGATTGTCTTCTCGACGCTTGCCATCGGGCGGATCCTTGCTGATCGAATCCGCGGGGAGCCCGCATGACGAGTGCTCCAGGGACGGCGCCAGGAGCCGTTCGCTCCCTCGCGGGGCGTTTGCTTGGCGCCGCCGGCTCGTTGGTTGTGCTGATCGTCTTTGTCGCCGCGATTTTCTTTCTGCATCACGAGCTGCGCGATTACAAGCTCAGCAACATTGAGCAGAGCCTTGCCAAGCTCGGCTGGGCGCAATTGGCCAAAGCGGCGCTGCTGACCGCCACCAGCTATTTGCTGTTGACCGGCTACGACTGGCTGGCGCTGCGCTACATCGGCCGTAAACTCCCCTACCTGCAGATTGCGCTGGCGTCTTTCGTCAGCTACGTCTGCGGATATAATTTCGGCGCGATCCTGGGCGGCACGACGATGCGCTACCGCCTCTACTCGACTTTCGGGCTCTCGGCCGTCGAGATCGTCAAAGTGATCGCCTTCTGCACGCTGACGTTCATGCTGGGGTTTTGCACGTTGGCAGGCGCCGTGTTTGTCCTGAATCCGCTGCCGCTGCCTGAGTTTGTAGCGCTGCCGATCAAAACCGTATCGCCGATCGGCACGGTGCTCCTGGCCGGTGTGGCGGTTTATTCGATTGCCAGCGCCATGTCGCGTCGGGGCGCTAAGGTCCGCGGTTGGGAAGTTTCGCTGCCGCCGTTTCATTTCACCGTCCCGCAAATGGTCGTCGCCACGGCCGATCTAATCGCGGCGGCGAGCGTGCTGTATTGCCTGCTGCCGGCCGAGATCGAAGTCGAGTTTTTCTACTTTGTCGGCATTTTCCTGCTCGCCCAGTTCCTGGGCATCATCAGCCATGTCCCTGGTGGTCTGGGAGTCGTCGAAGGGGTGCTGCTGTATATGCTCGCGCCCGACGACAAATCCGCCCTCGTGGCGTCGATGCTCGCCTACCGACTGATCTACTATTTGGCCCCACTGGCGGTTGCCATGTCGCTGTTGGCGATCCATGAAGGCTTCCAACAGCGCGCAGCCGTGGCGAGATTCGCCAACATGTTTGGCCGTTGGGGGCCGCTCGTCGTGCCGCCGATGCTGGCCGTGACAACTTTCGCCGGCGGCGCCGTGCTGGTGATGAGTAGCGCGTTGCCGCGAACGTTTGGGCGCTGGAGTTGGGCGGCCGACCAAGTTCCGCTTTCGCTGGTAGAGATTGCGCACTTTGGCGGCGCGCTACTGGGCGTTGGACTCATGGTGGTGGCGCGCGGCCTGCAACAGCGACTTTTTTCGGCCTACAGGCTGTCGGTCTTCATGCTCGCCGCCGGCGTCGTGGTTGCCTTGCTGCGCGGTTTTGACGTCGAAGAGGCGGTGGTTGTCGCCGCGATGCTGGCAATGTTGATGCCCTGCCGGCAGTACTTCTATCGACGTGTTTCCTTGGCCAGTGAGCCCTTCACGATCGGCTGGATTACCGCAACGATCTTGGTGTTGCTCGGCGCGATTTGGGTTGGATTCTTCGTCAGTAAAGAGGCCACCTACTCGCACGGCCTGTGGTGGGAGATGTCGCACGGCAGCGACGTCTCGCGAATGCTGCGGGCAGGCGTCGGGATTTTCGCCGTGCTGCTCGTGGCGGCGCTCGCGCGAGTGGCCCGCGGCTCACGTGGCGCTGCTCGCCCACTGGATCCCACAGAATTGGCTGCCGCGACCGCGATCCTCGAACGCACCGCGAGGGCGACCCCAACGCCGCCGCTCGAAGAGCTATCTCTGCGGATGAACCACGCTCGCACGGCGATGGTGCTGTACCTAACTCGGCGGTCGAGCTGGATCTCGCTGGGCGATCCACTGGGTCCAGAAACCGAACGGGCCGAGTTGGCGTGGCAGTTTCGGGAATTGTGCGATAGTCGGGGCGGTTGGCCAGTCTTCTACCAAACCTCGGCCGATCTGTTGCCCCTCTACGTTGACCTGGGCCTGATGGTCCTGCAACTTGGCGACGAAGCCATCGTGCCGCTGCCGGACTTCACTCTCGAAACGCCCCAACGCGCAGACTTGCGAGCGGCGCACGCGCGCGGCCTGGCGGCCGGTTGCACGTTTGACGTAACGCCGCAGCCTGCAACGCCGACATTGCTGCTGGAATGTCAGCAGTTGCGCGAGACTTGGCAGGCGTATTCAATCAGCCCTGTTTGGGGCGCAGCCGAGGCACGTGGTTGCCCGCTTGCGGTCGTGCGCCGGCAGGGCAAGATCGTGGCGTTTGGCCCCATCTGGCAGGGCGCCGAGAAAGCCGAGCTGACCATTGAACCCGTCTGCTACGACCCCGCAGCGCCGGCCGAAGTCCTGACCTACCTGTTGGCCGAAGCGATGCTCTGGGGTCGCGACACAGGCTTTCAGCAGTTCAACTTGGGACTAACGCAGCACGCTGGCGAAGACTCCGGCCCGCTGGCCCCACTTTGGAACCAAGTTGGAACCAATTCGCTGCGTTACGGCAAACACTTTGAGAGCGTCGCGTCCGCGCGGGCGTTCGTTTTGCAGTTTACGCCTGAGTGGTCGCCGACGTTTCTGGCGACGCCCGGAGGGCGAAAGCTTTCGCGAGTCGTAAGCGATCTCGCCTGGATGCTGAGCGAACGGCAGGGTGGCGTTGGCGCTCCGCTCAAGACGTAGATCGACTTTGACATTCGATGGCCGTCGAGATCATGTCTGGCATCGCTCTCACTCCCCGCCCTCGCTGAGTGTCTTTTCGTTCTCTTCAAAGACCTGAATCAGCGCGCCGCACGTGTCTTGCGGGTGCAAGTAACAGTGCTTCCAGAGCGGATTCTCGAAGTTCGCGGCCAACACGCGGATGTTGTGCGACTCGAAGTGGGAGATCGCCTCCGGCAGGTTCTCGACGCTGATCGAGATGTGATGAAAGCCTTCTCCGTGTTTGGCAATGTACCGGCCGACGCCCCCTTCGCCCGGCGTGGTTGGCGAGACAAGTTCCAGCTTCTTGCCACCGAGCTTAAACGTAGCCCAACGAAAGCCTTCGGCCGGCGTTTCGCCCTGATCCGGCAGCGGCTCGCCCCCTAGCACGTCGACAAACAATCGCATCGATCGTTCCAGATCCGCGACGCCGATCGAGACATGGTCTAACCGTTTGAAAATGGGCATCTGGTGAACCTTTCAATCGGGGCAGCGCGATTCGTTGTCCAGGAAGTTCCGACGATTATACGTGGAGTTGTCGCGGACACGAACCCGAAGCGCCAGCGAGCGTTCTTCTTCCGTAGCCGTCGCATCGGGACGACGAAGAACCCTCGCTGGCGCTTCGGGTTGGTGCGAGGAATCGCGATTCACGCCTGGTGGACAATCGCAGCCCTGAGAGACTCGCGGTGACGCAGTCGCCGAATCGGACTACCTTTCGACGCCATCCCGCCGACTCGTGCGGGCTCCGTCCCACCTGGAAACCCTCGCCGGGCAGAATGCCGAACTGGCGATCGTCACCGCGTTTCAGATGTTCATGATCGCCATAGCGCTCGTAGCCGGGCTGCTGTTCAGCAACGCGCTGGTGCGGCAGCGGACGGTTGATTGACGGACATCGCAAATACAATGGAGCGTGTTTGGGCCAGCCGTCGGCTTCGCTTCACCCGGCGCCGGACTATGGAATGGTCCTCACCGGACTTTGCATGCCAACTTGTTGAACAGGAGGCGCCGCACGTTGCGCTGGTGGCAATGCCGATTGCGGCGCCGATGGTGGAACCGGTTCGACCGGCGGGTTCTGCGGCTGTGGCGCGGGCCGCAGCGGTAGATTCTCCGGCGGCGCGTTTCGATTGGGCGCAGTTCCGCCGGGCGCGGCGCCATTGGGCGCCGGCGGTGGCACCCGCTCGTAATTCTCGACCAGGATCGACAGGTCCAGAACCTGCGTGACATTCTCCAAGTCGGCCAGGGCATTCCACTGGTCGCCCAGCACGGCAATGTATTGATTTATGGTCGTGGCCAGAATCTGCTGCGCGACGACGACGTCGCCGAACGCGATCGTCTGCGGCTGCTGCTGATGGCGTTCGAACACGCCACGGTAGGCGCGAGCCTGATCCGGCAGAATCTGATCCCGGTACAAAATCAGGATCCGCCGCGCGTTTTGATAGCGTTCGAAGACGGCCGCCAGGCGAAGAATCAGTTCGTTCTGCGCTTGCTGCACTTGTTGCGCAGCGCGACCCAACTGCCCTTGTGCCTGCAAGATACCACCCTGGTTGCGATAGAATAACGGCAGGGTGATATACGTCTGGATATTCATTGAGACGTCCGGAAACTCCGTGTTGTCCTTCTGAATCGCAACGTAGTTATGAATGTCCGGAATGGGCTCGACCCGTGCGCGGCGAAGGTTGAATTGCTCGCGTGCGATCGTGGTCTGAGCGATCAATACGTCCGTATGAAAGCGGGTCGTGCGATCGACCGCCAGATCCCAGCAGACGTCGGGGGTGGGAGCGTCGACTCGACCATCCAATTCGGTCGGCGGCATTTGCGGCACGGCCATCTCAGCGGTCAATTGCTGCCAGGCGGAGATGTAGCGATTGTACGCCTGCACTGACGCGGCGCGGGCTTGCGTGGCCAGCACGCGCAACTGCAGCGGCTCATAGGCCGCGGCTTCACCACCCTTGGTTTGTTCGACCAGAACGCGGTACGTCTCGTCCGTAAACTGCACGAGCGCGTTGGTCGCTTTCACAGCCTCCTGCGCCACCAGCACGGCGTAGTACTTCGCTAGAACACGGGTCGCGACGTCGATATCAGTTGCTCGATAGTCCAACTCTCGATTGCGCACGTCTTGCAACGCCGACGAACGCTGCAGCCGCAGTTTGCCCGCCGTGATCACCGTCTGGTTGATCATACCGCCGACGTATTGGTTGGGCTCCAAGCGACCGATCGTATCCGCCTCGAAACCGATCTGCGGGTTCGGCAGGGCGCCAACGTCAATTGCATGACCGCGCGCGGCGAGAATGTCCGCCCGGTACTGTCGCAATAGTGGACTATTCTGGCGGGCAATTTCGAGTAGTTCGAGATACGTCATCCGCTGGCCATTGGGGCCCGTGCGCGGAGCGGCAGGCTTCGGCGGGGCCGGCAACCGCGGAAAAATGCGATCAATGATCTCGCTGTATTCCAACTGATTATCCGGCCGAAAGGGCGGAAGCTGAATCGGTGGAGCGTCTGCGCCGGGCAGCCCCGATGGGATCCTCAGCCGATCGAGCGGTGGTCGCGTTGGCCCGGAATTTGAACCGCGGTTGGAACCTTGCGCATCCTGCTGCTCGCGAAATGCGCTCGAAGGCGGCGCCGCCGCGAACGCAACGGTTTGTGGTCGGTAGGGCGTAGCCGGTCGCGGAGCGGCCGCGAATGGAACGGGGACCGCTTGCTGCACGGTGGATGGCGCTGGCGTGGTTCCGCAGACGGGTTGCTTGTCTGCAACCTGTTGCACAGGCGGCAGCGGGGCGCGCGCGAAAGTCGGCGCCACGCGCTGCAGTTCTGGAGCCGGCGCCGGGCCAAGCATTGGAGGCAAGCGGCGAATCTTCAGTTCAGGCACGCTGGTGAGATCTGCAGCATCGCCATCTGGGGTCGCCGAGCGCGCAGACTTCGCCTGCGGCAGCGGGTTGGGTGCGCACGGATCGGCAGCAGTCGCCAAGGGCGAGATCGCGGCGCCAATCGCCAGTGACAGGCAACAGCGCAGCCATGGTTTCATTCGGTGAGACATGTCACGCATCAGCTTCGGCCTCGATCAGAATTCGTTGGCGAGCCGCCAATGCGGAGACTGGAATCAGTCCGCGCCGCGCCAGCAAGAGATGGGTTGTACCGATAGTATCGGCCCGGCCCGGTCTGTTGCTCGAATCGCTATCGATCAGTTACACAAGGGTTTAGGGAGATTTCTCTGAGGAATTGCGCAGAGCGGGCGCGTTGCCGTGAGCGGCGCAGAGTTTGACGCCGCTAGCGAGAGGCCGCTGGCAACTGCAGCACGATGAATACGCGCACAGTTGCCAGGGCATCGTCAGGCGCTGTGGCGATCGTTGCGAGATTATTCGGCCAGATGTCCGGATCCTTCAATCGGATCGCGGGCGCCGTAGAAGCTGTACAGCACGGGGACGAGGTTCACAAAAAACAACGTCATCAACATTCCGCCGACTACGACAATCGCCAGCGGGCGCTGAGACTGCGAGCCGATGCGGGTCGAGAACGCCGCGGGAAGCAGCCCCAAGATGGCCGCCAGCGCCGTCATCGTCACGGGCCGAATCAGCCGCTCGGTGCCTTTGACAATCGCCTCGTCCAGCGGCGCGCCATTATAGCGCAGTTGATTGAACGCTGAGACCATCAGCAGCCCGTTCATCACGGCCACGCCCAGAATCGAGATAAAACCGACCGCGGCCGAGATGTTGAAGTGCAATCCAGTCGCTAGCAGCGTCCAAATACCGCCCAGCGACATGGCGATGACATTGGCGAAGATGACCATTGCGTCGAGCAGTGACTTAAACGCCAGATAGAGCATGACCATGATCAGGACGAGCGACAGCACGACGACCACCAACATCCGGTGTTCGGCTTCCTGCATCTGTTGAAACTCGCCGCTCCATACCGCTTTGTAGGGAGGCTTTAGCAGCGGGGCCGTTTTGGCCTGCGCTTCGGCGACGGCGCTGGCCAGGTCACGGCCGCGCACGCTGAACTTGACCGCGATCAATCGCTTGCCGTCTTCTCGCGCGATCGTCGAGGCGCCCGGCCTTAGAAAATTGCCTTTCGGGTCGGGATTGCCATGCTCATCCTGCGGCGTCACCAGGTCACGCAAACGGCGCCGGGGGACAAGGCTCATTGTGTCTGCCATGGAGTTGAACGTGCTACCGGTCACGCTGGGCATCGCCAGGCTGGTGCCAGTTGCCGAAAGCACGGTCGATCCGCCCGAGATGGGCGTCGCTTGAGTCGACGCGAGAGGTCCGGTGACCGTGTTCTTGATCACGTCAACCGGAATGTCGAGGATCTCCTCTTCGTTCCGGCGGAGATCCTTGGGCCAACGCAGCGTGATGTCGAACGACCGTTCGCCTTCGATCAACTGTGAGAAGCACTTGCCGCCAACGGCGGTCTCGACAACATCTTCGATCTCGTCGACGCTGACATTCCACAATTTGCATTTCTCACGATCGACGCGAAACGCCAGGTTCGATTGTCCGCCAATGTGGAAGATGCCAGGATCGACCACGCCTTCGACGGACGAGAGGACCGTGGAAACCTGTTCCGCAAGGTTTTCCAGCTCGTCAAGATCGGGGCCGATGATCTTGACGGAGTTCTCGCCCTTCACGCCTGAGAGAGACTCCAACACGTTGTCGCGAATCATCTGGCTGAAGTCCCAATTGATTCCGACCAGGTTCTTCGACAGCGACTCGTTCATGTCGTGGATCAACTCTTCCTTGGTCCGAGACCTGCCCAGCTCTGGGATCACAGGCCATTCCGACGGCGCGAGTAGCGGCACAAAGCACTCAGCGTTGAAGTAACCGGTCGGATCGGTGCCGTCGTCAGGACGGCCGATTTGCGACGTGGCCAAGCGAACCTCGGGGAAGCTGGTGATGATCTTGCGCGCGATCGCCGATTTTTCTACCGCCTCTGGTAGCGACACGTTCACGGGGAATGTGCCGCGGACGACCATGTTGCCTTCTTCAAGCTCCGGCATGAACTCGCGGCCCATAAAGGGCATGATCACGACGGTCACGGCCACCATCGTCGCGAAGAAACCAACTGCCAGATAGCGATGCGCCAGCGCCCAGCGGAGTTGGCGAATGTAACCCGACTTGATCCAGCGAACCAGGAAGTTGTCCTTCGAAGGCTTCAGATTCTTGAACAGCATCAAGCACAGCACCGGCGAGAGCGTCAAAGCCAACAGCAGGGCGCCTCCCAGGGCAAACGCATAGGTGTCCGCCATGGGGCCAAAGATCTGCCCTTCCGGGCCTTTCATCGTAAACAGCGGCAACAATGCAAAGACCATGATGATGGTCGAGTAGAACAGGCTCCGCTCGACTTCCTTCGAAGCGATCAAAATCCGGTTCTTCAGCGGCAGGTTGGCGTTCTCGCCTGCGCTGAGACGCCGATAGATGTTCTCCACCATGATCACGGACGAATCGACGATGATGCCGAAATCGACGGCGCCGATCGACAACAAATTGGCCGATTTGCCGCGTAAGAACAGCACGCAGAAGGCAAACAACAGCGCCAGCGGAATATTGATCGCCACAATCAGCGCGCTGCGCACATTGCTGAGGAACATCAGCAAGATCACCGTCACCAGGATCAGTCCGATGGCCAGGTTCTCGTGCACCGTCTCGGTGGTCATGGCGATCAGGGCCGATCGATCGTAGAACATGCGGATCTTCACGCCCGGCAGCATTCGCCCCGGCGTGTTATTCAGTTCTTCGATCTTGGCCTTCACGTCAATCAGCGCGGGAATCGATTGCTCTCCCTTGCGAAGTTGAATGATCCCTTGCACTTCGTCCGGTGCGTCTTCCCACTGTTGGGCGACGCCTTCGTCCACCATGTCGCCTTGGTCGTTCTTT
>Ga0070665_100000741_pt1 | contig 43468 bp, 37 predicted proteins | sample KBSS13metaG_FD_65862 | JGI IMG/M metagenome (GOLD analysis project Ga0070665, IMG submission 65862) | Switchgrass rhizosphere microbial communities from Kellogg Biological Station, Michigan, USA - KBS S1-3 metaG | ecosystem: Host-associated > Plants > Roots > Rhizosphere > Soil ...
GTCTGTCTCCTTGAAAAAGGGGTACAAGACAACCATGTGCGCGAACTCTCTTTTTTACCAGCCCCACGCAATCCCCGACTTCCAAAGCTAGCTAGTGCATAATGCTGCGCCGGGAGAGGGAGACCAGTGGTTCAATCCACGTTGGCGGCCACTCTCTCTATCGCTGCTGGCGCCGTGATCGCAATTGACACCTGAGCGAGATCTGCGGTACAAGCCTGCGGCTTTTCCCTTCGCGCAGCACGCGCCGATGCGCTGCGCGCTTTTCTCGTTATCGGTCCTGCGAGGCCAGCATGCACACGTCGCACTCGTACGTCCCGCCAGAAGACTCCGCCGCAGCCAATGACGCCGCGGATATGCAAACCGTGCTCATGGCCTGGCACGACGCCACGGCACGGTTGGAGCAAACGCACGAATCACTGCGGGCTGAAGTGCGCCGCCTGACCGCGGAGCTCGAACAAAAGAATAGCGAGCTGGTGAAACAGCGCCGCCTGGCCGATCTCGGTCAGATCGCGGCGCATGTGGCGCACGAAGTTCGCAACGGCCTGGTGCCAGTCTCGTTGTACCTGAGCCTGCTCCGCCGGCGGCTGCTCGACGATCCAGGGGGTTTTGACCTGTTGCGAAAAATCGAGGCAGGCTTCACCACGCTCGAATCGACCGTCAACGATCTGCTGCAGTTTCACGTCGATCACAATCCCCAGTTCCGCCACTTCGGTCTGCGAGCGCTCGTCGAAGACGTGCTCGGCAGCTTAATGCCGCAGCTGGCGGCCCAGCGGGTATCGACCGTGATCGACATCCCGGAAAATCTGGTCATCTCGGCCGACCGTGAAATGCTGCGCCGCGCGATCCTCAATCTGGCGCTCAACTCGCTCGACGCCATGCCCAGCGGCGGAGAACTTGTCACTACCAGCTACGTTGGCCCGCGCGGCGTGGAGTTGGAAATTGCCGACAGCGGCTGCGGCCTCTCCGACGAAACCTTGTGCCGCGCCACGGAGCCGTTTTATACAACCAAAGGGGGCGGCACCGGGCTGGGGCTGGCGATCGTCGACCGCATCGTGCAAGCCCACGGGGGCGAAGTGCAGATTGCCAATTGTCCCGAAGGGGGCGCGGCGTTCACTTTGAAATTCCCACGCGTCGCGTTGGAGGCCGCCGCATGATTGTCGGACCTCCCGAAGTGATGATCGCTGCGAAGAAATCCACGACCAAGGGGAGCGTGCTGGTTGTTGACGACCACGCGCAAGCCCGCCAGTCTGTCGCGGAAACGCTGCGCTGCGCCGGTTACGCTGTGACCGTGGCAGCGAGCGCGCCCGAAGCACTGGAACTACTCTCGCGCGAGTGCTGCGACGTGGTGCTCACGGACTTGCAGATGCCTGGCATGAACGGCTTGGAGTTCCTCGGCGAACTCGCTCGTCGCCAAACCGGCGTGCAAGTCGTGATGATGACCGCGCACGCCAGCGTGTCGACCGCGGTCGAGGCGATGCGACACGGCGCGTTCGATTACGTAGAAAAGCCGTTCGACGCCGATCGTCTGGAACGATTGATCGAGCGCGCGATGACCCATGTGAGACTACTGGACCGCCAGACCAGGCTGCCGAAGCTGGCCCAAGATTCATCGCCGGCCATGATTGGCGATGGTCGCGCGATGCGAGCGCTGCGCGAGCGAATCGCCCGCGTCGCCGCGACAAACGAAACGATCCTGATTCACGGCGAAAGCGGCGTCGGTAAGGAATTGGTTGCTCGCGCCGTGCATGCGGCCAGCGACCGCGCCACCGCGCCGCTGGTCAGCGTGAACTGCCCTGCCCTCTCGGCGCATTTGCTGGAAAGCGAATTGTTCGGTCACGAGAAAGGCGCCTTCACCGGCGCAGACTCAGCCCGCATTGGTCGCTTTGAACTGGCCGATGGCGGCACGATTCTCCTCGACGAAGTCAGCGAGATCAGCCCGGAACTGCAAGCCAAGCTGCTGCGGGTGCTGCAAGAAAAATCGTTCGAGCGGGTCGGATCGAGCGTCACCTTGCGGGTCGACGTGCGCGTGATTGCGACGACGAACCGTGACCTGAAGCAGGAGATTGCCGCCGGCCGCTTCCGCGAAGACCTCTACTATCGTCTGGCCGTGGTGCCGCTTTCGGTTCCGCCGCTACGTGAGCGCCGCGAAGATATCCCCTGGTTGATCGGGCATTTTTCGTCCTGCGCCGCCGAACGGTTGGGCAAGCAGCCCTGCAAGCTCGACGCCGAGGCCCACGCCCTGCTCGTCCAATACAACTGGCCCGGCAACGTGCGTGAGTTGGAAAACATTATCACGCGCGCCAGCGTGATGAGCCTTTGCTCGCCGGTGACGACGGACGAATTGAAGTCGTGGCTGAACATGGAAAGCCAGCCCGTGGCAGGGAGAATCGTTGCGACGCCCGACATTTTGACGACGACGTCGTCGGAAACGGGTTCCAGCGCAGACAGCGACTCTCCAGCATCGCTCAGCCTGCGAGACATGGAGCGGCAATTGATCGAAACGACGCTTGATCGCTTCGGCGGCCACCGCGCGCAAACGGCCCAAGCATTAGGCATCGGCCTGCGGACGCTTTCGAGCAAGCTGAAAGAATACGGATACTCGTCGCGCGGCCGACGTTGGGTAGTGGCTGGGTAACTACTTCCACTCTCCCAGGCTCCTTTCGAAAACAATCCCGACCATGATTCAACCGACAGCCATCAGCGCCGTTTCGTACGCACCGCCGGTCTCGGCTGCGCGGCCGGCTGCCGCTACGGGAGCAGCAGGCGCTGGCGCCACGGTCGACGGCGCGGCGCAAGCTTCGTTCAAGGAAATGCTGCTCGATTCAATCCGCCAGGCAAATATGTTGCGACAAGACGCCGATCAGGCCGTGGCCTCGCTCGGTTCGCAGCGCGCGGCTGGACCGGCCGACGTGTTTGGCGCCGTTGAGCAAACGGATCTGGCGTTTCGGACGATGATCGAGGTTCACAACAAACTCGTTCAGGCGTATCAAGAAGTACAACATATGGTCGACTGACGAGACGTTCGTCTCTCAGTTCAGCGAGCCTAGCGTAGCGGTAGGTCGGCGATCAGATCGGCTGAAGTCGACAGTAGTATCAACGGAGCGCGTGGCATGGATGCCTTCAAGCAAGTCTGGTCGAGGCTCATCGAGCTGAATCGCCGACTGTCACCCAATGCCCGGTTGATCGCTGCGCTCTCGGCGGTGGCTTTGATCGTCTGCATCGGCTGGACCGTGCGCGGATTGCTGGTGGTCGAAACCGTGTATCTGCTTGGCCCACAGACGCTGACTTCGGAAGAGCTCACCGAGATGCAAACGGCGCTCGCCAAGGCGCAGCTCAGTGACTTTGCTGTCGAAGGCAATCGGATCCGCGTCCCGCGCGAGCGGCAGGCGGCTTACATTGCAGCGCTGGCCGAGAACCGGGCACTGCCCGAATCGGTCCCGGAGATGCTTTCCGAGGCCATCGACAAGGTCAATTGGTTCACCAACGTTCAGCAGCAGGCCGACTACAAAGAGGCGGCCCGCCTCAAGGGCTTAACCTCGATCCTGCGCAGCTTCGAAGGGGTCGAGACCGCGGAGGTCGTCTTCGATAAAGCCGAATCACGCTCCTTGCGTCCCGAACGAACAATGACGGCGCTCGTGGCCATCAAGCTGCGCGGCGGTAGACCGCTCGACGACGAACGCGCGGCGATGTTTCGCAGCGTGTTGACCGCCGCCATTGCCGGTTTGACGCCGCAAAATGTGACCGTCGTCGACAAAGCCACGAATCGCAGTCATCACTACCAGGCAGACCAGGTTGCCGGACCGGGAAGTCGGTACCGCGATAGCAAGCGCGCCTACGAATCGCAGTACGAAGCCCGCGTTCGTGACCTGCTGCACCACGTGCCAGGGGTCACCGTCAGCGCTGAAGTCGAGTTGGAAAGCGTCTCGCGTCACGAGGCGGCCGCGGCGTCAACGAACCAAGCAGGTTTGTCGCCGGGCGACGCGAAGTCCGTGACGTCTACACCAGAAGGCGCCGTTGTTTCGCACGGCGCAGCTAATCAACCACTGGATTTGACGTCGGCGACCGCCGAGCCGACTACTCCGCTGACGCCACAGCCCACGCCGATCAGCGATCGGCCGCAGGCCATGACTGCAACGCGAGATCCCGCCGCGGCAAATCTCGATACATTCGTGCCCAGGCGCGTCTGCCTTTCGATTGGCGTGCCGATGGCGTACATCGAGAATATCTGGCGGCAGCGGCTGGCAGCGCCGTCTGAACAGCGGGCGGGCGCCCCCGCTCCAGACCTGGAGACGGTGCAAGCGCAAGAGCTGGCGAACATTCGCCAACTGGCCGCGCCCTTGGTGCAAGCGTCGAGCAATGACACGGACGCAGTGAATCGCGTTGCCGTCACGCCACTTTCGACGATGGTTTTCGACCTTGCCACGCCCCCATCGCTGCTGGCCACCGCGACCGGTTGGTTGACGTCGCCCTGGGGGCCACTGACGGTGGTGCTGACGTTGATCGGCGGAGGCTGGATGGCCCGGATGCTGCGCGTGACACCAAACCAAGCGACCGATAACCCAGAAACGCACGACTTGCCTGCCGCGACGGCTCGCTTACGAAATTCACGGATGGATGAACCGTCGCCGGCAAGACCAACCTCGGCCTTCCATGAGCGGATCGCCACGACGAACTCATTGCGCGGCGAATTGGCCGACATGGTTCGAGAAGATCCGGACGTGGCGGCGAATATTCTTCGAAACTGGATCGGTAACTCAAGCACATGACGCAGTCGTCCCCCGAAACTCTGCAGCGCGCGGCGATCCTGATCGCGGCTCTAGACGCTGACCTCGCCGACCAACTGCTTGACCAGATGCCCTCGGACGAGGCGGCCCGCGTGCGCCGCGCCATCATGGAATTGGGCGACGTCGATTCCGCGCAGGAGCGCGACGTGATCGACGCGTTCCTGGCGAAGGATACGGCAGCCGTGGTCGGCGCGCGGAAGGACCTTGCCGCGTCTGCGCCAGCCGAGACTTCGGAAGATGAGAGCGTGGAACTCCATTTGTCTTCGGCCGCGACGTCATGCGCATTGTCTGAGGCGATGGCGCCGCGGACGCCCTGCTTTCAGTTCCTGCACCATGTCGAGCGATCACAGCTTATGGACTTGCTCGCGGCGGAACATCCACGGACCGTGGCGATTGTCGCCTCGCATCTTTCCGAGGAATGCGCCGCCAGCCTGCTGGGCGCCCTGCTGCCGGAGTCGCGTGCGGAAGTTGTGAGGCGATTCTCGGAAGCAGCCGTGACCGATCCGCTCGTGCTATCGGAAATCGAGCAATCACTGCGGGCGCGTTTGAGCGCGCAACACTCGGCGGCCAGGCACACACCGGGCGACTTACAACGTATCTCACGCGTGCTGTCGGCGGTCGACGCAGAGGAAAAACAACAATCGCTCCTCCCATGCGACCAACCGCAGGCGCCAGCGTTGTGCGGCGGAGAACCCAATGCGTCGCCCGACTCTGATCCACTGGCAATGACGTTTGGTGACCTGGAGTATCTCGACGAAGAACTGTTGACCGCCACGCTGCGCAGGTGCGATGCAGAGATCGTTCGCTTGGCGCTGGCCGGGGCGACCTCGGACTTCGTGGAAAAGGTCCTCAACCGGCTTTCGCTCAGCGAAGCACGGCGTCTGCGCCGCCAGATCGAGAGCATCGGTCCAACGCGGCTCAGCGATATGGAGCGCGCTCAGGTCGAACTAGCCCGGCTGGCAGAGATTGTGCTCATCGAAGCGTTGCATGGCACGGACCTCCCCGTTGAATCCGAAGCATTATCAGCCAACGACGTTCTGGGATCATCAGCGACCTGAACGCGTTGTTCACTAGCTCACGGAAAGGACTCGTAGCGGATGTCGAGAGTCATCAAGGCCAACCGCGGACCACACGCCGTGGCCTTCAATTACGACGACGTGACGGCGCAAGCCAGCGCGTGCGTGGAGCTAGCGCGGGCAGAAGCCGCGCGAATTCTCAGCGCAGGCCACGCAGACGCCGACGCGGTGCGCCGCGAGGCCGAAGCCGCCGGCCGACACTCGGCGGAATTGGCGATCGAACAATTGCTCGAAGCAAAAATGGCAACCCGGCTCGATGCCCTTGCCCCGGCGCTGACGCAGGCGGTCATTGAGCTGCAACACGCCAAGCAGGCCTGGCTTGCCCACTGGGAGCGACAAGCGATCCATCTCGCGACGGCCATTGCCGAACGAGTCATCCGCCGCGAACTGCGTGCGACTCCGCAGATTCCACTCGACCTGGTCCGCGAAGCGTTACAACTCGCGGCCGGCCCAAGCCACCTGCGAGTCTTGATGCACCCAGAGGACGTCCGCGTTCTCGGCGCACAACTGACGCCACTCTTGGCGTCGATCGACTCCGGCGCGACGGCCGAACTGGTCGCCGACGCGGGCATCGAAGCCGGTGGCTGCCGTGTTGAGACAGAATGCGGTTCGGTCGATCAGCAATTTTCGGTGCAGTTGGGGCGAATTGAAGAAGAGCTCCTCTGAACTTTGTTTTTAGTAACCGTCCTAGTCAGCGCCACACACCACGAACACACAGTCGTAGCGCAAATTCATGCTCGAAATGGCCGAACAGATTCGCCGGATTATGCCCACCGCGCTCGAAGGGCGGCTCGTTCGCACGATCGGCGTAACCGCTGCCGTGGCCGGCTTCCGCGCGCCGCTGGGCGCTGTGGCCGAGATCGAACGGCACAACGGCCCTCCGGTCCCGGCCGAAGTGATCGGCTTTCGCGACGACCTGACTTTGCTCTACCCATTGGCTGACTTGCAAGGCGTACGGCACGGAAATCGCGTGCGACTTTGTCGAACTCAAAACTGGTTGCGTGTTGGGCCAGCACTGCTGGGGCGCGTGATCGACGCCCGCGGCGTGCCGATCGATGGCAAGCCGCTGCCGCCGCTGGTCGAACGCGTGGCCCTCGACGCCGCGCCACCCGGCGCGCTGACGCGCCCGCGAATCACGCAGCCGTTTTCGACAGGTGTTCGCGCGATCGATGGTCTGCTGACCTGCGGACGTGGCCAGCGGATGGGAATCTTCGCTGGCTCGGGTGTCGGCAAGAGCGTCACGCTGGGGATGATGGCCCGCAACGCCACGGCGGACGTCAATGTGATCGCCCTGATCGGCGAGCGTGGCCGCGAAGTGAATGAGTTCCTGGAGCGCGATCTAGGCCCGGAAGGCTTGGCGCGCAGCGTGGTTGTCGTGGCCACCAGTGACGAACCGGCGCTACTGCGCACTCGCGCGGCGCTGACGGCCACGGCCATCGCCGAATATTTTCGCGACCGCGGTCAACATGTTTTGATGTTGATGGACTCGTTGACGCGCTTTGCGCTGGCGCAGCGCGAGATTGGGCTGGCGGCCGGCGAGCCGCCGACAACGCGCGGCTATCCGCCGAGCGTCTTTGCGCTGCTTCCTAAGTTATTGGAACGCGCCGGATGTAGTCAGCAGGGCAGCATCACGGCGTTTTATTCTGTGTTGGTCGAAGCCGACGATCCGCAGGAACCGATCAGTGACACGCTACGCAGCTTGCTCGACGGACACACCTGGCTCTCGCGCAAGCTGGCCTCGCGCGGTCATTACCCGGCGATTGATGTACTGGAAAGCGTCAGTCGCTTGATGTCCGAGGTCAGCACGCGCGAACACTGCGAGGCGGCCCGTGAGATTCGCGAGCTGCTGGCGGCGCATCGCAGCCACGAAGACCTGATTTCGATCGGCGCCTATCAGCGCGGCGCCAATCGGAAGGTCGACGCGGCAATCGACCTGCTCGACTCGATCCAGGAATTCCTTCGCCAACGAGTCGACGAATCATCGACCGTGGAGTCGGCCCGCGCGGCGATGATCCAACTTCGCGAACGCGCCACGGCGCTGGCAGGCGGCGCGCGGCCATGACCCCTTTTATCTTTCGACTCGATCCGGTTTTACGCGTCCGCACGGCCCAGCGCGAAGAACGCCAGCGCGAGCTGGCCGTGGCCCTGGCGCAATTGCAAGACGCAGAACAGGCAATCGCCACGATCACGGCCGAGATCACCCGCGCCCGTGAAGAGCAGGCAAACGACACCGAGCGACTTCAGGCGGAGCGTCTGGCGGCTGCCGCTTCGTACGAAGCGATCTTACGCGAGCGCCGGCAGGTTCAAGTTGCCGTGCGTGACGAGGCTGCCTCGGAAGTGAGCCAGCGCCGCACAGCACTGCTAGCAGCCGATCGTGCAGTTCGATCGCTGGAGATCTTGCGCGAGACGGATCTCGAGCAACATAAAGCGGAACAACGCCGTCGCGAGACGCGCGACTTCGACGAACTGGCAAGCCGCCCTTTTTCGGCCACATAACGCTGATTCTTTCGAGCACTGGCGGAGCCAGTGGCACACCTTCTTCGGGCTGAGCCTGGGTCGACGAGCCGGCTCGTCTCGTCGATTGGGCTTGATCCACCGCGTGATTTTCGGGACAAGTACCCGCCGCTGGCAGCGTTCGACGCGAATGCTAGCAGCGATGGCGACGTTCGCCGCGCGCGAACCTGAGGATCTTGTCCGATGCCGGCCGGCCGTTCCAATCCGAGCAATGACGATACTCCTGGTCGCGCAGGGGCGGCTAGGGATACGCAGCTTCGGTCCGATGGCTCGCACGCTGCCGAGCCCGGCGCCGCCTGGCAAACAAATCATGGCGCGAACGAACTTCGCTCGACCGACATTGAATCGCTGTTGCGTCAGGCAGAAGAAGCGCTGGCGACGATCGAAGAGTCCGACCTAAACGTTCCGCCCGGCGCGCATCCGCTCGAGCTTCAGGACTTCGCCGCCGCTGCGCCACATGGCGAGCTGGATATCGTTAGTTCGCAGGTCGAAGGCGAAGTGGAGTTAGTGGTCGAACTCGGACGCGTGCGGTTGAAGGTCGAAGACGTGCTGAAGCTCCGCAAGGGATCCGTTGCGCCGCTGACGCCGCTGGTGGGCGCGCCGGTCGATGTTTATGCCGACGATCGGCTCGTGGCGCGTGGCGATGTGCTGGTGCTCGACGGTCGATTCTGTGTCCGCGTGACGGAAACGTTTCTGGGCGACGCAATCACCTAACGTAGAAACGCCGCCCAATCTGCAGCTTCGGGCGCGAGACGAAATGCAACCAATCCACATCACCTGTTGCCGAGGGCGCGCAATCTCGACGCTGCTTGTGCGCTGGTGTGGAGCGATCGTTGTCAGCGTGCAGCTTGCGACCATGTTGCAGGCGGCCCCCCCTGCCCCGCTCCCCGGCGGGCCCGGCCGAGACGCGAAGGCGCCATCGACCGTTGTTCAGGCTTCGCGAGAAACGCCGATCGTGCAACCTGGCGGCTTGACCTCGCCATTGAATCCCAACGCGGGAAAGTCCGCTAGCGCCGCCAAGACGCCCATCCGCGGCGGAGTTTCCGCTGCGCAATCGACCGGCGGCGCCTCAACTGACACCGCCGGCGCTGGGTCGTCGCTGATTGGCGTAATGGCCAGCCTGGCCGTGGTGATCGGCCTACTGGTGCTCGTCCTGTGGGTCATGCGACGCGCCCTACCAGGCGGAACGCGCAAGCTGCCGACCGAGGTGCTCGACGTGCTCGGCTACGCACCGCTGGGCAATCGCCAGCAAATGCAACTACTCCGACTCGGCAACAAGCTGCTGCTGGTCAGCGTAACGGCGACCGGCGCTGAGACCTTGACCGAAGTGACCGACCCAGACGAAGTCGAACACTTGACGAAACTGTCACGGCAACCGGCCACCGCCGCGCCGGCGGCCAGCTTCCGCCAGCTGCTCGATCAGTTTACGCCGAAGCCGACGACGACCTTGGCCAGTTCCACCAAGCGTCCGGCGCCCGCAGTTCCTGGAATCGTAAACAAACAGGAGCGGGCGCGTGGCTAAAACTGCATCGAAAACAAAATCACAATCTCGCCATCGGGCGCGGCTGGTGTTGATTTGCGAAGCGATCGTCGTCTGCGCGCTGTTTGTGCGACCCGCGGCGTCGCAGAGCGCGGCCGAACTGCGCGAACCGCGCGACGCCGCGGCGAACTCGCAACTGCGAATTCCGCCGAGCGCGGTCGCTCCGGCAGCGCACATTGCGCCAATCGTCGACGCTTCGATTGGCGCTCCGCCGCCGGGCGTTGCGGAGCCTGCGGCGAAATTGCCGCCGGGACCATTGTCGACCGCGCCATTGTCAAGTGGCGCGAAGAATCCACCGCCCAGCTCGTCACCGCCTTCCTCGAGTTCGCCCTCCCCTGCCCCGTTGGCGCTGCCCGAAGGTTTGCTCGCTGGCCCTGAAAGTTGGACCAGTCCCGAAGGACTGAGCTCGTCGCTACAGGTGATGCTGCTCCTATCGGTGCTCAGCCTCGCGCCTGCGGCGCTGTTGATGACCACTTGCTTTGTGCGGATCGTCGTCGTGCTCAGTTTGCTGCGGCAAGCGCTCGGCGCCCAGCAGTTGCCGCCGGGGCAGGTCATCACGTCGATTTCGCTGTTCCTCACGCTGTTGATCATGGCGCCGGTCTGGAAAGATGTTTACGACCAGGCGATCGTCCCCTACTCGAACAAACAGATCGATCTGCAAACCGCCTGGGAAGCCGGCAGCAAGCCAATCCGCCGCTTCATGGGTCAGCAGATCGAAAAGACGAAGAACCGCGACGACGTGCTGCTATTTGTCGAGGCGCTGCCCGAATCGCAACGCGCGGACTACCAATACTACGAAGACGTGCCGCTGGTGGCGCTGGCCCCGGCGTTCATGATCAGCGAATTGAAAACGGCGTTTCTGATCGGCTTTCAGATTTATTTGCCATTTTTGATTCTCGACATGGTCATCAGCAGCATCCTGGTGTCGATGGGCATGCTGATGTTGCCCCCGGTGCTTATCTCGTTGCCATTCAAGCTGATGCTGTTCGTGCTGGTTGACGGCTGGCGCCTGGTCGTCGGAATGCTGATCTCAAGCTTCCAGGCGTATGTCTAGCGGCGAATCGCGCAGGACAGGCGCCGCTGCGCGCTGATGGAAACAGGGAGCGAAGTTTCACATGGATCCACAAGCGGCCGTAGACCTAACACGACAGGCAATCATGACCACGCTGCTGGTCTGCGCGCCAGTGCTCGTCGCCGGATTGATCGTCGGTTTGCTGGTCGGTCTGCTGCAAGCCGCGACGCAAGTGCAGGAACAAACGTTGTCGTTCGTGCCGAAGATGGTCGCCATGCTGGTTGTAACTTCGATCGGCATGCCGTGGCTAGTGTCGCGTTTGGTGACCTATTTTCACGACCTCGTGCAAGGCATCCCTGGTTCGTTGTAGCGACACGATTGCGGAAGCACGCTCTGGCGCGTGATTGGAACCATGAACTGGCTCGTCGAACTCTACGGCTTTCATTTTCTGACATTCACGCTAGTGCTGGCGCGAGTGACGGGTTTGGTGCTGACCGCGCCGCTGTGCACGTCGATCCAGGCGCCCAAGCAAGTGCGGGCGACGTTGGCCCTGGCGATGGCGCTGGTGGTCGCTCCGACGCAAATCGAACTCGCCCCCACGCCACCGCAAACGGTGGCCGCGTTTGCGCTGCCACTAGCCAGCGAGTTGATTATTGGCGCTACGCTGGGACTGGGCGTTTCGATTCTGCTCGGCGCCGCGCAAATTGCCGGGCACTTGATCGCGCAGCTTAGCGGGCTTTCGGCCGCGCAGGCGTTCGATCCGGGCATGGGAGGGAGCGTGCCGCTGTTCTCCCGATTGCTCGGCCTGTTTGCCACGGCCATCTACCTCACGGCGGGCGCGCATCGATGGCTGATCAGTGCGCTGCTCGAAACCTTCAACGTCCTGCCGGCGGGCGGAGCGAAACTATCCGAATCGCTGGGCGAGACATTGCTGGCGATCTTATCGCAAAGCTTTAGTCTTGGCATTCGCGGCGCGGCGCCGGTCGTGCTGGCGCTGATGCTGGCGACACTGGTCTTAGGCTTGATCGGCCGAACTTTGCCGCAGCTCAACGTGCTGGCCCTGGGCTTTGGTATGAACGCCATGGTGACATTCGGGATGATGATGGTTTCCGTGGGGACGATGGCGTGGTTGTTTCAAGATGAGTTGCAGCCGGCGATCTCAGCGCTGCTCGAGGCGATTGTGAAATCGGCGCCGACGGCTTGATGGTTGGTTGGACGGTAAACGACTTGTCACTAGTTCGAATTGGGTGTGCCACTGGCTTTGCCAGTGCCTAGTTGCAACGTTCGACGGGCACTGGCAGAGCCAGTGGCACCCTAGATAGAGTCAAACCGATTGTAGAACTGAGTGCGGCGCGCGGCTCGGCGGGAGCCTCGCCCTCCCAGAACATTTATTCTCGCTTCAGATACTTCACTTTGATTGAACCGTAATGGCCGAGCATCTGGGGGATAAATCGCACGCGCCGACGCCGCATCGCCGCCAGCAGGCGCGCGAGCAAGGTCAGTTTGCGCGCAGCCAGGAACTGGCGGCGACCGTTCTGTTGCTCGGCGGACTGCTGACGCTGTGGATGCTGGGGCAACCGGTCGTCTCGCTCGTGACTGGCGCCTTCTCGAAACAACTCGGCGGTGAGCCGTGGCTGGTGGCTGACCTGCCATTCGTCCTGCGCGCCTGGAATCAAACCATTGCCGCTGTGGCAGTGGCGCTGCTACCACTGTTGGGTTTGGTGTTGTTGATCGGCGTCGCGTCGCACGTGCTGCAGGTTGGCTTTCAATTTTCGCCGACAAAGCTGCTGCCCGATTGGTCGCGACTCGATCCGATCAGCGGGCTGCGCCGGATGGGGTCGATGTCGAATCTGCAGCGAATTCCGCTGGGGCTGCTGAAGTTGGCCATGGTTGGCGCCGTGGCCTATTACAGCCTGCATTCGCGGCGCAACGAGATCATGGGCTGTGGCCAGTTGCCGATCGAATCGCTCGTCGCGCTCGTCGCCAATGTGCTGTTTTGGACGGCGCTCGAAGTGGGATTCGCACTGTTGGCGCTGGCAGGGCTAGACTATGCGCTCGCCCGCTGGAGGCACGAGCGCGATCTGCGGATGACCACGCAAGAGTTGCGCGAAGAAATGAAAAACCTGCAGGGCGATCCAGCCTTGGCAGCCCGTCGCAAGGCCATGCAGCGGAGCTGGGGTCAGAATCCTGGCGCGGCGTCGGTCGCCGAGTCAGACGCGGTGATCACCGACGGCGAGCGCGCCGCGGTGGCCGTGCGATACGATCCCGCGACGATGACGGCGCCAATCGTCGTCGCCAAGGGCGCCGGGCGATTTGCCACGATCATCCGAGAACTGGCGACGGAAAACGGCGTGCCTCTCGTCGAACGAGCACCGCTTGCGCAACGGCTGAACAAAGACGTCGCCATCAACGGCGCCGTGCCGCAAGCCCTGTACGCCGACGTCGCGAAGCTATTGGCCGAAGTCTTTCAGGCGGCCGGCAAGACGGTGGCAGACGGATAGCGGGATCAAACCTGCGATTCTCGGAAAGACGAAAACAAAGAACACTAATCGACGCTAATTTTCGCTAATGATTATTAGTGCTAATTAGTGTTGATAAGCGTTCCGTCAGTTCAAAGTTTGATTTTCTTCGCCGCAGCATTGAAGGTCGATCGCCTTTCAAGGCGCCGCCACCTCACTTGCATCCGATGTTCTCTGCGGTTACCAAAGAGACGTGGGGCCGATTGCTCGTTACGGGATCTTCGCCATGACGCTACCGATTTCAGAACACAAGACGCTCGAGACGCCGCACGGCTCGGCGATTGGCAGCAGCTTTCGCTGGCCGACCGGTCAATACTGCGCGATCCATACCGATCGGGGCTTTGTCGGGTGCGGAATTTACGATGTGCACGTCGCTGGAGAGTTCGGCATTGCGGTGGCCATTGCCAAGGGAACCCCGACCAAACCGCTGAGCGTGCCCGAAGACCTGTACGAGGCCAAGATCGTCGAGGTCAGCGAGCCGGCTCGCAAAATGGGGATCACGCCCGGCATGACAGGCCTGGAAGCGCTGGCTGTTTTACTCCAGGCAAAGTGACTATCGGCCACGGCTGGCGACCGAGTAGTCCCCCATGGCATGATCGACGCTGCCCGGGGGTAGTGGTCCGCAACGGGCGGTTTCCTTATGATGGCCAGGAACCGCTCGCGTCTCTAAGGCGTCCTGTGGCGCCAGACGCCTTCGCGCGGCGCCGTCTACCAAAACACCCTCGGGCGAACTGAGCCTGTGAAGCACGACCTGATTACCACCGCCGCGCAACTCGACCAATTCTGTGCCGACCTCAAGGGCGCCAAGCAGATTGCGTTCGACACGGAGTTTGTCTCCGAAGACACCTATCGCGCGCAGCTCTGCCTGGTGCAAGTGGCCGCCGATGGCCGCCTGGCCGTGATCGATCCGCTGAAGATTCCAGATCTGAATAAGTTCTGGGAACTGCTGGCCGAAGGGGATCATGAGACGGTCGTCCACGCCGGCCGGCAAGAGATCGAGTTCAGCTACGCCGCCATTGCTCGCCCACCGCAACGGTTGTTCGACGTGCAAATCGCCGGTGGCATGATCGGCCTGGAGTTTCCGGCCAGCTACGGCACGCTTGTCACCAAGATCCTCGGCGAGACACCGCAAAAAGGGGAAACGCGAACCGACTGGCGGCGTCGCCCGCTTTCGGATCGACAGGTCGAGTACGCGCTGGCCGACGTCCACCATCTGGCGCAGCTTCGGGAAAAGCTAGGCGCACGGCTGGAGAAGCTCAATCGCATGGAGTGGTTTGCCAGCGAGATGCAGGATTGGCTCGGCGAAATCGAAGCCGCGCATTCGCGCGAGCGTTGGCGCAAAGTTTCCGGTAGCTCAGGGATGAACGCGCGCGGTCTGGCCGTGGTGCGGGCGATCTGGATGTGGCGCGAAGGCGAAGCCAAACGTTTGGATCGGCCGGTGCGCCGCGTGCTGCGAGACGACTTGCTCGTAGAGCTCGCGCGCCGTAAATCGGCCGACCCACAACAGATTCGCGCCATCCGCGGCATGGAGCGCGGCGATTTGAGCCGCATTCTGCCGGAACTATCGAAGGCGATTGGCGACGCGCTCGAGCTGCCGGAGTCGGAACTTCCGCGCATTGTGCGAACCGACACGAATCAGCACCTCTCGATGCTCGGTCAGTTCCTTTCGTCGGCGCTCGGCAGCGTTTGCCGCGCGGCGCACGTGGCGCCAAGCATCGTCGGCACGCCGAACGACGTCCGCGACCTGGTGGCCTATCGGCTGGGCGGCAGTCGCGGCGAAGCGCCTTCGCTGGCGCACGGCTGGCGGGCCGAAGTCGTCGGCAATGTGCTCGACGACCTGCTGCAGGGCAAGCTTTCGATCCGGATCGAAAACCCGGAATCCGACCAGCCGCTGGTCTTCGAACCGGCGCGGCGATAGCGACTGGCCAACCGTATGACGTTTTCTACTCCACCAGCCCAAAGCGCTAGCGAGGGTTCTTCGTAGTTTCAAAGCGACGAAAACGGAAGAACCCTCGCTGGCGCTTCGGGCTGGTATTATCCGCGTCGAATGATCGGTCCTATCGCGCCAGCGGCAGCGAGACCACTTCGGCGGCGCCAATCGGCGATTGCAGTTGCGTGCCCGCGGCGTTGCTACCGCGGCGAACGTAGGCCAGCGCCAGTGGCGAATCGAGTCTCGGCGAGAACGCCGCTGACGTCACCATGCCGACCGTCTTGCCGTCGGCTGCAAGCTCAACGCCCGGCGTTGGGTTCGCATCGGCCGCGAAGCGCACGCCGGCCAGTGTGCGGTTGACGTGCCCAAGCGCGTCGATCCGAGCCACGGTCTCCTGGCCGATGTAGCAACCCTTGACGAAGCTGATTGCCCGCGCGTCGCGCGCAATCTCTTGCGGAAGATTCTTGTCGCTGATATCCGGCCCATAATAGGGCGTGCCGGCTTCGATGCGTGCGCGATCGACCGCGATCGCGCCGCAGGGTTTCGCTCCAGCTTCGATCAATCGCGCCCATAAATCGGCCAGTGGCGCGCGCTCGCAAGTCACGAGATAGCCGCCGCCGATCGTGACATCGACGCGACGGACTTCGACCGAGATCGCGCCGATCATAGCCGAGCGGTGTTCGAGCAGCGCTCCAGGCAATTCACACCCTAGTCCTTTGAGCAGCGATTCAGCTTCCGGCCCGGCGAGTAGCAATTCGGCCCAAGCGCCACTGCGCGCGAGTAGCTCGACTTTTTCGCGAATCAGGTAGCGGTCGAGTTGCGCGAGGATCTTCGCCTCTTGATTTGGCACGGTTTCGAGCACCAGCGAGTCCGCGCGGCAAAAGACGTTGACCAGCGCCAGAATATGTCCTTGGGCGTTGGTTAAAAACGCTTCACAGCCAGCGCCTGGTTTTAAATCGCGAATCTGATTCGTGCAGAGGTTGTGCAAGAACGCCGCGCGATCAACGCCTTGCATTTCGATCTGCGTGCGACGACTGAAATCGGCCAGGCCGACGCCTGCGGTGAGCGCCTGGTATTCGGCCGCTACGTCGCCGAAGCTGGTTACGGATTGCGCCGGATCGCCTGTTAGAACGCCGTTGTTGAAGACGGGCGAGCTGGCGGCCGTCGCGTCCGCTTCGGCGGATTCAAAAACGCCGCCGCTTTTTTTTAGCTGCTCGAGGAAGTTTGCGTCGTTCATTGGAATAGTTGCCGTTTTGGCTTGGTTGGCGTTTGGAGAGATCACGCACATTTGCGGCGCGCGGCTCGGCGGGAGCCTCGCCCTCCCGGTACGTTCTGCTATCGCGACCGCTTGGTCCGATTGGATGAACTGTTTTCTATTCGCCTTCGGTCGATACTAGCGCGTATTGGGCGTTGTCGATCAGGATGCATTGCGCAAAGCGTTTGGCGAGGCGCGTCATCTCGGCGGCGCTAGCGACTGGGGCCATGCCGAGCTCTTCCACGGTGGCTTCTTCCAACTGGCTGAGGAAGTACACCCGCGCCTGCGAAAGCGCGCGAACCAGCGCCGCCGCAGGCAATGAATCGTTCAATCGCTGCTTGTGAATTTTCTTGAGCGCCACGCGGGCGTCGGGCGCCGCTGCGTACTGGCGAAGCGATTCGCCGGGCGGTTCCTTCAGTGTTGTGCAAATGGCAATCGCGCCATCGGACGAGACAACTTGCGACGCCGTGTAGAGGGCCCGCGCCACGTTGTCCCACGTCTGTTCGGCCGCGCCGTCGATCGCCGCCACAACCAACGGCGCCGACCGCGGCGTCTGGAACTTCCAGTGCTCCTGATACATCGCCTCGCCTGTCGTGTAGACCTCGCTGGGGAGTCCGGCCAACACTTCGAGGATCGTTCCACCGGGACCCGGCACAACCTGTAGCGTAAATTGCACGCCCAGCAGCCAGCCGGCCTGCAGGATCATGGCCTGCTGCGCGGCCTCGTGCTTGCGATTCAGCGTCAGGCTTTCGGCGAACGACTTGTCTTGCAACTTGCGACCGGCAAACGTCGGAAACAGCCCGCCGAAGAGGCCGTGATAGTCGAGCGCGCCGGCGGCGCGGATGCAACCGACCGGCACCACGACGTCGGCGTCGCAGATCGAGCGGTTCATGTAGATCGGCTCGTCCCCTTCGCCCACGGCCAGGTAGCTGAGATGATCGCGCGAGTCGGGGTCGTGTGTTTCATAGCGGGCCAGCTTGCGGAACTCGGCCGGGACGAGCTCGCGCGGGTTTGGGCCCAGCGTATCGGCCGCCGGCGTTAAGAGCGTGATGTCCTCGGGCAAGAGGCCACGACCGATCAACGTCTGAAAGAGCGCCGCGACCAGGGCGCCCGCCTGCGGCACGCCACGTTCGAGCGCTAGCACCACGCGATCGCCCGGCACCGTCGCCTGGGCAAGCGGAGGAAAGCCTCGCGGGGCTTCGAGCGCTGCGAGAGCCGCGGCTTGAGGATCGGCCAGCGGCTTTGCTGTGGGCATCCCACAGGCCGCGGGCAGGGCGTCTGCAGGTAGATCGAAGTCGAGCGGCTGAGCGGCGCCGTAATGAAGCTTGGCGAACATAGGACGTCTATGGCAATTTACAACGAGTGGGCAATACGAATCCGGCAGTCCGGACCGAGTATCGTATCGCGCTAGCGACAGGTGGAACACCCCGAGCAAAAAGCCGAGCTTTACCCAATCGACGAAGTTTCCAATAATCCGCGCCGTGATTATCACGCCACCCACCAAGCGGCGGCCCCGGCTTCGGCGGCCTGCGCGTCTTCGAACATAATGGATCAAGGGAGTTCAGCTATGCAATCTCGCGCGACTTCTGGCAACGCCTCGCTCGCCCCGCCGGCACACTGCGGCTTTCGCGCGGCGCTGGCGGCCAGCGGACTGCTGCTGTTGGCGTTCGGACTGTTGTGCGTAGCCGGCTGCAACAAGGCGACTCCCAAAGCGGTCGAAGCTCCGCCCACCGCACGGCAAGTGCTCGACCGCATGGTCAAGGCCTACCGCGAGGCCAAGAGCTATGCTGATAGTGGACAGTTGCAACTGTCGTACAGCCGTGACGGCGAAGCGCCGACCAGCGACGCGGCCGACGATTCGCTGGCCTTCGTGCGGCCCAACAAGATTCGCATGCACCGTTATCAGGCAATCGTGATCAGCGACGGCGCCAACCTGCGGGCCACGATCGCGGATCTGCCAGGCCAGGTTTACGACGCGCCGGCGCCGGCGAAGCTGCAACGAGCGGATCTTTATGAGTCTGACGAAATTCTCGGCAACCTGCTGACGCGCGGCATTGCAGCCGAGAGCATTCAACTCGGCCTGTTATTGCTGCCAGACCCGCTCGCTCCGGTTCTGACTGGCGCCCATGATCCGACGCTGTTGGAGTCGCAATCGGTCGACGATCACGATTGCTTTTTGGTCGAGGTCTCGCGGTCGGACGGTCGTTTTGTGTTTTACATCGATCAGCGGTCGTACGTATTGCGTCGCCTGGTCTATCCGATCGAGCAGTTGAAAAAACAAATCACCGAGCAGGCGCAGGCCCAGATCAGCGAAGTCTCGCTGACTGCCGATTTCAAAGGGGCGCGTCTGAACGGCAAGATCGACGAGTTGGCGTTCCGACTGGAAGTGCCCGAGGGCGCCCACCTGGTCAAGCATTTTGCCTATCCGCCCGAGCCACTCCCGGCGCTGCTGGGCAAGAAAGTCGGACAGTTCGAATTCAAGGACCTGGCCGGCAAGGCCGTCACGCGCGACAGCCTGAACGGCAAAGTCGTCGTGCTCCAGTTCTGGGACACGCGCATGTTGTCGGAGCTCGCCAATTTGCAGCAGATCCATGAAAAGTACAAAGACAATGATCGACTGGCCGTGGTCGCCGTGAACAAAGACGATCCGAAAACGCCCGACGCTGAAATCAAGACAGGCATGGAGCAAGCCAAGGTCGCGGTCCCCACGGTCCGTGACCCGGATGATATCGCCCGCTCGATCTTCAATGTCGAACGTCTGCCGACCATGATCCTGCTGGGGGCGGATGGCGCCGTGCAGGGAATCGACTTCGGCTTCAATCCACGCATGACCGCCGATCTGCCACGCGTGCTCGATCGCCTGCTGGCGGGCGAGGACCTGGCGCAGCGAGAAGTGGCCGACTTCGAAGCGCGGCAAAAGGCGTTCGAGGCCTCGGTCGCCGCTGGCAACCAGGATACCTCGGACACAGCCGTGATTCCTCGCGCCCAAATCGCGCCGCGGACCGAGCCCTCGAAACTGAAACTCACGCAGCTCTGGCATTCGGACGACGCCGCGACGCCTGGCAACATGCTCTCAGTCAGTGAGAGCGATGGATCCACGCGGTTGCTCGCCCTCGACGGCTGGAAAAAGGTGCTCGAGCTCGACGGCAAGGGTCAAAAGGTGGCCACGCACGAGTTGCAGATTCCGGAAGCCGCCGCGATCAGCTACCTGCGCACCGCGACTGACGCACAAGGCAATCGCTACTTTGCCGGCGCCGGCGGTAGTAACCAGCCGCAGCTCTTCCTGTTCGATGGGCTGTTCAAAAAGCTGCTCGCCTATCCAGAGGGTGAAAAAGTCGAAGTCTCTGACATCCGCCTCGCCGATCTCGACGGCGACGGCCAGCCAGAGCTGAACGTTGGCTATTGGGGAACCGTTGGTGTGCAGAATGTCACCTTTGGCGGCGAGCGTCGCTGGACGAACAAGTCAGTCACCAACGTCTTCTGCCTGGGCGTCACGGAGCCGAACAAAGATGGCAAGCGCGAGCTGCTGGCCTCAGACTTGCGCGGCGTGCTGGTGCCCATCAACTCCGAAGGCAAGGAACGCACGCCGCTGATGGTCGAAGGTCGCGTGTTGCGTTGGAGTCTGATCACCGACATCGATGGCGACGGGCAGAGTGACTACGGTTGCATCGCCGCCAGCAAGCTGGGCGTGGAAAGTGTCGTCGCCATCACGCCGACCGGCTCGCTCCTGTGGGAGTACAACCTGCCAGTCGGAGCGCAGCCGAACGCCGCGCTCGAAATGCTCGTCGCCGGCCGTTTGGTTGGTAACAGCAACTGGTGGGTCGTCGCCGGGGCTGATGGTTCGATCCACTTCATCGATTCCGAAGGGCATCTGATCGACCGCTTCAATGTGGGCGCGGCGATCAGCGGCCTGACAGTCGCCACGATCGAAGGCCGCGGCGCGCTGGTCGTCGCCACGGAAAAAGGAATCGACGCCTGGCTAATCGACGAAGCCGGCCCAGTCTCAGCCGACGCGAGAAAGTAATGCGAGGCGCGATTAGTTTGCGCAGACGGTCCATCCAATCCTTCGCCCGGCGGGAGAAGGTGGTGAGCGAAAGCTCACCGGATGAGGGCCAGCGCCGAGCAAAGCGATCTTGGCTCAAATGCATGCCATGCGCTACGAGCATTTCTTCCGTCGTGTCGTAGTGTCGTCGTGGTAATAAAAAACCACTACGGCACAACGGCACTACGAAGAATGCGTGTTGGGCAGAGGGCCAAAACACTCAACGCGCCCAGCCGCCGCAAACCGGAAATATCTGCCCGACGAAGCAATTGGCCGCGTCGCTGGCCAGGTAGGCGGCGAACTCGGCGTCTTCGCGCGCTGAAACTAACCGGCCGAGCGGCACTTCGCGTTTGAGTCGCTCCTGAAAGCGCGGGTTCGCCTGCACCTCGGGCGGAAAGTACGTCGGGTTGTCGACGAAATTCTGCGCGATCGCGTTGACCTGCACATTGTGCGGCGCGACTTCCACGCCAACGGCCTGCACATAGGCCAACTGCGCGCCGCGAGCCGCACTGTAAGTCGACGCTCGCTTCATCCCGCGCAAGGCCGACGCGCTCCCCATCACCAGGATCTTCCCGCGGCCCCGGGCAATCATCTGCGGCAGCACGGCACGGACCAACCGCGGCAACGGGTCAACGAGCGCCGCAAACGTCGCACGCCACTCGTCGTCGGTCACGTCGACCACAACCGTCGAAGGCGCCGGCACGGCTAAATTCGCGACCAGGACGTCAATCTCGCCCGCCGCAGCAACAACTCGCGCCGGCGTCTCCGGATCGATCAGCGATTCGGCATTGGCGATCACCGTCGCGCCGCGCTCCGCGAAGACTTCGCACAGCATGGGACCCATGAAATCGTCGGCTTGCGTGATGAGGACGCGTTTGCCTTGGCAATTGTCGGATGTCATGCGGACTTCAAGATATACATTAGGAAAAAGGGGAATTGGCTCTCTTGCGACGTTTGCACAATTACTCGTCGTGTGTTAGGCCACTCCGCGAGGAAGCGATTTGAATCCTTGGAATAAGTCAGGGATTGTAATTCGGCTCGGAGGAGCAAGTCCCGAAACCCGAATCCAATAATCGAAGTCTTGTTGAATTACTGGGTGCAGCACGGCAGCATCACGATAGAAGTCCATCAAGCATGAGTTGAAAATCATAATCGACTGATGCGTCCCGTGGTGCGACATGAACGACGCAAGCGCCTCTTCGTCACCATGGTTCGATGTACTATGAAGGAGTCCGGCCCCATACATGAACATCCGGACGATTTGGCGGCGTGTGGCGCCGTTCGTTACGAACGGCGCAGGTTGCGCATCGACCGATGCCTCGAACGCTCTCTTAATGTCGTTGACCCACCATACCTTTCGATCATCGCTGACGTGCGCGACGTATATCTCGCACGCTTTCGACAATAATCGATCGCCCGCGTGAAGCTGGCGCATATACGCCAAAACCGACATCGTGTCTTCGTCGTCGGGAAAGATCGCTTCGAGTAGTTCTTTGCCCCCCGACTTTGACGCAACAGAAGTGATTGAATGCGGCGACCGAAACCAAGCGCTCGCGTGGATTCGCCGCACCACATCGAGAAACTGTGCGATCGTATTCGCCTTCTCTACCGTCCAAGTGGATGTATTTATCGGGTCCACTGGCCCTAACTTTACGACGCTCTGCGGATCTCGAACAATAATCGGGAATTCTTGCCCGGATACATGTTGGATCATCTCATAACTTGAGATCGGCTTTCCCGTTTCATCCTCAAAGTACTCGATGGCTAGGCTCACACATTCAAAACCACGTTGCTTGCGGTCGCCGACATTGAAGAATGCCTCAAGATCGTTGTCAGGGATTTCTTCAAAGAGATGCCGATACTGCAGCATCTCGTTGCCGCAGCTCGTGGGACCGATCGACATTGTGATAATTGATTCATCAAACTCGACAGGCGAATGACTCGACTTCCGCTCCTTTTTTGCCTCAATGATGGCAAGGATCGCGCTGGCTTGCTCAAAGGTGAGTTTATTCCAGTCAAGCCAGTACCAACGGTTGAATACCGGGAATGGCTTTTCCCGCCGACGATCAAAACACGAGATCGGCCAAAGGACTAACGGAAAGCTGCCTTCATTTTCCATGTGCGCACCTACACTCACGGAATATGGCGCCGAACTGGCGTAGAACTACAAGTTCGTAGGGTGACACACGCGAACATAGTAATGGTTCGCGAAATTCAAGTAGAAAGATCAGCAGACCAACTTAACGGCCAGTTCCTTTGCGCTTGTTCAACACCCGCGCAGCGCCGCCTCTTCCCCCTTGGTCACTTCAAACCCTAACTCCGCGATCATCCGGTAGTCGGACTCCGGGGCCTGGCCTTTGGTGGTCAGGTAGTCGCCCACAAAAATGCTGTTGGCGATGTGCAGGCCGAGCGGTTGCAGGCTGCCGAGGTGTAATTCGCGGCCGCCGGCGATGCGGATTTCGCGCGTGGGGTTTACGTAGCGGAACATGGCCAGCACCTTCAGGCAATAGCGCGGGTTGAGCCGGCGGGTTCCGGAGATGGCGACTCCTTCGAGCGGCGTGCCGTCGATTGGGTTCAAGAAATTGACCGGGATCGATTCGACGCCAAGCTCGCGAAGTTGCAGCGCCATGTCGACGACGTCGGCGTCTTTTTCGCCCATGCCGATGATCCCGCCCGAGCAGAGCTCCATGCCGGCGGCGCGGACGGCCTTCAGCGTGTCGACTCGATCGGCGTGCGTGTGCGTGGTGCAGATCTCGCTGTAGTAGTCCGCGCTGGTGTTCAGGTTGTGATTGACCTTGTCGACGCCGCAATCCTTCAGCTGCTGGGCCTGCTCCGGCGTGAGCAGACCGAGACAGGCGCAGATCTGCAGGCCATACTTCTGCTTGATCTCCGGCACGATCTTGGTGACGGCCGCCATCTCGCGGTCGCTCGGGCCCCGGGCTGAGATCACAATGCAATACGTCTTGGCCCCGCGTTCGGCCGCCACGGCGGCGCCATCGAGCAGTTTGTCACGGCTGAGGATGTTGTACTTGGGGATCTCGGCGTCCGAGACTTTGCTCTGCGAGCAGTACGAGCAATCTTCCGGGCACAGCCCACTCTTGGCGTTCATCAAGAAGTAAAGCTGCACGGTCTTGCCGAACCAGCGCTGGCGGAGACGAAAGGCGCCGGCCACCAGCTCCAGCAGCTCGTCGTCGTCGCAAGCAAGGATCGAGAGGGCCTCTTCGCGAGTGGTCTGATGGCCGTCGAGGACGCGCTCGGCCAGACGCTGCCAGCGATTGGCGGTGGCGGTCGTTGGCGTGGCAGAAGGTTGAGCAAGATCGAGCATCGGTTTCTCCAACAAACCAGCGCCGTGGCGCTGTATGAGCATGTCTTTGGACGGGCGCCACTGCTGGCTTGTCCAGCAGTGCTTTCATTTCTTCGTATAGGCCTTGCCGATACCGCTGCGATGGCACGCACGGGGCGCCTGACCTACTAGGGTCAGGTCTGCCGGCAGGCAATCCGCTAAGTATCGCCGAGGAAGCGAATTCGGCAAGATGGCGATGGCCTCTTGCCCCAGCCTAAGAGTCCGGTTGTATCGCTCGCCGTCGATTGGGAATCTCGCTTGGCATGGTCTCGCCGACAGTAGACAATGAAGTAGAGGCGCTGCGTGACGGGGTTGGCCTCTGCCCGCCGCTGTCCGCAGGCCGCGGGAATTCCAAAAGGTTCGCGAAAGCCGATTTATGCCGAGTTTGCATCTGGTGCGCGTTGGGGCGATGGCCGCGGTGGGCCGCTTTCATGCGGTCGACGCGTCGGCCTATCCGCGCGGCGCCCGCGTGATTGTCCGCACGGCGCGCGGCCTGGAGGTGGGCGAGGTCCTGGCTCCGCCGGAGGATCAGGAGGCGGCCATCGACGGGGCGATTCTGCGGCGGATGGGGGTCGAAGATAACCTGCTCGACGCCCGGCTGGCGAAAAACTGCCACGCCGCCTACGAGGCCTGCCAGCAGCGGCTGAAGGAACTCGGCATACCGGCGTGCCTGATGGACGTTGAGCATCTCTTCGACGGCCGGACGCTGGTTTTCTATTTTCTGGGCGACGTCCCGGCGGAGGTCGAGCAATTGACCGACGAGCTGGCCGAGGTCTACGAAGCCAAGGCGCAGTTCCGCTCTTTTACCGACGCGGTCACCACCGGCTGCGGCCCCGGTTGCGGAACAAGCGAAGCCGAAGGCGCCGGCTGCGGGAGCTGCGGGACGGGTTGTGCTGTGGCCGGGGCGTGTACTACGCGCAAGCACTAATGCTCTCTCAAGCCTAGTAGTTGGGGCGCCATGGCGGAGTTGTACCGACGAGAGCACTTCCGTTAACAGCATGCTCACGCAAGCGTGAGCATGGCGCCCTGCGTTCTTCATATTCTGTAGCGCGCAACGTCATCCGTCGGTCCGCACTGCTGGACAAGCCAGCAGTGGCACCCAGCAGTCCCACCAGGCTGTCACGCGAACGCTTCTGGATACGCGAACAGTCCCACCGTGCCGCCGGTGTGCCAGAAGATTACGGCGTCGCGGGCGGTGAAGCGGCCTTGGCGGATCTGGTCGATCAGGCCGGCCATGGCTTTGCCGGTGTAGACCGGGTCGAGCAAAATCCCCTCCAAGCTGGCGAGCAATCGCACGGCTTCGACCATGCCCGGGGTTGGCTGACCGTAGGCCGGGCCGACGTATTGATCCAGCACGCGGGCCTTGTCGGCCGGAATCTCGATCTGCGTCATTTCGAGCAGGCCGAGCGCTTCGGTAGCCAGTCGCAGCACCAGCGGCTCGCGCTCGGCCGATTTGCCGGACACCGAAACACCGATCAACTGCGTCGGCTCGCGGTTTGCCGCAAAATCCAGCGCGGCCAATCCCGCGAGGATGCCAGCGTGCGTGCCGCAACTTCCCGTGCCGACAAAGATCGCGGCCGGGCCAACATCGATCGCTTCCAATTGCGATTTGAGTTCCCACATCGCCGAGACGTAGCCCAGCGCGCCCAGCGGCGTTGATCCGCCAGTGGGAATGAAATACGGTTTGCGGCCCTCGTCGCGGAGCCGAGCCACATGCGCGTCAAAAACTTCGGGCCGATAATCCTCGGCTGGCAGCAGATGAACCGTGGCGCCGCAGAGTTGATCCAGGAGGATGTTGCCCGAGGTTTCATACGCGGCGCTGCGCCCGGTAACGATCTGCGGTAGCAGCAATTCGCAACCCAGGCCCAGCCGCGCCGCCGCGGCCGCCGTTTGCCGGGCGTGGTTCGACTGCACGCCGCCCGTTGTGACCAGCGTGTCCGCGCCCCGCTCTAGCGCTTCGCCGATCAGGAATTCCAGCTTGCGGGCTTTGTTGCCACCGGTCGCCAGCCCGGTCTGGTCGTCGCGCTTGATGTAGATCTGCGGGCCACCAAGATGGGCGCTCAGCCGGTCAAGCCGCTCGAGCGGCGTTGGCGAGTGGGCAAGTCGGACGCGGGGGAAGTCTTCGAGTTTTGCCATGTTGTTCTTGTGAGCCGCACGGCGCTAGCCGCGGGTTCTTCGTGGTTAGGCGTTATCACTGTTCGGACCGGGTGGCTTGCGCCGCTCCGCTAACGCTCGCGCGTTCAATTGGCGGGTTTGCACTTGTCCGCCTGAACCGGAATTTTGACTCGCTTGCCGTCATCACCCGCGGCTAGCGCCTTGCGGCTCACGGGGGGACACCTCTCAGCGCACAATCGCATAGATCAACTCATCCACGGTGCGGCCGGCTTTCGTTACGGATTTGTGCAGCCGGGCTTCGAACTTGAAGCCGGCTTTTTCCAGGACGCGCGTGCTGGGTTTGTTGTAGTCGAACACGCCGGCGTAAATCCGGCAGATCTCGAAGGCGCCAAACGCGTACTCGACCACGGCCGTGACGGCCTCGGTGACGATGCCACGTCCCCAATAGGTCTCGCCCAGCCAGTAGCCGATTTCGGCCGAGCGGAAATAGACATCTTCTTTGGGCAGCAGGCCGATGCCGCCGCAAGCTTCGCCCTCGACGACAATGGCAAAGTTTCTGGTCGGCGGTTGAGCGTTTGCCAGATTCAGCCAACGATCAGCGTCTTCGATCGTGTAGGGATGTGGGAACCCATCGCGCAGGTTGAGCCAGATGCGGCGATTGTTCGCATGCCGCACCAACTCTGCGGCGTCTTCCGGACGCCAGGGCCGCAAGAAGGCCTGTTTGAGCATCAATTCCATGATGGCGTTGCCTTGGGCTTCCGGCGCGAATTTTTGTTCGGCGTTGTCACAACTTGGTGCGCCAAATGTAACAAAACGAAGGCGCGATCGCTTACGTAGGATAGAGAGAGCAAAACGCCTCCCTCTGGAAAAAGCCTACCGACGCCCACACCCGCCAGCTTCGAAAGGGCCCAGCCATGCCAGACGGAACCCGCCAACGCCGTTTCAGCGCCAACGCCGCCCGCCGAGCCTGGTACGCCCATCACAGGGCCACCCGCTTCCAGCGACGCTTTGGGATTTAAGCTGCTGTTCGAGGTGTGCCACTGGCTCTGCCAGTGCTCTTTTATGGCGATGGTGAAGTGGATTCCACTCCCACCCGCCTGGTTCGCGTCCCAACGGCCCCACACCGGAAATCTTGATGCGACTTTCCGCTCGATTTGCTATCATCCACGAGCGTTGATGCGTAGGACGTCGGGTTTTGAGGCTGGAAATCGGCGACACGATTTTCCTTCCCTCAGGTCCTCAACACCTCAAGTCCTCAAGTCCTTCCTCCAGGATCATCCCAATGCTCAATGTGCTTGGCGGAGTACAGCGAACGTGCGGTGGGCTGTCGCGGCGTAACTTGTTGCAGATCGGCGGCGCCGGGCTGTTCGGCCTGAACATGAACCGCGTTTGGGCGGCCGAAGAGCTGGCGCCCGCCCGCGTGGCGAAGGCCAAGAGCGTGATCTTCTTGCTCCTCTATGGAGGCCCCAGCCAGCTCGAAACGTTCGACATGAAGCCGGAGGCGCCCAGCAAGATCCGCGGGCCCTACCAGCCAATCGCGTCGCGGACGCCCGAGATGCGAATCTGCGAACACCTGCCGCGCCTGGCCACGCACAGCGACAAGTTTGCGGTCATCCGCACGATGACCCACAAATACAACGACCACAGCACGGCCGGCCACTACATTCAGACGGGCCATCCCTGGCATATTCCAATCGGCGGCGGCTTCAACGCGACTGAGAAAGACTGGCCGGCGATTGGCTCGATCGTCGAATATGTCGACCAGCACGCGCCGGGCGGACAAACACGAGATATCCCCAGCTACGTCTATCTGCCGACGCCGCTGGGCCATATCCAGACCTACAGCACCAAACTTGATCGTCCAGGGCAATACGCTGGCTGGCTCGGCCGCGGCTACGACGCGCTGGCCACCGACATCCGCAAGCGCGACGACAAGGACAATCCCTACTATCGGTCGTGCTCCGACGAAGAGCTCGACTTCCGCATCAAGGGGCTGGCGGCTGACCAAAGCCTGTCGCTTGACCGGTTGAACCGTCGCCGGTCGCTGCTCGAACAATTCGACGATACGCGACGGACTCTGGATCGCGACGCGTTTACCACGCCGTACGACCGCTTTCAGCAGCGGGCGCTGTCGCTCGTGATGTCGGAAAAAACTCGCAACGCGCTCGATATTCGCCAGGAGCCGGTCGCGGTGCGCGATCGATACGGGCGGAACCTGTTCGGTCAGTCCGCGCTATTGGCGCGACGACTGGTCGAGTCAGGTGCGCGGTTTGTCACGATCGGCTGGGACGCGCCGGACGGTTACGGCTGGGATTCGCACGCGCATAGTGACGACGTCCAAAAGCACCTGCTGCCGGGTCTCGATAATGGCCTCGCCTCGCTGCTCGAAGACCTATCGGAGCGCGGCATGCTCGACGAAACGCTCGTCGTCGCTGTCGGCGAGATGGGGCGCACGCCCAAGGCCAACGACAAATGGGGTCGTGATCACTGGAGCACACTGTTTCCGGCGCTAGTGGCCGGCGGCGGCATCCGCGGCGGCGTGCTCTATGGAAGGTCGGACAAAGACGCGGCCCAACCGATCCAAAACCCGACCAGCCCAGAAGATCTGGCGGCGACGATTTATCACGCGCTGGGGATCGATCCGGAAATGCGCGTTAGCGACCCGCAAGGCCGACCAACGGCGATTGTCGACGGCGGATCGCCAATTCAGGCGTTATTCGGGTAGTCTGACGCGCCCCGGACCTTGCGCAGGGGTAGTTTGACCTCGTGTGCCACTGGCTCCGCCAGTGCTCTTAGAGCCCTTATAAATTGACGACAGCAGCGACCGCATCGTTGACCCATATTCGCCCAGAGCCGAAGATAAAGGGGCCCGAAGGCCCGAAAAGTTTTGGGTCGCTTGCTTTCCCTCCCGCCCTGACGTTCCCGCCCCACGACCGCGACGGATGGACCTATTGCATGCTGCGAATCTCGACACTCTTGGCCTGGGGAATGATCGGCGCATGCGTGGCGGTCTGCCGCGCGGATGACGCGGCGCCTGCCTTCGAACCCAACGAGGCAAAATCCGCGGCCCCTGTTGCGGGCCCGGCTCTAGATCCCCAGCAGGTCGAGTTCTTCGAAAAAGAAATCCGTCCGCTACTCTCGGCCAAATGCGACAAGTGTCACTCGCATCAGTCGGAGTCGGTTCGCGGTGGCCTCTATCTCGACACCCGCGCCGGCTGGACCAAAGGGGGAGACACCGGCCCGGCGATTATCCCAGGCGATCCCGACGCCAGTCTGGCGATTCAGGCGATCCGCTATGACGGCGACTACAAGATGCCGCCCGATGGCAAGCTGCCCGACGAGCAAATCGCGGCGCTCACGAAGTGGGTCAAGCTCGGCGCGCCCGATCCGCGCACGGCGCAGCCCTCGAAAGAAAAACGTAAGCCGATCGACATCGCCGAGATGCGCAAGCATTGGGCGTATCAACCGTTGAGCGAGGCCAAGCCCCCTGAGGCGCCAGCCAACAACTGGGTGAAGAACCCGGTCGATCTTTTCATCCTGGCCAAGTTGAATGAAAAGCAGCTTACGCCGAACCCGATCGCGGACCGGCGCGTGTTGATTCGCCGCGCATACTTGGATTTGATCGGTCTGCCCCCTTCGATCGAAGAAGTCGAAGCGTTCGTCAATGATCCGGCGTCCGACGCGTACGAGCGGCTGGTCGATCGCCTGTTGGCCAGCGAGCATTTTGGCGAACGTTGGGCCCGGCACTGGTTGGACCTGGCTCGCTTCGCCGAGAGCCACGGCTTTGAGCACGACTACGATCGCCCGACGGCCTACCACTATCGAGACTTCGTGATCCGCGCGTTCAATCAGGATCTCCCGTACGACCAGTTCATCAAGTGGCAGTTGGCGGGCGATGAATACGAGCCCGAGAACCCGATGGCGCTGGCCGCCACGGGCTACCTGGCCGCTGGCGTCCACAGCACGCAGATCACCAAAAACCAGGTCGAGAAAGAGCGCTACGACGAGCTCGACGACATCACAGCCACGGTCGGCACATCGCTGTTTGGCCTGACGATCGGCTGCGCTCGCTGCCACGATCACAAGTTCGACGCAATCCCGGTCTCAGACTATTACCGGTTGCTGTCCACATTCACCACGGCCGTGCGGAGTGAAATCGACGTCGATCTCGATCCAACTGTCTTCGCCAAGGCTAAAGGTGCGTACGACGCCGAACATGCGCCGCTGACCCAAGCACTAGCGAGCTATATCGAAAAAGATTTGCCCGGCAAGCTCGATGCGTTCCTGGCGGCTCAGACGACGGCCGGTCAACCGGTGACGGCAGCAAAATGGCAGCTACTGTCACCCGTTTCCACGACAAGTAAAGCCGGCGCAACCTTTCAGACGTTGCCTGATGGATCGCTTTTGGCCAGTGGGACGAATGGAGACGCCGACGACTACAGCGTGGTCATTCAAACACATCAGCGTGGCATCACTGGTCTGCGCATCGAGGCCCTCGCTCACGAGAAGCTGCCGAAGCATGGGCCAGGTCGAGCCGACAACGGTAACTTCGCCCTCTCCGACGTGTCGGTAGCGGTCGCTCCGCTCACGGGCGAAGCAGAGCCAACGCCGATCAAGCTGGCCGCCGCTCGCGCTACGTACGAACAAAACGGCCTGCCCGTCGCTGCAACGATCGACGACGATAAGAAGTCCGCGTGGGCCGTCGATGGGAAGATCGGCCAAGACAACAGCGCCGCACTCGATTTCGTGTCGCCGCTCGACAATCCGTCGGGCGCCAAGATCACGATCAAGCTGGCGTTCCATAACAATAAGGGGCATAACCTCGGCCGCTTCCGTCTGGCCCTATCGACCGCGGCCACGCCGCTCACGCCCGACGGCGACGCGGCTCCCCAAAACGCCGCAGAGATTCTGGCGCTAGCCGCGAGTGGCGCCGCGACTGCCGAAACGCGCAGCCGGATGCTCGGGCTGTTCGAGCAGGTTGACCCGCGCTGCCTTGAGTTGGCCGCGGCGGTGTCAGCGCACGCCTCCCACGCGCCGCAACCGAAGCTGACCAAGATGCTCGTCACCAGCGAAGGGCTGCCGGCAGTTCGGTTGCACACGCAGGGTGACGACTTCCTCAAAGAGACGCATTTCCTGGAGCGCGGCGATCCCAACCGCAAGAAGGACGTCGCCACGCAGAGCTTTTTGCAGGTGCTGATGACCACGCCCGATGGCGAACGCGCCTGGCAAACGCCTCCGCCGGCCGGTTGGCGCACTTCTTTCCGCAGGCGGGCCTTGGCGGAATGGGCGACCGATACGAAACAGGGAGGCGGGCATCTGCTGGCGCGGGTGATCGTCAATCGATTGTGGCAGCACCACTTTGGCCGCGGGATTGTCGGCACGCCGAGCGACTTTGGCACGCAAGGCGAACGCCCCACGCATCCCGAGTTGCTCGATCACCTGGCCGGCGAGTTGATCCGCGGTGGCTGGAAGCTCAAGCCCATCCACAGGCTGATCATGACGAGCGCCGTCTATACCGAGGGCTCGCAGTCCGACGCCGCGCACACGGCGGTCGATCCGGACAATAAGCTCCTCTGGCGCCGGCAGCGCTACCGGCTCGAGGCCGAAGTGATTCGCGACGCGATGCTCGCCACGGGCGGCATCCTGGACGAAACAATGTTTGGGCCCGGCACTCTGGATGAAAATCATCGCCGCCGCAGCGTCTATTTCACCGTCAAGCGCAGCAAGTTGGCGTCGATGATGGTGCTGTTCGACGCGCCCGACGCCCTGCAAGGTCTGGGCGCTCGTTCGAGCACGACCATTGCACCGCAGGCGCTGTTGCTGCTGAACAACTCGACGGTGCGAGATTCGGCCCGCGCGTTCGCGGCTCGCGCGACGACCGGCCCGGACGCAGGCGCCGCGGCAGTTCGCCGCGCGTACCTGATTGGGCTATCGCGGGCGCCGGACGAGACCGAACTGGCCGACGCCGTGGCGTTCCTCGACGCGCAGTCCGCTCAATACACAGCCGACGGCAAAGCCGACGCGCGACAACTGGCCATGACCGACCTCTGCCAGGTGATCCTGGGCTTGAACGAGTTTGTATATGTCGATTAGTAGGGTACGCACCCCGTGCGTACCAACGAACCTCGTTGGACGTGAAAGATATTATGCGGGCCACATGAAGCCCGGCAATGGCTGTTGGAAAGCATGCCCACGCAAGCGTGAGCATGGCACCCCGTGCGAGCAATTACGATGAACGACATCACCAGGCTTTTCGCCACGCCGTCTGACGCTTTTGCTTCGCGGCGAGATTTTTTGCGGAGCACCGGCGGCGGCATGGGTCTGTTGGCGCTGGCTGGATTGCTTGACCAATCTGCCGCGGGCGCAACCAACAGCAGCGCGACCGCCAAGCCGGCCATCAATCCGCTTGCGCCGAAGGCCGCGCACTTTCCGGCCAAGGCGCAGAACGTCATCTGGCTGTTCATGAATGGCGGGCCGAGCCAGGTCGACACCTGGCAATACAAGCCAGAACTCGAAAAATGGGACGGCAAAGAGCTGCCCGGCTTCGACAAGAACACCGGCTTCTTCGTCGAGCAAGTCGGCCCGCTGATGAAGTCGCCGTTCAAGTTCGCGCAGCATGGGCAATGCGGCGCCTGGGTTTCGGAAATTTTTCCGAACATGGCCCGCCACGTCGACGACATGGCCTTTATGTACGGTTGCTTCACCGAAACGAACAACCACTCGCCGGCGCTGTTTCAGGTGAACACGGGTTTCAGCCGAATGGGTTTCCCCAGCGTCGGCGCCTGGGTGACCTACGGCTTGGGCTCGGTGAGTCAGAACCTGCCGGCGTTCGTCGTGATGTACGACACGCTCGGCCGCGGCCTGCCCAAGGGCTACGCGCAGAACTGGGGCGCCGGCTTCCTGCCAGGCATCTACCAGGGAACTGCGCTCAACGCGCAAGGGGCGCCGATCGAGAATCTCGCTCGCGCTGACGGCATGACCGACGCCGAGCAGCGCAGCCAGCTAGGCCTGCTCAATCGGCTGAATCGCCATCACTACGAGAAGAATCCGGCCGAGGCCGAGCTGGCCGCCCGGATCGAAAGCTTTGAGCTCGCCTACCGGATGCAAATGGCGGCGCCCGAGGCGCTCGACGTCGATAGCGAACCGGCGAACATCCAGCAGCTCTATGGCCTCGACAATCCCAAGTGCAAACATTTCGCGCGCCAATGCCTGACGGCGCGGCGGATGATCGAGCGCGGCGTCCGTTGCGTGCAGATCTATAGCGGCGGGACCGAAAACGAAAAGAGCTGGGATGGCCACACCAACATCGCTGACAATCACCGCGGCTTCGCGGCCGAGACAGACATCCCCATCGCCGGACTCTTGGCCGATCTCAAGCAGCGCGGACTGATGGATTCGACGCTCGTCGTGTGGAATGGCGAGTTCGGCCGGCTGCCGATCGTACAAAAAGGGGGCACGGGCCGGGACCACAATCCGCACGCCTTCACCACGTGGATGGCCGGCGGCGGCGTGAAGGGGGGCACGCAATACGGCAGCAGCGACGACTTCGGCCACAAGGCGGTCACGGGCCGGGTCAGCATCAACGATCTGCACGCCACGATGCTCCACCTGCTGGGGATGGACCATACCAAGCTGACCTATCACTTCAACGGCCGAGACTTCCGTTTGACCGACGTAGCTGGCGAAGTGGTAAAGGCGATCTTGGCGTAATGCTCAGCCGTAGGGTAGGCGCCCCGTGCGTACCGAAAGACGCCCAAATCTTCGCGAGCGTCTATTGATACCGAGGCAGCGCATGGGCCGGCACAGACGGTTTACGACCGCGTTTCCGGGGCTTCCGCTGGTCGCCCCTCGCCCATTTGCAACCTAGGACGCAATAGGGCTCACTCCCCGAACCTGTTGAGCGGCGCCGCTGTCCCTTGTTCTCGCACGCTGCGCGGTTGATTTTTTTCGCCATGCATTCCTCCCTCGCAATCGAATCGGGCCGATGTACATCCCACCCCATTTTGCCGAAAACGACGTCGCTCGGCTCCATCAATTCATCGAGCACAACAGCTTCGGCCTGCTGGTCACGCAGACAGACGGAACGCCCACGGCGTCGCACCTGCCGTTTTTGCTAGATCGCACGGTTGGTCAGCACGGCGCGATCATCGGCCACATGGCCCGAGCGAATCCTCAGTGGCAAACGGCCGCCGGCCAAAATGCGCTCGTGGTATTCTCCGGACCGCACGCCTACATCTCGCCCACCTGGTACGACGCGCCCAAGACCGTGCCCACGTGGAACTACGCGGCAGTTCATGCGACTGGCCCAATCGAAATCATCGAAGCGCCAATGGCAATACTCGAAATCTTGCAGGCAACCGTGGGACTGTACGAAGGAGAAATGCCCAATCCCTGGTCAATGGGCGAAGTCAATGCGTATGTCGAGTCGCTGCTGCGGCAGATCGTCGGCTTCCGGATCGAGATTGCCTCGCTCGAAGGGATATGGAAACTGAATCAGAATCACCCGCAGGAGCGACGCCGAAAGGTGATCAGCGCCCTGCGAGGGCGGCCCGACGAGAATTCGCAGGCCATCGCGGCGCTGATGGAAGCGACACTGGCAGAGAAATCTTTGTGAGCCGCTAGGCGCTAGCCGCGGGTCCTTCCTATCGCGGCGCCAAACCGCACTTGCCGGAGGGTTTCTACCCCGCCGCTTACGCGCGGAATGCTGTAGCGTTGTCGCGGACGCGCAACTACAGTCAACATTCGGCGAAGTGATTTCCAGTGATTGGGGCGTTTCTAGTAGTTAGCTTTTTGCTGCTGAGCGGCCCTCATCCGGTTCGCTGACGCGAACCACCTTCCTCCGGCGGGGGAAGGATTTGTAAGCGACACCTGCTACAGAAAGCACACACGCTCCGCATGACTACGCCCCGACTGATTGCCATTGGCGACGTGCATGGTTGCAGCCACGCGCTCGATACCCTGTTGGGCGCCATTCGGCCAATGCCTGACGATCAACTGGTTTTCTTGGGCGATTTAATCGATCAGGGGCATGACACTCGCGACGTGCTTGAGCGAATCATCCGGCTGGAGCAAGAGTGTCGCGTGGTGCTGATCCAGGGCAACCACGAAGAAATGCTCTTCGCCGCGCGCAAGAATGAGCAGGCGCTGCGCTACTGGGAAAACTGTGGCGGCGTCAACACGCTTAACTCGTACCATTTCGGCGGTGGGCTCGAACACATTCCAGCCGAACATTGGGCGCTGCTCGATCGCTGCCTACCGTTTTACGAAACGAACGAGTTTATCTTCACGCACGCTCACTATTTGCCCGAACTGCCGATGAACGAGCAACCAGCCCATCAACTGCGCTGGGCGATGTTCGATCCGGCCGAGACGTTGCCGCACTATTCGGGTAAGCCAGTCACTGTTGGGCATACTGAGCAGAAGAGCTCGGAGGTGCTCGACCTTGGCTACGCGACCTGCATCGACACGGCCTGTTGGCGGCACGGCTGGCTGACAGCGCTCGACGTGCGAACCAAGGAAACCTGGCAGGCCAGCCGTTGGGGATTGATGCGCGACACCGACGAACCAAGCCACCGCGGCGCTGTGCCACTATGGGCCGGGCGACATGTGGCGTGATAATTCCCTCTTGTGTGCCACTGGCTCTGCCAGTGCTCTTGATCTCATACGAACTTAAGCACTGGCGGAGCCAGTGGCGCCCAAATAATTCGTCTATTCTTGCACTGGGCGTTGACCCCACGGCAACGGCATCGTCGGGGGCGTGCGGTGGCGATCTTGCCGCGCGTCTTTGGGGCGGCCGTGAAAATAATCTACAAAGCGGACGAGTTGCTTGACGGCTTCTTCATAAGCTCGGCGTCCTTTTTCGGCCGTGGCTAGCTCGGCCTCGCCCAGCACGCCGGTCTCGGAATAGCTGCTGGTCCAACTGATCACTGTGCTAGGGCCGGCCGCGAAGAGGTCAACCCAGTTGAATGGGCTCTCCTCGGTATTGAAGCTGATGACGCCGTTCTTGATTTTGTCTTTGCGGACGTTGTCGCCGTCGAGGTAAAGGTAGAGCGACGTTTCGAGCTCGCAGGCGTGCGCGCAGCCGCCGGGGAACTTGCTTTCGCGCCAACTCGGCAAGAAGTTCTTGTCGACGGTCAATAGATTCCACCACGCCGTCAACACGCATTCAGCGTCCGTCTCCAGATTCGTTCGCCGGGCCACCAGGTCGAGGTTCGGCATGTTCGAACCGTGGCCGTTGAGCAGGATGATCTTCTTGAAGCCGTGGTAGGCCAGCGACTTCGTGATATCGAGCACGTGATGCATGAAGTGCTCGAAGTCGTTGTTGATCGTGCCGGGGAAATCCATCACGTGCCCCGTGTAGCCGTAGGCGACAATCGGCAGCACCAGAATTTTGCCGGGCAGCTCGCGCCCGGCGCCCGCGGCAATACCACCGGGACACACCAGGTCCACGTCGAGCGGCAAGTGCGGGCCGTGCTGCTCGACAGCGCCACACGGCAGAATGCAAACCTTCCCCAGGTCGACGGCGTCGTTGATTTCGGGCCAGGTTAGTTTTTCGTAGCGGTATTCGGTGGCGGCGCGGCTGGTCATATTGTTTTATCCTTTGATGGCTTAATCAATTCGGAGTAATTGGTTGCAGGTGATTGCGAAATCACGAAGAACCCGCGGCTAGCGCCACGCGGCTCACCGAAGGGCCGACAAACTTCGCCCTCCCGTTCTGCGTCCGCGTGGTTTACGATGAGTATCCCCGCGGATTCGCCCGCGTTCAATGCACGCACTGGTTCTGCTTACAAAGACCGCATGAAGATCACTGAAGTACGCACGATTGCCCTTGGCGGCGCGACGCATGACCATGGCTGGCCTGGCGGGACCGATCCCAATGTGCAATACAACACGCTCGTCGAGGTCGTCAGCGACGCCGGGCTGATCGGCCTGGGGAGTTGCTACACCACGCGGGCGCTGGTCGAAGGCTCTCTCGACCTGTTGCGGCCGCATCTGATCGGCGAAAGTGGGCTGGAGCCGGAGCGAGTCTCAGAAAAACTTCGCCAGTCGATGTTCTGGCTCGGCCGTGGCGGTTCGGTCGAACACGCGATCAGCGGCATCGATATCGCTCTGTGGGACCTGCTGGGCAAAGCGGTCGGCCAGCCGGTCTCGCGGCTATTGGGCGGTTGCTATCGAGACCAGATCAAGCCGTACGCCTCGATGTTGTTTGAAGATCCGCCGCTACTGCGCGAGAAGCTGCACGAACAACTGGAGCGAGGCTTCAAGGCGATCAAGCTTGGCTGGCGACCCTTTGGACGTGTCAGTCAACAATACGACGAAGTCCTCGTGCGCACCGCGCGCGAAACAGTCGGCGACGAAGTCGAGATCATGGTCGACGCCGGCGGCAGCGAGCAATTCTGGCCGCACGGCGTCACCTGGGCGCGCGAGACGGCGAAGATGCTCGGAGAATACAACGTCACCTGGTTCGAAGAAGCGCTGAAGCCGGACGACGTCGATGGCTTTGCCGAGCTGCGAGCGACCTCGCCCGTCTTGATCGCCAGCGGCGAAGTCCTGACGCGGCGGCAGTCGTTTCAGCCGTTCATCACCCGCCGGGCGCTCGATATCATTCAGCCCGACGTGACGAAGTGTGGCGGACTGAGCGAGGCGCGCAAGCTAGGCTGGATGGCCTACGACCACGGCGTGATGCTTGTCCCACACGGTTGGAACACCGGCGTCGGCGTAGCGGCCGATCTGGCGCTAGTGGCGGCCCTACCCGTCGCTCGCTGGGTCGAATTTCAGACCGGCGTGCCCTACATCGAAGAAATCATCTCGCCCCGCTTCGAACTCGACGCCGATGGCATGCTCCGTATCCCTACGGGGCCAGGATTGGGAATCGAACTGAATCAGGACGCCATTGCGCGGTACGGGCGGTAACCTTTGATGACAGACTCACCCGTCGCCATTGTCACCGGAGCGTCGCGCGGCATTGGCCGGGCGATTGCGCTCGGGCTGGCGCGGATCGGTCATGCCGTGGTGGTGAATTACGCGCATCGCCAGGACGCCGCGGACGCCGTCGTGGCCGAAATTACACAGGCCAATGGTCGCGCTGTTGCAGTGAAAGCCGACGTGACGCAAGCGGTGGACCGACAATCGCTGGTTGACGCCGCAATCCAGCTTGGTGGCCGGCTGGACTTGCTCGTCAACAACGCCGGGATCACTTCGCCCGGCCGACGCGATCTTTTGGAAGCGACCGAAGAGAGCTGGGATCTGGTCTTCGACACGAACCTGAAGGGCCCGTTCTTTTTGGCGCAGCTCTGTGCTCGCCGGATGATCGAGTTGGCCGCCACCGGTGTAGTAAACGGCGGGCAGATCGTGAATATCTCGTCGATCTCGGCGTTCGCCCTGAGCACCGACCGCGCGGACTACTGCCTGGCGAAGTCGGCGATGCCGATGATGACCTGGCTGTTGGCGGCGCGACTGGCCGAGCACGGGATCTCAGTCTTCGAGGTTTGCCCCGGCGTGATCGCGACCGACATGACGTCGCCAGTGAAACAACAGTATGACGAGCGGATCGCCGCGGGATTTGCCCCGATGCGGCGCTGGGGGGAACCGGAAGACGTGGCCAAGGCCGTGACGGCAATCGCCTCGGGCGCGTTTCCATTCAGCACCGGCGAGCGAATCAATGTCGACGGCGGCTTTCACATCCGGCGGTTATAGGCTCGACGTAGTAGATTTTTTTGCCACAGAGGACACAGATAATCAAGTAGGGTACGCACTCCGTGCGTACCCATGTAGCGGCGCCATTCGATGATTCTGGTACGCACGGAGTGCGTACCCTACGAAATTGAACTGATTGAACGCGTATGAGATTTGCATTTTTGGGCGCTGATTCGCAGACGCTCGCTATCGCGCAGTATGTGGCTTCACGTCGCGACCACGACGTCGCGTGGGCGTGCGAAGTTGGTTCGGCCGCTGCGCAGATTCGCGCATGGGCGCCCGAGATGAAGACCGCGCCCCATTGGGAGACCCTGGTCGGCGGCGCCGAGGCAGATGTGGTGGTCGTCGCGCGCGGCGACAACGATGACGAGCGGGCCGAACAACTGCGCAAACTGGTGCAGGGGGGCACGCCCCTGCTGATCTCTCAGCCCGTTGACGGGTCGATGTTGGTCTACTACGAACTCGACATGATCCGCCGCGAAACGGGCAGCGTGATGATCCCGTACGTCGCCGATCGCTGGCTCCCTGGCCTGGCTCGCCTGCAAGCCATTCTGCGGCGCGAGGCCGGCTCGGACATCGGCGCCATCAGCCAGATTGTCTTCGACCGGACCTTGGCTGATCGGAGCCGCCGGGCGGTGGAATCACAATTCGCGCGAGACGCGGCCGTTGTTCGCGCGCTGTGCGGCGACTTGACCAGCATCTCGGCCATGGGCCCACCCGGCGAGGCGGAAGCGCGTTACGCCAACCTGGGCGTTCAACTTGCCGGACCAGCCGGTCAATTGGTCCGCTGGAGTGTTGGCCCGGTCGAACAGGTGGCCAGCGGACGGCTGACGCTTGTTGGCGCCGAGGGAAAGGCAACACTGCAGTTACCCACGCCTGGCGAAGCGTACGAGTTGGAATTGTTCCGCGGGGGGCAGCGCGAAGCTGTCCCGTACCCGGCCTGGTCTCCACCGGCCGCGGCCATCGAGCAATTGGAACTGGCGCTAGCTGGCCAGCCGGCCTCGCCAACCTGGGCTGACGGCTGTCGAGACATCGAGCTGACCGAATCGATTGCGCGCAGCCTGGCCAAAGGCCGCACGATTGAGCTCCACAACGAAGAACATTCCGAGCACGGCACGTTCAAAGGAACGATGACATCGTTGGGCTGCGGTCTGCTCTGGTTGTCGCTGGTCGTGTTTGTGGTGGCGGCAGTGCTGGCCTGGTTGACCAACGAACACAGGATCTTCCGTTACGCGCCCCATTTCATCCTGGTGGTGCTCGCGCTGTTTCTGGGCATCCAGTCGTTGAAACTCGTCTTCCGCGACGACGAGTGAGCCGTTCCGAGCCTCCGGGCAAGCTCCGGCGCAGACATTCCAGATCAAACCCTCTGCCGAGTTCCAGGCGAAAAAGCCCTGCCAGACGCGGCGAAAACGCGCTGCCACTCCTCGGTCAGCCAATCCACCAGGTCAATCGGGCGGATGACGCCTTCCCTCGATTAGGGCGTATAGTTACACTACTGCCCATGCAAGGGGGGTCCTTGGTCAGGGCAGTCTATTACTGCACGAGGCTGGCAGCATGACTTGGGCGTCAGCCAAGGTCGGCGTCAGCTGTTCGATCGGGCCCTCTTGAAGCGTTGGTCGCCACGCTCGCATTCCCAGGCTGACCGCGCGTCCTGATTGTCGTCAATGGTGTCGCCGTGTTGATTCGCGGCGTCCCTGAATTGCACTTATTCGCATTCGTCGAGAGTCAAACACAGTACCGGAGACAAGCCGTGACATTGTTTCGCACCGCGCCCCAAATTGCGATTCGTCTGTTCCTCGCGTCCGTCGCCATACTTCTGCTCAGCTCGACCGTGATGGCGAGCGAAGCGGATCTGGCCATTCCCGATCTTCGCTTGGGAACTTTTACCATTGGCGGGACTACGATCACCGCTTGGAACCTGCTGTTCTATGGATCCTTTGTGATCGTCGGAACGCTCGGCATCAGCTTGTATCTGCGCTACCAGATCAAAAGCTTGCCAGCGCATGAGTCGATGCTTGCCATCTCCGAGATTATTTTTCAGACCTGCAAGACGTATCTGGTTCAGCAGGGCAAGTTCTTGATGATGCTCTTTGCGATCATCTCCGCAGCGATGCTGTACTACTTCGTTGGCCTGCAACATAAGAGCTACCAAGAGGCTTTCACTGTCCTTGGGTTTGCACTGGTCGGCATCATTGGGTCGTACTGGGTCGCCTGGTACGGCATCCGCGTTAACACTTACGCCAACAGCCGCACGGCCTTTGCGTCGTTGCGTGGCGAGCCGTGGGACGTGGTCAGCATTCCGCTTCGCGCAGGTATGTCGATCGGCCTGTTCCTGATTTCGCTCGAACTGGTGATGATGGTCATCATCTTGTTGTTCGTTGATCGCGAGATCGTCGGTATCTGCTTCCTGGGCTTTGCAATCGGCGAATCGCTGGGCGCCTCGGCTTTGCGTATTGCCGGCGGTATTTTCACCAAAATCGCCGATATCGGCGCCGACTTGATGAAGATTGTCTTCAACGTCAAGGAAGACGATCCCCGTAACCCTGGCGTGATTGCGGACTGCACCGGCGACAACGCTGGCGACTCGGTTGGTCCAACGGCCGACGGCTTCGAAACCTACGGCGTGACCGGCGTGGCCTTGATTTCGTTTATCGTGCTGGCCATCCCCGAGACGCAGTCTGACTTGCAAGCAAAGTTGATCGTCTGGATCTTCGCGATGCGGTTCCTGATGGACTTTATGTCGGGCGTGTCGTACTTCATCAACCAGGGGATTTCTGAGAAGAAGTACCGCGGTCTGAAGGAATTCGATTTCGAGCAGCCGCTGAGCCGGCTGATCTGGATCGCCGCAACGCTGTGCATCACCACGTCGTTCTTCATGAGTTGGCTGCTGATCGGTGATTTGACAGTCGCCGAAGTCGCGCGGCCGAACTTGTGGTGGCAATTGGCAACTATTATCAGTTGCGGAACGTTGGCCGCGGTATTGATCCCCGAGTTCACCAAGGTCTTCACCAGCTCGCATTCGAAGCACGTGCATGAAATTGTCACCGCTTCGCGTGAAGGTGGCGCGTCGTTGACGATCCTCTCCGGTATGGTTGCTGGTTACTTCAGCGCGTTCTGGATGGGCCTGTTGATTGCGGGCCTGATGGGAGGCGCCTATTTTGTCAGCGAGCAGGGGCTGAATGAGATCATGCAGGTGTCGCTGTTTGGCGCAGATGCTCCACTGGTCAGCGTCGGCTCCATCTTTGCGTTCGGCCTGGTGGCATTCGGCTTCCTCTGCATGGGTCCGGTAACGATCGCCGTTGATAGTTACGGCCCGGTGACAGACAACGCCCAGTCGGTATTCGAGCTCTCGCAGATCGAATCGATTCCGGGCATCAAGGAAAAGATCAAGGCTCAGTTTGGATTTACGCCGGACTTCGAAGGAGGTAAGCACTACCTCGAGGCGAACGACTCGGCGGGTAATACGTTTAAGGCCACGGCCAAGCCTGTGCTCATCGGCACGGCCGTTGTGGGCGCCACGACGATGATTTTCTCGATCATCCTCATGCTGGGTAAGGCTGGTCTGTTGCATGTCAGCCTGACCGACGCCCCGGTGTTGCTCGGCTTTATCTGCGGTGGCGCCGTGATCTTCTGGTTCTCGGGCGCTTCGATGCAAGCTGTGACCACCGGCGCCTACCGGGCCGTTGAGTTCATCAAGAAGAATCTCGATCTGAATAAGACCGAGGCCGATATCGAAGATTCCAAGACGGTCGTTCGCATCTGCACGCAGTACGCCCAGGCCGGTATGTGGAACATCTTCATCGCCTTGATGGCTTTGACTCTGGCGTTTGCGTTCTTTGATCCGAACTTCTTCGTCGCCTACCTGATTTCGATCGCCGTGTTTGGATTGTTCCAGGCTATCTCGATGGCCAACACGGGCGGATCATGGGATAACGCCAAGAAGTACGTCGAAGTCGATCTTCGCGAGAAGGGAACCCCGCTGCACGCCGCCACCGTGGTCGGCGATACCGTGGGCGATCCGTTCAAAGACACGACCTCGGTCGCACTCAACCCAATCATCAAGTTCTCGACGTTGTTCGGCTTGCTGGCGGTTGAAATCGCGGTCGAGATGAAGCACGCCGCATTGCATCCGGAGGTAGGGGAGCCGACGACAGACTACACGCCCGTCTTTGGCGTGATCATGCTGGTGATCGGCATGGTCTTCGTCTGGCGATCGTTCTACGCGATGCGAATTCCGCCTCGCGACGGCGCACCAATCGCCAAGGCGCACTAACGACGCGAGCGGATCGAATCGATTCGCCGGCTGAGTCATTGAAGTCAAATGAATAGCGGTCAGGAGCCTCGAGCTTCTGGCCGCTTTTTTTTTGGCGCGCAGGGCGACCATCAGAACCCTTCTCCCTAGGCAAAAACGTGGCGAGCCGACCAATGCTTCGAGTAGGCGCCCGCTCGCCGAATGAGGGCTGAAGCTTCAGCAACCGTCGCCTTCAGGTGAAACGCCAAACGCGCTTCTTGCCCTCACCCCAACCCTCTCCCAATACTGTTCGGCGCCGGTTTTGCTAGGGTGGCTTGGCTGTGTTTCGATGTTGGTTGATGGCGCGTTCGAGTTCTTCGAGGCTGGCCCAGCCGCTGAAGTAGAAGCAGA
>Ga0070665_100000745_pt1 | contig 43325 bp, 30 predicted proteins | sample KBSS13metaG_FD_65862 | JGI IMG/M metagenome (GOLD analysis project Ga0070665, IMG submission 65862) | Switchgrass rhizosphere microbial communities from Kellogg Biological Station, Michigan, USA - KBS S1-3 metaG | ecosystem: Host-associated > Plants > Roots > Rhizosphere > Soil ...
CCCACGTCACGATCTATTGCGACGACGTCGCGGCCTTGCCGCTCGAAGCGATCGGGCCGGTGCTGGAACACCTGACGATTTTTCCCAAGCGAATCAACGTCCACTTCGTCCAAGTCCATTCGCCGACAGAAGTCACCATGCGCACCTGGGAGCGTGGCTCCGGGATTACGCTCGCTTGTGGAACCGGCGCGAGCGCCGTCTGCGTGTCGGGCGCGCTAACCGGTCGCACAGCTCGCAAGATCTTGGCGCACTTGCCCGGGGGCGACCTGGAACTCGAATGGGCCGAGAATGATCACGTCTACATGACCGGGCCGGCGGTCGAAGTGTTTTCCGGAGATTGGTCCCCCGGCGTGCCAGCCCACGCCGTGAGATAGCCCGTAGGTCACGCACCCCGTGCGTGACAAGCAGCGCAGTGACAAAGCAGCGAGAACGGTGTCACGCACGGAGTGCGTGACCTACAAGCTCAGATGAAAAGCCGGCGCCTGGCGCCAGCCCTCATCCGGTTTGCTAACGCAAACCACCTTCTCCCCAGGGGAGAGGGGTTTGACGCAAAACTCAATTGCTCAGGCAAGGAAGCCGCACGATGAAGATTCGCAGCCCGCTGTTGATCAAAACAGCCGCCCTGGTTGGCGCCAAGGCGATCCGCAGTTGGATGTCGACGCTCGATTATCGCGTTTCTTTCTTTGATCCGACGGTCGATCCGGTAGATCCCCGCTATAGCGGGCAGAAGATCTACATCTTCTGGCACGAATACATCCTGTTTCCGATCTACCTGCGTGGGCATTGCAATCTGGCGATGCTCCTCAGCCAGCACATCGACGCCGAGATCCTCAGCCACGTCGCCGGTCACCTGGGCTTTGACCATGTGCGCGGTTCTTCGAACCGTGGCGGCGCTGCGGCGCTGCGCGAGTTGCTGGCGAAGAGTCAGAAAATGAACCTGACGATCACGCCCGACGGTCCGCGCGGCCCGCGCCGCAAATTAGCGCAGGGGCCCGTCTATCTGGCGTCACGATTAGGTTTGCCGGTGGTGCCGATGGGCTTTGGCTACGATCGACCATGGCGAGCCGGTAGCTGGGACCGCTTTGCGCTGCCGCGGCCATTTTCGCGGGCCCGCGCATGCGTCAGCCCGGCCATGCATATTCCGGCCGGCCTCGATCGCGACGGCATCGAGCATTACCGCGTGCAGGTAGAAACGATGCTCAATCGCCTGACGCTCGAAGCCGAAGCGTGGGCCGAAAGTGGGACGCGCAAAGTGAACGAGTTCCCACTTAAATCCGAACGCGCAGGCGCCGGACGCTCAGACGCGACAGGCTGGCCGCTTGTTCCAAGGCAAGTTGCCGATGCGCGCGCAGCGTGAAACGAACGACCTTAATTCGGGTGAATGAAAGCTAGTCGGGAGTGCGAGGCTCCGGCCGAGCAATGAAGCTCGCTCGATAGTGCATCCGAAGGAAAGTTTTACGTGGAGAAGACACGGTTGCTGATCTTCATTTGCCGCGTTCTCTAATGCGTACTTTTGCGTGCAATCGCAGCACGCGACTCGCTGCGCGGCTCAGCAGGAGCTTCGCCCCGCGCGTCGATGGCGCTACCGCACCTTCAATCGCGTGCAAGGTCGCGTACGAAGAACCCGCGGCTAGCGCCTAGCGGCTCACAGAACGTTCGTCGGTTGGCTATCGCTCGCAAAATTGGCTCGATATATTCAGGTCGCGATTCTTCCTCACTGACCTGCGGTCGCGCCGAAAACCATGTCCATCCCCTTCGCCCTCGAAGACGACGCCGAACGACCTCTTTCGGTCGGCGAGTTGACCGAGCAGATCAAAGTGTTGCTCGAAGGGACGTTCAATAGCGTGTGGGTGACGGGCGAGGTTTCGAATCTTTCGCGGCCGCAGTCGGGCCACCTTTATCTGACGCTCAAAGACGATCGCGCGCAGTTGAAGGCCGTGGTCTGGCGGACGACCGCTCAGCGGCTGCGGTTCGACTTGGAAGATGGGCTCGAAGTGATCTGCCAGGGAGATCTCGACGTCTACGCCCCACGCGGCACGTATCAGATCGTCATTCGGCAGATCGAGCCAAAAGGAATTGGCGCGCTGGAATTGGCGCTGCGCAAACTGCGCGAGCGATTGACCGCCGAAGGGTTGTTCGAGCCGGGCCGCAAACGCCCGCTGCCGCGCTTTCCGCGTAGGATTGTGGTCATCACCAGCCCCAGCGGCGCGGCGATCCGAGATTTTTTGGAAGCGCTACGAATGCGTTGGCGCGGGGCTGACATCCTGATCGTGCCGGTCCGCGTGCAAGGCGAAGGCGCCAGCCGCGAAATTGCCGCTGCGATCGAAGCGGTCAATCGCCTGCCAATCGAAATCGATTGCCTGGTGGTCGGTCGTGGTGGCGGCAGTCTCGAAGACCTGTGGGCGTTCAACGAAGAACCGTTAATCCGCGCCATCCATAGGTCGCGGATTCCGGTTGTCTCGGCCGTTGGTCACGAGATCGACATCACGCTTGCGGATCTGGTCGCCGACGTTCGCGCGCTCACGCCGACCGACGCCGCTGCGCGCGTCGCCCCGGCCGCCGATGAACTGGCCCAAGCGCTCGCCGTCTGCCGGCAGCGGCTGACGATGGGCTTGCGCGGCTTGGCCGACGCTGGCCGCGCGCGCCTCGACGCGCTGGCAGAACGTCGGACGTTGCGCCGACCATTCGATTTGGTTCACGATCTGACGCAACGACTCGATGAGCTAAGCGTCCGCAGCACGCGCGTCGCGCGGCGCAATTTGCAAGAAGCCCGTCGACAGGCCGAGGCGCTCGGCGCCAGGCTCGAGTCGCTCAGTCCCTTGGCGGTGCTGCAGCGCGGGTACAGTCTTTCGCAGCGCGCCGACACGGGCGAGATTATTCGCGACGCCAGCCAGCTTGAAGCGGGCGAGCAGATCGTGACGCGCTTCGCACGCGGCCAGGCGACCAGCCGTGTGGAGAAGTTGGACACAAGCAAATCGAAATAGTCTCACGTAGGTCACGCACCCCGTGCGTGACAAATGTCGCGGGTTGACGAAACAAGTTTCACGCGCGGGAGTGCGTGACCTACCAGACGAGCACTGCTGGGCAAGCCAGCAGTGGCACCCGAGTTCGAGCGGATTTAGTATCATGCGGGCGCAACGCCACCTTCACCAGCTAGCAGAGTTCCGTCGATGAGCAGCCAGCCCGCCAACGAAGAGTCGTCCCAACAGCCCGGCTTTGAGCAGGCCTTGGCCGAGTTGGAGTCGATCGTTCATGCGCTGGAGGATGGCCGGTTGGGCCTGGACGACTCGCTGGCCCGCTACGAGCGAGGGATTGGCCTGCTGAAGCATTGCCACCAGTTGCTGGAGCGGGCGGAGCGGAAGATCGAGTTGCTCTGCGGCGTCGACGCCGAGGGAAACCCGGTCACCCAGCCCTTCGACGAAAGCGCCGAGTCTACGCTGGAGGAAAAGTCTGCCACGCGCAGCCGTCGCCGCTCAGCGCCCAAGGGCGCCCGGGGGGAAGGCCGCGCATCGCCAAAGCCCACAGGGGGGGCCGACGACATAGACGAACCCGCAGGGCTCTTCTAGAATAGCGGGGGATTAGGCGGGTTCCCCTTCTTGTAAGTCGTTGCCCTGGTAATGGAAACGTCGATTACGCCGTTCTCGCAGATTGCCGCGCGTTACACCGCGTCGGTCGACGAGGCCCTGGACTCCTATAGCGCGCTACCGGCGGATTGTCCGCCTCGGTTGTGCGAGGCGATTCGCTATAGCCTGCTCTCGCCTGGCAAGCGGCTGCGGCCGCTGCTGGTGTTAATGTCCGCCGAGGCTTGCGGTGGAGATATTGCGGCCGCCATGCCTGCGGCATGCGCCGTCGAGATGATCCACTCCTATTCGCTGATCCACGACGATTTGCCGTGCATGGACGACGACGACATGCGTCGCGGCCGTCCGACGAATCACAAAGTTCATGGCGAGGCCCTGGCCGTGCTGGCGGGCGACGCGCTGCTGACCATGGCCTTCGAAGTGCTGGCCAACGACATTCACCCTTACCGAACCGCTGCGTTTTGCTGCTTGGAACTGTCGCGGGCCGCGGGGCCGACGGCCCTTGTCGGCGGTCAGGCGGATGACCTGGACGGCGTCGCAAGCGTGTCCGACCTGCCTCGGCTCGAAGCGATTCATCGCCGCAAGACGGGCGCATTGATCCTGGCGTCGATTCGCTTGGGGGCGATTATCGCCCGCGCCTCGCGCCGCCAACGGGCAGCGCTCGAAGCCTACGGCGAGCGGATCGGCCTGGCGTTTCAGATTACAGACGACCTGTTGGATGTAGCGGGCGACGCGGCGGCCTTGGGCAAGGCGGCCGGCAAAGACGCTGATCGGGGCAAGCTCACCTTCCCGGGGTTTTTGGGCGTGGAAGAAAGCCGGCGCCGCGCCGAGCAACTAATTGCCGAAGCCATTGCCGCGGTCACTACGCTAGGCCCGACTGCCGAGGGACTCGAGTCTCTCGCGCATCACGTTTTGCAAAGGAATCACTAATGGACAAGCTGCTGTCACGGATTGATTCCCCGCACGATCTGCGCAGTTTGTCGCTCGTGCAGCTAGAGCAACTCGCCAGCGAGATGCGCGAAGCCCTCTGCAATTTGGTGTCGAGTCGGACGGCGCACTTCGCCTCGAACTTGGGCGTAGTCGAACTTTGCCTGGCGCTGCACACCACGTTCGATTTCAGCCGTGATCGGTTGATCTGGGACACCGGGCATCAGATTTATCCGCACAAACTGATTACGGGTCGCTACCGCGATTTTTCGAGCATGCGCACCAAGGGGGGCCTGATGGGCTACCCCAACCCCAACGAGAGCGAATACGACCTGTTCATGACAGGGCACGCCGGCTCGAGCGTTTCGACCGTGCTTGGCCTGCGATCTGGCGATGCGTTGCAACCAGCCGAAAGCGACCGCCACGCCGTGGCCGTAATTGGCGACGGCGCGTTCCCCTCGGGCATCGTCTTCGAGGCGCTCAACAACGCCGGCGGCCTCAAGCAGCGAATGCTGGTGATCCTCAACGACAACAAGATGTCGATCTGCCCACGCGTGGGCGGCATGGCGGACTACTTCGACCGGCTGCGGCTCAACCCGCTCTATACCGGGCTGAAGCACGAGGTTTCGCGCGCACTTTCGAAGGTGCCGCTGGGCGACCAGATGGAGCGACTGCTGGACCAGGCGCGCTTTTCGATCAAGGCGGGCATTCACGGCGGCATGTTGTTCGAAGAATTGGGCATCCGCTATATGGGCCCAATCGATGGTCACAACATCGGCCAATTGACCAAGTACCTGAAGCTGGTCAAAGACGTCGACGGCCCAGTGCTGTTGCACGTGGTGACCGAAAAAGGCCACGGCTTTCAGCCTGCTGCCGAAGATCCGGTCTTCTTTCACACGCCGGCCCCATTTCGTCGCGAGCAAAATGGCGAAGTGGCCGTCAAGAAATCGACGTCACGCTCGTACACCAACGTCGCCAGCGAAGCGATTGCCGAGGCGATGGACGCGAATGAAAAGGTCACCGTGATGACCGCCGCCATGTGCCAGGGAAACAACCTGGAGCGCGTGCGCGATCGCTTCCCAACTCGCTTCTTCGACACCGGCATTTGCGAGTCACACGCCGTGGCGTTTGCCGCCGGCCAGGCCAAGGCCGGCTTGCGTCCGATCGTCGATATCTACAGCACATTCTTACAACGCAGCTACGATCAGATCTTTCAGGAAGTGGCCCTGCAAAACCTGCCGGTCACGTTCATGCTCGATCGCGCCGGTCTCACCGGACCGGACGGCCCAACGCACCACGGCATGTTCGACATTGGCTACATGCGTCTCTTCCCGAACATGGTGGTGACGGCGCCCGGCGACGAACGCGACCTGGCCCCCATGTTGCAGTTTGCGCTCACGCATAACGCCCCCGTGTCGCTCCGCTATCCGAAGGCGACGACCGTGCAGATCGAGCGGACGTTTGCGCCGATCGAACTCGGCCGCGCCGAAGTGCTGGAGTGGGGCCACGATGTCATGCTGATCGCCTGCGGCACTCTGCTGAATGAATGCGTGCAGGCGGCGGCCACGTTGCGGGCCGAGGGGCTGGACGTCGGCGTGATTAACGCCCGGTTCATCAAGCCACTCGATACCGAGACGATTCTGCGAGCCTTGGAGACTTCCCAAGCAGTCATCACCGTCGAAGAAGGGGCTCTAGCCGGTGGGTTTGGCAGCGCGGTGCTCGAAGCCGCGGCCGACGCCGGAGTTTCGACCACACACTTGCGCCGGTTAGGTGTGCCGGATCGATTTGTCGAGCATGGCGAACGGAGCGAACTGCTGGCCGACCTGGGCCTCGACGCGGCCAGTATCGCGGCCACGGCGCGAGAATTGGCTGCCGCCGGACGCGAATCGGCCGAAGCACAAGTGTTGCGCGGGCGACCTCGCACGGAGACGTAGACTGAGACATCGTAGTCTAAGACTTTGTCGATGGCGCAGCAGTTCAGAATGAACTGCTGTAAATGACGACTTGTCGAGCTTCTCTGCCCTCACCCCGGCCCTCTCCCGGAGGGAGAGGGGGACGCCACACTTGCGATCTGTGCTTTGCGTTGCGTGGTGAGTCCGAACGACTGGATCAAGAAGCCGGTGGATTGCGGGCGTCGAAGCGTAGGCTTTCGATGAATCGGCTGGCGCCGATGTAGTCGCGCGAGTTGTACTCGTCGATGTTCGCCTTCAACAGGTCCAGCAACTGATTGCAGGCTCTGTCCATTCCCAGATAGCCTTCGGCGCCAATGAAGCCGGAGGTCGTGGCTCGCGTCTTGAACAGGTTTTCGAGATCGTCGATGGGCGCCGCGTAGCGCGGGTCGCGGAGAATGATCGGCCAGTTGATGCGGCCCGTGATCGGATCAAGCTGGGTGACGTCGAGGCGGCGCGGCGCCTGATCGCGGGCGATCTTGTTCAACTCGTCGGTCGAAAGCCGCGTAATGTTGCTGGCAACATACGCCTTGTGGGCTTGTCGCATCTCGATATACGAATTCGTCCAGTCGACGCGGTTCTTGATGTCTTGCGAGCGGGCCTGCGTGAGGTTGATCGCGGCCTGGCTGTCCATCAAGTTGGCGTAACCAGTAGCGCCAATCACGGACGCCAAACCCTGCAAGCCGGCCGACTCTGCGGTGCCGGGCTGAAAGCCCCAGCCCAAGCCCCCTCCAAAACCACCGTAGGGCATACCGTAACCGCCGCCGAAGCCGCCGCCCCCGCCGGGTTGAATCACGATGTTCTGATTCGGCGGGTTATTGCCTGGCCGGACCGCGTTATTCTGGGCCGATGCGACGGCGCCGCCCGCCAACAACACTGCGAGCCCCAGTCCGCAGTGCGCGGACAAGCTCACTTGGCGCCGGAGCGTCTGGGAAATGCAACCGGATACGCTCAGAAATCGAGACATCCGAAGGCCCTTTCTCGCGGGGGGCAACTGCGACCGCCGGGTGGTCAGAAGTGTCACGGCGGCTGCGAATAGACTTTGCAAACATCCAAGTCTATACTCGTTATGCGAGGGGTTCAAGCGCGCTATTTCCTCGGTTTTTCCGGCAATCGCAAGGAAAGCTGGGTAGACTGGAATAGCGACGCTCCGGCGGCCAGAATCAACCCTGGCGGGCGTCACAATCGACCGATGGCCTGTTGGCAATCCGGTCTGCATTGGTCTCGTCGCTAGCTGGACAGTCGGCGCCAGTTTTTTGGTGGCGCAAGCATGTCGCAAAGCGGGGTCGAGCTGAGAGTCCCTGAGTCCTGTTTTTGACATTCCGGTATCGTTCGCACGGCCCACAGTGGCAGCGTTCGATGCAAGCTAACCCATTGGGGAGTCGATCTATGCGTCGTGTGGGTCCCATCGCGGTGTTGGTCTGCCTGGCTGCTGTGGAATGCCAGACATCGGCGTTTACGTCGCAGGCCTCGGCGCAAGCGAAGGCTCAGCCAGCCGCTCCCAAGGCGGGAGCAGCGGCGGCGCCGAAAGCGCCCCAACGCTCGGTCAAGGAATGGATTGCTGAACTGGACGGGCCCAGCCACTTGGAAGCGATCGACTCGCTGGCCCGCATGGGTCCGGAAGCCAAGCCGGCCGTTCCCAAGTTGACGCGATTGGTCGACAGCACCGACGAGCAAGTGCGCTGGCGTTCGGCTCGCGCGCTGGGCACGATCGGCGAGGCTGCCGATAGCGCCGTCCCCACGCTCGTCAAGCATCTGGCGTCAGCAGAGACCGAAGCCTCGGTGCGGGCGCAATCGGCCGCGGCGCTTGGCAAGATCGGCGTCAAAAGTGATGAAGTGCTGAATGCACTGGTGCTGAGCGTCGGCGACGTCGAACCCCACGTCCGGCACGCAGCCATTCAGGCGTTGCGCCGGCTGGGACCAGAACCGACAATGCTCATCCCGGTCTTCACGCAAGTCTTGAATGACTCGCATCCCGACGTCGCCGTCCGCGCCATGGGCGCTTTGGCCGATATCGGCGAGGCCGCTGTGCCGGCGCTGATCGAAGCGACCAAGGAACCAAAAGCGCGCCATTGGGCAACCGTGGTGTTGGCCGAAATTGGCCCCAAGGCCGCGCCGGCGGTCGACGCGCTAACCAAGTTGGCGTCTGATCCCGAGGCCGAAGTCCGGTTGCAAGCGCTGATCGCGCTCGGACAGATTGGCGATGCGTCGAAGCCGGCCATTCCGGTCATTATCAAGGCGCTCGGCGCTGATGAACTGGGCGTTCGCTACGCCGCCGCGTTCGCGCTGGGCAAGCTGCGAGCGCAAGACGCCTCGGCCGAACTTCAAAAGTTGGTTGAGACCAAAGACCCGATGATGCATCTGATCGCGGCTTGGGCATTGGCGCGAATTCATCCCGACGATGTCTCCGCTATTCGTCGCGCGATTGACGCCATCGTTGGCGGCCTGGAAAGCGACAACGCTCAACTCAGCCGTACCGCGGCGCGGGCCTTGGCCGAAGGCAACTTCTCGCCAGACGCAATGACCCCCGCCATCCGCGCAGCGCTCGCCGAGCTCGATCCGACAGTTATTGATCACGTTCTGATGACAGTTGCGGAGTTAGGTTCTCGCGCGGTGCCAGTGCTGACCAGCGCCGTGAAAGAGCCAAAGATGCGCGACTCGGCCATCAGAGGCCTGGAACGAATTGGTCCCGCGGCCAAGGAGGCTGTCCCGGTGCTGATGGCGGTTCTCGCCGACAAGAATCCTCAAATCGTAGCCGACGCCGCGATGGCGCTGGCCAGCATTGGTCCGGACGCGGTTCCCGCGACGTCTGCCCTGACCGGGCTTTTGGCCAGCACCGATCCCAATGTTCGCGGCGCGGCCACGAACGCGCTCGGCTCGATCGGCGCCCCCGCCAAAGGCGCGGTCAGCACACTGCTGAAGCAGATTACGGGACCAGACCCAATGCTGGCCGTGGGGAGCGTTTGGTCGATCAAACGGATTGATCCCGAGAACCGACTTCTCGCGCCGACCGCCACGCCGGTGCTGGTAAAGCTGCTGGCTTCCGAAGCCCCGCAGGCCCGCTACCAGGCAGCCGCCGCGCTCGGAGATCTCGGGCCCAGCGCCAAGGCAGCCATCCCGGCGCTGACCAAGCTGACCGAAGACACGGAAGAGCAAGTCCGCAAAATGGCCATAGCCGCGCTGGCAAAAATCCAGCCGCCGCGGACGAAGTAACGCATCCGTAGTCATCACGATTCCCGTGATATTGCCGCGGGCGGAAGGGTTCTATTGAAAGTTGGTCTCTAGCGCGGCCAGCGCGTGCTCCCTTATTTTCGCAGCGAGCGCCGGCTGACGCGCAATGCCATCACGGGGCCCGTGATGGCTACTTTAGCGCTCCTGGATCAGGATATCTTTGTACCAGGCTTCGCTGGGTGGTCCGCCGTGGATTTGCAGGCCGATCACGCCGCGCTCGGCGATGTTGTCTTCCTTCTCGGTGTAATCGACGGTCTGCTGTCCATTGATCCAGAGTTGGATTCGCTTTCCTTGGACGAGCAGACGATAGTCGTTCCAATCGTCGCGCTTGAGGACTTTGTCGAGCTCCTTGTAGTCGGGCTTGGCCAGCGTCTTATTGCGGCGTGACTCGTCGTACAGGCTGCCCCACCAGCCATCACCCAGATCTGCCTGATAGCCGGAGACTTCGTTGTGGTTGGGGATGCGCTTGCTACGGAATTGAATGCCGCCGTTGACGCCTTTGCCCAACAGTTTGAACTTGGCCGTTAGCTCGAAGTCGCCATATTCGCGCGTGGTGCAGAGGAACTCATTGCGCGGAATCTTCTCTTTGAGCGTGCCACCCACGATCGCGCCGTCCTCGACGCGGAACGTCTCTTTACTCCCTTCCCAACCGTCGAGCGTCTTGCCGTCGAAGAGGGGCTTGGGCTCAGCCGCTTGGCCAACGCCGGTACACAGGACCGCAACCGCTAGGGACAGGAAACAGGGGAGCAGGCTCTGCATAGCTGGATCCTCCGAGAACTATTGGGCGTAAGGCGTGAGGTGACGTGAACAGCATTATTCAACGCAGCTCGCCTGAGAGCATAGCCTCCACGAGGGACGTAAACCACTCGCGGGCGTCTCCTATCAGATCTCGACCCTGGTAGGGGTCGAAGATATTAGCCGGCGGTTGAGCGGCAGCGATACCGCCGGGGTCAATCGCGCAGACACTGTCGTTGCTTGGGCCGAACACAGTGCGTTTGCCGGGGCGGCAGCGTATATTCTTGGGAAGCGCGGACGTCGCAGCGCTCCTCCAAAACACGCATCGCAACTCCTTACCTTTTGAAGGAATATCACATGAAAAAGCTCATCGCAGCCCTCGCCCTTTCGATGTTCACACTTTCGGCCGCCATTGCCTGGCAGGGGGTCGCCAAGTCCGACGACGCGAAGGCGAGCAAGAACCTTTCGCACAACATCTACTTTTCGCTGGCGGATCCAACGCCCGAGAACAAGCAAAAGTTGATCGACGCCTGCAACAAGTATTTGGCGCCCCACCCGGGCGTGCTCTACTTTGCCACCGGCACGATCTGCGAAGAGAAGGGGATGTTCGCTGATCGCGACTACGACGTCGCCCTGGTGATGACGTTCAAGGATCGCAAGGCGCTGGGCGTCTACGCTCGCACGCCGGAGCACCAGCGGTTCATCGCCGAGACGACACCGCTATTCAAGAAGGTACGAATCTTCGACGCCGACGTGACCCGCGTCGCCGTGCCGGACGACAAAGCGCCGAATTGATTCGCGCTAGTGCGCTCGCGTGACTAGAGGAAGTTTCCAAAACTTTCAGGCAGGGGGGACAGTCCCCGGTTTCTTTGCTGCGCTGCGAAGAATAGGAACAATCCCCGAAGTTTTGAAACAACCGCTACTTGGTCTCTGCCTTCGGCGGGACGGCCGAGACGTTTGCGGCCGGGGCGTTGACGTGACGAACCAGGTAAACCCGATCGCGTGAGTTCGGCTGTTGCTCAATCTGCACCGTGGGGGGCAATTCGCCGCGCAGCAGTTTCACGCCATCGGCCGACGAGACGAGTATCGCTTGCGGATGCGTGTTCAGATAGTCGACCACGAGCGGCCGCTCGCCGGAGCCGAACATCCGCGTCTCAATGCCGCGGTTGTAGAAGAACATGCTGTCGTGATCCAACTGGAACGAGACGACCGGGGTCGTGTGGTCCTCGTTCTCTTCGCGGAATTGCGTCACCCGCTCGGCCGTTGAACGTTCGACCGCGATTTGCGGATAAATGTGGATCAAGCCGACTGCCATCAAGAGCAAAGGGATCGCGCCGGCGGCGATCCACCGCGCTGGCTGCTCCGTGAAACTCTTGCGTGAGACGAAGTAAAACAATCCGGCGGCCGTGGCGCTGATCGCCGCCCCGTCCAGCCAGCGGGCGGGCGCCAAACCATCGATTACTGCGTCGACCACGCCCAGGATCATCCCGGCGATCAGCACAACCCGGGTGCCGTGAAATGGCAGCCCCTTGCGCCAAACTTCGAGCGTGGCGTCCGGGATCTTCGAGAGCAAGCCGCGATCGACCATGGCCCCCAGCGACAGGCAAAGCATGGGTAGCGCAGGCAACACATACGGCGGCAGCTTGCCGCGCGACGTCGAAAAGAAGAACACCACCCAGGCGGCGCACAGCAGTAGATACCCCTGTTCCCAGGTCCGCGAGGCCCGCAGTTCCGCGGTTTTCGATCTTAGATAAATGCCCAGCGCCGGCAGCAGCATGCAGGTCGGAAACAAACCCACGGCCAACACCACGCCGTAGAACCACCAGGGCTCGGAGTGCGCGAACGTTGTGGTGTAGCGAATGACGTGATGGGTCCAGAAAAAGTGCTTCAGGAACGACGAGTCCTGGATCGTCGCCGCGACAAACCAGGGCGCCGTAACGGCCGTAAACGCGCAGCCAAACCAGCCCCAATCTCGCCAGCGTAGCGGCGCTCCGCTTTGCGAGAGCCAGCGCATGGCAAACAACGGCGGCAGGGAAAGCACGACGGCGATCGGTCCCTTGGTCATCGCGCCTAGTCCACAGGTCACGGCAGCGGCCAGCCACCAACGCGCGTCGAGCTTTGCGCCGCGCGTGGCCAGGTACAGGCAGAGCATCGCGCAGGTGGTGAACAACGTCAGCAGGCCGTCCATGATCAAGAACCGCGTCGAGAGCAAAAAGCCAAACGACGACAGTAGCGCCAGTGTCCCCACGAGCGCGGCTCGCTGACCGACTAGCTTGCGGCCAAGCGCAAACGTCGCAACCAGCGTCCCCAGGCCGGCCAGCGCCGCGACGAACCGCGCCGAATGATCGTAGACGCCGAACAGGCGAAAGCTGATCGCGGTCAACCAGTACAGCAGCGGCGGTTTGTCGAGGTAGGCGCTGCCCCAGTGCATGGGGATGACCCATTCGTTCGTATCGAGCATGTCGGCCGCGATGACCGCGTAGCGCGCCTCGTCAGGCTCCATCAGCGGATAGGTCAATTTCGTAAACAGCATTGCCATCGCCACCACGCCTAAGAGCGCGACGTGCCAGGCGCGGATACTGCTATCGGCTGTTTTCGTTTGGGCGTCGGTCGCCGCTCCGGCCGGGAACAGCACGACGTTCCACCAGCAGCGGAGCAAATAGCTGAGCGTCGGCACGATCTGCCACCACGATGCCTTGCTGCGATCTTTCGACCGGGCGTGGTGAGTCACGCCCACTTCAATCACTTGCGCGCCGTGCAGCCGGGCCTTTGTGACCAGCTCGACGTGAATGAATTCGTCGTTCGAGGTCAGGTCTAATCGCGCGAGCAGGTCGGCCCGCGCCAGTTTGAGTCCGCAATCGCAGTCGCGGAGCTTGGTTCCCAGCAGCACTCGGGCCAGCAGGTTGTAAATGATCGCGATCCAGCGACGATACCAGGCGTCCTGCCGGTCGATGCGGTAGCCGCAGACCAGGTCGTAACGAGCGGCCAACAGTTCGAGCCGATCGATTTCGGTCAGGTCGTACTGCCCATCGGCGTCGGCCAGGACGACATGCTGGCAGGCGGCCGCGGCAATGCCGGTGCGGAGCGCAGCGCCAACGCCTTGTGGCGCGTCGTGCGCAATGACGCGAACGCGTGGCAATTCGCGAGCGACTTCTGTGGCGATTGCGCGCGTGGCGTCGGCGCTGCCATCGTCGATCAGCAGAATCTCATATTTGGCCGTCAGGCTGGCCAAGGCGGTATTGGCGGCGCGGAGCGTCTCGGCGATCGAGCCTGCTTCGTCGCGGGCCGGCAGAACCAAAGTAATTGAGGCTGGCGCAGATTGTGAACCATGGCCAGCAGCAACCGGTTGGGTATCCCGGGTTGCTTGCGAAAACGCCTGCATGCACTCCTCGACAAGGTGTTACGTCGCGGCGACCCCGTCTGGGCCGCAGTTGAATCGGAAATCGCGCCGTTCATGCTAGCGCTGCTAGCGGATGAACTGCGAATTACGTGCGAGGCGCGTGGCGAGATTACCCCACGCTCTACTGCTGCGCGCGCGGCCGGTATAGGTGAAATTTGCCGTTCATGTCAAGGTCGCGCCGACGCCTGCACAGAGTCGGATAACACCGTTGCATACTGCGCTCGCTGGACTTGACGCTGCGGCGCGTTCTCAAGACACTCCCCCGATGCGATTGCTCCCCCGCTATGTAATGCTTGAGCTGGTCAAGGTGTTTGCTGTCACCGTGACCACGCTCACGATGATGATGATGCTCGTGGTCGTGGTCAAAGAGGCCATTGATCAGGGGCTGGGGCTCGTGCACATCGTGCAAATGTCTCCTTACGTGCTGCCCAACGCGCTGGTCTTTGCGCTCCCTGGTAGCACGCTGTTCGCCGCCAGTGTTGTCTATGGCCGGATGTCGGGCTCGAACGAGATCGTGGCCGTCAAAAGCCTGGGCATCAGCCCGATGCACATGCTCTGGCCGGCCTACCTGCTGGCGTTTCTGCTCAGCCTGGGCTGCGTCTGGCTGAACGACGTCGCCGTGTCGTGGGGCTTCAACAACATGCAGCGGATCGTGATCGAGGCGATCGATGACATCGCCTACGGCATGCTGAAGCAGAACCGCTCGTTTAATTCAAAGCGGTTCTCAATTCACGTGCGCCGTGTTGAGGGGCGACAGTTGATCAAGCCGGTGATCACGTTCGCCGGGGCCAACAACGCTCCCAGCATGACGATCAATGCTCAGACTGCGGAACTGCGCTGCGACACCAAACGCAATATCCTGGTGACCATCTGTCGCGATGGCATCATGCACGCGCCGGGCCAGATGACGTATCGGTTCGACGTGATCGAGCAAGAGATCCCCTTGCACGACGCCAGCGGCAAAGCCGACATGCGCGACCATCCGGCCCACGTGGCGCTGCGCGACGTGCCGGAAGTCATCGAACGGCGCACGGCGAATATCGAGCGCACGCGGCGCGATATGGCCGTTATGGCAACGTTCGACGTCGTCAGTGGCGACCTGGGCGACCTAACCAGCCCTTATTGGACCGGCGCCAAAAACTCGATTGAATTCGAGCAATCGCAACTATCAAGAATCCTGACCGAGCCGCCGCGCCGCTGGGCGAATGGCTTTAGTTGTCTTTGCTTTGTGCTAATCGGCGCGCCGATGGCGATTCGATTGCGCAACGCCGACGTCTTCACGAGCTTCTTCGCCTGCTTCCTGCCGATCTTGATCGTTTACTATCCGCTGTTGATCTACGGCGTCGACAAGGCAAAAGATGGCGACCTGCCGAACTACTGCGTCTGGCTCGGCAACGGCATCCTGGCGCTGTGGGGATTGTGGCTGACACGCCGCGTCGTGCGGTTCTGATTCGCTGCGACTAACATGGTGGAACACGAACGCGAAGCGCGAGTTTGAAGTTGCGCGTTTTCGCTGGCATCCGGACGAGTCCCGGGTGTTTGAGTCACGCCCAAGGGAAGGGGCACGTGTTTTCAAGCCCCATGGGGGCGTTCTAAGGTAGCCTAGGGCAAAGTCGGCGCAGACGACGTCGCCCTAGGTTTTCAGCGTCCAGGAAGACAGAAAGCCCTGACAGGGCGCACTAAACGGCCCAATGTAGATGGTTGCGATTCGGCCGCCCCTTCAGGGCTTGGCAGTCGTTAGGCGTCTGCGAACCCAGGGCGGCGCCGGCCCGAGGCCGGCATGGCCCTGGGCTGTGGTTGGATCGCCCCGATGGGGCTTAATCCTCGCTGCGCCGGGTTTGTAGCGCCGCCTGCAAATATTCATCGCAGTTTTATCGCACTTCGCTGACGGCTAGCACCTTCGCGCAATTTCAAAAAGCGCCAGCGAGGGTTCTTCGTAATCGCAATTTACGATTCCGCCGCCGGCTCACGGTCAAGCGAGATTGGCGGATCGCCCGCGCCGGGTAGTTTCGACTCCTCGTAGACGGGAGTGCCGAATTCCTCGGGCTTGATGCGCGGCTCGCAGCCGATCGCCCCGAGAAACACCAGCAGGCCGGAAAAGGCCCACGCAGCCGTTGAAAAATTTCGACTTTGGAGGGTTTTTGCAGGCATAGCAAGCATCCTGGGCGCCTTTTCAGCTCAGCCGGTCCATGATAGCCTAGTCGTTTCGATATCCCCAGCCGCACGCGTAGTTAGCAGGAATCTCATGGCTAAGCCCCATCGCAAGTTGAAGAAGGCCAACCACGGCGCCCGCCCGGCCAATAGCAAGGCCCGCAAGGCCAAGCGGAAGCACATCAAGACCTAAGCAGGGCTTGAGCTACAGGCTTGGGGCTTGAGGAATTTGGTGCGCCACCCTGTGACTGCGGCAGTTTGCTGCGGGTTGCGCTCTCGGCCGATCTATTCTTCGTCGGCCGGTTCGAAGTCTAACCACGGGTCTTTCGACACGGGTGGTTTTTCGCGCGCTGGCGGCGTCATTGGGCGTGCGTCCTCGTGGTCTTCATCGACGCTGATGTTGGCGATCTCGTCCGCCACGCGCACGTACCAGACCGCCGTTGCAAATGGCCCGCGCGGGACGTGAACCGGGTCGAACTTCACCGTCTTGCGCCGCGGCTTCGGCTTGCCATTGGTCGGCTGCGCGACCGGGGGCGGAGCAGGGAGCGGTACTTTGACCGGCGCCGGAGCGGGCTTCATCAGCAGCGGTAGCGGTTTCGTCGCTTCGAACTTCCACTCTTCGGCCGGCGCCATGATTACCGAAGGCGTGGCGTATTCCACGATCGGCGTGATCAATCGTACCGGCTCGCGCGACTCGACCCATCGGAACGGAACGGGGCGCGGGATCACGACCGGCTCAACTCGTGGCGGAGGGGGAGGTGGCGGTGGGGGCGGCGCCGGTTCGGGCGGTTCCTCCGGCAGGACTTCTTGTCCCTGCCGGCTGGGGTTGCGCGGTAGCTCTCGCGCCGAGAGACCGAGCGACTTGAACAGCCGATAGATGTGCTCGTGGCAGGTAAAAATCAGCAGTTGATGCCCTTCGGCGGCGAACTCGCCAAGCACCACGGCGGCTGCGCGGGTGCGGCCGGCGTCGAAGTTCACCAGTACGTCGTCGAGGATCATCGGCAGCTCGACGCCGCGGCGGCGGTATGATTCGACCAGCGCCAGCCGCAGACTCAAAAACAACTGCTCGCGCGTGCCGCGACTCAGCACCTCAACCGGTAGCGAATGACCGTTGGCGTCATCCACTCGCAGCACGTCCTGATCGAGCGGTGTCCAAACTCGCAGGTAGCGCCCCTCGGTCAGGCGGACCAGATAACGCGACGCGACGCGGAGCGTTTCCGGCTGCCGCTCCCGTTCGTACGTGGCGCGGACGCCGGTTAAAAACCATTCGGTGGCCGCCAGCAAACGCCACCGGCCGGCCGCCTCACGCAGTTGCCGGTCGATGCTGGCTACGCGCAGTTCGGTTTCGCCCCGCTTAGGGTCGTCGACCAGGGCCTGTGTTTGCTGCTGCGAACGGCCAATCTGCTCGTGCGCCGCCAGGATCTGGTCGCGGAGTTTGGCCGCGCGGGTCGAAAAATCGAGCCAGCGCTCATCGAGCTGGGCGCGGGTCAATTCGGCCACCAGCGGAGCAAAATCCTCTTCGGCCGCGCGAGGACCAAGGATGGCCGTGATTTCAATGCCCAGCGTGTCTCGCTTCTGGATCAATTCGTCGCGTCGCGCCGATTGTAGGGCGAGGCGTCGCAGCTCGGCCCCATCGCGAACTCCGGCCCGATCCAACAGCTTATGAATTCTTCGTCGATTGCGATCGACCTTGCCTTGCAGCTTCTGCCGTGCGCGGCGGATCTTCCTTCCGGCGCGAACGAGCGTCGCCCGGCGCGCGGCCAACTCGGCCTGCTCGCGCAGGTGTTCTCGTAAGGCGTGGAATTGTTCGGTCAGCCCTTGTCCGGCCAGCGGCAGTGTTAAGTCAGCTTGTAGTTGCGACAGGCGGAGATGAAACGCTTCGACAACCGATTGGCGACGAGCCAGCTCCGCCCGATCAGCAGCTACTCGCCGGGAGAGCGCCACGTAATCACTCCGGCTGCGCACGAGCAGTTTGACTTTGGCCGGCGCAAGATCTCGCGGCAGCCCGGCGTCGATTAGCGCCTGACGCCATTTTTGCCGCAGTCGGCGATACGTTGCCTCGGCCTCGGCGCGAACGCGCTCGGCGACTTCGGCGCTTTGGGCCGCGGCCTGACGCGTGGCGTCGAGCGGGGCCAGCGCGTCGACGGCGGCTAGTTCCTTCTCAGCGGCTTGCAAGCGCGCCGTCAGCGGTCCGCCGCCCGAGGGGAGCAATTTGTCGAGCTCCGCGCATTCTTCGCGGGCGTCTTCCAGTTGACCGGTCACGGTCTCGAGCTGCGCCAGGCAACTGTCGCTGGCCGAGGCCATTTTGCGTTCGATCGTGAACTTAATGGCCGCTGTGCCCCACGACGTAAATCCGCCGGCCAACGCCAGCAAATTTCCGACATTCGCCGGCATATAGGAACGAAGCAGCACGCCGGCCAAGAGTCCGCCGACGCCACCGACAAACGGCACGCCGAGCGCCGCGAGAGCCCAGCCCGGCAGTAACTGCCTGGCGAGCAGCTCCTGGCTGTCCTCTTCGAGATCGGCCTTGTCCCGCGTCATCTCGTCGATTCGCTGGTCCAACTGCACGCGACGGCGAAGTTGCGTGACCAGTTTGCCGGTTCGCTCCATCAACGACGTGACTTCCTGCCCATCGCGATTTTGCAGGGCTGACCCGAGCTTGCCTTTGGCGTCGCCGGCGGCTTTCGCGGCCTTGGCCGTTGCCTCGGTCGCTTCCTCGAGTTGTTGATGAGCGTCGCGCATGGCGCGGGCGATCGTTTGCAGCTCGTGTGAGCCACCTTCGACGGCTTCTTCGAGCGGGCGCTTACTGTCGAGGCCCAGCTCGGCGCCCAGCCGCGCAAGATCGGCTTCGGCCACCATCAAGCGTTCGGAGAGTGTGTTGCGGTCGGTGTCGAGCGTGGTGATCCATTGTTCCTGGTCGAGAATCGCTTCGACTCGCGATTGCTGCCGCCAGACGGCCAGGTTGAAACCCAGCTCCTCGATATCGCGGCTCGCTTCGCCCAGTTTTTGAGTGCAAACGCCGATGCGACGCTTCCCGCGGCGAACCAGCCGCACCAGTTCCTTGTAACGATCGAGCGTCTGCCGCTCAGCGCCTGCCGCGTCGGCGAGCGTGGCCAGTTCGGTCTCGACACCGCGGCGCTCGTGCCACTTGGCGTGGATGCTGCCAGCGATCTCGGCCTCGCGCGCCGAGTGCTCGAGCTCCGTGGCTTCTTTTTCGTAATCGAGAATTTGCGCGGCCAGTTCTTCGCGCTGCTTGTGAAGTTCGACGAACTTGCGGACGGGCGCCGGATCTCGCGTGGAGCGCAAGAGCCGCTCGCGCTGGGGCAGCAATTGATTGAACGTGGCGCTTGCGCCACTGGTCGAGACGATTCGCTCGCGAGCGGCAGTCAGCTCGTGCAACACATCGACCAGCGAGACGCGGTCCAAGCCGGTTGCCAGTTTATAAAGTCGATCCGCCGCGGCCGTGTCGTCGAGTGAGCCGAGTTCCTGGATCTCGCGCAACCCAACGGCGAAGACGTTCCGGTAGACCGCTTCGTCAATGTGTCCGAGCAGGGCCGGCAGCACGCGCTCATCGCGCGGGATACCGTCAGGCCCGGCGACAACGAGCGAGTCGACCTTGGCCTCTCCGCCGGTGAAGAAACGGCGACGAATCGTCAGTTGTCCTTCGACGCCATCGATGGCGATCGACCCGCCGGCGCGCGTGGCGTGAACCGGTGGCAGATACCGAGCGCGGCGCTCCGGAGTCAGCCCGTAGAGCGTCGTTCGCAGAAATTGCAGCAGCGTCGTCTTGCCGGCTTCGTTGGGACCGTAGAACAGGTTGACGCCATCGCCGACCGACCCGAGCCGCAGATCAGCCCAGACGCCAAAGCCTTCGATCGCGACTTCGCGAATCCTCACTGCGCGACCTCCTCACCGCCCAGTAGCTCTCGCCCCAGGACAGCGACTTCTTCGAGCAGTTTGCGGCGCGCGGAGGGATCGACCGATTTCGCAAGGGTTACGGCGAATTCACTGTCCCGCAGCGATTCCGGCAGCATCTTTTTCCAGGGAACGTCGTCGCCGTCCGTGGCAAACGCGTCAACGGCAATCAGAAAATCCGCCAGCAGCGTTCCGTCGGCCGCCAGTTCCGGCGACACGATCGTGCGCAGCCCGGCCGCGCGGTGGATATCGAGCGCCACGCTCCAGGCCGCGGGCGTGCGATTGGCGTAAGAGCGGCGCAGCCAGGAGAGTAACTCGGCGCGGCCATGTTCGGTCGCCCAGGCTGGGCGCAGGTCGCCGGTTTGATCGATGACCCAGTGCAGAAAGTGATCATGCCCTGGCGCGCGAGCCAGCTCTACTTCGGCGCGGGCTTCGAGCCGCTGCTCCACTTCGCCCAACGATAGGGCGCCGTCGAGCGTTAGCTTGATGCGCCGCCACCGCAACAGGTCGGTCGCCTCAAACCGGGTGTGCGCGACGCCTTGCTCGTCGACTTGCACGACAATCGCGCCGTGCGGACCGTTTTCCTGAATGGCGCCACCTTGCGGCGCGCCAGAGTACACGGCTTGCGCCGGCGCAGTGGCGGCGCCGTTCGTAGCCCCGCGCTCCGGTCGACGCACGATGCGCATCCGCTGGCGGCGATGACGGCCACCAAGGGCCCAATAGTCGATGGCGAGTTTACCGGCCGCTCGATCATTGGCAAGCGTTCCGTGCGCGACGCCGATCGAAAACAACGCCGCTTTGCTCCGCCGCGAACTTTCCGGCGCGGTCGCTTTGCGATGGGCGAACGCGTCGATCGCGAGCGAACTGTCTCGATTGACGGCGCTCGTGCCGATCAACTGCGCCAGCGGCTCTCCCTCGTCGTAGTGCACACGCGGTTGCGCCTCGCCGCGGGCAAAGACATGCACGTTTGGCGGCAGCGGCAGCGCCTCGGGCCAGGGGCTGGTGCGTTCGCTGCGGCCGCCGGCCCAGTAGATGGCGACCCCTTGTTCGGCCAGGCGGTTGAATTGTGCGTTCAAAAAGTGGAGGGCTCGCGGCCCGGCCCGATCGACCTGGACAATGTCGCCAGCGAGGATCAGAAAGTCTGCCCGGCTGGTCAGGGCCAGATCGAACACGCGTTGCGCGGCGCGGTAGCGAGTTTCGACCAGGAGCGACGCGAATTGCTCTGGCGCGTCGGCGGCAGTGCGCAGCGGTCTCTCCAGATGAAAATCGCTGGCATGTACAAAGCGAAATGGCTGCGACATGGACGCCTCCGGGCTTCGGCGTCTGCGCCGCTTCGGCGCCGCGGCTCCGCCGCCGAGCACTGCCCGCATAGTCTAGCTATCCTGCCGAGATTGAGCTACCGCTGTTTGGGTTTGCCCCCCGTCGCTGGGCCTTTTCCGCCGGCGGATTGTCGCGTTGTTTGTCGCGTTGGTTTGCGTTTGGGGGGTGGCGTTTTCGGTGAATCGAGCCCTTTGGCCTCGCGAGTCGATCGCGTCGCCGCGGCGTTGGCTTTCTCGGCCTCGCCCCGGAGTTCAAACAAAAACCGGCTGATAATACTGGGGCGAGGTTTGCCCCATTTCATCCGCGTCGAGGCGAGCGAAAGGGTCAGCCGGTCACGGGCTCGCGTCACCCCCACGTAGCACAGGCGGCGCTCCTCGTCGATTGCTTCCCCCTCCGCGGCTACCGAGCGGTGGTGTGGCAACAGCCCCTCTTCCATCCCCACCAGGTAGACGTGCGGAAACTCCAGCCCCTTAGCGCTGTGCAGGGTCATCAATACCACGGCGTTGCGCTTGAGCTGAGATTCTTTGTCCGACTCATTCTCGCGCCCTACGAGTGCAATATCTTCGATAAAGCCACTCAGCGTTGGCGCTTTGCCGCGCTCGCAGCGCTCGACATAGCCCGCCAGCGCGTTGATGACTTCTTCGACCGAGTTCCAGCGCGCCGCCTGATCGTTGGGATCTTTGTAAATCCGGGTGATTTCGTCGCGGTAGCGGAGCTCTTCGAGCAAATTCTTGACGGCGCCTACCAGGTCGCCACGCTCCATGCGCTGCTGATTGCGCTCGATCAGTTCGCGAAAGGCATGGACCGCGGCAACGCTGTTGGCCGTCAGGCCGGGGCCGACTTCGACTTTGTCCAGCACGTCCCACATCGGCGACTTGGCGGCCACGGCTCGCTCGAGCAGCGCGTCGACCGCGCGGTCGCTGATCCCCCGCGAAGGAGTATTGATGATCCGCCGTAGCGAGACTTCGTCGCTCGGGTGGGCGATGACCTTGAGATACGCCAGCACATCGCGAACTTCCTTGCGATCATAAAACGACATGCCACCGATGACGACATACGGAATTTTCGCGCGGCGGAACTCGGTTTCGAAAGGGCGGGGCTGCTCGTTGGTGCGGCAAAGGATCGCGATGTCGCGCGGCTCGACTGTCTTCTGCGCGGTTAAAATCGCAATGTCATGCACCACCTGGTAGGCCTCGATCGTTTCGTCCGCGCATTGCCAGAAACGGACCGGCTCGCCGGGCGGACGCATCGCTCGCAGCACCTTGTCATGCCGCTTGGTGTTGCAGGCGATCAGCCGGTTGGCGATCTCCAGGATCTGCGGGGCCGAGCGATAGTTTTCTTCGAGGCGGATCACGCGAGCGTCTGGCCAATCCTTTTGGAAGTGCAGGATGTGCGTCACCTCGGCGCCGCGCCAGCCATAGATCGACTGATCGTCGTCACCGACCACGCACAAGTTGCGATGCCCGCCGGCCAGCGCCTTGACGATCCGGTATTGCGAGCCGTTGGTGTCCTGATACTCGTCGACCAACAGGTGGCTGAATCGATCGGCCTCGGCCTGGCGGACGTCGGCGTGGTTGGCAAATAATTCTTCTGTGCAGAGGAGTAAATCGTCGAAGTCGACCGCGCCGGCGGTCTTGAGCGCGCGCTGGTAACGACGATAGGCGACTGCCGCGAAATGCTCCTTGTCGTTCGCAGCCTGGGCCGCGGCTTCGTCGGGGCGCAGCGAAGCGGTTTTCCAGCGGCTGATGAAATACAGCAGGTCGCCCGGCCGCAAAAGCGCCGTGGGGGCCTGAATCTCGCGGAGCGCCGTGCGGGCCAGGCTTTCCTGGTCGCCACGATCGTAGATGGCAAATTGCGGTGGATACCCCAGCACGCGGGCGTGGCGACGTAATATGCGGACGCACAAAGAATGGAACGTCGAGATCTCAGGTTTTTCGGGCCGGCGCTTGCCGAGCATCGCGCCGGCGCGTTCTTGCATTTCGCCAGCGGCCTTGTTCGTAAACGTGACGGCCAGGATCTTTTGCGGCGGGACGCCACTGCGGATCAGCTCGGCAATCCGGTGCGTAACGACGCCGGTCTTGCCGGCCCCGGCGCCAGCCAGCACCAAAAGTGGGCCGCGCAACGTGCGCACGGCTTCCATCTGCGACGCGTTCAAACTGTAGGCCATCCGTGTCGCTCGTTCGGTCGCGTGGTCGTTTACCAGCCCGAAGCGCAAGCGAGGGTTCTTCGAATGTTCGCTGAAGAACCCTCGCTTGCGCTTCGGGCTAGTGAGAGGGACCCTTGCTTGCGCTTCGGGTTAGTGTGGAGAACGGTATTTTGTAGTTACCGGTAATCGTCGCGGATTGGGTGGAACACGTCCAGGGCTCGCACCGGGGCCGCTCCGGCGATGACTTTGTGCTTCACGCCGCCGGGGATGCGCCACATTTCGCCGGCCTTCACTAGTCGGGATTCCCCCCCAACAATGAATTCGGCCTCGCCTTCGAGCATCAGCCCGCATTGCTCGTGGGGATGGCTATGCTCTTCGACAACGGCGTGCGGCTCGAATTCGACGAGTGAAAGCATCAACTCATTTCCATGCGTTGTATAGATATCGACACCCGGAAAGATGCGATGGTGCGAGCACTGCGACTTATCGACAAAATATCCACTCATCTGGGCGGGTCCTGGAAGCGAGAGAATGGCTAGCTAGCGACTCGTGGCAGTTTAGCACACAGCGCCGCAAGCTGAATGACCGTCGATTTCAGGAAATGGGCCTGGGAATTGCGAGACTTGGCGATTTGCGATCGTTGGATAAAAGAGTTCAATTCGACCGCTTCCTGATTGCTTGAATGCCACTTCAAGGCGTAGGCTAAGCGCATTACGTTGTCGTAATCCCACAAAGGAACCGTGAGCAGTGAGTCCTGAGTCGGCAAAATCGGATGCTCCCTCGTCGATCAGTCCGCTGGTGCGCGCCGCGCGCGAGCGGTTCGAGACCAGTTGGCGCACTGGCAAGCCGCTGAAACTTGAGACGCTCTTAGCCGAAGTGAAGGCCGAAGAGGTCAAGGAGTTACTCACGGAGCTGTTACGGGTCGAATTTGCGCAGCGACGCCGGCTGGGCAACCAGTTCAGCCTGGCGGAGTACCAGCAGCGGTTTCCGGACCACGCGGCTCTGGTAGCCGAGATCTTTGACGCGCCGCCCGATTCGAACGCCCCTTCGACTTTGATACTGCATTCGAAAGCCGGTGATTCGATCGCCGAAGCGAATGACAGCGCGCCAAAAGTTGCTGCGGCCTCGGAGTACGCCGATCTGGAGTTCCACGCCCAGGGCGGTTTGGGCGAGGTGTTCACCGCGCGCGATCGCAATCTTCATCGTCGCGTGGCGTTGAAGTTCATTCGCGCCGAGCATGCGCAGCGGTCTGACGTCCGTGAGCGCTTTCTGTTCGAGGCCGAAGTGACCGGCCGGTTGGATCATCCCGGCGTCGCGCCGGTGTACAGCGTGGGCGAATCGCCCGATGGCCGGCCGTTTTACGCGATGCGTTTCATCCGCGGCAAAAAACTGACAACTGCCATCGCGGCCTACCACTCCGCCGAGACGGCGAAGGGGGACCGCAATCAGGAACGGCTGGCGCTATGCACTTTGATTCGCCAGCTGGCCTCGGCAGCCAAGACGTTGGCCTATGCGCATCATCGCGGCGTCGCGCATCTCGATATCAAGCCAGACAACATCATGATCGGCAGTTACGGCGAGACGCTGATCGTTGATTGGGGGCTGGCCACGCCACTTGACGACGCCAAGCGCTACGCGCTGACAATGGTTGAGCCGCAGACGCGAATCATCGATCGCAGCGGCGCGCCCAGTGGCTCGGTCGGCGGAACGCTGCCGTTTATGAGCCCGGAACAATTGGAAGAAACCTGGGGCGAAGTCGGCCCGGCCAGCGACGTCTATGCCCTCGGTGTAACGCTCTACAACATTCTGACCGGTCGGTTGCCGTTCAACGGCGGTGATATTGAGCTCGACTATCGCGAGCCGAAATGCGCCGGGCGTTTTCCGCTGCCGTCAAAGAGTGGCCGTAACGTGCCCGAAGCGCTCGAGGCGGTTTGCATTCACGCGATGTCGCCACGACCAGAAAAGCGCTACGAAAAAGCGACCGATTTTGCCGATGATCTCGAACGTTGGCTGGCCGACGAGCCGGTCAGCGTTTACGAAGAAGGCTGGGGCGAGCAGCTAGTCCGCAGCACCCGCCGGCACCGCAATCGCACGATTTCCGCGGCCGCCGCCACGCTGCTAGTGACCGCCATTGGCATCATCTCGGCCGTGGTGCTCGCGCGGGCGAACGATCGAGAGCGCACGGATCGCGTAGCGGCCCAAGAAGCCCGCGACCTGGCCAAGGAGATGCAGCACAAAGCCGAACTGGCGCGGCAAAGTTCGCTGCGACTCGCTGCGCAGTTCGCGGCGAGGATCGTGGCCAGTCAGATTGATCTGCGGTTACGGATCGTCGAGGCCAAGGCGAGCGAAGCGACGCTGGTGCAGTTGCTGGTCGCCGCCGACGGGAAACCGCGCGATTCCGAGCCACGCAAAAAATTACAGGCCTGGCTCGAGACTTGCAAAGAGGACACCGATGGTTCGACGCATTCCGATAGTTGGTACATCATCAACGCCAAAGGAATCCAGCTAGCGCGGGCCGACTTCGACGAGAAAACGATCGACGCGTCATTCTGGTATCGGGACTACTTCAACGGATTAGGGCTTGATCTACCGAAAGAGCCCAAGCGCGACGATGTTAAGCCGATCCGCCGGCCCTACGTCTCGAATATCTTTCAGAGCAAGGCGACCGGCAAGATGCGCGTGTCGTTCCTCTGCCCGATCTGGCAGAAGCCGAGTGATAAGTCTGATGGTAAAGATCCGTTGGGCGTGTTGGGGCTGAGCCTCGACGTCGGCGTATTCCGCAGCTTGCAGATCGGTCTCGAAGAAGATCAAACCGCCACGCTGGCCAGCCTGCGGCCGGACATCGTCGATGGCGCCGAAGCGCGGGGCATGGTGCTCCATCATCCGCGCTTGGTCGAAACTCTGACCAAGCAATTGGCGACCGAGGAAGGGGTCAAGAATCTGCCGCGGTTGGATTCCGCGCTGGTCGAACGTTTGGAAAAACTGCGCAAGCGCCGCTTTGCGCAACTACAGTTGGGCGAGGCGACGCCGGCGCTCGACGGCAGCCTCGATCCGGCGTATCACGACCCGCTCAGCGATGATCCGCAGGCGAATTACCTGGCCGTCTTTGAGCCAGTCTTCGTCCCGTCCTGGCAGGATGAGCCGGAAGTGTACGACCCTGGCTGGGTGGTGATTGTGCAGGAGCGGGATAGCGATAAGTCAGCTAAGGCGCCGGCGGCAGCGGATTCGAAACCGTAATTCGTTGTTTGCTGGGCAGAGCGTGCACAGGCAAGCGTGAGCATTGGCGCTCGGTAAAACAAAAAACGCGAAACGACAAACGTTACTCTGGTGAGTGACGATTATCGTTTCGCGTTTCGTTCTGTGTCGAGTTCTTCGAAGGCAGCGCCAGTTTGCGACCGGGGCCGCGCTTGACTCTGGGCCGCAGCGGGCACTACTCGGTCTTCGCCGCTTCAGACTTTGGCTCACCGCCCAGTTGGTTCGCCGGGGTCTTGGTATCGGCCACGCCGCGATTGATGAAGGCCTCGATCGTTGCCGGGTCTTGGGCGCCGGTCAGCGACTCGCGCTTCCAGCCCTTGGCGGTCTGGCGATACATCACCAGCTGCGGAATCGACCCGCCGCTCATCATCTGACGAGCCAGCTTGCCGTTGTGGTCGGTATTGATCACGGCAAACGAAACCTTGTTCAACGCGCCGCGCTTCTGAACTTGCGGTAGCGCCGAGTTCTTCATCGTTTGGCAGGCTGGGCACCAATCAGCGCCGATCAGCACGACGAGTGGCTTGCCGGTCTCTTGTTGTTTGGCGTGGGCCTCGGCATAGGTGGGGGCCGAATTGGCTGGGGCGGCGCCGGTGGCCAGAACTGCTGCGATCGCGAGAGAGATCGTCTTCATGTCGTTCTCCTTGGTGTTTGTGATTCGGTGGGCAGGTGGGTCAGTTCAATGTTTGGTCGACGAAGTGGCCTTCGTCGAACTGGCGGTGCGATGGAACCCCGAAACCTTTTCCGAGGCTACGCGGGCGATGGAACTTGCCGGCCGGGTCCACTCTGCGAAGACCGCCAGACGATTCTTCGCCATGGGGACCAACGCGAATGAGGACGGGGACAAGTCCGGGTGGGGCGTGAGTGCGGAAGCTGGCAAGACACCGGCTGTTGCTTTTGCGTCACGCGGACTGTCCGCGTTGCAAAGACCGTTTGCCGACTGACGCCGAAACCTTCGAACGAGCGAAGCCGAGGCGTCCTTCCGTGGTCGTTTCCTCCCTGGTGATCCTCCCTGTGCTGTGCGTCCCTGATTACTGTGCGTCCCTGATTACTCTGCGTTACTGCTCAATGCGTATAGCAATAACGTTACGGCCCAGTGCTACTCGTTTCCAAGCCCCTCCAATGAGCCTGCGAACTGCCCACTTTTTCCAAAGTCTTCAGTTCCGGCTTCGCCAGCCTTTACTGCGGAAAGCTGGCGATCAAAGCATCCATGAAGTCAGCCCAGTGTAACCAGGGGAGATGGATGTGCAACGGTAAAATGCAAAGAATTTGCCGGTTGCGTGTTCTGTAGATTACGATTGCTTAATCTGTTGTGATGAGATCGCTGAAGTTCAATTGTTGGAATAACTTCCGACGATTTACCCCGCGCAGTTTTTTTGTAAGACGGCGTTGATTGCTTGAGGTGGTTTGCGCATGCCTGCGCGCAGAAATCGTCTGTGGTGTAACACGCGAACAGGACTCCTGGCGAGATAAAAAATCAACGCGCGACAATGCACCACGACGCTCACATTGCGGATTCGTTTCGCTTAAACTTGGTCGTTTCGGCGGTCCTCGGTTAGGCCCAGCCCGGACTGCTGATCTCGAGAAGAATTTTCGTCGACTATTCGCCCTCACGGAACATCAGGGATTTGCTCCTATGCTAGCTCGATCACTTCGAGTTTTTGCCTGGCTCATGCTCGCGTCATTCAGCGTTTGTAGCTTCGGAGAACGTATTGCCAGCGCCGCCGACGAGTCAGCAACGCGCGGCGGTCAGCTACCAGTGGGCGAGACTGGCAAACCACTCAACTTCGATTTCGAAGCCGGCAATCTCAACGACTGGAAAGCCACTGGTAACGCCTTTGCCGGGCAACCAATTCAGGGTGACGCCGTTCACGCCCGCCGCTCGGATATGAAAAGCCAGCACGCCGGCGAGTGGTGGGTTGGCTCGTTCGAGCGCAATGGAGATAAACCGCAGGGGACGCTCACCTCGGCGCCGTTCAAAGTCACGCAGCCCTTTGCCAGCTTTTTGATCGCCGGCGGCTCTTCGCCCAACACGCGTTTGGAGATCGTGCAGGCCGACAACAAAAAGGTCCTCTACCAGATCTCTGGCGATGATACCGAGAACCTCAAGCCGGTCGCCGTTGATCTGAAGCCGCACCTGGGCAAGCAGGTCTACTTGCGACTCGTTGACGAAGGGAGCGGTGGTTGGGGACATCTCAACTTCGATGATTTCCGCCTGCACGCGGAAAAGCCGGATATCCCGGACCGCGCCGGGCCACAACCGCTCGACGTGTACAACCACGCCGGCATCGAAGCGGTCGAGGCCGCTAAAGCGATGACTGTTCCCAAGGGCTTCCATGTTTCGCTGTTCGCCGGCGAGCCCGACGTGGCGCAACCGATTGCGCAAGCGATCGACGATCGAGGTCGTCTGTGGGTGGCCGAAGCCTACTCGTACCCGGTCCGCGTGAAAGAAGACAAAGCTCGCGACCGCATCTTGATTTTCGAAGACACCAACGGCGATGGTCGTTTCGACACCCGCAAGGTGTTCATCGACAACTTGAATTTGATCAGCGGCCTGGAGATTGGCTTTGGCGGCGTGTGGGTTGGCTGCGCGCCCCACTTTATGTTCATCCCAGACGCTGATGGCGACGACAAGCCGGACGGCCCGCCAAAGATTCTGCTCGACGGTTGGGGCTACCACGACACGCACGAAACGCTCAACACATTTATGTGGGGCCCGGATGGCTGGCTCTATGGCTGCCACGGCGTCTTCACGTTTTCGAACGTCGGTAAGCCCGGCGCGCCGGACAGTGAACGCGTGAAGTTGAACGCCGGCCTGTGGCGCTATCATCCAACGAAGCACATTTTTGAGCTCTTCGCTGAAGGGACAAGCAATCCCTGGGGCGTCGATTTCAACGATCAGGGGCAGGCGTTCATCACCGCCTGCGTGATCCCGCATCTCTACCAGATGATCCAAGGGGGGCGCTATCAGCGTCAGGCAGGGCAGCACTACAACCCCTACACCTACGATGACATCAAAACGATTGCCATCCATCGGCATTGGATCGGCGCCACGCCCCACTCGGGCAATAACCGGTCGGACGCGGCCGGCGGCGGCCACGCCCACGCCGGCGCGATGATCTATCTCGGCGGAGTCTGGCCCGAGAATTATCGCAACCAGATTTTCATGAACAACATCCACGGCGCGCGGTTGAATGTCGATCAACTCACCGCGCAAGGGTCAGGCTACAGCGGCGATCGCTCGCCGGACTTCTTGTTCGCCAATGACAGCTGGTCGCAAATCATCAATCTGCAGGCTGGGCCAGACGGTCAGATGTACATGATCGATTGGTACGATCGCAACCAATGCCATCACGGCAACACCGAAGGTCACGACCGCTCGAACGGCCGGATCTTCAAAGTCAGCTACGGCGATCTGAAGGCCGAGCCGGTCGACATCAAGGCGCTGAGCGACAAGCAACTGGTCGAGCAGCAGTTGAATCCCAATGACTGGCACGTCCGCCACGCCCGTCGCGTATTGCAGGAACGCGGGTTGAAAGACCCGGAAGCGAAAGTAGCGCTCATCGAAATGGCCTTCACGCACAAGGACGAAACGCGTCGGCTGCGCGCCCTGTGGGCGCTGCACGGCGCCGGCTTGCTGGACGAAGCGTTGATCGCCCGAGCGCTAACGAACGACGCTCCTCACGTGCGCGCCTGGGCCATTCAGTTCGCTTGCGAAGACAAAAAGCCATCAGATGCATCCCTTTCGAAATTCGCCGAGCTTGCGAAGAGCGATCCGTCGCCGGTCGTGCGGCTCTACCTGTCGAGCGCCGCTGGCCGGATCCCGCTCGAAAAGCGTTGGGAAATTCTGAGCGGCTTAACAAAACATGCCGAAGACGCTGGCGATCACAACTTGCCGTTGATGTATTGGTACGCGGCTGAGCCGTTGGCCGGCGTCGACGCCGCGCGGGCGCTCGCGCTGGCTGCCGCGTCGCCGGTCGCTCCGCTGCCGGCGTTCATGGCGCGGCGGATTGCCTCGGCCGGCACGCCCGAAGCGTTTGACCTGGTGGTCGAGCGGATTGCCGAGACCAATGACAAGCGAGCGCACGCGGCATTGCTATCCGGCTTGACTGATTCGCTCCGCGGTCGACGCAAAGTCGACATGCCCAAGGCCTGGCCCAAGGCGCTGGCCAGCATTCGCAAGACAGGCGACGCCGAGACGGCGCACGCGGCGCTCTCCTTGGCCATCACGTTCGGTGACACCAGCGCCATGGACGACATGCGAAAGCTAGTCGCCGACGCGAAGGCGCCAATCGAACAGCGACAGAGCGCTCTGTCTGCGTTGCTGAAAGTTCGCGACACGAGCCTGCCGCCGACATTGCAGAAGCTGATAGCCGACGCATCGCTGCGTGGCGCGGCGCTCCGCGGACTGGCGACGTTTGACGACGCCGGCACGCCCGCGGCCATTATCGGCGCCTACAGCAAGTTCGCTCCGGCTGAAAAGCGCGACGCCTTAGCCACGTTGGGCTCGCGCTTGGACTACGCCCAGGCCCTGATGGACGCGGTGGGCAAAAAAGAAATCGCCGCCACCGATCTCTCGGCAGACCTGGTCCGTCAACTGCATAACCTGAAGAACGTCGATCTCGACCGCAAGATCACCGAACACTGGGGCGCGGTCCGCGATACCGACGAAGACAAGGCCAAGGTCATTGCTGACTACAAGAAGCGGCTCACCACCCGGCCGAAGCAAAAGCCTGATGTCCACCTGGGCCGCGCGGTCTTCGCCAAAACGTGCCAGCAGTGTCACACGCTGTTCGCCACCGGCGGCAAGGTCGGTCCGGAGTTGACCGGATCGAATCGTAAGGAACTGGATTACGTTCTCTCGAACGTGTTGGATTCGAGCGCGCAAGTTGGCAAGGACTATCAAACCACGGTCATCAGCACCGACGATGGTCGCATTCTGACCGGCATTGTCCGCGGCGAAGATAAGGATTCCGTGACGCTGATCACCGCGACGGAAACGGTGATCGTCCCGAAGGGTGAAATCGAAGAGCGGACGCTCAGCCCGAAGTCGATGATGCCCGACGATCTCTGGCAGCCTCTCTCGGAGCATGAGATCCGCTCGCTCGTCCTCTACCTGGCCAGTCCGGAACAGATCGCCATGCTGGCGACCAAGGACAACGCCCCGACGATTTTCAACGGTCAGAACCTCATCGGCTGGCAAGGAGACAAGGATCTGTGGCGCGTCGAAGATGGCGAACTTGTCGGCCAGACCAACGGGCTGAAGCGAAATGAATTCCTGATCAGCGATCTGACGGTCGATGATTTTCGGCTGTCGTTCGACGTCAAGCTGGTCGACAACAAGGGAAACAGCGGCGTGCAGTTCCACAGCGAAGCACTGCCCGAAGGCGAAGTGCGCGGCTACCAGGCCGATATCGGCGTCGGCTGGTGGGGTAAGCTATACGAAGAAAACCGCCGTGGATTGCTTTGGAAGGAATCCGGCGAGGCGCACGTGAAGTTGGGCGAGTGGAATCATTACGAGATCGAGGCCATCGGCCAGCACGTCCGCACTTGGATCAACGGCAAACTGTGCGTTGATCTTGAAGACCCCAATGGCGTGACGCGCGGCGTTTTTGCCTTGCAGCTCCACTCCGGCGGCGCCACGGAAGTCCGCTACAAAAATTTCCAGCTCGACGTAAGCCTCAAGAAAGGATCCGCGGCCGCAGGGCGCTAGTTCAACCAACCGCTTCGTAGGGCAGGCGCCCCAATCTTGTAGGGTACGCACCCCGTGCGTACCAGGAATTAAAATCGATGCGCCCATCATGGTACGCACAGGGCGCCTACCCAACGGATTTTAGGATCGCCTTACATAGGCAAACGCATGATGCCGCCACAGTCCGACGTATTGGCCGACGTGCTCACCGCCGGCTATGACTTCCTCGCGCCACCACGGATCGCCTTTGGCTGGGGCCGCCGGCGCGAAGTTGGCAAGATCGCGCGGACGCTTGCCGACCGACGGGCGTTTGTCGTCTGCGGGTCGCGCACCCTGGCGGCTTCTGGCGGACTGTCCGAAATTCACGCCTCGCTCCGCGCGGCCCAGCTCGACGTTGTCGACGCGGCGAACATTTCGCGGGAGCCCGAGGTGGACGACGTCGATCGCTTGGTTGGCTTTCTACGAGATCAAGGCGTTACGGCCGAGCATGACCTGGTGATCGCGGTCGGCGGCGGGTCAGCGATCGACCTGGCCAAAGCGGCCGCGGCGCTGGCGACGAATGGCGGCGGCGAAAGTGTCGTCGCCTATCTCGAAGGAGTCGGCGCCGGGCTCACGATCTCGAAACTGCCGCTACCGTTGCTGGCGATGCCCACCACTGGCGGCACAGGGAGCGAAGCGACCAAGAACGCCGTGATTTCAAATTATGATCCGCCCTACAAGAAAAGTCTGCGGTCCGACCTGATGGTCCCGCGGGCCGTGCTGGTCGATCCTGAGTTGACGATTGGCGTTTCGCGCAAGACCACCGCGGCCAGCGGTCTCGACGCCATCACGCAGTGCATCGAGAGTTACATTTCGCGCCGCGCTCGTCCGGTAGCCCGCGCGCTGGCTGCCGAAGGCTTGCGCCGCGCTGTGCCGGCGCTGTTGGTCGCGGTCGAAGATCCGACGAATCGTCCGGCGCGAGAAGCGATGTCGCACGCGGCGTTACTATCAGGCATGGCGCTGGCCAACTCGGGGCTTGGCGTGGCGCATGGCGTGGCGGCGGCGCTGGGCGTGCAGGCTCGCACGGCCCACGGTATTGCCTGCGCGTTCATGCTGCCAATTGCGTTGCGGGCCAACCGACCGAATTGCGAAACTTCGATGGCCGAACTGGCCCGCGCGGTTTGGAACGAACCATTCCGGAATAACTCGGCCGCGGCCGACGCGCTGGTCGAGCGAATCGACGCGCTCTGCCAGGCCGCCGGCGCCCCGCGGCGCTTGCGCGAGCTGAACGTTTCACGCGAGCAGATCCCGGCGCTCGTGGCCGGATCGCACGGTAACAGCCTCGACGGCAATCCGGTTACGCTTTCCGACGATCAGCTCGACCAAATACTGGAGGGCGCCTGGTGATCATCGCCGCCGGACTCTCGCCAGCCTGGCAGCAGATCCTGCTGTTCGAGCGGTTCACGCCGGGCGAGGTCAATCGAGCCACGCAGTCGCACTGGTGCGCATCGGGCAAGGTGCTCAACGTTGGTCTAGGGCTGCATAGCCTCGGAGCGGCGAGTCTGACGCTGAGCCCCGTTGGCGGGCCAGCCGGCGAGATGATCGAGCGCGAGTTTGCGGCGTGCGGCGCTCCGTTGGCGGCGATACGGTGTACAACTGCGACCCGCGTCTGCACGACGATTCTCGATCGCGCGACGGGCGTGACGACCGAACTCGTCGAAGCCGCGCCTGCGATGTCGACCGCCGAGCTGGCGACATTTACGGACTCGTTTGCCAAGGCCGCCACCGCGGGAACTGGACTGGTGCTGACTGGTTCGCTACCGGCGGGAACGCCCGTGACGTTTTATCGTGACCTGCTCCGCGCGGCGCCGGACGTCCCGGCGATTCTCGACGCGCGCGGACCGGAGCTATTGGCGGCGCTCGTGTGCAAGCCGCTGGTGGTAAAGCCGAACCGCGAGGAACTCGGCATCACGTTTGGTCGTCCGATTGCCGGCGACGCCGAACTGTTGGACGCGATGCGTGCGTTGAACGCGCGCGGCGCTGGTTGGGTCATCGTTTCCGCCGGCAAGAACGCGTTGTGGGCGACGAGCGCTGACGTAACCTATCGCCTGACTCCGCCGCCGGTGGCCGATCCGCAAAACCCGATTGGTTGTGGCGACGCGCTGACGGCGGGTCTGGCCTGGGGTTTATCGCGCGGGCTGCCAGTGATTGACGCGATCCGCCTGGGCATGGCGGCCGCAACAGATCGGTTGCGACAAATCCTGCCGGCGCGGCTCGATGTCAGTAATGTCGAAGCAATCGCCGCCGGAATCATTGCCGAGCGAGTGCCGTAGACGTACTCCCTCTCCCACCGGGAGAGGGCCGGGGTGAGGGCAGAGCAGCTAGTTAGGGTTTTCAACCCACAGTAGGTCACGCACCCCGTGCGTGACATGAAGCGCAAATTGGCGAGTCTCGCGCGGCGCCAGCCCTCATCCGGTGAGCTGACGCTCACCACCTTCTCCCGACGGGAGAAGGCATCTTTACCAGTAATCGCGCATCAGTTCGCGCGACCAATCTGGTTGCCGTACTGTTGTGCGTGGCAGAAACTCTTGCATCACCGGCTTGATGTCCAGCACCGGCGTGCCATCGATGGCGTCGAGGCCGCGGACTTCGAGCGTTCGTTCGTCGACGCTGACAATCTCGACTGTCGTCAGCCCTAGCCGGTTCGGCCGATCTTTGGCTCGCTGGGCGAAGATGCCAACGCGCGGCCAGGACTGATTGCCGCGCGGATGTCGCGCACCGCTCTCGATTGTTGCTTCATTCACGCGATCGAAGCAAAAGATCACCTCGGCGTGCGAGAATTCCGCCAAGCCTGATAGCGCGTCCGGCGAGAACGCAGCATTCAGTTCGATCCGGGCCGTGACCTGGTCCCAATGATCGTCAATTGCTTCCGAACGATCACTGCGAACAAAGCCGATTGCTTGCAATGTGAACATGGCGCGGTGCTACCTGCAGGTTGCGTGTCAGGCCGCGATCACGCTGCGCGGCGGCGCCCTCAGTCGACCACCAGACAGTCCAAGCGACAAGTGGTGCAGTACAATGTCTACTGCACGCCAGTGCTGGCAAAGCTCATTGGTCTCTGCACAAGTCGGCTAGCGCGGGACCGCGCCGCGAAGTGGGCTGCAGATGTAGTCGCCGCGGGCAATGCTACTGAAGGATCCTGAAAGGATCCCAGCGCATAGCCGGGGGATGAGCGCAGCGATTCCCCCGGAATCCGTGCGCAATTCTAATCGTCGTGATTTCGACCCCAGCGGGGTCGTACTGGCAGTGCCTCGGCGCCAACTCGATACAGCGCACAGTTTGTGCGATCCTTCCAGGATCGACGACAGCTTGGTTTGTGATTGTTCCGGCGGTGTCGCGGTCGCTCAACCGCCGGCTAATGTATTCGACGCCTGCCGGCGTCGCCGCTTAGTAAGACATCTCGCCGTTCGTGCCGGTAACGGAGTGCATGCTGGCAGAGTTGTGCGGAGACCAACGGGCTCCGCCAGTGGCAAACGTTCCATTACGCATTTGCAACGGGGTTTGACGACTTGCCCCGTAACCGTCACGATAATGCGATTCGGCGCGGACTTCTTCCGCCGCCTTTTCGACCCCCGGCGAACAGCGGACTATGTTTATCTATTTCGATATGGGCAACGTCTTGTTGCACTTCGACCACGCGCTCGGCTGTCGCCAGATCGCCGAAGTGGCCGGCGTGCCGGCAGAAGACGTCCGCCGCGAGCTCTTCGATACCGGGCTGGAACTGCGCTACGAGGCCGGCGAACTGACAACGCCTGAGTTCTACGACGCGTTTTGCCAACAAATCGGCGCCAAGCCCGACTATCAGGCGCTGCTCCGCGCGGCCGGAGATATCTTCACCGTCAACACGTCGATCGTTCCGGTCGTCGCCGCGCTGCGGGCGGCTGGTTACCGGCTCGGCCTGCTGAGCAACACCTGCGAAGCCCACTGGGATTACATTCAGAAGTATCGCTACTCGATCACCAGCGAGATGTTCGACGTGATCACGCTGAGCTACGAAGTGCAGGCGATGAAGCCTGACAAGCGGATCTTCGAGGCCGCCGCCGCCAAGGCAGGCGTGCCACCGCAAGAGATTTTCTTCACCGACGATATCGCCGGCCACATCGCCGGAGCTCGCGCGGCCGGCTTTGACGCCGAGCAGTACACCACCACGCCGGAACTAGTTCGCCAATTACGCAAGCGCGGCCTGCGGTTCAATTATTGAAGGGTTTTTAATCGAACATCAAAAACCCAAATCCCTGTGGCAGGGGTTGGGCGGTCGCCGGGCGAGTCCACGATTGAAATCCGACCTTCGGCACGATTCGCTGCGCGCCGACGGACCAAAAGGTTTTCGCCGCGACCGGATCCACTGACAGCTCGGCCAGTGGAATCGCGGCTTCGATCCGCCAGCTTTCGGCGTCCCCGGCCGGCGCTATGAACCATTTAGGATTCCACGTCGAGTCGCCCCAGCAGTCTTCGGCCGCCCAACCGCGATGATCGACCACCAACCGAAAGAACGTGCTCGTATCGCGATCGGTATCGAGCAAGAGTTCCACGCGGTCAAACGGCGTCAGGTCGGCGTCGCGATCGCGCACCCGCGGTTCGCCGGCGTACTTCACGCCGGGCGTCCTACGGCAGTCGATTGCCAGGTAGAGGAATTCCTCGTCGTAGGCCAACATCACCACGGCGGGCCATTCCGCGTCGCCGCCGAGCGCCGCCCGCAGCGGAACCCCTTCAGAGCCTGCCCACACATCATCGTTCAGTTGGCCATCGAGGCGAGGCTTCGACGCGGCCCGTTTGGCGACGAGCATTGGCTTTGGCGAGACCGTGGATGAGCCTTCGACGAGCCACTCTTCGCCCCGGCCGATCATCCACCAGGCATCGCGAGGGCGCGACCGCGTAAGCCCGCTGAAGAAACGATCGACTCGCTGACCTGGTTCTGCGCCGCGCGCCGTGGCCAATGGGGACTGAACGCTCATTTCCGAATACGCGTGCGGATCGACTGCTTCGAGTTGCTTGCCGAACTCGATGGCTTTGGCGCGGCGCACGACCAGGCCCCCGGCGATCGTAGCGGCGCCGGCGCCTGGCTCCAGCGGCGTAGGGTTGGCAACCGAACGTACGCGACAGGCCGCTTCAGCGCTACTCCAGTAGCGCACCAACCAGGCTAGCGCCGGTGTCGTCAGCCGATGCGTTGGATACTTCTCAGTGAGCAACTGGAAAATCTCGGCCGCCAGGTCCCATTCGCCCGTTTGGTAATAGGCTTGCGCCAGGTCGAACAGCGCTTGCCCGGCGGTGGCGCTATCGAGCCCTCGCGTCAGTTCCCCGACTTGCGCCAGCACAATCGCGCGGCCGCGGCCAGATTGCTCGGCGTGCTTGAGAATGGCTTGCAGGTTGCGATGCTTTTCAGCGACTTGCCGCATCACATCGGCGCCGCCACTGGCAGGCTTGGGCATCTCGCGCCGCGCGTCGCCGCCCGGCTGCACATTCAAACCGCTGAAGAAGTCTTGCTGGCCAGCGCCCTGCGGTAACGAATCCAGATAGGAGCGAAAGCCCCAGCTTGTCGGCGCCGGCGTGTAGCGCTCTTCGAGCAGCCCGCGAGCCGTGACGCAGTAGTCTGCCAGTGACTGCGTGAGCCGTGGCGCGAGTTGCGTGGTGTTGACATTGATCGTGCCGAGCCGTCCCGGTCCCTGACTGCCGAACGCCTTCTTCACGGTCCAGGGTTCGAGCCCCGCGATCGAAATCTGCTCGGGATATTTCGTTTTGTCGCTGGCCAAAGTCACGGCCCGCAGAACCGCCTGATTGATCAGATGCGCGAGCGGCTCTTCTTCATTGGTATACGCCGAGCTGGTAAAGACGACGTCCGGTCGGTAGACGCGGAGCATCCGCACGATCGCTCCTTCGAGGCGATCGACGCCTTGGCCTTCGTGGACGCGGTTCCAACCGTCGACGATCTGTTCGGAAGTCGAACCGATTTCGCGTTGCCGCACCGGAAACTGCCATGCGCTCTCTACGGCGCACGCCCCCAGCGAGACCATGGCCGCGCGGTCGCGCTCGCGCTGTTCGGCCGCGGTTGTCATGTCTGGCTCGGCGTCGCGGCGGGCGATCAATTGCACGGCCGTGGTGTAGCCTTCATTAGCCGCCAGCCGGGCGATCGCTTCGAGCGGCGCCTCGCGCGCCTCGGCGTAGATGGCCAAGAGCGCCGCGCGCTGTCGGGCACCGCGCTGTTTTCGCCAGGTGCGGCCGCCATCGCTGGTCGCCAGGATTCCGCCGAGTGTCGTTGTCGCCCACCCATGTTCGTCGTCAACAAACGTGAGCGCTGTGATCGGCAGTGACTGACCGGTGGGGTAGCTTTGCCAGGTGGCGCCGGCGTCGGCCGAATGCCAGACCCGACTGCCGGGATTTCCTGCAACCCAACAGCGCGGGCCGCGAACTTCGACCGCCCGCCAATCGAATTGCTCAGCCCCGGGCGTCGCTTGTGGCGGAGTACGCCACGAATTGCCGCCATCGCGAGTGATCAGCAGCAGCCCGCCATCGCCAACAAGCCAGCCATCGCCAGCCCCGCTCATCCGCAACGCGCGTGGCTCGCGGAGGCCGTATTCCGATTGATTCCAAAGTTCGAGCACCCGGTTGTGAACGGCGCCTCGCGCGCCCCCCGCGCCGGCGGCGACGGCGGTGATCGGATCGATAAAGTCAGCGATTGTCCACAGCGCCGCTTCATGGTTGGCGACCGGCGTCCAGGCGCGGCCCATGTTGTCTGTATGAAACAGGCCCAGCGGATAGAGGGCCGAGGGCTCGGTTAGGGCCCAACCTTGCGCAGCGCCAAAGAATGCGATCTTTTTGAATGCCGGCAGCAGCGTCTTTTCGAGCTCCCAGGTGGCGCCACCATCGGACGTGCGCAGCAGCACGCCGCGGGTTGATTGCACGTAAGGGCGATGTTCGCCGCCGGCTGCCCAACCGTGATCTTCATCGACGAAGCAAACCGTATCGAGCCGGCAATCGACATTCGACCGCTGCGGCCCCCAGGTCTGACCGCCGTCTATGGTGCGCCAGATAGCGCCATGATCACCCACGGCCCAGCCATGATTGGCGTCAATGAACGTGATGGCGTTGAGCGTGGCCTCTTCGCGCGCAGCGCGGGCCATCATGCCATCGAGTTCATTGGCTTGCGCCGGGAGAGTAGTGCTCGCCAGCGCGACCATCGCTATCAGGCCGCACGCCGTGGCAATGAGCGCAATTCGCCGATCGCGCAGAAAGAGGTAGCCATCCATGGCCATCGTCTCACATCTAAGATTTTCAGGTCATGCCCCATTTCCAGCAGCGCCAAGTCGCGGGGCGAGATTCTATCCCGAAGTGCGGCTGCGGACCTAGAGCGCAGCGAGTGCTAGCATGGTTAGAAATGGGTGAGGCCAACAAAAAACCCCCGGGATGAATTGAATCATCCCGGGGGCACACTTCTGAGGTTCCATCCTCTTCTCGTTCGCGTTTCGCTCCGCTCACCATTTCGCGGAGCGTTTTTTCGCTTCTTGTCACGCACGGGGTGCGTGACCTACAGCTCAAAGCCTTTCCTTACCGCACCGCCTCGGCCAGCATACGGGTGTTTGGCACGCTGTGGCGATTCAGCAGGCCGTCTTCCTCGGTCTCGATGACCGTGGCGACGGGGCCGACCTCGCGGACCGTGCCTTCGAACCCGGCGACATGGACGCGGTCGCCAGCATGCAGGCGTTGGCGGGTGTAGTACCCGGCCAGGATGCCGCCCATCACTTCGCGTCCGCCCAGCCCGAACGAGAGACCGAAGCCCAGCGCGACACCGCCGAAGGCAATCAGGATCATGTTCTCGAGCAAAGCCGACTCGAAGCCAAGCTGCTTGAAGGCCGCGATGAAGGTCATCAGGGCTAACACATAGTAGGCGCCATTCGCGAGGTGCTCCGCATAGCTGATGCCAACCCGATCCGCGCTGGTGGCGACCACGCCGCGGAGGAAGGTAGCAATCAACAAGCCAACCACCACAACCACGGTGGCGACCAGCAACTTCGGAATGTACGCGGTAACGCTTTCCATGGCGGCCGACAACGTCGACAGGTCGAGGACGCTAAAGGCGGCGCTCAGGAACACGCACATCGTGAGCCAGAACGTGATCCGGCCCAAAATCGACGATACGCTGTGCTTGATTCCAACCTGCTTCATCGACGTTAACAGACCACTCCGCTCGGCGGCGGTTTGCAAACCGATCGTATCGCTTAGGGTCGAGACGATCCGGTCAAGGATCTTCGCGACGATGTAACCAACGATCAGCAGAATGACCGCGCCGACGACATTCGCGCTCTTGTCGGCAACCTGGTTAAACGAATTCTCAAAGCTCGCTTTCAGGGCGGCGCCCCAAGAATCAAAAGCGCCTGTGACATTCTCAGTGTTCATAACTATTCTCCTTTTTCCGTTCCGTTGGCTGGGTTCAAAAATAAACCCAACAAACCACGGACTAGTGCAATTGAAAAACAAAAAACGCACACAACTCTCTTCGATCGCAGGCCGTCCTCTTACCGCGGAGCAGAGGTGCGGTCGCTGCGATCGTTGGGATACTCTCCAGACAGCGAATAACAGAGGGCTCCGAACATGGCGATCGTAAAGTGCAGCAAGGCGAAAGGCGCCACGCGGCACAGTAACTCCAAGTAATGCACACCGAGCAGACTGTCGTTCACTTTTTCGTGCAGCCCTAGGTCAAAGTCGACCGGCATCGGCGGCACTTCTTGTTCAGCAAGTTGTTCGAACCAATCCTGGGTCATAGCTGCCATCCGTATTGTTTGATTCCGCTAGCACTCAACTCGTCACACAATTTTTTATTGCATGCTGGGGCCGTGTCGTTCTTGCACTTTGTCTCGTGCTCGGCTGACCCGCATCTTGCAGGCGCTGACCGAAAGATCGAACATGGCGGCAAGCTCTTCGTAGCTGTAACTCTCGGCGTACTTCAAAATCAGCAAGGCGCGGTCGACTTCGTCGAGGTCCTCGAGCACCGTCATGGCGTCCATGCTCAGCCGATCGCCCGAGGCCGGCGCGCCGTGGGCGTCCGACGCGCCGGTCGACTCGAGCTGCTCGTCGCTGGCCGTGGTCTCGTGCTTTGCCCTGCGCCCGCGACCGCGCCGGATGCTCAGGCAGGTACGGACCGCTATGGAGTGGGCCCAGGTGGCGTACTTCGACCGACCGTCGAATTTTGCGCGGTGCAGAAACAGGCGCACGAAGACCTCCTGCGCGGCGTCGCTGGCGTCGGCTTCGTTGCCCAACAGGCGATAGCAAATTCGCCACACGCGTTGGCGAAAACGCTCGACCAGGGCAACAAACGCCGGCCCATCGGACCCCTCGCGGGCGGCCTCGGCGGCCAACTCCTCGTCGGTCTGCTGCAACGTGTCCAAGACTGTGTCCACACGCTCTCGCCCTGCCGTACGACCGCTGGTGTTTCGGAGCGACAACGTGTCCTCTGAAACATTAGTAGCCAGTCGAGCCGGGCCGGGTCACAAGAATCGCGAACGCCACCAGACGCCTCTATGCGAAAGCGGCAAACCGTTGCCGCCTAAGAAGATGTAGCTTGCGGCAGCCCCATCCCCTATTGTGTCCACAGGGGGCGGGGCCGGGTCAAGACAAGTTCTGCCGGCCAAAGAGGTGAGCCGAATCGAAAAGGCCGAAAAACCGGCCTGCAACGCTCTCCTGAGCCGCACGGCGCTAGCCGCGGGTTCTTTGTCGAAGCTGGCAACTGTCGCGGACGTCGAGCTACGACCCGGGCTGCATAGACTCCTTGCGGGCCAAGACATGGTTAGGTTACGCTCGCCGCAGGTCGTTCGCAGATCCTTCCCCAGCCACGCTCGAATCTTTCGCATGACGCTATGCCTCACGCTCCGCGCACCCTGTGAGGCCCCGATTGAAGTCGCTGGTGTCACTCCGAGCGCGCTCCGTGACAAAAGCCTGACCGAGATCGAGCGCCTGCCCGTGCTCTGCGGCAATCGTCAGGCGCCGCTGGCGGAATACTTCGCCATTACCGGTGACCCGTCGGATGAACGATTGGAGTTCGTCGGCGATCTCAGCGGCGTGCATCGGATTGGCGCCCGCATGGATGGTGGCGAGATCGGCGTGAGCGGAAACGCCGGCCGACACACGGGCGCTGAAATGACGTCTGGCCTGATTCACGTCAGCGGCAACGCCGGCGATTGGCTGGGCGCGGAACTGCGGGGCGGCCGTATCAAGATCGATGGCGACGCGGCCGACTTTGTCGGCGCGGCCTATCGCGGCAGTCCTGAGGGCATGACCGGTGGTGAAATTCTAGTTGCCGGTAACGTTGGTCATGAAGCAGGGCACACCATGCGGCGAGGGCTGCTGGCCGTCGGTGGTTCGATCGGCAATTTCGCCGCCATCAATATGATCGCCGGCAGTATTTTTGTGCTCGGCGCGTGCGGCGTGCGACCGGCCGCTGGGATGCGCCGCGGCACGCTGGCGCTGTTTGGACCGCGACCAACCTTGCTGCCGACATTTCGCTCGGCCGGACTCTGCCAGCCGCTGTTTCTGCGAGTCTACTTGCGGGCACTCGCCCAGGCCGGCTTCGCTACGCCAGCCGCCTGGATGGACGCGGCCGTCGAGCTATTTCACGGCGACCTGGTAACAACCGGCCGTGGCGAAATCCTGCTGCGGGCGTAATCCGTCGCGTCGCTCTCACAAACCCGCAGCGCCAGCGTGCATCCCGTAGGGTACGCACTCCGTGCGTACCACAACCATGCGTTCTATTCAACGCCGCGCGAATGGGAAACGCATTACGGTACGCACGGAGTGCGTACCCTACACGCGCGAAACCCTTCTCCGTCAGCGGCAGGGCGCAAGCCCTCCGGTTCTTCGTCCTTTTCTTGTTTTCGTGATCCTCTCTTTTTTCCCAAATCATGGTGAGCCACAACGACACAACGGCACGACGAGTACGTTCACACTAACCCGAAGCGCCAGCGAGGGTTCTTCCTGACGCGACCACGGCAGGAAGCGA